>ERZ772957.642-NODE-642-length-26686-cov-54.705756_pt1 | contig 26686 bp, 23 predicted proteins | sample MGYA00580682_ERZ772957 | MGnify/ENA primary metagenome ERZ772957 (study PRJEB29015, sample SAMEA2737921) | human oral metagenome | biome: human oral; feature: human-associated habitat; material: dental | place: China | collected 2025 ...
TCAACCGACTGCACAAGGCCGGGCTCCGGCGATCGCTAAGGACTCCATCATTCATTAGCCTAATTCTCGTGGTCCTACTCTTAACGACGAACACACTCCGACAGGTTCCCGATTTTCCTCTCGACGGTTGGAATGCAGACAATCTCATCAAGAATTGGATCAATTTCGTTGGCAAGTCAATTCTCGTTTGGCTTATCGGAACCATCGTCTTGTGGCGCCCCGTTTACCTTGTCTCCGGCAGGGTCCGATTTGATAAGCTAACGGCGGGTCCTGCGTCGATCGCGTTCGATGACCGACCAGAAACCTATTTCGACAAGTATCTCGACGAGATCGTTTACTATTTCGAAGAGACCAAACGACATATCGTCATCTTTGAAGATCTGGATCGCTTCGATAATCCGGAGATTTTCGAACAACTTCGCGCGCTCAATACCGTGCTCAATAACGCGCAGCAGCTTCGACGCCCTCGATGGGGACGTCGTCACCGCGCGCCCATCGTATTCATATACGCAACGCGAGACAGCATTTTCGAGCAACCGGAATCTGCCGCAACCAGCTTCCAGAACGCCAAGGACGATGAACTCCAATCTTCTGCGCCGACGGACGACAAGGCCGTGCATGAGATAGAACGGTCGAATCGCACCAAGTTCTTTGATCTCGTCATCCCGGTCATCCCGTTCGTCACACATCGCAATGCGCGGGATGCGCTCCGCAAACAAATGCGAACCGTATCCCATGCTGTAAGTAGCGAACTCATCGATCTTGCTGCGCGCCACATTCCAGACTATCGCACGCTGGTCAGCGTGCGCGGCGAGTATGAGATCTATGCAAAGAAGATCCTTGGTGTTGGTTTGCCCGACCTTCGCCCAGACTCTGTGTTCGCCATGATGCTCTACAAGGCTGTTCACCTCAAGGACTTTGAAGATATTCGTCTTGGCCAGAGCAATTTGGATGCTGTCTATCTGAAGAGTCGAGAACTCATCGAGCATGAAATTGTCAAGATTAATGGCGAGCTCGACGAGATTGAACGAAAGTTGGGCGGAGGGGTCTTACTCAGTGAGCGCGCCCAAGAACTGGGTAAGGTATTCATTGAACTCACCCAGATTCTATCCTCGACCTCTGGATACAGCGGCAATCCTGACTGCTCTGTGGATATCAATGGGACTCATTATGATCAGAAGGAAATGAGCAACGTCGAACCCTGGAGATTGCTCGCAGAGACTGACGGCAGTACAGTTACGTTTAGTTATAATGTAAATGTACAGGACCCGCACTGCATCACCCGTTCAGTTCTGGCGTCTCATTCATTGAACCGCCAGCAGTTGTCTGAACTCATGAAGATGGATCTCGACACATTGGTCTGGGAAAAGGAACGGCGCGAGCAACTCTCCGAGTGCTCCAGATCGTTGTCCGAACGTCGACAGCGGTTGCGACACTATGATATGAAGGACCTCATGGAGGATGAGGACGTTCATGTCACACTTGGGGAGGCAAAGGTCTCGTTTTCCGGCTATGTTCGTGCGTGTCTTGGCTCAGACATGGCCGCAGCGCTCGTGCAGCATGGCTACATTGATCGCAACTTTGCGCTGTACTGCTCGACGTATGATGAGACTGCTCTTAGCGCAAATGCTATGACATTCTTGCTTCGTCATGTCGAGCCAAATAGCCCAAATGTCGGCTACCCGCTGGATGAGAAGGATATCGAACAACTGCTTCGTGATCTCCCGACAAACGGAGTCGCTCAGTCAGGCTGCTATAACGCAAACATTCTCGCATACCTGCTGACTCCCGATCCGTCCAATGAGGGCTACCTCAACCAATTGCTCGCTGCAATCGTGAAGGATGGCGAAGACGAGCGAGCGTTATTGCAGGCCTACTTTGAACACGCGGCGGAAATTGAAATGGGAGTCGCGGACGAGAGGAGCATTCGACTCGTCGCCCTTCTTGCTTCGAAACATCTCGGCCTGTTTGAAGTCCTCGTGAATCTCACGGGGATTGATGATCGGATTCAGCGTCAACTCGTTGATGTCGCGATGATGAACTGTGATTCCGATGCTGACTACCGGGCCGACGACGTGCGCGATATGATCGAGCAACACTACAAAGATTTTGAGGGTTTCGTGGAACGAGGCTCCGGTTCTCCAGAGTCTGTTGCGCATGTCCTCGCCCTGTCTAAAGCCAAACTTCAGGACATTACTCCCTTGCGGGACGACATGTACGACTATGTTAGGAATAGTTCCAGCTACACAATCACTTATCAAAACCTGGAACTACTGGCGGGAGACGGCTGCCTGAACTTGGACGATCTTGCAGCCAGGCAACCTGCGATGTATGCGTACATGCTAGACAACCTCGATGACTATCTCGATACGTTGCACTATCCGGTTAACTATCTTTCGGCATTACATAACACAGCGCGGGCAAGCAAGGTATTTCATGATTTGGCCGGACTAGATGGGATCAGTCTCGATACGAGCACAGTGAGCCTGGATTCGGAAAAGGTCAGCGACTCGCAGGTCCCCGCCATCAAACGAATCCTCGATAATACGAGAACGGAGTTCACGCTTGAGTTTGTCCCTCCGGCCCTGTGGCCGATCGTCGCCGACCAAGGTAATCTGGACTTGTCGATGGAAAACATTCAACAGTACATCGAGCGCTATGGCGTGGATAGATCCTTAGCCTCTCTCCTCAAGAAACGGGAGCCGTACATAGCCGCAGACGATTTGCAATCGGACTATATGCCATCCGTAAAGAGTCTATTGGAGGCCGGGGATGTCCTTACCGCCGAGCGACGAGTCGAACTGGTGCAACACCTGCGTACACTAGATAGTCCCGACCTCGACCGATTCCAGTTCCCACTTGCGGCGAATCAGATCAAGCCGGAAGATAGCAGACTCGTGGGCTTGCTACTTGAATCCGACCTGATTGAAGACACGGCGGCGACCCTTGAGCTTACACGAACAGCCAAATGGGAACATCGCGAGTTCGCCATATCAAATTCTAGAGAGTTTGCGAATTACATGGACACGTCAGTGGTCCGCGACGATGCTGCACTCATTATCGGAAGTAACACCCTTTCGGATGACATCAAGAAATCCATCGCCAGTGAGATGGAGAATTACTGCTCAGGCCTCAGCTCAGATGACTTGACTTGCGTTGCAAAATACGCAGCTGATTCCGGCATCATCATGAGACTGGCGACGCTCAGCTGGCTTGCAGAGGCTGGGACGCAGGCATGCGTTGTAATCCAATGCATGGCGTTGACACTGGAAGGAATCGACGACTCAGGAGTCTTGAATGTCATGGACAGCTTTGGGGAACCATATAGGTATCTTAGTCATCCGGACGGTAAGCGAAGGGTGAGTGTGCCAGACTCGCCGGGACTCGAAGAGGTTCTTACACGACTGAAGTCGTGCGGCGGCGTGTCGTCTTGGAATCACGATGACAAGAAGAATCAATACCAAGTGAACTTGAGGCGGAAGTGAAAGCCGAAATTTTGCATAGATCTCCTTAGTTTCCTGGTCAACGAACTTCGATTCCGCGCGATTCCGAACGGTCGTTGGCGATGAGTTCGGGCAGACAATTGCCAAAACCCGCACAGAAGCATGGATGGAGAGCCCAAGGCTCAACATGTTAGCGAAGGCAGTGCCTCTGAACGCATGCGCCTGACCGCCCGCACTCCGCAGAGTCCCGCCACCACGGCTTCCTCAAGGCTCTGTCCTTTCACTACGGACCACACCCGCCTTGGCTGGCGGACGTGGTCCGTTTGAGGAGGCCGCAACCCCGCCTCCTTATGGCGGGCTGCCCCGCGAGCACGCCGGAGTGCGCCTTGCCACCCTCCACACGAACAACTGGGCCTCCCTGCTGAGGTTTCGGCATAAGGTCATCTGCACTAAAGGTGAGGGCTGAGGTGGCAGTCCAGCAGGAGCTGGGCTGCTGCGAGACGTCTGTTGGCGTTGAGGCTGTGGCGGGGTTGCAGGGCGTGGAGGCAGAGGCAGATGTGGCTGGCTCGTCAGGGTCGTGGCAGTCGGTACCGAACGAGTCAGGCTCTCAGTTCAATTATCAGGTGACGCCAGGAATGGTGGAGAAGATGGTTGCCTTGCGTCAGGAGGGGTTGCTGGTAGCTGAGATCGCTGAACGGGTGGGCTTTCATAAGGAGACGGTGGCTAAGCATCTGAAGCGGGCTGGGTTGAGTCTGCGTACTGATCTCAAGGACGAGAGCTTCCGCCAGAGGGTTCGTCTGGCCTATGAGACGGTCGGGAGCATCAAGGGAGCGGCGCGGCAGCTTGGAGTGAGTCCGGCGACGGTGCGGAAGGTGGTGCGGGGTGACTAACTAAGCGATGTCTTTTCATTATCTTGATAAAATCAAACATCAAATGACGCATCTCAAAATGGGATGCAATTCTATTGCGACACCAACGCAAATTATGCGATGATCATTGACAATTTGTCGCCCAAGACATATTATCTATTATAGATAGATGGGTCACCCCTTTCTACTGATGACACGTATCGTCGATGGAAAGGGCGGAGCCATTTCCGCCTACACAGCACTAGAGATAGGTGGAATCATGATGAAGTCCGCTCCCCAGCGCCGACAGGCGCTGAAGGCCAGTCTTAGTCCAGGCCTGGTCGCGACAGCGGCCGTTGGGCCCATCGCGTACTGGCTATGGAATCTGGAGGTTGCTTGCTACGCAACGACACTCTTTGCACTCGTGATTATTGCTGTCAACCATCAACGTCGACGCCACCGCGAGAAGTAGCAACCTCTCCGCCCAGCGATGATACATCGCTGGGTATTCCTATTGTGAAGGATCAGCATCCACCTAAACAGTATTGGTCAAGTCCAGTGCGCATAAGGAGAATGCAGACCGCCCAGTAAGCAGTGGCGTCAAGATGAAAATTTAAGCCAATGATTGGGCCCATAGCCATCGCCCAGGAGGCCTGATCGGCATCGAACTTCGCTTTTCCGTCTTCGGTGCAGACAAGTTTTCGTAGCTCAACGAGCTTCTCTTGATACCATTCTCGCCCCATCATGACAAGGCGACGCCGATTGGTCGCCACAGCACCTAGCCCTTGGCCAAGGACATCGGCACCAATCTGGGCGAACAACTGGTCATCGGTCAGTCCTTCATATTCGGCAAACGCTGACATAGTTACTGTTCCTCTTTCGGAAGCATACGGTTACGAATCATTATATCCATTAGATAGTTACATGCAAGTTGGTAAGGGTTACCTACTGTAGAAATTTCTGGATCTGTCGAGACTGCGTCGTCGATATCCTGCAAACTTAGTCCATAACTAGTGTCACCAAAACTATCTACGATACGCTGCAGTACTGAATTTATGTCGATATCATGACGATTAGTTTCCCTGAGTATCTCCTGAAGCGTTCCGGAAAGAGTGTCGTCATCCGAGCCGCACATCATATCAATATTAATAACATTCCTATATACATGTTCAGAATGGAAATCATTAATCCAATGACGGTTACTCAGAAGATTCTGCCAGAACTCAGCAGGAAGTGCCCCCACTGTGTCAGAAGCTGCCCGAACCACCTTCGACATGACAATATCAAGTTCAGTCGCTTGAAGCAGCCCTCTCTGACCCAAGTTATCTATGCGCTTAGATGCTGAAGGGTGCGACTGTGGTGGAATAGCCCACTGAGAGCGCACAGAGAAATCGAACCCGTCCAGCACGAGCATGGCACCCGAAGTGATATCGGACTTCTTCCGATTCAATGGCATGTTATACAGCATTTTAAGGCCGTAAGCGTCAGCTTCATATTCAAGCTTGTGCGCTTCCTCCATACCGCGAACCGCACTATGATCATGCTCTAAAAGAATATGAGCTGCCTCGTGAGCCAGAATAAAACTGGTGGCAGCATGCATAAGGCGATATATGTACAAACTCCATAATCCGAATCGTAACGATGACTTGCGTCCAATTGTACCGCTCAAACCATGGAACGACCACTGAAGCCCAAGATAACGTAAGGCAGCGATTTGTGTATCTAAAGGACGCCGACGCCGCATCTTCCTGCTACTCAGATCTGCTTGGGCCTGTACAAGTTCAGAAACTAGAGCCAAAAGAGACGTACTAATATGGATGTACGGGGAGTATCTAGCATCCTGAACTGTCCCTGCTTCGGGAAACTCATCTTGAACAAGAACTACTTTCACACCGCTCAGTCGTCTTTCTGTCTCGCATAGATCGCTGAATACTTCTTCTACCATACGTTCAACTGCAGTATCAAATGTGACATCTAATCCTGACCGTCTCATTTCCCGTTGTGTGCGCCGAACAATTTTCTTCGTCCGAGGATCAGTGGCCAAAACTTTTGTCGCTTTGGCACTCTTATTTGTGTATCTGTTTCGCAAGCCTTCAAGGCGAGGATCTGCTGACATGATTCAACCATAGGTCAAACTAGATTCCCCGACAACAGATATACAACGCCGACGTAAACGGACTTCGCCTACCTACAAGAATAAATGAGTTGTTTTGTAGATTTGATCAAAACTTCGAAGTACAATACATAGGACAAGGTAATCTAGCTCATCCCAACCTACAGTGTAGTCTTGGTTTGAATCCGCCGGTCTCGAGGAGTTCTATCGAGACTTAGAACCTATAACGGCGTCGTCCAACTTGCTTGCCGCACCCCTATTAGTATTCTCTAATTCTTCAAGTGTCTCTTTGGCGTGCATCTTTAGTTCGTGAGAAAGTGGCATCCGTTCAATCTTATCGAGGATCGTGTCTACTGTCTCATCGCGCCGGTAGAGTTCCTTAATTACTTCTAGGGCTATGGTACGTGCTCCGTATTTTGCGGCTGCGTCCGAAATCAGCACACTAACACCAAGCGTTGCTATGCCTCCCAGCATGCCACCTGGGCCGAGTGCCACAAGTGCGGTCGTTAACGCGGCTGCACCAGTGTAGCCGGTCGCTGTCATGGCGATGACGAGCATCAATCCGGGCACGCCGAGTGCAGCGATCTTGGCTGCAACTTGGTCGATGCTGAGGCGGGCATTGAGTCGAGCGACGGTAGCTTTGGAAATACGCATGGGATCGATTATACTCCAGCTAGACGACGACTCGTCGCTATCGGTGATTTTGTTGGAAAAATGATGCCCTTCCTTCATTATTCGGAGATATCGGCACAATTCTTGATGTGCCTTTTGGTGTCGGCCGTCTGGGTAACATGCGAAGCCCGCGAGACGCGAGCATAGCAGATACATACTGATCTCGCTCGGAGATGAATGCCTGATGTACCTGTTTCCACGCTTCTCCAGGAAGGCGAATATCATCTTCCGAGATCTCAAGAGGAGAGCCGGCGGCGCGGACAAATTGAAATGTTCGGAGGAAGATTCTTCCAATATGTGAGACGAGTTCGGAAGCCTGCGAATCAAAGGTCTGCAGAAGTCTGATTGGCTCGCCCGGGTATGGGTGCAAAGTTCTAGAGTGGATATTATATTCCATTCGCTCTGGCATTTCGAATTTGTCATCAATCTTTTTTTCCGTTTTATCCGCTCAAGTACCTTACCGAATCCATATTTTTTATGCCGCACATCTCGTCCGCTCTCACCCCATTCTTTGATCCGATCTGTCTCGAGAGACCATTCCATCAGGAGGACTTCGATCTCCATCAAAACGCGTGATGAGTCATTAAGTGTTTGCTCGTCGTCGCTCAGAATTGCTTCGACACTCCGATACACCTCTTCTTCGGCACGAAGGATCAAAGCCTTTAGTTCTCCGCTTTGCGTTTTCGAGCAGATGGACCGAAGGGTGATCAATATTTCGTCAATGCCATCAAACCAGAACGGAATCTGCCGATCAATAAGACGTATGCGTTCGATCCGATTCTTGTGTGCCTCTTGCAGCCTATGAGCTACAAGACTGTTTTGATTTCGACTGGATTTCAGTACATGCTCGTAGTAATCTTCGAATTTGCGACGCTTGGTCATGTTCTACATCTTTCCACTTTACCGATACAAGGGATCTACGACTTCGGATTGGACCACACTTGCTTGGCGCGGCATACCTCGAGTCTAGGCCGACCAGCAAGAAGCCAAGCGATGTCCAGCGATACCGTGGGATCACGGTTCGGTCACAAGCCTTGGGTCAGCTTCCTCACCGGCTTTGCCGCCTCTACCTAGATCGTCCGGGCGATCCGCTCCACGCTTTGCAGCGTTCGGTTGCGCTTGCCTCGCTCTACACCGTCATGTAAGTGCGGTACACGCCAAGGACCTCGGCGAGGGGTTCTTAGCGGTGGGTGGTCGGTCCTCACTCCCCCAGTCCTCGTACCAACTCCCCTGGATCGGTGTCGAGGGCTGCGGCGATGCGGACGATGTTGTGCAGGCTGAGGTTGCGCTGGCCTCGTTCGACCTGGCCGATGTAGGTCCAGTGCAGGCCGCAGCGCTCGGCTAGCTTCTCTTGGGACAGCTCCAGTGCTTCACGGTGTAGGCGCACCCGTCGACCGAACTCGCCGGTGATGGCAGAAAGTGGTGACTTGGGGCTGGAGCTGGGCACCAGCACATCTCATAGGTCTCAACACTCCTGATCCAGAGACGATGAGTCTCAAGACGATGTATCCTGTGGTTGCTCTGGCCGACCGACTGAGGGGGTGAGTGGTATGGGCGGCAGCCTGTGAACCCTTGGTTCGTGCAGCTTGGCGCAGTAGACGCTCCGGGCTGCGGCAGCGTCCGTCAGACGGCTCTCGTCCGGCGGGCGTTGTCTTGTGGGGTGGAGAGATGCTGCTTCGGGGCATGACGCTCGGGGTGCGAGACGTCCGAGTCCTCCAGCGAGTCCATCTGCGCTGCGGCGCCCTCGCCGGGGAGTGTCCAGACGAAGACCAGACCAGCCCTTGGGAACAGCCAGCCGTCGTAGCGGTAGCGCAGGGTGGAGGTGTCCGGCTCATCCGAGACCCTGCCTCCATCACCACGGGAGGCGAAGTCCATCAGGGAGACTTGACCTACCACTTGAGGGTCTTAGCTCAGCTCAACGTCTAGATCCTTGGTCGGCCGATCGATACCCAAGTGAAAGCTCCGCCCCTCACGAGACACTGTGGTCCGGAACCGGAACGCCACCACCACGGGCCGGCCGGCCCGGATGACCTCTTCGCCCAGGTCCACGACGTAGACCTGGGAGACATCGTCGACTTGTCGCTGGAAGGAGAGGTCGACGCCGTCGACGGTGAACTGCTCCAGAGTGAAGACTTCGGGGTCGCTGACGTCGAAGCCCGGGGTGGGACGGCGGTACCAGACGCTGGTCTCACCACGCTGGGCTACCAGCTCCTCGTAGCGCCGGCGATCACTGACCACGGCGAACTTGCGGAAGCGATGCTTGGGCGTGACCGTGTACTCCCAGCGGACGGTTAAGTCGAAGAAAGAGTAAGGAGCATCGCTCCTTACTCTAGGTATACCTAGAGTTGCGTCGACACGGGCGTCGTACCAGCGCTCTTCGGCGGTGATGGCTTGGTGCTTGATGTCGGCGTAGACCTCCTGGCCGAAGGCGGGGTCGCCGAAGCGCAGGCCCAGGCTGGTGCGCGCCAGGTCGTCCAGCAGCTCGGGTGTGGCGATGCGGTGCAGATCATCTCGGTCGAAGCGGAAGGCTTCGATGAGCGCGTCGCGCAGTGTCGGTGCCTCGTCGTGGATCGTCTGCCGAAAGCGTGCCACCACCGCCTCCTCCTGGTCGCGCCGGAAGGTGTACTCGAACAGGGTGGACAGCAGGCCGGCACCGAAGAGGGTGCCACCCAGCTCGCCTAGCGGTAGTGAGTGCAGCCAACTCCATGAGCCAAGGTCGAGGTGATCGAGCCAACCAGCCAGCATCATCAGGAGGATGCCGGCCAAGGTGAGAGAGACTGCGAGAAGAGCCGCTTTGAGACGGAGGAGACGACGGAATGGAGGTTGTGGCTTGCTGGCAGTCATTCACTGATTAGTATAGCAAAATTAAAGACGTAATACACGTCCTAATTTTCCCATCAGTACTCACTTCTTGACACAGATTGCAAAATCTTTCGCTCAGCCCCTATCAGCCCACTCTTCGTCGCGTTGATCAATATTTTTAGCAAAAGACTCATAATCATCTGCTAGGCTTTGCAGCAGGTTAGCGGTACGCGGCCAATATAATTCCAATTTCTTGGCGTTATCCCGGTACTGTTTTGCTAGTGCGCGTTGTTGCTTGCCACCATCATATGCCCCGCGCGTGGAGACTCCACGCTGATTAAAACGACCACAAGCGAGACCGCTCTCGATATCGGGAATCTTCAGCTGCTCAAGAAGATCTCGGACTTCCTCAGCGGGCCAAATCCCATCTCTTCCATCAGGACAGCATGACAGTACATTCCCGATTGCACGATCCCCGACCTTGGTGCGCCCGCATTCCGCCAGCAGCCTTCGGCACTCATCCACCCATTTCGTGAGATGTTTTGCGTCGATAGCTCCATCATCGCGAAGTCCCGGGATACGGGCCCAACTTTGCAGAACACTATGTGCGCGTTCCGCATACGCTTTCTCCCTCTCTTCTTTATGCTGTGCTGTGATCGTATCGTTCTCGGCCCGATATGCTGACTTCATGAGATGAACAAAATCGCTTGGATTATTGCCAAGAGCTCGATAGAGTGCATCAGAAGGCTCGTGGCCATCGATAAAATCGAAGAACTGAAACTCGAGCACTGGCAGATCGGGGTCATACGGCGCCTCCGACTCCAGCCACTGTAATGCCTCTGACACGTCAAAACTAGAGTTATCAAAACTAGAGTTATGATTAGTATTTGCTCCTGCAGTCGTGAGGCTGCTGAGAACTTTCTTCACCAGATCGACCTCACACAATAAACGGAGATGCATCATACGACTCAGTGCATCAAGCGCCCGCCATGGATGACCATGTTGTATAAGCAGCTCAACAGCTTCAGCCTGATCTTCATTCGGGATAGTCCAACAATCTGTAGTGCTCCAGTATGCGTCGACAAGATGCTTTTCAAGTGAGTCGATCCGTGTCCAATATGCTTTAGACAGCGGTAGCACTCCTATCAACTTCTCTTTCCCTGCAGTCGTTAAACCTGCAGTCTCCAGTATGCTCTCCAGCCATTCGAAACCACTGTCTTCAAGCCTATTTTGAGCGTATGACTTGGCGGCTCGTTGTAGCTTCTCCGACATGTCGTCCAACCAGGCGATGACACTCGCGTCGCCTAAAGAGTCAGTAATCGCCAAATAGGCGCCAACAAGATCAGGACGTTCGACATCTTCAGTCAGCATGCGTACGGAATCAGTTCCCATTTTGGCCACTTTTTTGATAGCAGTCAAACGAGCATTATCTCGCTTCTCTTCAAAACCGTCATCATCCCGGTGCAGCCCTTCGAACACACGATCAACATCCCGAGAGAATAAGCCAGCATGCTGACGCGGGTCACTGGGATCCTCAAGGAGATTTGCTATCTCCTCCATCTGTGCGATCTCATCATCTCTCATCGACCATTCAGTGTCGGCATAATTTCGCTGATGATGAATCTGACGAGTCAATGACTTCCAAATTGCGTGACGATCCTCGTACTCCCAAGAGTCAGATCGCACTTTGTGCACAAGCTGGCCGAATACCTTCGTCCGCGCGTCGCTAGGAATAAGATTCCCGGCATCAATGAGAGAGACCCAACGTTCTAGTCTCTCTCCAGCCGCTACTATAGTCATATCAGTAAGAGCGCCAATATACCGCGCTATTTCTCCATACGTGACAGTCTTGCTTGGCAACTCCCAGTCGCGATAACGGGGTCCAGCTGAAGCGAATATAGATGCATGTCCTGGCTGGAGCAAAAGCAACGCCAGCTCCCAGCCAACATTAGGATAGCGACTCATAATCGCTTTAACTATCTTGGCCTTGTCGTCAATGTTGGCCGCGCTCTGTGCGATCCGTCCTACGGTGACTTTCTTGAGACTCTCTATTGGTCGACTACTAAGATTATTATCTGGAGCGATATCCGCAAGGGCTGCCAACGTCATCGTCGCCCTGCGGTAGTACTCAGGCGACCAGCACAGAAGTTCCAACGCCCACAGAAGATCCGGATGAAGTGACGAACGTCCAAAGATGTTTCGCTCAGACTCTTGGAAGAGCATTCGAGTGACTGGTTCAGGCTTGTCAAGATCAGAGGATACTGCTGTCAAGAAGTCATCTGGAGCTGCTTCCGCCAACACGGGGAAGGCATAGGCGAGGTTGGCTAGGGTCTCACCGCTGTCATCTGCAAAGGCCTTGCCGAGAATTCGCTTCACGATACCTCTGGCTGTGGGTGCAAGCTGATCGGACGACGTCGCTACCAGCGCCAATCCCTGTGCCACATGGTCACGCAGTATCTCACTGCAACCAGGTCTCAGTCCTCGCAATTGAGCCGCCAGCTGTTCCGTCGCATTCATCCCGCGGTACGGATCGCCTGCGAGGAGTACGTCATGTATGAGCTCTTTCCATCGCTGAATAACCTCGCGGTCCAATACCGGGAGCAATAACCCTGCGGCATCGACCGGATCTACTAGACGCCATACCGAACCAGACTGAATGAACGGCGCGTCCGCTCGTTGGCTGAGTGACACAAGTCGACGACGAATGTTCTTCATCGGCTCGCCGACGAAAGCTTGGATACGATCCTCGTCGCGCACATCACCATCCTCCCATGCGCCGATCAATACCAGTTGAGCCAGAATTGCTGCTGTCTCTGTATCGTCAAGCCACTTAGGATTCTGCTTAACTTGATTTCGTGACACCGAACGGAGGAACGCTGCCATGCTTCGCCGAGCAAGTGCTACCAATCGTTCGGCGCGACGAAAGTCAATGCCTACCTCTCGTAGTACTTCTGCCGCTTCTTGGCGACCGATCTTAGGCAGAGATATCGTTGCATCGTCACGACTATACTCCGTGGCGGGATCGACAATCATTAGAACGCGATGACCTCGACTCAAAGCGGAAGCAATGTCCGGGGCCCCGAATCTGGGGATCAGTAATAATGGCGTTTTATTCTCGATAAGATGAGACCAAGCCGAGTCGCCGGCAACAATGACGGTACGATCAATCAGCTCATGCTGATCTATGAGGATCGCATACATGAACGCCAATACATCTTCAACACAGTTGGAGCGAATTGAGACTGGCGTCTCTGAACCATCGGCCTGAAGCTGATTCAAAAGCTTCTGCACCTGTTCATTACGCCCCGCTTGGAAGAAATGATGTGGAACGTCGATATCCAGCCCTCCTTGAAAACGTTCCCACCAGGCTGATAATGTTTCGGTATTTTGTGGATGGCGACCAAGCCTTTCGGATATCCAGTAATGAACGGCTGGCGTTACTTGTAGCCATCCTTCGAGAGTGTGGGCGTCAATAACTCTAACATCAGCAAATTTCTGCTCTTTACGCCGTTCGTCTGCCCATTTCTGACCGCCAGGCCAATTTCGCGGCGTCGCGAAGACGTAGATATATTGATGAGCCTCATTGCCGAACTGTTCGACACGCTTGGCATAGTCTCTATCGGCCTTGGCCTTCACTTTCTTGTCGGTACCCAGTTCAAATCGAAGTTCACCGGCAGGCAAGTATGCACTACCCGTTGAAGCGGCTTGGCCGTCCCAGCCAGGTGCGGCCGTTCCCTCATGGGCGCGCATCTCAATATTAGTGATACCGGGAGTCTGGGCAAGCAGACGGCGCACCAATTCGGGAAAGATAGTCTTGGAGTCAGTCCGATCAGCCCACTGGCTGAGTTCATTCGCCGAGATCAGTTCTGGGCTGCTACTGTTGAAGACAGGCGAGATAGACTGAGGAATGCTAAAAGTGGAACCCATGCATCTATTATAGCCCTTTACGCTCGTCTCCGTGAAGTCGTAGGGCGGAAAGTCTGGGCTCCTAACGGTCATCAAGATTTCCATAGAGTCTTACCTTCAGAATGCCCCATCTCGACAAAAGGGCATCTATGCGCTACCGAAAATTTTCCTAGCCGCGTTGCCTATGCAACCTACCCAGGCCATGCTCTTCGAAGACGAAAAGACCAATCCGTGTTATACTAAATGGCAGTTTATGAGCCAAGGTCATATTACCGCCAACGGAGTCGTTCTCCAGCAGCATGAGATTTCGACTATAGTGTTTTTGACACAGCAAGGTTTTGATGTGTCACTCATTCCACCACAACGTCGCAAAGGTGCTCATACCCCAGATATACGCATGCTAGGACTCGATTGGGAGATGAAGCGACCTAAAGGACAGAGTTCGCATACGATCAAACGCGCATTTAAGACCGCCTCTCGACAGTCGTCGAATATCATTTTCGATTTACGGAGTTCAAAAATACCAGATGAAGCCAATCTTTCAAGGCTGGAGAAGGAGTTCTCCGATATACGAAGCGTCAAACGACTACTTATCATAACCAAGAGTGGAAAAATCATTGACAAGGTAAAGTGAGTTTGCTACCATAATCGCAGAAGAGGCGTCGCCACCGTGGTTCTGCGGAGGCCACGCCTCTTCTTTTACGTTGAGAAGCGCATTCAGGTCGGCGATGCTGACTCACTCATAACCCGTGGCGGATTGCATCTCCTGACTGGACACGCTGGCAAAGGTCAGCAGTTCGACCGGATGGTGGTTAGTGCTCCAATGACAAGTGATGATGCACGACTCGACCGCCCAAAATTCCTACTAGAGGGCTGCGCGGTTGATCCGTTGTTGGATGATCCAGATTTTGCGAAGCTAGTCAGCGACCTTGTGCATAGCCGCAGTATTACCATATATATAACCGACCTTACACTTCAAGACATTAACGCCGTTCCGGACCGCTTGCGGAGAGTACAGTTGCAGGCGATCGTCAACTCCCTCGAGACCAAAAAGGGGCCCCTTCCAGCTGTCCTCGTATCCCAGGAGTCCAAGCATGGACGACCGACATACCCAGGAGAAGTCTACCCGGTTAGCGAGGAGGATTGGGAACTCCTTGGCAAATTGAAGGTTGACGATCGTGCTGATGCCCGGCAGGCTCTTGCTGCAAAGTGGTGCGACGCGGCGCTTGTTACAAACGACAAGAGACTAATCAAGCGCGCGTCGGAGCAGAATATCGAGGCTATTACAACAGAACAATGGCGTGTCTGTCTGGAGAAGCTCGATTCTATCGGCTAACTGGCTGTTTGGCTGGTGCGAGAGAGACAATCGATCTCTTTCGCACCGGGACCGAACAGGCAGCGTCACTGAAGATACACTAGTGAGGATGTAAGGCTGCCCCAGACTATAACTGGAAGGCGAAGGAACGTTCAAGCCCTGTACGGACTCATCTATAGTTGTGGGTGCCCACCCCTAATCGAGATTATTCAGCATATGTGCGACGACGTCATCGTTATTTGTCGGCATTTCATCGTCTTCATATTCTCCGACATACGTAACGTCGTGATACTTCTCGCCCTCAAACTCGTAGCCTGTATACGGGTAGCCATCCTTGGTCGCCGCTTCGTAAGTGCCGAACTGTTCTCGCGCCTCCTCCTCTGTGTATTCGTCCGAGTCGAACCAGATGCCCTCTTGTTCTCTGTCCCAACCGAATTTTGTTGCTCTAAATACGTGTCTCATGAATTACTCCTCTTTAATGGTGGGCGGTATAAGAGCGTGTGGACTATCAGCGCAACTGGCAACCAGCGGCAACCCTAGCGCGCATACGATATAGTACTACCCCGGTATTAAGAGCATAGATCCCAGAACGGAGTAGAGCAACTATTGTGACGCTCACAGTCATACAGTATGGAAATCCAGACGAAGTATTGATTCCAGCGAAAAAACTGCTAATGAAAACAAGTGCTGAGACTATACCAAAAGCCCACCGAGTTCGCTCACTAACGTGTGAAGATATATCATGCTGAAGATCGCGCGTTAAGAAGACTGCTCCGATCGCAAGGAGTCCTGTGATACCAGTGAACGGTGATGTAGATTGCCTATCAAAACAGAGCAATAATACAACGGTGACCAGACAGACAAAATATGCCAATGACAAGATAAATGAGGGGGTAAGAAAAGCTGACCTTCGAGGCATAAATATCAGCCTGATTCGGACATTAAAGTCATCGACAGCCCGATCATCATCTGATATTGTCATCCTGCTCCGGACTAGTTCTACCAGGTTTGATGTCAGGATGGACTGAAGAATCTCCTTAGCGTCATGATGAACGATTCTTTCTTGGTTGCGGTCTTGTATTATTGGCCGCACCTCAACAATACGAGTGCCAGCCGGGGCCTCCAGTCGTACATGCACTCGCTCATCGAGGCTATCAAAACCCGTGGCCAAGATGTCGTAATGATAGGTTGCTCGGCCAAAGCTCGGGCGATCAAGTTTAAATTTGTTCTTGTAAACGAAGCGACAATGTATTACCTGAACGTCGACCGAAGGAGCAAGATCTATTCGTGCAAGAAAAATATACGAATAGAATAGCTCCTGCATGAGGTCGCGATCTGCGCTCTGAAATAATGTCCTCCAATATTGGAAATAGATGAGCCATTGTTTTTCAGAGCCCGTAAACTCCTTGGCCTTCGAATTTAGTAGAGTCTCTCCAACCTCGCTCGATAATTTCGGCGGCTCTTGAAATTGTTCTTTAGTGAGTAGTCGATTTAGGTCATAAGCAAATTCGTCGAACTGATGGCTATCGTCAAGAGCAATAAGGTTTTCGATTTGCATCTCTGACATCAAAACGCATTGAGCATAATACCTGCTCTGATCGCGAGTGGCTACCGGCAGTCGCTTCCCTGAATCGTTACGTAAATCGACGTCGAGAACGGGCTCTTTCTTCCACAGAAAAAGGGGTAGCAGCAATTGCTGTATCTGACCAGATGCAAATCCATAGGTTTCAAGTCGTTTTCTGATGATTCGATTGTCGATCGTAAACGTAATGCTCAACTGAAGTCGATCGCGGTCAACCACAGAGACCTTATCGACGCGCCTGACCATCCATGAGCGTTCGTTCCACAATGATGCGTACAGATTCCACTCACTGGGATCGTACGATGGCACGCACGCGACTTCTAATTCTTCCTCAGAACGCACTTAAAATCACGACTCCGGTCAGCGGATTCGCGGCACAATAGGCGGATCATTGACAATAGTAGCGTCGCTTGTCCTGCCACGCAAGCCGGGTGGCAGTTCTTTAAGCGCTTCAAATCCCGCGCGAACTAACTCAAGATCTTCGGCCAACTGCTTCCTGTATTCATCGGTCAGTCTTTCGGGGACTATTTCTATTCTTTTTGGCTTCGTAATCACTGCCGAGCTCATTTCATATCCTCTTTCATTTTCTTCAGTCTCCATGGATTCCTGCGCCACACCACTCGCACCATCAATCGGTATAGTGCACTCGTCACGCTCAATCAACATCGGCGATGTATCCGAAACATTGTCGGTGTCGCCTCTTCCTCAGGTATATATCGTGACCTCTTCTCCATATACTCCACATATACCAATTAGCATGCCGTAAGTCAATAGGCTTAGATATGTAATTGGTGGATTGCGAAGCGGAATTGGAAAGACCGTCAATACCAGCTTGCGTGCGGTAGGTCAGCAATGGAGTGGATGAGGTGAAGGCGCGAGGAGTACTGCCGAACGACCCTCGGGGCTGTCGTTCGGCCGGCTGGGGGTTTAGCCCAGGGCTGTGAAGAGTACTCATTTCTGCTTCGTCTGGCGGTAGCCGCTCGTCGTTGGCGGCTCGGTTGTGGTCAGTGTAAGCCCAGCCAAGCCCACTCAGGTGTGAGCCAGGCCACAACGGGTGGTGTCGGTGGCAACGCCCGAGGTGCTGAGGCGACACCGCTGCGGCGATGCTGCGATGCGGTGTGGGGGTTGGGTTACTTGGCCAAGACTGTACAGGACACTGGGGGTCGGCCGACTGTACTTTGGTCGGATCGTTATGGGATGCAGGGCCCGGTGGCAGTTGGTTCGAGGCAGCAGGGTGCGGCTGGTGTGTAGGCCTGCCCCGCCTGGTGGTGCTGCTTACGACCGGGCTGGGCTGAGGATCCAGGTGTTGCCCAATGTGGTGGTGCTCAGGGAGGTGGCAGACGGTAGGCCGGTCATGGTGGTGATGAACTGCGGCCAGATCTCGCCGGCCCATTGCAGGCGTATGGGCCGTGGGTGGGGGTCGAGCCGGAGGGGCTGGATGAGGCTGGTGGCGCACCGGGTGGAGTCTTGGGGCTGGGCTGGATCGGCGGGCTGGGTGAAGACGGGCGGCGGCTGCCAAGGGCTCCACTGGCTGGCGTCCATCTGCTGGATGGTTGGTGGGTGCATGTCGACGAACCAGGGCCAGGCGCAGTCGAGGCCGAGGATGAGGGCGCCATCCGGCTGGCTGGTCAGGTAGATGCGGCATTGAGGTGTCGTCGGCACGGTCCAGTTGGTAGCGATGAGCCTAGCCAGGCGCCGCAGACCGGTGTCGGAGTGGCGACGGGCCTGGCGGGCTTCGAAGCCGAAGTCAGCGCCGAAGTCGGTCAAGCGGCCCAGGTGGGTGTCGCTGTTGGAGGCCAGGCCTAGTGAGTAGGCGGCAGCTTGGATGGGCAGGCTGTCATCGGCCTGACCAATGGTCTGCAGGATGCGGTCCTGCAGCTGGGTGAAAGCCAGCAGCGGGTCACCGTCGCCTAGCAGGGCGACCACGGTCGGTAGCGCGGTCATGCCAGTCGGCGACAGGCCGGCCGGACGCTTACGTGCGGCCAGGAGCTCGGTGTGGATCCGCTCGACCAGCGCTGGTGCTGGATCTTGGTCGCCTGGAGCGGGGCTGAGTGCGTTAGGCACGACCAGCAGCCTACTTGGGGCTCGGGACCGCGATGTCACTTCTGTGTCACGACGCGGCCCGGCGGGCCGGGGTGTGCTTGGAGCCAGCCAGACCGACACGAGAAAGGACCTTCCTCATCATGGATAACCAGATCAAGAGGCGGATCCCTGCCCCGGAGCTGTACCTGCCGGGCGGGCAGCCGTTCGGCCGGGCCTCGTCGCGGGCGGTGGCTAGGCGGGTGGACCGGCAGGCCGATGGCGTCATGGGCCAGGCGGCGCTTGCTCATGTCACTGACCAAGCCCGGGCGGTGCTGGCGGCCGGGGCGCTGCACAACATCGGGGCTCTGGCAGGGCTGGCTGAGCAGTGCGCTCAGGTGGCGCCGGCTGGTGGGCCTTACTACCAGGCCGTCCTCAAGGCCTACGGCCTGAGCGCGGCCCGGGGCGTAGCCGAGCTGTGAGGCGCTACCCAGCCCAAGGACAACGAGGAGGATGGCGATGGATCTCATGGAGTTCATCAAGGATGGGTTGGCCTGGGTCGGGCTGGCCACAGTGCTGGTGGTGGCCTGGGCCTGGTGGTCAGGCGGCCCACCAGGACCCGCTAGTCGACCGGCCGGGCCGCCGGGGCCACCTGCACCACCAGTTGGTGGTGGACCGGGAGCCGAGGCGCTGGAGCGGGCTTTGGCCGCCCCGTGGCAGCAGGACCAGGGACTGCTCATGGCCCAGCGGCAGATGCTCGATGTGGCCCGGGAGTACCAGGCCGGGCCTGCTGCCCCACCAGGCGCACCAACACTCCCCCACCTGAAGCGTTAGAGGTCTGCGGCTAACCTCACCTGCCTAAGTGGGTTCTACCGGGTGGGCCGGTCTGGCTCATGCGGCATTCGGATCATCGCACCACATCGCTTTGTTGCAAAAACTACAGCGTCTGCTTTCACCGCCACTATCTGGCAGGTATGTCCAGTCCGTGGCCTGGGGTGGTCTCAGAGGCGGCGGGTGAATCGACCTGGGTGTCGGATCGGTGGGAGTAGTGCGTTGAGCAGGCTTGCACTCGGTGGGTGTTCGTGGAATGTATGGGGTGAGGGGCGACGGTTGTCTAATAAACGCCGGATGACTGGCCCGCTCGAATAATTAGTAGATATTGAAGACAAAGGAGGGACACAAATGGTGCAGCAACTAACGAAACAAGGCCGACAGCAGTACGTTGGAGGCACGACGCCCTGGCCAGAGGAGATGGCGCAGGGCACTAGCAGATCGGCCGGCAACATCCCAGGTCTCCCACCTGGCGGCTTCCACACCATCCTGGCGGATCCGCCCTGGCCGGCTCAGGGTGGAGAGCGCCATTACCAGACGATGAGCCTGGAGCGGATCATGGGGCTGCCGGTCGGCCAGCTGGCGGCGCCGGACGCGCACCTGTGGTTGTGGACGACCAACGCGCTGCTACCCCGGGCCTATGAGGTGGCTCGTGCCTGGGGCTTCACGGTGCGCAGCCCGTTGACGTGGGTGAAGTTCCGCCTAGGACTCTCGGGCCCCAGCCAGCTAAGGAACGCCACCGAGCACCTGCTGTTCTGCACCCGGGGCCGGGCACCAGTGGGGTTCCGTTCGCAGCCGACCTGGTTCAACGCCCCAGTTGCCGAGCACTCGCGCAAGCCCGCCGAACAGTTCGCCATCATCGAGCGGGTCAGTCCGGGGCCGTACTTGGAGCTGTTCGCCCGCCGTCAACCGGAGTCCCGGGCCGACTGGGCGGTGTGGGGTAACGAGGTCGCCTCCGATGTCCAGCTGCCCGGCTACCCGGTGCCACGCTACAGCCGGCCGGACGACTCTCCTTCTGGTGAAGCCCAGGTCTGTAAGGCCGACGCCGAGCCTGAGCAGGCAACCGCTGGTGGGCTCCGGCCAGAGGTGTTGGAGGAGCGGTCATGAGCAGGCAGCGTATGAGAGGAGTGAGGTGGCTTGAGCGACTCGAGGAGCTCCCTGTCTGGGAGTCTGCTGCGCGCCGGCCTCGGCCTGGTACTCGTGGCGATCGGGCTGAGGTGGATCGTCGAGCTGCTGCAAAGCGCCTGGATGTGGCTCGTCGGCGGGCTCGTCGGAATCGCCATCATGACGACTGCCGTCTGGTGGCGGCAGAACAGTCGGTGGTGAGAAACCGGAGGGATGGACCATGAGCCGCCCAAGATTCCACCAGGGCGGGCGGCCGGCCGCCTCACGCACCGTGCGGCTGGTGCCGCTGCGCCGCGCTGGCCTGGACCACCGCGAGTTGGCCCGTGTCCTGCTGGCTGTGGTCAATAGCGGAGCTAGACCGGTTGGTAAGGACACCGACAAGAAGGTGCCGTCGGTCCAGTCGAACGAGCCTGGCACCGCCCCAACCAGCCAGAACACGACCACGACGTCCGCTGCTTCAGTCGACCCATCTGCTGTGTCGGACGGGAACAAGGAGGGGCTGTCATGAGCCGGGATGGTCGTGGTGGCCTGTGGTGGCGTCAGCTGCACCTGGCGCTGCCGCTAGGAGCCGAGACAGCAACGCAGGTGGCGGAGCGACTGGTGGTCGATGCCCATCTGGGACACCTGGTACTGGAGGCCCGCGCTGCTAGCGGGCGGGTGCGTTACCTGCTGGGGGCCGTCGCCGACCATGGTCTGGATGACATCATCTGCCAACTGGCGCCCGGTAGTCGCACCACCTCCCCAACCGAGAGTCGCGGCCCGGTCAAGGTGGCGTTGCGGCTGGGAGTACGCAGAGCCAGCCTGCCGTTGTCAAGCGAGCGGTTGGAGGCCGTGGCACGGGCGGTTCTGGCGGCCATGGCCACCACCGGTGGTGATGAGGAGCTGGTCATCCAGATCCACATCGGTCGGCGCTACCAGCCGGCCCTGGCCACCGGTGAGACGCCGCCGGCCGGGTGGTTGGAGCTGTTGGGGCTACGCACCCCGCCAGCGGGCAGCGAGACGATGCGTCGGCACCGTGCCCATGCTGCCCAGCACCGGGCCGGGGTGGGTGTCCGCCTGGGTGTCACCGCGGCTACGCCGGCCCGGCGTCGGCTGCTGCTGCAGAACCTGTTGGGAGCACTTAGGGTGGCCGAGAGCGCCGGGGTGCGCTTGCACGCCCACCCCGAGGCGCCGGATCGCCTGAACCGGGCCCGTCGCCCGTGGCGCTATCCGCTAACCTTGAGCGCGGCGGAGATTTTGTGCCTGAGCGGCTGGCCGGTCGGGCAGGACGACCTGCCCGCCACTCCAGGAGCTCACCCCAGGCACCTGCCACTGCCCGAGGTGCGGGACCGCACGCGTGTCTTCGCCATCGGCACCCAGGAGCAGAGCGATCAGCATCTGGGGATCAGCATCGGGGACGCACTGTTGCACACCGTGCTGCTCGGACCAACTGGGTCGGGTAAGTCCACCGCCATGGCCAACCTGGCCCTGGCCGACATCCGAGCCGGACGCGGTGTATTGGTCATCGATCCTAAGACCGATCTAGTGACTGACCTGCTGGCTCGTATCCCGCCTGAGCGCCACCATGAGGTGGTGGTCGTTGACCCCACCAGTTCCCGGCCGGTCGGCCTCAATCCGTTGGCGGCTGCTACTGGGCCACGTCGCCAACCGGAGATCGTCGCCGACAGCGTGCTGGCGACCTTCAAGACGCTGTTTGCCGACGCCTGGGGAGTGCGTATCGAGCAAGTCCTGACCGCCAGCCTGCTGACGCTAGCACGCACGCCGGGCGCCACCTTGGTGGACCTGCCACTGCTGCTGACCAACCCCGGTATGCGGCGGCGCATAGCGGCAAAGGCACCGGATCCACTAGGCACCGACCAGTTCTGGGCCACCTACGACGCCTTGAGCGAGGCGCAGCGCCTGCAGTGGATCGCCCCGGTGCTCAACAAGCTGCAGCCATTCCTCATCCGGCCCCATCTGCGAACCACTCTGGGGCAAGCCGAGCCCTGCTTCGACCTGAGCGAACTGTTGACCCGGCACCGCATCGTCCTGGTAGCGCTCAACAAGGGCCTGCTAGGGGCAGAATCAGCTCGTCTACTCGGCAGTCTGCTCATCGGGCAGCTGTGGCCGCTCATCCTGGCTCGTGCTGCTGCGCCAGCCGAGCGGCGGCGCATCGTCAGCATCTACATCGACGAGGTCCAAGACTACCTGGCCCTACCCGGTGATCTGTCCGACGCCCTGGCCCAAGCTCGCTCCCTGGGCGTGGCCTTCCATCTGGCTCACCAGTACCGGGCCCAGCTGCCGCCGCACCTGCGGGCCGGGATCGATGCCAATGCCAGAAATAAGATCGTCTTCGGCCTGGCCGCCACCGACGCCAGCGAGATCGCACGTCAAACCGTCGGGCTTGAACCCGCCGACTTCCAGCTCCTACCGCGCTTTGGCATCTATGCCCGCACCCTCTACCAGGGCCAGCCCCAGCCCTGGACTAGAGCCACCACTCTGCCACTACCCCCGGCCACCGCCGATCCGGTAGAGCTGCGCGCCGCCAGCGCCAGCCGCTACGGCCAGGACACTCAGGACATAGAGGCAGAACTACTGAAGCGCCTCGGTATGCCAAGCAGCAACGCAGCCCAGCAGACACCAGCACTGGAGGTGGTCATCGGGAGGCGCAACCGACGGCAGGAGGAATCACGATGAACGAGCATCAGCCAGCACCCGGCCAGGGCTCGGCGCGCCGAACGGAGGAGAGACCTACGACCAGTCGCGCGACGAACCGCCTGACGCGTCGCGACTGCCAGACACCTGACATCTGCGCCGGTTATGGGCCAGATCTACGCCGTTACGGGAGGTGACTGACAGCGCCAGAGCCGCGTCACTGCCGACGCGGACCACCGGCATCCCTTCACACGTCGTGTCTTCTGGGCGTGTCGCTGTCGGTAACGCCAACCCACGAGGACGAAGCAGAAAGGAGAGACATCTATGACAGTAGCCATGTCAACCGTCAGACGGATCAGGGCGGAGCGACTTGCGGCCCTGGCTGAACAGTGTGACGCCATCGACTGGCACTTGCTGAGTTTGCTGGATGTTCATCGCTACGCCACCACACGGCAGTTGGCCCAGCTGGTCAACCTAAGCCAGGTCTACATCAGCGCCCGCTCAGCCTTACGCCAGGCCTCCCGGCGCCTGAGCCGCCACCGCCGCCTGGGGCTGGTCGATCACTTGGAGCGGCGTATCGGCGGGGTCAGGGCCGGCTCGTCCGGCTTCGTCTGGTACCTGACCGAGCCCGGACACCGCCTGGTTGCCCCACGGGACACGACCCGGCATCGCCACAACGAGCCCTCGCACACCTTCCTGGCCCACACCCTGGCCGTCACCGAAGCACGCTTCGTCATCGAGAGGGCCGCCCACGACGCCGGCGGACACCTCAGCCTGCTGCGCACCGAGCCGAACTGTTGGCGCTCCTGGACAGGCCTGGGAGGCGCCCGTCACTGGCTCAAACCCGACCTGGAGGTCATCACTGGCACTGCGGACGGAGAAGAAGACCACTGGCTCATCGAGGTCGATCTGGGCACCGAGAACCCTGCCCGACTCCTAGCCAAGTGCCACCACTACCAGGACCATCTAAGAACTGGCACCGAGCAAGCCCAACTCGGCTACTACCCGCAAGTCCTCTGGGTCTGCAACCAACCTAAACGAGCCGACTGGCTGAGAGAACACATCGCCACCGACGCCGAGCTGCTCGACGAGCTGTTCGTGGTAGTGGGAAGCGAAGAGGAGCTACAACAAGTGGTGTGCGAGGGGCGCAGAGGGGGGGATGCCCATAGCCCTGCCTGGGAAGTGCCGCTGCCATCGGGCTACCTGGGGACTGACAGCGGCCCCTGCAGCACCGACTTGACTCTTCTCTCCATCTGAGCGTCAATAGACACGAGAGGATAATCGAATAAATCTAGTAAGGGGAGGTTATCATGAGCGAGCGTACAGAAACAAGGATGAACAGTGGCACCGTGCCAGGTGGTGATGCTGGCCTGAACCCTGGCCCCACTGGTTTGTCGTCCACTGACTCACAGGGTGCACCGGATCCCTTTGTCGCCATGTCCGCCGCCCTGACGCCCAAGCGGGCGGTCTCCTACATCCGGGTCTCCACTCGAGAGCAGGCCCAGCGCGGCGGAGCCGAGGAAGGCTTCTCCCTGCCGGCTCAGCGGGAAGCTAACAAGAAGAAGGCCGCCTCTATGGGCGCCCTGGTGGTCAAGGAGTTTGCCGACCGGGGTGAGTCCGCCCGTAGCGCCAATCGGCCCGAGCTGCAGAAGATGCTGACCTACCTGAAGCAGGACGGCGAGATCGACTACGTCATCGTGCACAAGTTGGACCGTCTGGCCCGCAACCGGGCTGACGACGTGGAGATAAACAAAGCCTTCGAAGAGGCGGGTGTGCGGCTGGTCTCCACCAGCGAGAACATCGACCAGACACCCGGTGGCATCCTGCTGCACGGCATCATGAGCTCCATCGCCGAGTTCTACTCCCGTAACCTGGCCAATGAGGTCATCAAGGGGATGGGCGAGAAAGCCAGGAACGGCGGAACTCTGGGCAAGGCGCCACTGGGCTACCGCAACGTCCGAGGTCGAGACGCCCAAGGCCGGGAGATCCGCACTGTCGAGCTCGACGAGCAGCGAGCACCTCTCATGCGCCTGGCCTTCAGCCAGTACGCTACCGGTAACTGGACTGTGGCCCAGCTGGCCGAACACCTGGCCGGACTGGGGCTCGACCTGCCAGCCGCCCCAAGCAAGCCGGCCAAGCCCATCACCAAGAACCGACTGCACACTCTGCTGCGTCATCCCTACTACCGGGGAGTCGTGCAGTTCCAAGGTGTGGAGTATCCCGGCCAACACCCGGCTCTGGTCGATGCCGAGACCTGGTACCAGGTCCAGGCGGTACTGGACTCCCACCGCAACGGCGAGCGCCAGCGCCTGCACAACCACTTCCTCAAGAGCACCGTGGTCTGCGGCCAATGCGGCGCTCGTCTGCTGGTCCAGAACGCCAAGAACCACAGTGGAGTGGTCTACCTCTACTTCGTGTGCGCCAGGAGGCACCGGCTGCACGACTGCACCTTCCGGGCTGTGCTCATCGAGCAGGTCGAAGCCCGTATGTCCGATGTCTACCGGCAGATCCACCTGTCACACCAGGACCGGGAGGTAATCGAGCGGTATCTGCTTGAAGAGCTGGCGCGGATCGAGGCCACGAGTCAGCACGACATCCGTTCCCTGACCATCCGTCGAACCCAGATCGAGGACCAGCGCCGCCAACTCCTCCAGGCTCACTACAGCGGAGCCATCCCCCTGGATCTGCTCAAAGATGAACAAGAGCGACTGAGCCGAGAACTGCTGAACATCCAGCGACAGCTGAACGGCTACCAAGCCGACACCACGGCCGTACGCCAGCACCTGTCTCAGGCCCTGGACCTCCTCGAGGACTGCCACCGCCTGTACCAGGCGGCGCCAGACCACCTCAAGAAGCAGCTCAACCAGGTTTTCTTCGAGAAGGTACTGGTCAACCCAGAGATCGACGAGCATGGGCGAGTCATCAGGGAGGGCGAACCGAAGAGCGGGCCAATGAGTGACGAGAAGGTGGAGAGTGAGGAGAGTGAGGAGAGTGAGGAGAGCGAGAGTGTGGAAAGTGTGGAGAGGTCTGAGGACTCGGTATCGCCCGTGGCACCGGTCATCGTCCGCGACCACACCAGCACCACCAGTGCTGCCGCTAGCCTCAACTTCCCCTTCGACCAACTGACCAGCTCCAGGCTGCAGTGGACTGCATGCCACAATCAACCAGGACCGCAGTCCAGTCTGAAGAGCAACGGTGACACCCACCAACCAGACCCAGACGACCACACCGATGTGCTAGCCCCACAACGAAAAGCGCCCACCCTGACGGGTGAGCGCACTTCGTTGGCTGCGACTGCTCCCGGGCCGAGTCCGCTTGGTGCGGGTTCGTATAGGGGAGTCGTGGTGCCCCCGGCGGGACTCGAACCCGCACGCCTCGCGGCATCGGCTTTTAAGG
>ERZ772957.646-NODE-646-length-26621-cov-3.673944_pt1 | contig 26621 bp, 22 predicted proteins | sample MGYA00580682_ERZ772957 | MGnify/ENA primary metagenome ERZ772957 (study PRJEB29015, sample SAMEA2737921) | human oral metagenome | biome: human oral; feature: human-associated habitat; material: dental | place: China | collected 2025 ...
ACCCTTCATCCTCCATAAGGCTATATTTTGGGGAGCACTTCTTGACAAAATCAACGGGGCATTTTAGTATTAGGGAAAATCAACCAGAGGGGCAATCTATAAGATTGGTATCCGGATAAAATGAGCAGGCCTCTTAAACGAGCATGAGCAAGCTATGATTTTTGTTGAGCAGGTTGTAGACAGAGCATGCTGTACGAGATTACCTGGGGTCTCCCATCGGGGTTTGTGTTTTACTTGTCGATAGGGGATTGTTTTGGATGTGTTGACGGGTGTTCCATGATTAACGGTTGCCCTTAGGAGAGTTTTTTCATTAATAGTCTTTCGGCTTACGTGTTACATGCGGTCCGCAAGCGACGAAAAGGTACTTTGCTCAGCGTTGGCGGCCGGCGGGAAGTAACGACGAGTTTTATTTTTCCAGGTGTTTCACAGACTTTGTTCCATGTGTCATTGCAACGGCTGATGACGGGAAGCCCGGTGAGAGTCCGGCGCGGACCCCGCCACTGTAAGCCTGACGAAGCCGCAAAGCCACTGGGAGTTTTTTCCGGGAAGGCGCGGACGAGGAGGAAGGCAAGCCAGGAGACCGGTCAGCTGCTGAAGACAGGGAGCGGCCTTACGAGGATTTGAGGCTATCCAAGGGTGGCGTTGTGCCTGCCCGTGGGGGCCTCTTTTTTGTACCTTGAGAGAGGAGAGCCCCAGAAGGGAGGGTGGACGCTATTGGGATAAAGGCACGGCCCTTGGGCTCCTTCGTCCGGATTGTCGGAATGCGGACGAGCATCCCTCTGGAGGTGAAATAACGGTGAACCTCAAGACCAAGCTCTTCGGACACGTCTACCAGTTCAAGAACATCAAGGAGGTCCTTGCGAAGGCAAACGAGGAAAAATCCGGCGACCGGCTCGCGGGAATCATTGCCTCCTCCATGGAGGAACGCGTTGCGGCCAAACATGTCCTGTCCAACCTCACGGTTGCGGACCTGCGAAACAACCCGGTCGTCCCCTACGAGGACGACGAGGTTACGCAGATAATCCAGGACGACGTCAACGAAAAGATTTATTCGGAGATCAAGAATTGGACCCTTTCCGAGCTCAGGGAATGGATCCTGTCCAACGAGACCACGGGGGAGCAGATCAAGCGCGCCAGCCGCGGACTGACCTCCGAGATCGTGGCGGGCGTGGCGAAGCTCATGACGAACCTGGACCTGATTTACGGGGCCAGCAAAATTCGCATCACCGCCCACTGCAACACGACGATCGGGCTCCCCGGTACCCTGGCAGCCCGCTTACAGCCCAACCATCCGACCGACGACATCGAGGGCATCACGGCCTCCCTTTTCGAGGGGCTGTCCTACGGCGTCGGCGATGCCGTAATCGGCCTCAATCCCGTCGATGACTCCATGGAGAGCGTCAAAAAGGTTCTGATTCGTTTTCAGGAGGTCAAGGAGAAATTCGGCATCCCCACCCAGATCTGCGTCCTGGCTCACGTCACCACGCAGATGGACGCCGTGCGCCATGGGGCGCCGACCGATCTGATCTTTCAAAGCATCGCGGGCTCCCAGAAGGGCAACGAGGCCTTCGGCATCTCGGGGTCCATGATCGCCGAGGCCAAGGACCTGGCGGCGCACGAGGGGATGGGGGTGGGCCCCAACTTCATGTACTTCGAGACGGGGCAGGGCTCGGAGCTGTCGTCCGACGCTCACTTCGGGGCGGACCAGGTGACGATGGAGGCCCGCTGCTATGGATTCGCCAAAAGGTTTGCGCCCTTCATCGTCAATACGGTGGTCGGCTTCATCGGTCCGGAATACCTCTACGACAGCCGCCAGGTCATTCGTGCCGGGCTGGAGGACCACTTCATGGGCAAGCTCACGGGCATCTCCATGGGGTGCGACGCGTGCTACACCAACCACATGAAGGCCGACCAGAATGACATCGAGAACCTGGCCGTCCTGCTCACCTCGGCTGGCTGCAACTACTTCATGGGCATCCCTCACGGCGACGACGTCATGCTCAACTATCAGTGCACCGGATACCACGAGACCCCGACCCTGCGCCAGCTTTTGGGCGTGCGCCCCATCCGGGAGTTCGACGAGTGGCTGGAGTCCCAGGGGATCATGAAGGACGGACGCCTGACGGAGAGGGCCGGGGACGCCTCTCTGTTCCTCTCCAAGACCGCGGAGCGCCCTTCTGCCTTCGCCCGGCCGGACGTCAGTCCGGACGTCGCTTGAGAACGAGGTGATACGAGGTGGTTACTGAGGTCGATATCAGAAAAATGGTGGAGGAGATCATCCGGGACATGGGACGGGACGCAGCCGAGGCCGACGAGGAAAAGGCAAGAATGGACAAATCTGATCCCCAGCCTGCCCCTGTGGTTCCGGAGAAGAGCGCCGATTCGGACAGAACCGGGGCCCAGCCAATCGACCCGTCGGAGGGTGGCGAGGAATGCCTTCCCGACCTGGCGGAGGTCAACCTGCGGGAGCAATGTCTCGTACCGCACCCCTTCAACCGGGAGGCGCTCCTCTCCATGAAGCAGAGCACCCCGGCCCGAGTCGGGGTCTGGAGGGCGGGGCCTCGCTACAAGACGGAGACCCTCCTGCGCTTCCGGGCCGACCATGCCGCCGCGCAGGATGCGGTGTTCAACGACGTCCCGGAGGAATTCCTGACGAAGAACAACCTGGAGGTCGTCCAGACTGAGTGTGTGGATAAGGATCAGTTCATCACCCGGCCCGACCTGGGGCGCCAGTTCTCCGAGGAGTCGAAGGCCGCGATCAAGCGCATCGTCGGCGCCGCCGCACCGCGGGTTCTGGTCTACGTATCGGACGGGCTCAGCTCGACGGCGGTCGCCGCGAACTCCATGGACGCCCTGAAGACGATAGCCCAGGGCCTGGAGCGTCAGTCCATAACCCTGCCCAAGCCCTTCTTCGTGAGGTTTGGCCGCGTTCCGGCGATGGACGTCGTCTCCGAGGTCACGGGGGCCGAGGTCGTCTGCGTCCTTATCGGAGAGCGGCCCGGCCTGGTGACCGCGGAGAGCATGTCCGCCTACATCACCTACAAGGGGACGGTGGGGATGCCGGAGGCCAGACGCACGGTCGTCTCCAACATCCATTCGGGAGGAACGCCGGCCGTTGAGGCGGGCGCCTATATCGCGGATATCATCAGGATGATGCTCGAAAAGAAGGTCAGCGGCATCGACCTGAAGCTTTAACCGAAAGACCGTAGCAGAAGGGGGAAGGGCAGAATGAAAGGCGATCCGTTAAAAGCGACACTCTTGAGCGTGAAGATCATCCCCAACGTCAATCCGGAGATGGCGGCCTCCCTGGGACTGCGTCCGGATCAGCGCAGTGCCGGGCTGGTCACGGCGGACAGCGACGACGTGACCTATACGGCCCTGGACGAGGCGACGAAGAAAGCCGACGTGGCGGTGGTGTACGCAAAGTCCTTCTACGCCGGCGCCGCCAACGCCAACACCAAACTGGCGGGGGAGATCATCGGGATCATCGCGGGGCCGAACCCGGCGGAGATCCGCAGCGGCCTGAACGCCATATCCGATTTTATCGAGAACGAGGCCTGGTTCGTCTCGGCGAACGAGGACGATACGATACCCTATTACGCGCACTGCATCTCCCGGACCGGCAGCTATCTCTCCAAGGTCGCGGGGGTCCCGGAGGGAGACGCCCTCGCTTATCTTATCGCCCCCCCGCTCGAGGCCATGTACGCGCTCGACGCCGCGCTCAAGGCGGCGGACGTGAAGTTGGCGGCCTTCTACGGCCCCCCCTCCGAGACGAACTTCGGCGGAGGGTTGCTGACGGGCTCCCAGTCCGCGTGCAAGGCGGCCTGCGATGCCTTCGCCCAGGCCGTTATCTTCGTTGCGGAAAACCCCGTCCTTTATTGACGGAACCGTCTTTGAGGCTCGGATGACCGTCGTGCGGACCGGTGCGCTGGGGATGATCGAGACGCGGGGCCTGCTGGGGGCCATAGAGGCCGCGGACGCGGCCCTGAAGAGTGCGTCGGTCTCCCTGATCGGCGCCCGAAAGGTAGGGGGTGGATTGGTCACGGTCCTTCTCTCCGGCGATGTGGCCGCCGTCCGGTCGGCCGTGGACGCGGCGAGCGCGTCCCTGTCCAGGCTGGGCATCGGGTTCTCGGCGCACGTTATCCCGCGGCTGGACCCTGAGGCGTGGAGGTTCGTTGACCTAAATGTGGGGCTCACTGAGGATGTGGGTCTCATTGATGCTGCGGGGCCCGCCCTCCCCCAGGAGCCCGGCGGTGCCGTTGGTGTCCCCCGCCTGGAGGTTGCAGCGGAACCGGAGCCCTTCCGGAACGGGGAGGCTGAGAAGGACGAGGTGGCCGAGCCGGGTGGGGAGGGCTTGGACGGCACGTCAGCCGCGGTTCCTCTGGCCCTTTCCTTGAGGGATGGGCTCAGGCGGATGACCGTCGCGGAGCTGCGCCGCCTGGCGCGCGAGGTCTCCCTGGATACCCTGACGCGGCGCCAGATACGGGATGCGAACAAGAGGGAGCTGGTCGCCAGGCTGGGAATGTTCTTCGAGCGGTCCGGGGAGGAGAACCGGGCGTTGGCCTGGGAGAAGGTAGGAAAACTTTTGCAAAAAAACGGGGTGATGAGGCGTGATGCCGATTAAGGATCGTGATTTGCTCTCCGTGCAGGAGGCGCGGGACCTCGTCGCCGCCGCCAAGGCGGCCCAGAAGGTCCTGGGGGCCATGGGGCAGGCCGAGGTTGACACCCTCGTCGATGCGGCCGCCAGAGCCGCTGCGGACAGCGCGGAGAGGCTCGCAAAGATGGCCCACGAGGAGACGGGGTTCGGAACGTGGCGGGACAAGACGCTCAAGAACCTTTTCGCGGCCCAAACCGTAACGGAGGCGATGCGCGGGCTGCGGACCGTCGGGGTCCTCAGGGAGGACGAGAGGAGGAGGCTGATCGAGGTGGCCGTCCCCGTGGGGGTGATCGCGGGGCTGATCCCCTCCACCAACCCGACGTCGACCGTGATCTTCAAGACGCTGATCGCCCTGAAGGCGGGGAATGCCATCATATTCTCCCCGCACCCGAACGCCAGGGAGTGCATCCAGGAGACGGTGCGCGTCCTCTCGGAGGCGCTGTCCGCTGCGGGGGCGCCGAAGGGGCTCGTGAGCTGCATGACCGTCCTGACCCGCGAGGGGACGTCGGAGCTGATGCGACACCGGGACGTGGCCTTGATCCTGGCCACGGGTGGTTCGGAGATGGTGCACGCGGCCTACAGCTCCGGGACCCCGGCCATCGGGGTCGGCCCGGGCAACACCCCGGCGTTCATCGAGCGCACCGCGGATGTCCCAACGGCCGTCCGGCGCATCATCGAGAGCAAGACGTTCGATTACAGCACCATCTGCGCCTCGGAGCAGTCGGTCGTCGCCGATGCCCCCGTGGAGAGGGCGGTGCGGGAGGAGTTCGCCCGTCAGGGCGGCCGTTTCCTGTCCCCCGACGAGGCGGCTAGGGTCGCGTCCGTCATCTTCAACGCGGCCGGAAAGATGAATGCCCGGCTGGTGGGACGCAGCCCCCAGATGATCGGGGAGGCCGCAGGAGTGGCGGTCGGTCCCGATGTCCGCGTGCTTCTTGCGGAGCAGTCCGGGGTGGGGCGCAAATTCCCCTTCTCGCAGGAAAAGCTCTGTCCCGTCCTGGCCTTTTACACGGAGGACGGATGGGAGAACGCCTGTGAGCGTTGTCTCGAGCTCCTGAACTACGAGGGGGCGGGCCATACCCTCGCCATTCACTCGCAGGACGAGCGGGTCGTGCGCGAGTTCGGGCTGAAGAAGCCGGTCTCCCGCATTATCGTCAACGCGGGGTCCTCCCTCGGCGGGGTGGGGGGCACCACGAGCCTGCTTCCCTCGCTCACCCTGGGATGCGGGGCGGCGGGGCACAACGCGACGTCCGACAACGTCGGTCCCCTCAACCTGCTGAACGTGCGGCGGGTCGCCTGGGGGCTGAGGGAGATAGGGGAACTCTATCCGGAATCCCTCTCTCCGAAGGGCACGGGGCTGGATGACCCAGGTATGGACGCGCTGGTCGGCCGCATCGTCGACGAGCTTGCGGTCCGGCTGGGCCTCGACTGAAAGTTCAAGGAAGCGCTGATGGCCGGGATTTCGAGATAGCGAGATTGCGGAAATAGGGGAGGTAAAGGGGAATGAACAACAACATGCAGGCGTTGGGAATGATCGAGACGAAGGGTCTCGTGGGCTCTATCGAGGCGGCGGACGCGATGGTCAAGGCGGCGAACGTGAACCTTATCGGAAAGGTGCACGTGGGCGGTGGCCTGGTGACCGTGATGGTGCGGGGCGACGTCGGGGCCGTGAAGGCGGCTACGGATGCGGGGGCCGCAGCGGCCGGCAAGGTTGGGGAGCTCGTTTCCGTGCACGTGATCCCGCGTCCGCACGGCGAGGTGGAGTTCATCCTGCCCAGGCTCGAGACGGAGGAGGGGGCGGCGGGCAGCGGCTCGGGCAGCTGTGAAGGAACGTCCGTCTGAGCGGGGCCGATGATTTCCGCAAGGAGAGGATGAGCCCGTGGGCGCCGGGATTTCCGAGGGGGCGAATGCGTTTCTGGAGGCCCTGATGGGGCGCCGCGCGTGTCCCGTCCCCGTCGGAGGCGAGGTTCCCCTTCGGGTGGGGCTGGACCTGGGGACGGCCTCCATCGTCCTGGTGGTCCTGGATGGAGAGGGCCGCCCGCTGACGTGGGATATGGAGGAGTGCGCCGTCGTCCGGGATGGCCTGGTGGTTGACTTCGCGGGTGCGCGCGTCATCGTGGGTCGCCTAAAGGAGCGCCTAGAGGGGCTTCTGGGCCGCGAGCTCAACCGGACGGCCATCGCGGTGCCCCCGGGGACCGGGACCCGCGACTGTGCGGCCCATGGCTACGTTGCGGAGGGCGCGGGATTGGAGGTCGTATCGGTGCTGGACGAGCCCACCGCGGCCAACGCCGTGCTCGGCGTCCGAGACGGGGCCATCGTCGATATCGGTGGGGGGACGACGGGGGTGTCCATCCTGAGGGATGGGGCCGTCGTCTCGACCACGGACGAACCCACGGGGGGCACGCACGTCTCCCTCGTCATCGCGGGAAACCGCGGGATATCCATTGAGGATGCGGAGACGCTCAAGAGGAACCCGGGGGAACAGAAGGGCCTTCTGCCGATCGTCAAGCCCGTGCTGCAGAAGATGGCCACCATCGTCGGCTGCGCTGTGAGGGGACATGACGTCGAGGTGCTCTATCTCGTGGGGGGGACCTGCGCTCTGGAGGGAATCGAGCGGGTCATCGAGCAGGAGACGGGTATTCCGTCCTTCGTTCCCCCGCATCCGTTCCTCGTCACCCCCGCGGGCATCGCGAGGAGCATGGCTCCCTGAGCTGACGGCGGGAGGGGGGTCCGTCCATAGGCGGCGGATTTTTGATTGGGCTGATTGGAGTGTGATTCATGCCATGAATCAGGAACTCTTGGTGGATCAGGAACTCTTGATCGAAAAGGTCACGCAGGAGTTGATGCGGCGCCTCGAGGCCCAGGAGGCCTCGAGGGCGTCCGGCGCGGAGAGCTCCGGTCCCGGGAAGGGAAAGCCCTGGCTGGCTGCCGGGCCGGGGCGGCTCTCCTGTCAGTGGCCGGAACTGGAGTATTGGGATAACTTCGACAAGGGGCTTCCACGCTATTCGAACTACGAGGGGGTCGTCATACCCTCCCTCCCGTCGAACCAGCTGGTGCTGGCGTCGTTGGGGATGCAGTATGGGATGGAGTCCAACCTGATCGTTGGCGCTCTGCTGGTTGGGGTTCCCGTCTATGCGTCCGAACGCGGGCTCGATTGGCTGGACGCCCTGGAGCCCGGTTCTCCTCTGAGGCAGCACTACGAGGACTGCCGGAGGAAATTGGAGTCCTTCGGCGTCTCCTTCTTCTCCGAGGAGCCGGCGGCCGCGACGGCAGGTCCGGGGGCATCCCTGGCAGTGGAAGAGGCAAGAATGGTGAAGGAGAGCGCAGCGGCCGTGGACCTCTCGGACAAGAAGCTGCTCACCGAGATGGACGTGAAGGCGGCCTGCAAGGAGGGCTGTTCGGAGGTGCTCGTCGCGGTCCGTGCGCTGATCACTCCGCTGGCCCTGGACCACCTGCGTCTGATTGGAGCCCGGGTGACTCGCGTTTCGGGGGCGGGGTCGTGATCATCGCCAGGGTCATCGGGCACGTCTGGGCGACCAAGAAGGACGAGAGCTTGAATGGGATGAAGTTCTTCGTCGTCCATCCCGTTCGAGGCTCCAAGGACGAGACCTTCGTCGCGGTGGACGCGGCCGGGGCCGGAATTGGCGACAACGTCCTGATCAGCCAGGGCAGCTCCGCCCGTATGCTTTTCGACCGGAAGAACCTGCCGGTGGACGCCGTGATCGTGGGGATCATCGATACGGTGGAGGTCGACGCCAGCCTGCTGGAGTTCGAGCCGTAGGGCGTCGCCAAGGGCACCGGGGTGCTTCATGGCTCAAATCAGCGTTTCCCTATATCTTTTCTGGAGGTAAGCCGTATCATGGGGATCAACGACATCATTCTGTACATCATGACGGGATTCATGGTCCTGGGCGCTCTGGACAAGGCTTTTCTGGAGAACCGCCTCGGCTTTGGGGAGAAGTTCGAGGAGGGGTTCATGGCCATGGGGTCGCTCATGCTTGCCATGGGCGGCGTCATCACCCTGGCCCCCTTCCTCGCCGAGGTGCTCAAGCCGGTTATCGTGCCGCTTTATCAGGCTGTGGGGGCGGACCCCTCGATGTTCGCGACGACGCTCTTGGCCTGCGACATGGGGGGATACCCGCTGGCGATGCAGATGGCGGCCAACCCGCAGATCGGCCGGTTCGCCGGTATCATCCTCGGGGGGATGATGGGGCCCACCATCGTCTTCTCGATCCCCGTTGCCCTGGGGATCATCGAGAAGAAGGACCATCCGGCGCTCGCCAAGGGCATCCTCATCGGGATGGTCACGATACCGCTGGGCTGCCTGGCGGGCGGGCTGATGATGCTGGGCGAGGGGTTCACCCTCCTCACGCTCATCCTGAACATCGTCCCCGTCCTGATTGTATCCATTTTGATCGCGGCGGGGCTCAAGTTCGTGCCGTCGGCCATGATCAAGGGGTTCTCGGCCTTCGGCAAGGTCGTGGTCGCCCTGATCACCGTGGGGTTGGCCATGGGCATCGTCGAGGCGCTCTCCCCTTACCGCTTCTTCCCCGAGGGGTCGCCCTACGCCTTGGTGCCCCTGACCGAGTCCTATGCGGTCATCGGCAGCATTGCCATCGTCCTGGCCGGGGCGTTCCCCATGGTGACCTTTATCACCAAGGTCTTCAAGGCGCCTCTGCTGGTCTTCGGAAGGAAGCTCGGGATGGGCGACATCGCGGCCGCGGGTATGGTCGCGACCCTGGCGAACAACATCCCCACCTTCACGATGATGAAGGACATGGATGAGCGCGGAAAGATCATCAACGTGGCCTTCGCGGTCAGCGCAGCCTTCGTCTTCGGCGACCACCTCGGTTTTACGGCCGGCGTAGAGCGCGGGCTGATCCTGGCCATGATCGTCGGCAAGCTGGTGGCGGGTATCGCGGCCGTGGTCCTGGCGTGCAGGGTAACGCCCCAGAACGCCTCGCCGGACGCGTGACCTCCTTCGTGGAAAAGGCCGAAAGGACGGAGGATTATGGACAAGAAGGATCTGGAACAGATGGTGCGCAAGGCCGTCCAGGACATACTGGGCGGTGTGCGGAAGGACCCTGCGCCATGTGGGGCGCCCTTTGAAAAACGCAGGGTGCCCGCCGGCGCCGTGTCGGTGAAGCTCCCCACCGTCAGGCCGGAGAAGTTCGACACGGGCAAGCCGGGCGACAAGGTGCGCCTCATAGACGTCCTGACCCTGGAGGAGAGCCCCAGGCTGGGCTGCGGGATAATGGAGATGGAGGCGACGGCGTTCGACTGGACGCTCCGTTACGACGAGGTGGACTACATCATCGAGGGGACACTCGAGATCCTCATCGACGGACAGACCGTCACGGGAAACAAGGGCGACGCCCTCTACATCCCGGCCGACTCCTCGATTACGTTCCGAGCCCCGGCCTTCGCACGGTTCCTGTACGTCACCTATCCCGCGAACTGGGCCGCCCAGTAGGCCCGATAGACCGAATTTTTCCGGATGCGTCCGGCGCGTCGCCGGACCGCGTTTTTGACGTTGCGGCAATGCGGTGCGTCCGCCGTTCCCGAGCGGGCACGCCGTGTTGCCGGGAAAGGAGGACCGTTCCCATGAAAGCGCTGACGGAACGGGATCTTCGGGAAGAGCTGGGTTGGAAGCAGGTCGAAAGCTACACGATCGAGCCGGGTACCCTCGTGACGCCCTCGGCGCGTCAGTTCCTGAACGAGCGTAAAATCGAGCTGATCGTGAAGGGGAAGCAGGGGGCGGAACACGGCCCCGGGCCCGACTCGAAGCCCATGGCCGAGGACCCCGGCCGGAGGGGGACGGAGGAGCCGGCCCCATTCAAGCCGCGCTTCGTCGGCCCGGACGGCGGGATGTTCGCCGTCAAGCCGGAACACCTGACACACCTGCACTCCAATGTCCTGGTGACCAAGGGGCACCCGCGCATCGCCTTCCGGGGAAAGATGGACAGCCTCCAGGCGGCCATCCTCGAGGTCCAGGGGCTGGCAGCGGAGCAGGGGAACATGGCCCTGGCGGAGGAGTTGGAGGAGATCCTGGAGTTCGTCCGACGCATCCTCACCTTCGAGGTGATGGAGAAGCCGCTTCCGGACGAAAACCTTCTGGGCCTGTCGCTCGACGAACTGCGCTCCATGTCCCACAACCCGAAGAGGCATTTCGGGCTGGGGCACATCCGCACCCACTACTCGATGGGCCGCTGCTGCATCGGCCTGAACCGCCTGCGGGCGCAGGTTCGGGAGGTCGAGCTGGCCGCGTTCCGGGCCTTCGAGCGGCCGGGGGGCGTGGACCGGGAGGATGTCATCCGCGCGCTCAATCGCCTGAGCAGCACGATTTATGTCCTGATGTACCGGCATCTGCCCAGGGGGTACGACCGGCAGTATGGGGTGACCGTGGGCAAGGACTGAGCGGGCATAAATTGAGCGGAAATTGAGCGGGGATTGAGCAGAAATGGAGCGGCAAAAATCGAGGAGGTCTTATCCGTGGCGGAAACCGTGCTCAGCGTTGGAATCGATATCGGGACGTCCACGACGCAGCTTGTTTTCAGCTCCCTCACGATCGAGAACGTGGCGAGCGTCGCCGCGATCCCCCGCATCACGGTCGTGGACAAGAGGGTGGTTTACCGGAGCGACATCCACTTCACGCCGCTTCTTTCCCCGACGACCATCGATGCCGACGGGGTGCGGAGGATCGTGGAGCAGGAGTACGCGCGGGCGGGGGTGGACCGGAACGCAATTTCGGCAGGAGCGGTCATCATCACCGGGGAGACGGCCCGCAAGGAGAACGCGGAGACGGTGCTTCGGAGCCTCAGCGGCCTGGCGGGCAACTTCGTGGTGGCGACGGCGGGCTCCGACCTGGAGTCCATCCTCGCGGGCAAGGGGGCCGGGGCCGGGAGCTTCTCGAGGCGGGAGCACATGGCCGTGGCCAACTTCGACATCGGCGGCGGGACGACGAACGTCGTCCTCTTCCGGGACGGCGATGTCGTCGACACGACCTGCCTGGACATCGGGGGGCGCCTCGTGAAGCTGGACCCCCGGACGCGCGTCGTCCAGTATGTCGCGCCCGGGATCGCGACGCTGGTCGACTCCATGGGCCTGCCCATCGCCGTGGGGCGCGCGGCCTCGGTGGAGGATCTCACGCGGCTGACCGACCGCATGGCGGAGTTCTTCGACGAGCTCATGGGCCTGCGGGACCGGACGCCGCTCCTCGAGCGGATGCTGACGGCCCACGGCTTTCGAGCCGCCCCCGAGGCAAAGGGCGTCTCCTTCTCCGGCGGCGTGGCGGACTGCATCGACTCCGTCCCGGAGGCTGGCCTCTTCGCCTACGGAGACATCGGCGTCCTGCTGGGGCAGTCCGTCGCCCGGACGCGGCTGTTCCGGACGCTGGTCCGTGTCCCGGCCGAGGAGACCATACGGGCCACCGTGGTCGGGGCGGGAAGCCACTCCATGGAGATCAGCGGGAGCACCATCGGCTTCTCCGACCCCGCCCTGTTCCCGCTGCAGAACGTCCCCGTCCTCAAGCTGACCCTGGAGGACGAGACGGGGGGCCTCTCCGAGGCGCTGGCCCGAAAGCTTCGCTGGTACACGGAGGGCGATTCCGCCCAGCCCGTGGGCATCTCCTTCCGCGGTGTGCACAGCCCGTCGTTCGACCAAGTCCAGGGGTACGCCTCCCAGCTCGTTGCGGGGCTCTCGGAGTACCTCCAGCATCAGGACCTGGTCATCGTGGTCGTGGAGAAGGACATGGCCAAGGCGCTGGGATTCGCCCTGGGAAGCCGCCTCGGAGATTCAAAGAAGCTGGTCTGCATCGACGGGGTCTCCGTGGACAACGGGGATTATATCGATATGGGTTGTCCGCTCTCCGGGGGGCGCGTGATCCCCGTGGTGATCAAGACCCTGGTGTTCGGCGGATGAGGGAGTTTTGTGAAGGATAGAGTTCGGTGGATGATGAGCTTTAGTGGATGATGGAGGGAGAGGGGGACGTTATGGGGGACGTTCTTGACAGGATTAGGGAGGCGGGGATCATCGGCGCGGGAGGGGCGGGATTTCCCACCCACGTCAAGTTCTCCCGTCCCTGCGAATACATCGTCCTGAACGGGGCGGAATGCGAGCCCCTGCTCCAGGTCGATCAGCAGCTGGCCGCGGTCCACGCAGAGGCCCTGCTGCACGGCATGGAGGCGCTGCTCGAGCTGACGGGGGCGAAGAAGGCCGTGTTCGCCTTCAAGGGGAAGTATCACGATGCCCGTGCCCGCCTCGAGCCCCTGCTGTCCGGGAACCCCCGTATGGCGCTCCATGTCCTGCCCAACATCTATCCCGCGGGCGACGAGCAGGTCCTGGTCTACGAGGCCCTGCGCCGCATCGTCCCGGAGGGCGGCATCCCGATGGCCGTGGAGACGGTCGTCCTGAACGTGGAGACGCTGCTGAACGTCGAGAGGGCGCTCTCCGGCACCCCGGTGACGGAGAAGTACCTGACGGTATGCGGCGCAGTGCGGGAGCCGAGGACTCTCAAGGTCCCCATCGGGGTCCCCTTTTCCGCGGTCGTCGCGGCCTGCGGAGGGGTCACGGAACCCGATGCGGCGTTTATCGAGGGAGGCCCCATGATGGGCAAGCCGCTTCCGTCCTGGGAAAAGCCCGTAACCAAGACCACGAAGGGGCTGCTGGTGCTTCCCCGTGACCACCGTCTGGTCGTCTCGAAGGAGCGCTCCATGAAGGAGATGCTGCGTTTGGCCCGGACGGCCTGCTGCCATTGCATGCTGTGCACGGAGCTCTGCCCGCGCTACCTCCTGGGGCATTCCCTGCACCCCGACAAGTTGATGCGCCTGGCGTCCTTCAACAGTACCTGCGAGCGCGACGCCTCGGCCACGGAGGCCTTCCTGTGCTGCGAGTGCGGCATGTGCGAGGTCGCCTGCGTCATGGGGCTCCAGCCCTGGAGGCTGAACCGGGAGCTGAAGGGCCGCATGGCATCCGCAGGGATCAAGAACCCGCATGCCAACCGCCCGGCGGCGGCCCATCCCTTCCGCGAGCTCCGGACGTTTTCGGCCGCCAGGCTCCTGCATCGACTGGGGCTTGCGCCTTACGCGAAACGGGCCCCCCTCGACGAGAGCCCTTCCTTTAAATCCCAAAGCGTGACCCTGATGCTGAAACAGCACATCGGGGCCCCGTCGGTTCCGTTGGTTGCCGTTGGGGACAGGGTGGAGCGAGAGCAGCTCGTCGCGAGGGGGGAGGGGCCCGTCTCGGCCAATCTGCACAGCCCCATTTCGGGCGTGGTGGCGGGGTTGGAGGAGGATCGCATTCTGATCCGGGCCGAGGGTGCGAACGTCGAGGAACGGGGGAACGTGACATGAGCAAGGCGATAGGACTGATCGAGTTCAACACGACGCCCAAGGGGATGGAGGCGGCGGATGCCATGCTGAAGGCCTCCGAGGTGCAGCTTGTCTTCTCGTCCCCCATCTGTCCGGGGAAATACATCACCATCCTCGCAGGGGAGGTGGACGCCGTCAGGACGGCAATCTCGAAGGGAGAGGAGACGGGCGGGCTCTTCGTGCTGGACTCCCACGTCCTGCCCAACGTGCACCCGTCTGTCATCCCCGCCCTCACGGGCACGGGAGAGATGGGAGAGGTGAGGGCCCTGGGGGCGGTGGAGACGATCTGCGCCGTGTCCGCCGTCCAGGCCGGTGATGTCGCGGCCAAGGCCGCGAACGTCCGGCTTCTGGAGATTCGCCTTGCCCGAGGACTGGGCGGAAAGGGAATCCTCCTTTTGACGGGCGACCTGGGCAGCGTGGAGAGCTCGGTGGAGGCGTGCCGCCGCCAGCTGGGTACGGAGGGAGGAATCACGAGTGCCGTCGTGATCCCATCCCCCCATAAAGCGCTGGTCTCCGCCCTTCTTTGATTGGAAGGTTTGATCGAGGTGTTTGATCGGGATGGAGGATTGGGGCCGTGAAAAGGCCCCGGTACGGCTCAGCCCGCTTCGGCGGCCGTGGGCTCCTGTCCGCGAAGTTCGCGGATGCGTTGGCTAAGGAGCTCCAGCCCCTCCCCCGTCTCGGAGGAGACGACGTGAATTTCCGTGACGCCGGACTCCTGCAATCCCTGGATGGCGGACTCTATCGCCTTGGGGGTGGCGGCGTCCGCCTTGCTGACGACCCCGATTACGGGTGCACGCAAGGTCTTGGAGAAGTTGGGGACGACGTGCCTGGGCCGCAGGGGATCCATCAGGAACAGGATGACGGCGGCCTTGATGGAGGTCTGGATCAGGACGTGGTAGAACATGGGGATGTCGAAGAACTCGCCTGGCGTGTCGATGCACTGCGGCCCATAGGCCAGGGCCTCCGTCTTTCGGACGCGCCCCTCCCAGACCCCCAGGGCCTTCAGGAGCGAGGTCTTCCCGGCGCCGGTCTGCCCCACCACCATCACGCGCTTCATGTACGGGTGATGGGGGCCTTGAAGAAGCCCAGCACCTCGTTCAGGGTGCGGACGGTCGTCGTGAGGGAGCTCTCGACAGCGCTGACGTCCCCGGTGAAGAGGATGCAGCCGGTGAAGCGGTCGATGAAGTCCATGGTCACGGCCCCGGCCTTTGAGGCGATGTCCGCCGCGATGATGGCGCCCTCCCCGGGCGTGATGGTCATGATGCCGATGGCCCCGGAGCTCTCCACCCCGATCAGGGTGCACAGTTCCGGCTTGGGATGGCAGATCATGTGCGCCAGGGTGACCTGTTTGCCGGGGACGTATTCCTGGATGATGCGTTCCTTGTTATCCGAGCTCATGAAGAGCGCCTCCTCTGGAGGTCTTCCGCCGGTTTCGAGGCGGAGATTTTCTCACGGGATTCCGCACTACATGATACTACAGACCGCGGGGCTTTTTGAGCGCAAATCAACGAGTTGACGCCCTCGTACAACATTTTTTACGAAGGGCGTGCGTACTGGGTACGCTGTGAAGGAGGAGGCTTCTCATGAGCTCTTATGTGATTCCCCCCGTCAATCTGCTCGGAAGGGGTTGTGTCAAGTCGATCGGCCGTGAGGCCGCGAAGTTCCAAGCCCGCCGGGCCCTTGTGGTCGCCTCGTCCGGGGCGGTTGGGGAGGCACAGGCGGCGTTCGTCGCCTCCATCTTGAAGGATTCGGGGGTTGAAACCGTCCCCTTCTGCAGGGTGATGCCCAATCCGACGGTGGCCGTCGTGGATGAGGGGCTTGCGCTTTACCGGTCGTCGGGCTGTGACCTGCTGGCCGCGGTGGGCGGCGGCAGTGCCCTGGATGCGGCCAAGGGCATCGGGCTGCTGGCCTCCAACGGAGGCAGGATTGCCGATTACGAGGGGGAGGACAAGGTGAGCAAGGCGCTTCCGCCCTTCATCGCGATCGCTACGACGGCGGGGACAGGGAGCGAGGTGACGCAGTTTGCCGTCATCTCCGACGAGGAACACGACAAGCTGACCCTTGTCGACCGGTACCTGGCCCCCGACGTCTCCGTCAACGACCCGGAGATGATGGCCTCGATGCCCCCCGCCCTCACGGCCGCGACGGGGATGGATGCCCTGACCCATGCGGTGGAGGCCTACGTCTCCCGAAACGCCGGGCCCGTCACGGATGCCCAGGCCTGGAAGGCCGTCCAGCTCGTGGCGAAGAACCTGCCCCTGGCGGTTCGGGACGGCACGGACATGAGTGCGCGGGAGAACATGTGCTGCGCCAGCTTCCTGGCCGGAACGGCCTTCAACAACGCCGGACTGGGGCTGGTGCACGCCATGTCCCACCCCCTGGGCGGACACTACAACCTTCCTCACGGCCTCTGCAACGCCCTGCTGCTGCCGGTGGTCTGCCGTTTCAACGCCACATTCGAGACGCTCGGCAGGTTCTCGGATATCGCCGTCGCCCTCGGTGTGGGGCGCTCCTGGAGGGCGGAGCGCGACAACGCGGAGGCGGGGCTTAGGGCGCTTTTTGGCCTCAACCGCAGCCTGGGGCTCCCGAAGGGGCTCCGAGAGCTCGGGGTCCGCAAGGAGGATTTTCCCCTTCTGGCGGAGAGGACGATGGAGGAGGCGATAGGGCACCCCAACCCCAGGAAGTACGACAAGCGCGATGTCCTCCGCCTCTACGAGGAGGCCTACTGAAAGATGCCCGTTGCCAATAAATACAAAGGAGAAGTACTCGAAATCGAAGGGTTTCGAAGCAGTCAAGGTGAGCCTTCTGCCTGCTTCGCCGAACGACGGTAACTGATAAAGCTCCTAAGCAGCTTGCTACGCTTCGCTGGTTGTCTGCTTTATGTGCCGCCGTTCGCTTAGATATCCAGGTTCTTCACCTCATGTGCATAGGACGTGATGAAGTCCCGTCTCGGCTCGACCCTGTCGCCCATCAGGATGTCGAAGTACTCGTCGGCGAGCAGCTCGTCGTTGAGCTCGATCTGCCGGAGCACACGATTGGTTGGGTCCATCGTCGTCTCCCAGAGCTGGGACGGGTTCATCTCTCCGAGCCCCTTGTAGCGCTGCACCCCGACCTTGGCCGGGTCCGGGGCCCCGTCCACGTGCTGGCGCAGCTCCTTCTCGGTGTAGCAGTACTGGACCTGCTTGCCCTTCTGCACCCTGTAGAGGGGGGGCTGGGCCAGGTAGAGGTAGCCCTGGTTGATCAGCTCAGGCATGTGGCGGTAGAAGAAAGTGAGGAGCAGCGTGCTGATGTGCGCGCCATCGACGTCCGCATCCGTCATGATAATGATCTTGTGGTAGCGCAGCTTTTTCTCGTCGAAATCGTTGCCGATGCCGCAGCCCAGGGCCTGGATGATCGTGCGAATTTCGTTGTTGGAGAGCATCTTGTCGAGCCGCGCCTTCTCCACGTTCAGGATCTTGCCCCTCAGGGGAAGGATGGCCTGGAAGGAGCGGTCGCGGCCCTGCTTGGCGCTGCCTCCGGCGCTGTCGCCCTCGACGATGTAGAGCTCCGTGTTCTCCGGGGTCCTCGAGGAACAGTCCGCGAGCTTCCCGGGAAGGTTCAGGCCCGTCATGGACCCCTTGCGGACGAGCTCGCGCGCCTTCTTGGCGGCCTCGCGGGCCTGCCGGGCGCGGACCGCCTTGTCCACAATGGGGCGGAGAAGGTCGGGAGCGTCCTCGAACCAGGCCAGGAGCCCCTCGTAGACGAAGGAGTCCACGGCGCCCCGGACCTCACTGTTCCCCAGCTTGGTCTTGGTCTGCCCCTCGAACTGGGGGTTGCCCAGCTTGACGGACAGCACGCAGGTCAGGCCCTCCTTCAGGTCGTCGCCGGTGAGGTTCTCGTCCTTGTCGCGCAGGATCTTGTTGTTCCGCGCGGCCTCGTTGACGGCCCGGGTCATGGCGGTCCGGAGCCCCGACACGTGCGTCCCTCCCTCTATCGTGTGGATGAGGTTGGCGAAGGAGAAGATGCGTTCGAGGTAGCTGTCGTTGTACTGGAACCCGACGTCGATCGCGATGCCGTCCCGCTCCCCGGAGAGGATGACGGGAGGGGTGAAGAGGGCCGTCTTGCCGCGGTCCAGATACTCGACGAAGGCGCGTATGCCCCCGTCGAAGTGGTACTCCTTCCTCTCCCCCGTGCGCTCGTCCTCCACGGAGATGGCGAGCCCCGGGTTCAAAAACGCCAGCTCCCGAAGGCGGCTCTTCAACACGTCCAGGGAGTGGTGGACCTCCTCGAAGATCGTGTCGTCGGGGAGGTAATGAATCAGGGTGCCGCGCCAATCCGCGGGGGTCCCCGGCGAGAGGTCGGTGACGGGAATTCCCCGTTCGAACCGCTGGGTGCGCTGCACGCCGTCGCGCGCGATCGTGACCTCCAGCCAGGTCGAGAGCGCGTTGACCACCGAGACGCCCACGCCGTGAAGTCCGCCCGAGACCTTGTAGGCGCCGTTTCCGAACTTCCCCCCCGCGTGCAGGATGGTGAGGACGACCTCGCAGGTCGGACGCCCGTTGTAGGGGTGCGGGTCCGTGGGGATGCCGCGCCCGTTGTCCCGGACACTGATGCTCTCGTCCGCGTGGATGGTGACCTCGATGCGGTCGCAGTAGCCGCCGATCGCCTCGTCGACGGCATTGTCGACGACCTCGTAGATGAGGTGATGGAGGCCCCGGCTCCCGGTATCCCCGATGTACATACCGGGGCGCTTGCGAACGGCCTCGAGCCCCTCCAGTACCTGTATGCTTCCGGCGTCGTAGCCGCCCTCCGCGTTCCGTGTGTCCTGAGTCATCTCGCTGCGTTTTCCTCCGTGACAATCTGTGTTCTTGATCGCCGTATTCCCGATCGTCTGGACAATATCCCCGCCTGCGGTGCGTCCTTGGCCAAAGGGGCTTTCGCGGTATTTTTACTCTGCCTTCCGCCCTGTGCTGCTGATATGATACGTCTCCGAGTCGGAATCGTTCAAGTTGGAATTGTTCCGTGTCCAACCTGATTATTATAATTATACAATATCGCTTGACGCGGGAGGAATTTTGAATTCCCGCCCGATTTCTGAACGAAAGGTGTCGTCGGTCGTGAACGTCCCAGCCGAAAAGAGCGCTCTGGTCAAAAATTTTCTTCTCTCCCTGCCCGGCCTGCTGAGGCGGGAGTGGCGGTCCGTGTTCGCCGTCCTGTCGGCCAACATCATCTTCGCCTTTGCCGTCAATTATTTCACCCTGCCCTACCGCTTCCCCGACCTCGGGATCTCCGGGCTTGCAGTCCTCTCCAACTACGTCTTCGGGATATCCCCCAGCTGGGTTATTTTCATCGGCAACGTCCTCCTGATCGTTTGGGGGCGCAAAAGCCTGAACCTGCGCTTCCTGGTGCTGACGTTCTCCTCCATCGTGGTGTTCTCGCTGTTCATCCCGATATTTCGGGACATCCCACTGAACCTGCCACGGGACAAGTTCATGGCCACGGTGATCACGGGGCTCCTGAAGGGGATCGCCATCGGGATGCTCTTCAACGTGGGAGGGTCGAGCGGCGGGCTCGACATCGTCGCGATGGTCATGCGCCGGCGCTACGGGATCGAGGTTGGGCGATTCTCCGTCTTCGTCAACTTCCTCATCCTTGTGCTCTCGGCCGGGGTCATCGGCCTGGAGTCGGTCGTGTACGGGGCCGTCGGGCTCTACATCTTCGGCGTCACCCTGGACGGCATGACGCGGAGCTTCGACAAGCGCAAGCAGGCCCTCATCATCACGAACATCCCCGAGGACGTCTGCCATTTCATCACCTCGAAGGGCAAGGGCGTGACCCGCCTCGAGGGGCACGGGGCCTACACGGGGCAGCCCCGCCCCGTGCTCATCTCCCTGCTGGAGCCGCGGCAGATCGTCCAGCTCAAGGCCTTTCTCAAGGAAAAGGACCCGAACGCCTTCCTCTCCATCTGCGACGCGACCGAGGTGCTGGGACAGGGGTTTAAGAGCTGGAAGTCCCTGTAAGCAGGAATAGGGTCGCAGGGCTCTTGGTTTCGGAGGTTTTTCGGCCGGTGCGCTATAATGAACACTTGAATCTACTCCATAAATTTGACATACGAATTCGACATACGATCAGGACGCCCCCGGCCGAGGGGGCGCCGTCAGAGGTGAATGAGCGGAAATGATATGGAACACGATTAAGAAGGTGTTGGGGCTTGACCCCAACGACCGTGCGCTGAGAAAGTACGAGGGCGTCGTGGAGCAGGTCAACGAGCTCTCGGAGGACCTGGAGTCCCGGAGCGAGGACGAGCTGCGCACCATGGGAACACGCCTGCGCGAACGGGCCCGGGACGGGGAGCCCCTGGAGGACCTTCTCGTCGAGGTCTTCGCGCTCGTGCGCGAGGTGTCCCGGAGGACGATAGGGCTCCGGCACTACGACGTGCAGCTGATCGGAGGCATGGCCCTGCACGACGGGCGCATCGCCGAGATGCGGACCGGCGAGGGGAAGACCCTCGTGGCCACCCTGGCCGTGGTCCTGAACGCGCTCTCCGGCGAGGGCGTCCACCTGATCACGGTCAACGACTACCTGGCCAAGCGTGACGCCGCATGGATGGCCCCGATCTACAACTTCCTGGGGCTCTCCGTGGGCGTCATCTATCCCTACATGCCGCCGGAGGAACGCTACGAGGCCTACAGGGCGGACATCACCTACGGGACGAACAGCGAGTTCGGGTTCGACTATCTGAGGGACAACATGGTCATGCACGCCGAGCAGATGGTCCAGCGCTCCCATGCCTACTGCATCGTCGACGAGGTAGACTCCATTCTCGTGGACGAGGCGCGGACGCCCCTCATCATCTCGGGACCGTCCGACGACAACGTGGAGCTCTACGTCAAGGCGGACGGGGTGGCCCGCCAGCTGACGGAGGGAAAGGACTACGAGAAGGACGAGAAGGAGCGCAGCATCGCCGTCACGGAGGCCGGAATCCAGCGCTGCGAGGACGTCCTTGGGATGCCGGGGCTCTTCTCGGATGCGGCGAAGTCCGAGCTGGCGCACCGCATCGTGCAGGCCCTGAAGGCCCACCGCCTGTTCCAGCGCGACGTCGACTACGTCGTGAAGGACGGGGAGATCGTGATCGTCGACGAGTTCACGGGACGCCTCATGGTGGGGCGCCGCTACTCGGACGGGCTCCATCAGGCCATCGAGGCGAAGGAGCGCGTCAAGGTGGGGCGCGAGAGCCAGACCCTGGCGACGATCACGCTCCAGAACTACTTTCGCATGTACCGCAAGCTGGCCGGGATGACGGGCACCGCGGCCACGGAGGCCGAGGAGTTCAAGGAGATCTACGGGCTCCAGGTCGTGACCATCCCGACGCACCGGAAGATGATCCGCCAGGACTGTCCCGACGTGATCTACGGGACGATGCTCGAGAAGTTCGGAGCCGTCGCGGACGACGTGGAGGAATGCCACAAGCGTGGACAGCCCGTCCTCGTCGGGACGACGTCCATCGAGAACTCCGAGCGGGTCAGCAGGCTGCTCAAGGCCCGTAAGGTCCCGCATCAGGTGCTGAACGCCAAGCACCACGAGAGGGAGGCCCACATCGTGGCCCAGGCCGGGCACCTCGGCGCCGTGACGGTGGCGACGAACATGGCCGGCCGCGGAACGGACATCATGCTTGGGGGCAACCCGGAGTTCCTGGCCAAGGAGAAGCTCCTCTCCGACAGGCCGTCCCTGGAATGGACGGTCAAGGGAGTGGACGAGGAGGACGTTTACGGCTACTTCGTGCGCTACTCCAACCTCCAGGCCGACGACCTCGCGCGCAACTACCTCCGGGACCGCCGCATCGCGGAGGAGGGGAGCGGGCTGGAGTTTCTGTGCGCCGTCTTCGGCCGCATCAAAAAGGCCTACGAGGCCCGGCTGGAGGAGTTCCGGGAGCTCTGCCGGGGGGAGCACGACAAGGTCGCCGCATTGGGCGGGCTGGCGATCATCGGGACGGAGCGCCACGAGTCCCGGCGTATCGACAACCAGCTTCGGGGCCGTTCCGGCCGCCAGGGCGATCCCGGCATGAGCCGCTTCTACCTCTCGCTGGAGGACAACCTGCTGCGCCTCTTCGGCTCGGAGCGCATTCAGGGCCTGATGGGCCGGCTTGGCATGAAGGACGGCGAGGCCATCGAGTCCGGGATGCTCTCGAAGGTCATCGAGTCCTCGCAGCACAAGGTCGAGCAGATGCACTTCGACATCCGCAAGCAGCTGCTGGCCTACGACAACGTCATGAACCGCCAGCGCGAGGCCGTCTACGACGAACGGCAGACGATCCTGAACGATGGGGATATGGTCGATTACGGCTGGGGGGTCGTCAACGGCGTCATTGTCGAGATTCTGGACCGCTATTTCCCCAGGGAGGGGGAGCCGGATGCCGGACGGGCTGCGGCGCGGATACGTGCCATCTTCGGCCCCGGCAGCGACGAGCTGGTGGGGCGCATCGACAGCCAGGCTGGCATGGAGCTGGTGCGGGACGAGATCGTAGCCTCCCTGAAGGCGCGCTACGATAAAAAGGCCGAGGAACTGACACCGGAGATCGCCGGTGGGCTGGTGCGTTACGTGGTGCTGAACACCCTGGACGACGCCTGGCGCGACCATCTCCTGGCGATGGACGAGCTGAGGCGCGGCATCGGCCTCAGAGCCATAGGACAGAAGGACCCACTGCTGGAGTACCAGTTCGAGTCCTACAATCTTTTTCAGGAGATGATGCTGCGGGTTCGGGAGTCCTTTGCGGAGCAGTTCTTCCGGGTCCGCGTGGTGACCGAGGAGGAGCGCCGCAGCCCTCGCCGGGTCTCCGAGGGGCGAGATTTCGTCCTCCCCGGTTTTGGGCGGGGACAGGAGGACGCCGTGCCCGAGGAGCTTCCCCGCGGTGAGGGACGGCCCGAGCCCATCCGCAAGGGCCCGCGGGTGGGGCGCAACGACCCCTGCCCCTGTGGCAGTGGAAAGAAATACAAGCACTGCTGCGGCAAGGGCGCGTGAATTTCATCCGCTGGAATCTCCCCCGTGCCTTCCCCCCGCGGGCATTGCCATTGAGGAAGGCGTGCGCCGAACGAGGGCGCATCGGAATGAGGGTATGCCGGAATGAAGGTATGTCGGAATGAGGAAGGAGTGCGTCGAATGAGTCCGACGGTGAAGTTCTTGTCGAGAAAATTTCCGTCTTCGGGGGCCATCCTCGGAATCTTTCTCGGGATCTTTTTCCTATGCCCGCCGCCTGCGGGGGCGTCGGTCCCCGAGTACGACCTCGCGCGGATGCGGCAGGTGAACCCGGACTTCTCGACATATCCCGACGCACGGGGAATCGTCTGGCTCAAACGGGTCTCCTGTGGACCCGCCCGGGATGGAGGGACGGAACGAACCCATCTCTGGGTGCTGCTGGGGCGCAGTGGTCTGGACAGGCGCTGGCTGAACTGGGATATCCCCGATCCTCCGGGGGGGAGCGCGAGGGTCCTGGAGGCGGGGGTCTATGCCTTCGGGTCCGGCCGGAAGCTCGCCGACGTCCTTCCCTCCGAGCGGGATCAGGGAGGCGTGACGATGCGTTCCGTGCGCTTCGAGGGGCTCCCCGAGATCTTCATCCTGGTCCTGTGCTGGCAGGACTCCTTTCCGGAGAGTCTTTCCCTCGAGGACCTGGTCTGGACCCAGGAGGCGCTTCGCGTCTGGGAATCGGTGGTCGAGGTCTCGGTCCCCGACGGGAGACCCTTCTTCCATCGTTCCTTTCAGAACGTCCGTCCCGATGTGGAGAGGGGCAATGGGAGGTCGGTCTACACCTGGCGGGCGGTCAACGCGGAGCCCCTGGTCTCGGGAGGGCTCCGCGCCTCCACCAGGGGCGGGGTCGTCTTCGGAATGCGCCAGGGGACCGAGGGCCTCGCCAGTTTGATGCGGGACGGGGCCGCAGCCGTCGTCCCTCAGGCTCCTCCCGCGGCTCTGGAGGGCTTTCGCAGGGGGACGGAGGCGGGGACGGCCGCCCTGCTCCCCTGGCTGTACGAGCAGCCCGATGCCGTCCTGCCGGAGGGGTGCCGTCGGGCGCTGCCCTCGGAGGGGCCCTGGACGCGCGGGGAGAAACTCCTGATGGCCCATGCCTGGCTGCGGGAGCGGGGGGTGAACGTCCTTCTGCACTGGAGGATGGCCCTCGACCCCGACGCGGACAGCCCCGTATGTCCGGGGATCCTGCTGGCTCCGGTCCTGGAGGTCCCACCCTTCAAGGGCGCCAGGTTCAAGGAGAGCTTCTTCTGCGACATGGACGACGCCCCCAGGATGGGAAGGACGTCCCCCCTGTTGATGGGGAGCAGGATATTCGCCCCGGACGGGGAGGGACGAGTCACGGGCAGGAGGATACCGGAGGCGAAGGCGCCGGAAAACCGGCTGCGCGCTCTCTTCGACCTGAGCCTGAGCCCAGGAGGGGCGTTGAGCGGTACGGTGCGCCTCCAGGCGCGCGGTGCATGGCGTCCCCTGTTCTTTCGCGCCTGGGAGGACGGCCGCGCGGGGGAGCTCCTTCCCTCGCTCTTTCGGAACCTGAGGGGCTACGAGGCCGCCGCGCTCAAGGAGTCCGGCGGGGAGGCCGAGCTGGCCTTCCGCATCGGCGAGATGCCGGGAATCATGGGGACGCAGGGGAAGAACCTGCTGGTCATCCTTCCGGCTTTCGTCCCCGAGTCCCTTCAATCCCTGTCCGGCGGGTCCGTTCCCGTGGAGCTGGCCTTCCCCTTCCTGATGGAACAGAGGGTCAGCCTGCTGCTGCCCCCGGGAGTCGAGAGGGTGATGCTCCCCGCGGACACGGAGCGTGCCTCCGGGAAGGTGCTCTATGGGGAAAGTTTCAAGGCGTCCAAGCTGAAAAAGGCGACGGCGGAGGCCCGGCTTCAGGTTTCGGCGACGAGGCTGACGGAGGAGGACGGCGCCTCTCTGAGGACGGTCCTGGAGCTTTGGCGCAACTTTTCGGCGCGCCCCCTGCCGATGCTGATGAGGGGCAAGGAATAGAGATGAAGAGCAGGGACGGGAGCGTCCGTTCGCCCTGCGGCGGAATGTTTTTCCATAAAAGAAAGGTAGTGCGGAGATGTCGGATGAATTGATGCGGGGTTCGGCCGTTTCCTACCCGAGGGAGGCTCTGCTTCGGGCTGTCCGGAGCGTCGCGGAGGAGCTGGGGAAGCCCGTCCCGGAGGGGACGGCGTTCGAGCTGGAACGCCCCAGGCACGAGGGGCAGGGGGATCGTTCGGCCAGCGCCGCCATGCAGCTCTCCAAGGCGTTCTCCATGCCTCCGAGAACGCTGGCGGACCGGATCGTGGCGCGGCTGAGCGAGGACGGGAGCGGTTTCTTCGATAAAATCGAGGTCGCAGGACCGGGGTTCGTCAACTTCTTCCTCTCGAAGAGATGGTTTGCCTCCGTCGCGGACGAGGTCCTTTCCATGGGGGAGCGATACGGTTCCTCGGACCTGGGGGGCGGGCGAAAGGTGCAGGTGGAGTTCGTCAGCGCCAACCCGACGGGGCCGCTGCACATCGGCCATGGCCGCGGCGCGGCGGTGGGGGATGTCGTCGCGAGAATCCTCGCCTTCACGGGCTGGAATGTCGAGCGGGAGTACTACATTAACGACGCGGGGCTCCAGATGGAGATCCTGGGACGTTCCGCTCAGGCCCGCTACTTCGAGCTGGCGGGGCGTCCTGAACTTGCCCCCTTCCCCGAGAACGGCTACAAGGGGGCCTATATACGAGACCTTGCCTGCACGGTCCTGGAGCGGGAGGGCGAGCGTTTCCTGGCGGAGCCGCTTTCGGAGAGCCTGCCCTGGTTCAAGCGGTACGCGGGAGGCGTCATCCTGGGTCAGATTAAGGAGGATCTGGGGCGTTTCGGTGTCCGCTTCGACGTCTGGTTCTCCGAGGCCACGCTTTACGAGAAGGATCTGGTGCGCCAGGCCATGGAGGACCTCGAGAGGCGCGACTTCGCCTTCGAGTCGGACGGCGCGCTCTGGTTCAAGACGACGGACTTCGAGGACGACAAGGACCGCGTCCTGATCCGCAATAACGGGGTGCCTACCTATTTCGCGTCGGACATCGCCTATCATCGGGACAAGTTCGTGACCCGCGGGTTCGATCGGGTCATCGACGTGTGGGGGGCCGATCATCACGGCTATATTCCGAGGATGAAGGCCGGGGTGGAGGCCATCGGAAAGTCCGCCGACGACCTTGACGTGCTGCTGATCCAGCTGGTGAACCTGATGCGGGACGGCCACCCCGTGGCGATGTCGACCCGGTCGGGGGAGTTCGTCACCCTGAAGGAGGTCCTGGACGAGGTCGGCGTCGATGCCACGCGGTTCTTCTTCCTCACGCGCCGGAGCGACAGCCAGCTGGACTTCGACCTCGACCTCGCAAAAAAACAGAGCAGCGACAACCCCGTCTATTACGTCCAGTATGCCCATGCCCGGATCTGCTCGATCCTGGCGCAGGCGGCGGAGCGCGGTGGCCAGTCGGCCGGCGCGGAGGGACGCGGGGCACACATCGACCGGCTGACGGCGCCCACCGAATACGCCCTCATGGCACGGATGGCGGCGTTCCCGGCCATGCTGACCGAGGCGGCGCGTGAACTGGCGCCGCACCAGCTGG
>ERZ772957.654-NODE-654-length-26151-cov-24.097486_pt1 | contig 26151 bp, 20 predicted proteins | sample MGYA00580682_ERZ772957 | MGnify/ENA primary metagenome ERZ772957 (study PRJEB29015, sample SAMEA2737921) | human oral metagenome | biome: human oral; feature: human-associated habitat; material: dental | place: China | collected 2025 ...
CCGTGGAGCGGGCGTGGATCTTGTCGTCGACCAGGTGGTGGAGCTTGAGCATGTAGGTGTAGCCCACCGAGATCGGGTACGGGAACGGCTCGCCGGAGCGGCCGTCGAACAGGCGCGCCTTGCCCTCGTAGTTGGTGAGGACGTCGCCGTCGCGGTTCGGGTTCACGTTGCGCAGCAGACCAGCGAGCTCGTCGGCCTCGAGGCCGTCGAACACGGGGGTGGCGACGGGTGTGCCGGGCTCGGTCTTGATGCCGCCGGTGGGCAGGTGTGCTGCCCACTCTTCGCCGGCCTCGACAGCGGCCGAGGCATCCCAGCCCTGGTGGGCGAGCCACCCGAGGTGGTATTCGAGCACCTGGCCGACGTTCATTCGACCGGGGACGCCCAGCGGGTTGAGGATGATGTCGACGGGTGTGCCGTCGGCGAGGAAGGGCATGTCCTCGACCGGGAGGATCTTGGACACGACGCCCTTGTTGCCGTGACGGCCGGCCATCTTGTCGCCGATCGTGATCTTGCGTCGCTGGGCGACGTAGACGCGCACGGTCTGGCGGACGCCGGGGTTGAGGTCGTCTTCGTCGTCGTTGAATTCGCGCACGCCGATGACGATGCCTTCTTCGCCGTGGGGGACGCGCAGGGAGGTGTCGCGCACCTCGCGCGCCTTCTCACCGAAGATGGCGCGCAGCAGGCGTTCTTCGGAGGTCAGCTCGGTCTCACCCTTCGGGGTGACCTTGCCGACGAGGATGTCGCCTGCGGTGACCTCGGCGCCGATGCGGATGATGCCGCGCTCGTCCAGGTCAGCGAGGGATTCCTCGGAGACGTTGGGGATGTCGCGGGTGATCTCTTCCTCACCGAGCTTGGTCTCGCGGGCGTCCACCTCGTATTCCTCGATGTGGATCGAGGTGAGGATGTCCTCTTCCACGACGCGACGGCTCAGGATGATGGCGTCCTCGTAGTTGAGGCCTTCCCACGACATGTAGGCGACGAGGAGGTTCTTGCCGAGCGCGACCTCACCGTTGGAGGTGGCGGGGCCGTCGGCCAGGACATCGCCGGCCTCAACGCGGTCGCCCTCGTCCACGATAACGCGCTGGTTGGTGCAGTTACCGGGGTTGGAGCGCTCGAACTTTTCGAGGCGGTAGGAGTCGCGGCCGCCCTCGTCCGTGGAGACGACGATCAGGTCCGCGGAGACCTCGGAGACGACGCCGGAGTGGGCGGCGAGGATCATTTCGCCGGAGTCGTGCGCGGCGCGCATCTCCATGCCGGTGCCGACCAGCGGGGCTTCCGTGGTGAGCAGCGGCACGGCCTGACGCTGCATGTTCGCGCCCATGAGGGCTCGGTTCGCGTCGTCGTGCTCGAGGAAGGGAATGAACGCCGCGGCGACGGACACCATCTGACGTGCGGAGACGTCCATGTAGTCCACGCGGTCGCGGGCGATCAGGGTCGGGTCGTCGCCGGCAACACGGCACAGGACATCGTGCTCGGCGAAGGAACCGTCGGCCTCGAGGGGCGACGAGGCCTGGGCGATGAAGTGGCCCTTCTCGTCGTCCGCGGTGAGGTAGCGGATTTCGTCGGTGACCTTGCCGTCCGTGACAACGCGGTAGGGCGTCTCAATGAAGCCGAAGGGGTTGATGCGCGCGAAGGTTGCGAGCGAGCCGATGAGACCGATGTTCGGGCCTTCAGGGGACTCGATCGGGCACATACGACCGTAGTGCGAGGGGTGGACGTCTCGAACTTCCATGCCCGCGCGGTCACGGGACAGACCGCCGGGGCCCAGGGCCGACAGACGACGCTTGTGGGTCAGGCCGGCCAGCGGGTTGTTCTGGTCCATGAACTGCGAGAGCTGGGAGGTTCCGAAGAACTCCTTGATCGCGGCCACGACGGGGCGGATGTTGATCAGCGTCTGGGGCGTGATCGAGTCCGTCTCCTGGGTGGTCATGCGCTCGCGCACGGTGCGCTCCATGCGGGCGAGGCCGGTGCGGACCTGACCCTGGATGAGCTCGCCGACGGCGCGGATGCGACGGTTGGCGAAGTTGTCGATGTCGTCGACCTCAACGCGGACCTCGACGGCCTCCCCATTGCGGGTGCCGGCGAAGGTCTTGTCGCCCTGGTGCAGGGCGAGGAGGTACTTGACGGTGGCGACGATGTCCTCGAGGGAGAGGGTCGAGGCCTTGGGGTCGGCCTCGATGGCCAGCTTCTTGTTGATCTTGTAGCGGCCCACCTTCGCCAGGTCGTAGCGACGGGAGTCGAAGTAGAAGTTGTTGAGCAGCGTCTGGGCGGCGTCGACGTTCGCGGGCTCGCCGGGGCGCAGCTTGCGGTAGATGTCGAGCAGCGCCTCTTCCTGCGTGGCGACCGTGTCCTTCTCGAGGGTCTCGAGGAGGACGGGGTAGGCGGCGAAGGTGTCGCGAATCTCGGATTCGGTCATGCCGACTGCCTTGAGGAAGTGGGTCACCGACTGCTTACGCTTGCGGTCGATGCGCACGCCGACGGCGTCGCGCTTGTCGATCTCGAACTCGAGCCATGCGCCGCGCGAGGGGATGACCTTCGCGCCGAAGGTCTCCTTGTCCGACGAGCGGTCCGAGAGCTTCTCGAAGTACACGCCGGGGGAACGCACGAGCTGGGAGACGACGACACGCTCGGTGCCGTTGATGATGAAGGTACCGCGGGGGGTCATGAGCGGGAAGTCGCCCATGAACACGGTCTGGGACTTGATTTCGCCTGTCTCGTAGTTCATGAACTCGGCGGTCACGTACATCGGTGCGGAGTACGTGTAGTCCTTCGCCTTGGCTTCCTCCATGGAGTACTTGGGGGATTCGAGGCGATGGTCGTGGAACGACAGGCTCATGGTGCCTGCGACGTCCTCAATGGGGGAAATCTCGTGGAAGATTTCTTCGAGGCCGGAGACGTCAGGGACGTCACCTCGGCCAGATGCCTGTGCGGCTTCGACGCGGGCCTTCCACGCGTCGTTGCCCAGCAGCCAGTCGAAGCTTTCGACCTGCAGGCCCAGCAGATTGGGGGCCTGGAGGGGTTCACGAAGCTTGGCGAACGAGATGCGGTGCTTGGGCTGTTTGGCGGTGCTGTTGGCAGCCAAAGGGGATCCTTCCCTGCATTAACGGTGCGCACGCTGCCTTATCACCCATTATCTGACGCGTCCTGGTCCGTCAAGCGCCTGTTACGACGGCTGGATACGGGTCACCTCGGGCATGATAAGGCGCAAATACTCAGCCTACCGTGAGTCGCATCGCGAGTCAAGGCTGCGTGTGATATGTGCAGGGTTTCACGGGAACGAGGCCGGGGCCAGCTTGTTCGTCAGGCGCGACGCTGGCGATACCCGGGCTGGGATGATGGTGCCCCAAGTCGGGCTTGAACCGACGACCCACGGATTATGAGTCCGCTGCTCTGACCGACTGAGCTATTGGGGCGATGCCATCCTACCGGAGGAACACTGGCCTCTTCCACCGACACCGCGTCCTGATCCGTCGATCACGCTGAAGCGACATAGGACCTTAGTCATGCCTATGGTGATTTTACAAGGCCTCAGCCAATCAATTTAAGGAGATGGCATGAACGTAGCGGAACAGATCGTGAACCAGCTTGTCGATGCGGGTGTTCACCGGATCTACGGCATCGTCGGCGACTCGCTCAACCCCATCGTTGACGCCGTGCGCAAGACCGGTGGCTCGAAGAAAGGCGGCATCGACTGGATCCACGTGCGTCACGAGGAGGCGGCGGCGTTCGCAGCATCGGCCGAGGCCCAGCTCACCGGCAAGCTCGCCGTGTGCGCAGGCTCGTGCGGCCCCGGCAACCTGCACCTCATCAACGGCCTGTACGACGCAAACCGTACTGGAGCACCCGTCCTGGCCATCGCCTCGCACATCCCGAGCGTCCAGATCGGCACGATGTACTTCCAGGAGACTCACCCGGACCGCATTTTCGAGGAGTGCTCGGTCTACAACGAGCTCATCTCCTCCGCGGCACAGTCGCCACGCACAGTGAATTCGGCGATCCGCCACGCGGTCGGCCTGGGCGGTGTCTCGGTCATCACCCTGCCCGGCGACGTCTCCGACCTCAAGGCCGTCGAGCACGTTCCCACCTACGCACCCGCGCGCCCCGCGACGCTGGTTCCCAACGCCACCGACATCGAAGAGGCCGCGGCGCTCCTGAACAAGGCCGACAAGGTCGCTATCTTCGCCGGTGCGGGAGTCGAGGGCGCCCACGACGAAGTCATCGCCCTGGCGGACGCCCTCAAGGCCCCGATCGGTCACTCGCTGCGCGGCAAGCACTTCATCCAGTACGACAACCCCTTCGACGTGGGCATGACGGGCCTGCTAGGCTACGGCGCGGCCGCCGAGGGCATGAATGACGCCGACGTACTGATCCTGCTGGGCACCGACTTCCCCTACGACCAGTTCCTGCCGGACACCCCGACCATTCAGGTAGACACGCACGCGGAGAAGCTGGGCCGCCGCACGGACGTCGGCCTCGCGATCCACGCGCAGGTCAAGCCTTTCATCGAGGCACTCCTCCCCCACCTGCGCGCGAACCGCTCCGATTCCTTCCTGACGTCCAAGATCAAGAAGCACTCGGAGATCATGCACGCTCCCGTGGGCGCTTACACGCGCAACGTGGAGAAGATGCGCCCGATCCACCCCGAGTACGCCGCCCACCTCCTCAATGAGACGGCCGCAACGGATGCAATTTTCACTGCGGATACGGGCATGTGCAACGTGTGGACCGCCCGCTACATTGATCCGCTCGGCACGCGCCGTCTCATCGGCTCCCTGCTGCACGGGTCGATGGCGAACGCCCTGCCGATGGCCCTGGGCGCTCAGGTCGCCTACCCGGATCGCCAGGTCGTGTCAGTGTCGGGCGACGGCGGTATCTCGATGCTGCTTGGCGAGCTCATCACCGCGAAGATGTACGACCTGCCGGTCAAGGTGGTCGTCTTCAACAATTCGACGCTGGGCATGGTGAAGCTGGAGATGCTGGTCAACGGCCTGCCTGACTTCCAGACAGATGTCCCTGATGCGAATTACGCGGAGATCGCCCGCGCAATTGGTTTCCACGCGGAGCGCGTCGAGGATGCTTCTCGCCTGGAGGACGCGTACCGCGAAGCGTTCGCTGCGCCCGGCCCCGCCCTCATCGAGGTCATCACAGATCCGAACGCGCTCTCGCTCCCGCCGGCCATCACGGGCGGCCAGGTCGTCGGCTTTGCGACCGCGATGAGCAAGATCGTTCTCAACCGCGGCATCGCCGAGGCCTTTTCGATGGCCACCTCGAACATGCGCAACATCCCGCGCCTGTAGGCCATTCACATCTCCGGGGACGAGGCCGGGGCTGGGTCAACGCACGACCTGGCCCCGGCCTCGTTCTGTCACAATCTAACCCCAGAATTAATAAACATACCTTTTCCAACAGAATGGCTTTTACCCTCTGAAATAGCGCTTAACAAGCTAGCAACTTGTAATACATTGCACAACAAGACCATTTGACACCTAATTTTGCGCGCGTTTCCCCTCTCATCTACGAAGCGTTCTATCGCTCACGCCACACAGGGGGAACCGCCATGCACACGCTCGCAGCAATGGCCAGCGCGACCGGTGCCATCGACCTCGACACTTTTCTCGCCTGGCTGAGGATCACCCACTTCATCAACTTCATCATGATGGGCTTCCTCATCCGCTCCGGCTGGGAGGTCATCGCATCACACCCACGCCTGTACTGGAACAATCACTGCACGCCAGGATCCGAGTGGCTGAAGTTCACGAAGGATAAGGTGTCGACCGTTCCCGGCGAGTTCACGGCGCGCGACGACCAGCGCAACCTCCACCCGCTCATCTCCCTGCCCGGACGCGGACAGATCGGCCTGGGCCGCGCGTGGCACGCGCTCGTCACGGCCATCTGGCTCATTAACGGCTTCGTGTACGTCGCCCTCCTCTTCGGGACGGGCCAGTGGCGACGCATCGTCCCCACCTCGTGGTCCATCTTCCCCGAGGCCTGGGAGAGCGCCAAGATCTACATGGGCCTGCAGATCCCCTCCATCGAGCACTTCCAGCCCTATGACGCCCTCCAGAAGCTCATGTACTTCACGGTTGTCTTCATCGTCGCGCCCCTCATGATCGCGACCGGCCCCATCATGTCCCCCACCTTCGCGGGACGCTTCCCCGGGTATGTCAAGATCTTCCGCAACCGCCAGACGGCGCGTTCGATCCACTTCCTGGGCATGGCGTTCTACTGCTTCTTCGTGGTCATGCACGTCGCCCTGTGGATCGGAGCCTCCTACTGGTCCCTGTCGAACCTGCGCCGCACCCAGCGCTGGATCTGGGGTGCGACGCAGCCGATTCGCGCGCTCACGATCGACCGCCTGAAGTCTCGTCAGGTCGCGAAGAAGACCTTCACCGAGGACGACATTTCCCCGTTCCACTGGGTCAACACGCGCCCGCCAACACAGGAGCAGTCCGAGGAGTACATCGCCCTGCGCGCGGACGACTTCAAGGACTTCCGCCTCGAAATCGGCGGCCTGGTCGAGGAGGAGAAGTCTTTCTCTATCGACGAGCTGAAGGCCCTGGGCAAGGTCACGAACATTACGATGCACACCTGCATGCAAGGGTGGATCGGCATCGCGAAGTGGGAGGGCATCCGCCACAAGGATCTCCTCGAGCAGGTTACGCCCACGGAGGGCGCGCACTACCTGATGGCCACCTCCTTCGGACACGTCAGGCACACCTACGACGGGCGCCCAACCGAGCCCTACTACGAGTGCATCGACCCGTCGATGATCGACGACGAGTGCATCCTCGCCTGGGGCATGAACGACGAGCCTCTGCCCGAGGTCTACGGCGGCCCTCTACGCCTGCGCGCCGATTCCCAGCACGGCGACAAGATGGTTAAGTGGGTGCGCCGCCTGGAGTGGATCCACGACTACCACGAGGTGGGCGACGGACAGGGCGGCTCGCGAGAGGATTCGGGCCTGCAGCACGACGACGCTCGCGCCTGAGAATCTCTGCCTTCGAGCGATACCACGCCTCCCTCCTCGTCTCCACGCATGCGCGTGCGGGCGCGCGGTGGGAGGCGTGGTCTATGCGTACCTGCGGGCGATCGCCGCGGCCTCGGGCACGTAGGAGCGCCCGAAGACGGCGCAGTGGATCATAATGATGTGCATCTGGTGTAGGGCGACGCGCTCGCGCCAGCCGTCCTCCAGGGGCGAGGCCTCGTTGTAGGCGGCGAGGATGCGCTCGTAGTGCGGGCAGCCGAAGACCGCGAGGGCCGCGAGGTCCTCCTCGGCGTGGCCTCCCTGCGCGGCGGGGTCAATGAGGACGGCACCGCCCGGGGTCCACATGACGTTGCCGCTCCACAGGTCGCCGTGGGTGCGGGCGGCGCCGATGCTGTTGTGGTGGTTTTTCGCGTCTTCTACGAGGCGCGGCTGGCCATGGTCGAGCACGCTCGCTTCGAGGCGCTCACAGAGTTTTTCGATGAGCGTTCGTTCGGCGGCAGTGAAGATGCGGTCGTCGAGGTAGGGGGCGATGCGCTCACGCGCGTAGAAGGTGCCCCAGGATTCGCCTTGGGACGAGGCAGGGGCCGGGCTTGGGCCCTCGGGTAGCGGCAGGTGGGCCTCCCCCATCCAGCCATCCCCCTTGAATCCGGGCGGCGGCGCACCCAGGTGGCTGGCCCCGGCGGCGTGCGTGTGGGCAAGGGCGCGGCCAAAGTCTTCGGCGGCTCGCGGGGTTGGCGCGACAGAGACCAGGCGGGGCTCCTCGAGCCACGTCGCACCGTGATCGAGCACAGGCACGACAGGGGCGCCAGGGTCCGAGGCCTCGGCAAGCCACGCGAGGCCCGCAACCTCGTAGGCGATCCGCCCGCGGCGGCTATCCGCTTTCCTGATGGTGTCCATCGTGTGTGGCCTCCTGTTTGCGAGGAAGCTGCGGTACTCCCCCGTTTTTGGCGCATCAGCGCGCGACGGTTCAACGATATCAAGGGTAGTGCGGGGCATCGGTAACTACTCCGCTGTACAGCATCGCGACAGGTCAACCACCTGACAGCACCTTGCTAGCGACTCAAGTTCCCTATGGATCGGGCAATGGCTTGACCGAGAAGATAGAAGGTGCGGTCTGTGCCATGCAGATTGTGGGGTTCTGGCCCATCCGTCGAAGCGGGAATGACACCAGGGCGCGCACAAACCCGGTTGTATGCACATGGCCCGATAACTCGCACGCTAACCCGATGAACTGCGCGTGGGCAGCGGCGCCCACGTGTATGTCCAAGGGTTAACGTGCGTATCAAAGGGTTAACACGCGACATAGCCGGTTGCCGCTCACAACAGCGGGGCACGTGTGGGCAGCAGGCCATCACAACTGCCGATTCACCCACATCGCAGGCCGCCTCGCCTACACGAGTCCGTTTTCAACGTCTTGCACCGAGGTGGTCTACATTTTGGGCGCCAACGCTCGTGAGTCATGGCTTGCACACGGTTGATCGGGGGGAATTGCACGACATGATGGTCCGACACGCCGATGACAGGCCGCCGCACAGCTTCGTGTAGTGCAAACCCCCCACAACCGACGGAGCGGCGAGCGCGCGAGAACCACACCTGAGCCCATGTGGATAGGTTGTCATGATGCGGATAGGTTATCGACATGCGGATAGGTTAATAAGCTATCTGCATGCGCATAACCTATCCATATCGCACCTATCCGCGTACGCAGCCGGTTTGGTCGATAGGCAGAACCGAAAGGGACAGGTTGGCCCGGCCACGGTGGCGGCGGGTCTTAGTGGGACACTCGGATACGTCAGCACCTACCCCTCCTCAAGTCGCATGCAATTCAATTGAACAAACTTTCAACAAACCACGAAAACGTTGGAATTCCAACGCTACAAATTCATGGTTTGAAATAGTCGCAGGGGAATTGCATGCGAAAATGATGGGTGGTGGCAGGACCAGGCCGCGGTGCCCGTGGGCGGCGGCGGCAGGGCCTGGCCGGACAACAAGGCGACGCGCCGAGCGAAGCTCGCGGCGCGGACGGTGAGCGGGCCGCCGCCCACCGGCACACACAGCGGCCGGGCCCCACAAAGCATCACAACGACGCGCCCGGAACACCAGCGGTGCCACGAGCAACACGGCAACAGGCACCGCACGAACGCGCACAGGCATACAAGAAACCGACATCCGGATCGGATGTCGGCCTGTGGTGGAGGTAGCGCGACAGTGTTCGAACCTTGCCCCAGCGCTGCAGCGTGCGGCCTGTGAACAGCAAGGAATCCGACGTCGTACCAGGTCAGCGATGAGTTCCACGCCCCGTACAGCTCCTCAGCCTGTCCCACGGTTGACGGACGCGATGCTGGACGAGGCCCAGGGTCGATACGAGGCAAACACCACCCTGCAACTGATCGCAAACGACCTCGGTGTGAGCCGTCAACGCCTTGCCGTTCGGTTGCGGGAGCGCGGGGTCGCGATCCGGGGCGAGGGACCTTCACGTGAGCAGGTGCTGGAGATGGTTCCCCGGTACGGCAAAGGGGAGTCGCTGGCGAAGGTCGGCACCCGGCTCGGGTTCAGCGGCGGAACAGTCCGGGCCTACCTGATCCGAGCAGGTGTCCCCATTCGCGACGCGCAGGGACGTTCACGGTAGGAAATGGGTACGGGCAACTACACGTTAGTCGGCAGGGCCCATACCAACCTTGGGCCCTGCGCGTTCCACCGGTCTTACCTCACGCTTTCCCGAGCAGCGATCAGGTTTCAACTCCGGCCACATATGCAAGAGCCTCCATCGCCCAGGAGCTAACCTCAGCGGAGTGGCTCGCGTACTCGCCGTCGTCGTACCGTCCACTGACCTTCGAGGCGGCCATAAGCTCTGTGAGGCGGAGACGGTCTATCACCACTCCAAAGTCCATTTCGCGTAAACGTGCTGTAGCGAGTGCTTCGGCGCGGAAGTCGTATGATTCTGACTCTTGGAGCTTATGGTGTTGCAGTACGGGGATGAACAGCAGTTCGATGTGGTGATAAGACGGCGACTTCGCGAACCAGGGAATAAAGTGCCCTTTGACATAAGCGCCAATTGGTTTGTCTTCCCAATTTCGACCTGACGCAACTTGACCATACGCGACGATAGCGCCCGGTTGGCCATCCCTGAATGAACGCCAAGCGACGATGTCTACAGTGCCGTCATTGGCGTTTCGTGAAAGACCGGCCGGGCGTTCTACGGGTGCCTCACCCAGCCCCATTGCTTTTACAAGATTCTGAACCGCGGTAAGCATGTTTGAGTGATCGGGTCTCGGATAGCCGAACCAATAAGCGCTCCCGCCGAGGATCTCGGCCGCAGTAAGGTATGACACAATCTGCATGATCTTCGCACTACGGATGAAAAGAGTGTGCCGCGACGGAAGAGGCAGCAGCTCGGAGTGCATTGCTGCGATGAGGAGGCAACAGACATAGGTTCCGTGGGCGGCTTTTTCTGAGTCATCTGTTGCATCTCGTCGTCCGAGAATCCAACTGCCATACTCGAAAGTGATCTCGAACGGGTACAGGGAACCAAGGGCTGACTGTCGGTATGTAAGTTCCTCGTTCACCCGTTGCGACAGCTCGTCAGCAGCGGGTTCGAGAATCTCTTCATCCACGGGCTCCAAGTCGAGGTTCGACAAGACATCACCATGTTCGGGATCTGACTGGACAGCCTGGCTCCGAAGAAGCTGCTGTTCTGCAATAGGCCCATCCGAGAGCAGCACTTGGAGTTCTACTCAGTCGGCAAGAACGGCACGCGTTGAGCTGTCGAGCGGTGCACAAACTCTCATCGGGACCTGCGTGGTCAGTATGTGCCTTCTTCATAGCCTGGACGATCGAATCCATGGCGCGAAGAACTGATTGTGCATCATCTAACAATTCTGAATTTGGGTCGTAGCGGCCGATCATGCCCGAGACTTCCTCTGATGCAGCGACAAGCTTATAAAACGACTTCTCAAACGCCCGACCTCGGTCCTCGACGAGATCGAAGGCTCTATCGAGATCCCGCGTGGTGGACAGAACGCGCGTTGCTCGCTCATTTCCAAGGACGTTCACCAGGTGTCCCAGATCGGGGTTCTGACTACGGATCACTGCCGAATCATCGCCCTGCCCGTAGAGCCACGACAAGAGGTCCCGAAGGTTTGCCCTGTTATCCCGTGGAACGGGGTTTGCTGGGAGCACTGTATTGTCGTTCTCCGGGAGACCAATGAAGTTCCGCACGTTCGCGGTTGAAAGCGCGGTATAGAGGTGTGAAAAATAGAAAGACTTCTTGGTGCGCTCCTCCTTGTCGAAGAGCTTCGCGTCCTCGGCTTGTTCGAGAACTACGACGCCGTTCACCAGTCGACTAATTGTGTTGTGCCCGTCTCCCAGCCTGCGACTAACTTCATCAATGTTATCACCGTCTTTGAGCCACGCGTATGCGAATCGTGCTTTGGCGTACGCGTCCCACTTAAATGCCCCATTGACATGCTTGAACCCTATGAAGTCACGAGCCTGTTTGCGCGATTCCACATAATTGACCTGGATTTCATCTGGGATCGCCCGTTCGTGCAGAGGGCTAGGCACGGCTACCTTGAGTTGCTGTTGAAGCTCTGGATTCGCCAGAATCCGAAGAGCCGCCAGGCGACGATTGCCTTCGATGACGGTATTCGTTGGCTCTTCCACGATGAGAGGTTCAAAATCGAGCCACCCAGAGTTACCGATTGACTGGATTAGTTCGCCAAGGTCTGCCTGCAAATACAGATATCGGAGCGCCTCTTCTTGGGTTTCGAATGTCGCGTCGGGAATTCGCGGGTTGATCAGGTCTAGCTTGAGTTGGCCAGGACTTACGTTAGCTAACCGCGGCATGTTCTACCTCCTTAGAGACCAATTTAGAAGCCATCGTCTCGGTGAGTTCTCCATGTTCGACGTCAATGCTCTCAGGGATTTTCAGTGAATCGGAGAACACCATGATTTCCTGCGCTTTCATAACCCTATGCGCCGAATAGTTCAATGAGAAGAGTCTGCTCCGCCGCCCACCATATAGCTCCTGAACCCGGGGAACATTATCGTATGTGAGAACCCAACGTGCGACGTCAACCTCATTCAGACACTTAGCCAGCTCTTCATGGTCGCTAGCGTCAAATGCGTTCATATAGAGCGACCCGGCTTTTTCAAAGTATGGCGGATCAGCGTAAATAAACGCGCTTTCTTCATCAGCGTAGTGCTTGATAACGTCTCTTCCATCAAGGTTGGTCACCAAAATCCGACTGGCATGAAGGCCGATCAGTCGGATGCGCTCCACCAGTGTTGCCCGGTTGAACCTAGCATCGATCTTGTAGTTGCCAGTCTGGTCTTTGCCCCCGATTGGTCCCCCGTTGAGAACACCGGAGCGGTTGGTGCGGTTCAAGTAGAAGGTTGCGAAGCCAAGCGACAGCAGCTCGTTGCGAGGACTGTTGTCGTAGATATCGCGTTGCCTCTCCCACTCCTCCACCGTTAGGTCAACGGTGCGCACAAGCTCGCTGAACGCTTGGTGTTCATCAACGACGGCGCGCCAGAACGCATACACGGCGGGGTCCAGATCATTGATTGCGATGTTTGAGACCTGACCTGAAACGAGGAGACCGAGTGCGGCGCCAGCGCCGCCAGCGTATGGCTCGACGTAGGTGCTTGACGTCAGATCGTTGTCCCTGATGATCTGACGGAGACGAGAGTACAGGAGACCCTTGCCACCGGGATACCGGAGTGGCGATACAGTTACACGCCGCGGAGTTCTTGGGGATGTTCTCGCCGGACTCATGGTTTAAGTACCGCCTTCATGATTCCTTCAATTGTCGCCCAAGTCTCACGAACGTCATCAGCGGTCGCGAAAACTTGATGGTTATGGTTCGTCGCGTCTAGGTGTTCTTTGGATCCAACGAAACCATACCGTCCACTCAAGTTCCTGACTATCTGGACGGACTGAATATATGCGGTTTTCCCAGTAGTGCGGAAGTGGTCTTCGAGCCAGACGAGGCAGTTCGAAAGGAAAACAAACCCTCTTTCAGTCGACCCCCTACGAATGTCTTCACCAAGGATTTCAGCATATGCCTTGATGGTCTTTTCCAAAAATGTTCGAAGTAAATCCTGAGTTGCATTCGGGAATCTTTGGATATTGATAGCTGAAAGTTCTTTAACGATTTCGTGGATTGACGCCGGAAACTCCGCAGGGACAATGAGATTATCCAGGTTCAAGTAGTTCCGCTTCTTAGGGAACGGCTTCGCCCTGTCCTTTCCAGCATCCGATGTGGCATCGCGCTCTTGTTTCGAAACCTTGCCTGGATGCTGCCCAGCTCCGTGGCTACTCTCGGCGTGGGCACCTGGACCCCGAGCGCCCGCAGGGCTTCCAGAGTGTCCTGCTCCAGCGGCCCCATTGCCGGCGGGCTCCGCCCCCTCGGTGATGCGCTCATTGAGGAGGTCTCGGAGTTCATCCATGTATTCGACATAGCGGTCGCTAGATGCCTTGTTTAGCGATCGAGTGTTGATTTTTCCGTCGCGAATATCACAGACAATCTTGGTTGCGACCCGCTTGAAAGTGACGTCATTTAGAGCAAGGGAAACCTCACCAGTTCCAGCCTCGACCCGAATGCCCACAAGTTCAAGGAACTTATCGTTCTCATAGAGGCGGGCAAGAGTTGAAACCGGAAAGCGGCGCTTGCGTGCGTAGTCACCGAGAGAAGGATCGTCGTAGGTCACTTGACGGAACAACTCAAGAATCCTGCTGCGTGTGATGAACTTCCTGACGTCAACGGTGGGATACTGGTCGATCAGTTGATCCGGAGTCTTGCCAGCATCCAGCTGGGCTTGAAAAAATGCAGCCTGACGCGCAGGAGTCCATGCGACACGCTGATTCCCGGTGTGCAGGGCAGCAACGAGCTGGTCTGCATCGTCCTGCGATGGTGCCTTCTTAACCGTGATGCGTCGAACTGCATCACGGTTAGGCAGAAGTTGAGCGAATTTGCTAATACGTGCCTGATGATCGGGCGCAAGATACGGGTTCTGAATGGCCTTCAGGGCTGCGACTCGGCGGTTTCCTTCGACAACTATCAACAGCCCATCACGCTCTACAACGATGGGGACTTCGTGGGTCAAGAGCCCGACCTTCGCAATTCCCTCGACCAAGTTCAGGGCTTTTTCGTTGGTGAAAAGGTCTTGGATGATGTCAGACTCCGGCACCCCATCTGGAATGTCGAGCCGAACATTCCGGGGGTCGAGATGGAGGTCGTTGACAACATCAACCACAACCTCATCCCACATGGACATATCAATCATCAAGGTCCCCTCCCAACTCCGTAATGCCACCAGATTCAGGCCCCACCTTGTCTGCGGAGCCGCCTCGAACCAGCTCTAGGACGTCGCTTCGCAGGAAGCGCCATGCCCGTCCGACCTTGTCTCCTGACAGTGTTCCTTCGCGCGCCAACGACAGAACAGTCTTGGTACTTACACGCAGCAGAGCAGCAGCTTCGTCGGTATTCAGAACTTCGTGTTCTTCCGGCATCTTCCTGCACCCTCCTCTTACGGCCTTCAACGTCACGATACCAGCAGACCGTCGTGCTGTGGCCCGGACAGGCTGAAGTCGGCGGTGTCGTCTGATCGTCCCAGCGCATCGAGGCACCCTGGGGGTAGGTGCTTGCTCACGGTCGTTCGCTAGTACGACCCAAGTAAGTCGGCGACCGACGGTGTTGGCTCAGCAAGTCGGTTGTAGATGCGTCCGGATGTTGGACCTCACCGGCAGCATCCGCGACGGACTCTCCTCGCGCGAGGGCACAGAGGGCTCTCGTACGTGCGGTATCTTCCTGGTGGCGGGCTCGGGCGAGCCAGATGAGGCTGGCGGGGCCGAGGGCGAGCATCTTGAACGCGTCCCAGATGCAGATCGCGGCGATGACGTAGAGCCAGCCGGACCAGCCTTGGTCAATCAGTCCGGTGCAAGTGGCGGCGATCAGGAGGTATGGGACGGCGAGGAGCATCGCGAGGAGTCCGTACTTCATGCCGCGGCGAGTGCGGACCTTGCGGACGATGATGTTGCTGGGGCCGAAGCGTTGCAGGGCTCCGTGGCCTGCGGTGCTGATAGCAAGTCCGATGCGGAACATGGCGGTGTCCTCCTGTCGTTCTCAACGGGCAGAGCACCTGTGGAGGACGTTCCAGGAGTCTCGTCCTGGTCGGTCGTGTCGTCGCGTCCGGCGACGGCGAAACGTTGAAAACCGCCTATTTCTACGATAGCCCTTCCCCCGTCCTGGCGGAAGGCGCGTTCCATGCATCCGTGCCGCGTACCTGCCTGGTATCGAGTTCGACAGGATGCGGGAGGTTGTGATGTCTGGTTTCGCAGATCAGGTGAACGGTTAGCGGGAGGCACGGGTACTGCTGTCGCTGCTGGCTCAGCCGGATAATCGGTTCACTGGCGGCATGCTCGCCCGGCTCAGCGGGGTCGAGACGATCGCGCTGCTGGACTCGGACGACCCACACGATGCCGTGGATACGGCTCGGTTGGGTGTCTGGCGGGCGAGTCTGCGCCGTGCCGCCGAGCACATGGATATTTCGCGCGAGGTCGGGACCCGTCTCGATGGGAAATACAAGACTCTGATCCCCGGAGACCAGGACTGGCCGACCGTGATGGACGACCTCGGGACGCGCGCCCCGTACGTGCTGTGGACGGAAGGCGCCGCCCGGTTGCTGAACTTCAGGCTCGACGACAAGGCGACCATTACCGGTGCCCGTTCTGCCAGCTCCTATGGTGTGAACGTGGCCCAGGAGCTGACCGACGACCTCGCTCAGGATGGGCAAATCGCGGTGGCGGGTGGCGCGTATGGGATCGAGGCTGAGGTGCACCGGCAGGCGCTCGCCCGGGACGGAGCGACGGTCGCAGTACTGGCCGGTGGGATCGACCGCAACTATCCGCAGGGCAATGCCGAACTGCTCGACCGGGTACGCCACGAAGGGGTCGTGGTCTCTGAGCAACCCCCGGGTGCCGTGCCGACGAGGGGTCGGTTCCTGGCCCGCAACCGTCTTCTCGCCGCTCTCTCCTCTGCAACCGTGTTGGTCGAGGCCGGTGCTCGTTCCGGGTCGCTCGGGGTCGCCGCCGAAGCGCGCACTCTGGGCCGAGCTGTCGGTGCAGTGCCTGGACCGATCACAAGCGTGACCAGCACGTGCCCGAACCTTCTGATCCAGGGTGGACAGGCACGGATGGTCACGAGCACTCGCGATGTCGAAGCGCTCATGGACCTCGTTGCCGACGCCCCTTCACCCTCGCCTGCACGATCGTTCTCGGACCGGGGTGCGGCACGCTCGCAAACGCCAGGCCGGCAACCGGGCCGCGGACACCGGGCTGGCCCGCGAGTCCGCCGGTGGCCTTTCCTCAGGGACGGGAGCCGCAGCGGGGTCGTGGTTTGCCCATCCCGGCGTCACCGCGGTCAAGCGGGACCGGGGGCTGGGACGATGAACCCGCGCACCGACGAACAGCTCCACACCGCCGTCCTCGTCGCGCCGGCGAAAGAACGCCGCCGCCTGGCCAAGCAACGACGCCGCGCCGCGGCCGCGCTGGTCGCGGAGCAGAAGAAGGACCGCATGGACCAGGCGAAGGCAAGGCAGGAAGCTGCCCGCGCCGAAGCCCGCGCCACCACGTATCTGCCCGCTGAGGGCGAGCCGGGCCCGGCAGGGCTGCGGTCACCTGGCCGGTTCCGCCTGCCCCGGCATCAGGACACCTCAGCCATGCTCGCCGACGCCTACCCGTTCCTAGCCGAAGGCGGCCTCGGCTCCAATGGGGTGTTCGTCGGCCAGGACCTCTACTCCGGCGGCTCCTTCGTCTACGACCCGTGGGTGCTCTACGCCCAAGGACTCATCACCGCCCCGAACGTGATCCTCGCCGGCATCGTCGGCTCCGGGAAATCCTCACTCGCCAAAGCCCTGTATACGAGGTCGTTGCCGTTCGGGCGGCGCGTGTACGTGCCCGGAGACCCGAAAGGCGAACACACCGCCGTCGCCGAAGCCTTCGGCGGGAAGGCGATCGTCCTCGGCCATGGGCTTGGCACCCGCCTCAATCCGCTCGATGAGGGATACCGGCCCGGTTCCTTGTCCGATGAGGAATGGGCGGTCACCGTCGCCTCCCGCCGCCGCGACCTCATCGGCGCACTCGTCGAAACGGTACTCGCCCGCCCATTGTCACCATTGGAGCACACCGCGATCGACACCGCCCTGACCGAGACCGTGCACGGCAACGACGTGCCTATCCTGCCGATGATCGTCGACCACCTGCTTACCCCGAGCCAGGCCGTCGACCCGGACGGGCGGCTCGCCGAAGACGGCCGCCTCGTCGGGCACGCGCTGCGCCGCCTCGTCGCAGGCGACCTCTCTGGCCTGTTCGACGGGCCCTCCACCGTCACCTTCGATCCGACACTGCCGATGATCAGCCTGGACCTATCACGGGTGACAGAGAACTCCACCCTCATCTCCGTGCTCATGACATGCAGCAGCGCCTGGATGGAGTCGGCGCTGCTGGACCCGAACGGTGGGCAGCGGTGGGTGATCTACGACGAGGCCTGGCGGCTCATGACCGATCCCGCCCTGCTCAAGGGGATGGATGCGCATTGGCGGCTCGCCCGGCACTACGGGATCACGAACATGCTCATCTTCCACAAGCTCACCGACCGCGACAACGTCGGCGACCAGGGCACCGCCGCACGCAGCCTCGCGAATTCCCTGCTCGCCAACGCCGAGACCAGGATCGTCTACCGGCAGGAATCCGACCAGCTCGACCTCACCGCGAAGTCCCTGGCCCTGTCCAGCACCGAACGCAAACTCCTGCCCGGCCTGTCCGTCGGGCAAGGACTGTGGCGGATCAAGGAGCGCGGCTTCGTCGTCCAGCACCAGCTCCACCCCGACGAACTCCAGATGTTCGAAACAGGTATCCGCGCCAGAGGCTGAGTCGCGTGCCCGGGGGCGGGTGGTACACCTGGAGGGCATGAAGCATGTGAATCCTCATGCCCCCGCCCCGACGATGCTCCCGTCTCGGTGCCGCTGCTGTTGCTGACGGTGCACGAGGACGGTGCGATGACCGCCATCCACGACACCCATCTCATCCCACCCCCGACCGGGCAGACGGCCTGGGAGCGGTCCCAGTTCGGGCAGATCATCGACCACACCACCGAGAATCGTCGCCTGCCCGTACGGGTCGAGGTGCACGAGGCCGACGGCTCGACCTTCACCGACATCCTCCCCGCCACCGCACGACCCCACCCCACCCCGAAGGACGAACGCGAGAACGAAAAGCCCAAGCATCGGGGCACTCCGAAACGCAAGACCACGGCGCCAGTCGAAGTGGAGGCCGGTGAAGGCTTCGTGGCCGGTGAGGACGTCGCCGTCGCCCTCATCGTCTCCCACACAACTGCGAGGCCGGACGGCAGCGTGCGAGCCCTGATCGACCCGGCGCTCATCGAAGCGACAGGCGCACGCGAGGTCATCCTGTTCGGGCAGATCTCCGGCACCACCACGGTTCGGGGACTGTCGTGAACGGTCAGGGGCGACAGACCGGGTCAATGGGCGACGAACTCACCACCTGGGCGATGATCGCCCTCATAGGCGTCTTCGCCATCACCGCCATGCTCCACCTCGCCGGAATCATCACTGCTTTCCTCACCGGCAACCCGCAACCCTCAGGTGGCATCGCCTCCGGCGTCGGCGTCCTCTTCCATCCCGGCGACCCAGCCGCAGCACTCGGCGCATCGGGGTTGAACCCGGTCATCTACTGGATCATCACCGGACTCCTGCTCGCCGCACTCGCAGCGGGTGGGTCTTGGGTGTGGGTGCTCGTGCTCCGGCGCACCCACCGGTCGAAGGCCGACCCGCACCGGCTGCCCGGCACCGCCACGCGCCAAGACATCTCCCAGACCGCCCCCACGAAAGCGCTGCTGCACCGCGCAGCCTCCCTCCGCCCGTCCTTGGATGATCCGACACCGGCCGATGTCGGATACCGGCTCGGGAACGGGCATGGGCAAGCGGTGTGGGCATCGGTGGAGGACTCGATCCTCATCGTCGGCCCACCCCGCTCCGGCAAAGGCCTGCACCTGGTGATCCCGGCAATCCTCGACGCCCCCGGCGCCGTCGTCACCACGTCCACCCGCCCCGACAAGCTCACCGCCACCCTTCGTGCTCGGGAAAAGGTGGGGCCGGTGGCGGTGTTCGATCCCCAGCACCTCGCCGACGGCATCCCCGCGGGCCTGCGCTGGTCACCCATGCGCGGCTGTGAGGACCCGCTGACCGCGATGATCCGCGCCACCGGCCTCGCCTCCGCCGCCGGGCTGTCCTCCGGCGGTGTGGAGGGTGGGGACTTCTGGGAAGGCAAGACCCGCACCGCCCTCCAAGCGCTCCTCCACGCCGCCGCCCTCGACCACCGCACACCGGCTGATCTGTTCCGGTGGACCCTCGACCCATCAGCTGCGGCCGAAGCCGTTGCCATCCTCACTGGCTCCCCACAAGCAGCCGTCGGATGGGCCGACTCGCTCCAAGCGATGATCGACGCCGATCCCCGCACCCGGGACTCGATCTGGCAAGGCGTCTCCCTCGCCCTGTCAGCACTGGCTGACCCGCGCGTGCTCGACGCGGTCAGTCCCGGCCCCGGGGAACAGTTCGACCCGGAAGCGTTCATCCGTGGCCGCGGCACCCTGTATCTCCTCGTCACCGGCGCCGGGGCTGGGAACTCCGCGTCGCTAGTGGCGGCGTTCGTCGAAGACCTCGTCGAGACCGCCCGCCGCATCGCCGCCCGCAATCCTGGTGCCCGCCTCGACCCGCCACTGCTGTTGGCGCTGGATGAGATCGGCAACCTCGCACCGCTCCCATCGCTGCCGACGCTCATGGCCGAAGGCGGCGGCACCGGGATCACCACCATGGCCGTCTTGCAGTCCCTGGCACAGGCGCGGGATAAGTGGAACGAGAACGCCGCCGGCGCGATCTGGGACCCCGCGATCGTGAAAGCCATCCTCGGCGGCGCGTCCAACAGTCGCGACCTGCAAGACCTCTCCACGCTGATCGGGGAACGCGACGAATACACCGACTCCATCACCGTCGGCGACTACGGCTCCCGCTCCAACCAACGCTCCCTGCGACGCATCCCGATCCTCCCACCCGACCGCATCAGGACCCTGCCGTTCGGCACCGGCGTCACCCTGCTGCGCTCGGCCCCGCCGATCATCACCGACCTGACCGCCTGGCCCACACGACCCGACGGGAAACAACTCACCGCCGACCGCAAGGCCCTCGAAGCGCTTCTCGCCCTCCCGACCGGCACACGGCCGGGCACGTCACCGGCCGAGCCCAGCCCCGGTGACGAGGACCGGTGACCTGGGGCCCGGGGTGCACCTGCTTGTCACGGTGGCTGCCGTCCGGGCGGCCACACCAACAGTGGCAGGAGCAGTCTCATGGCAATCGACACGAGGGACGGCATCGCAGGGTTCATCGCATCCGAACCGCGGCTCGCACCGACAGAGAAGGGCGTACCCCGCTACTACAGCCGGTTCGGCCAAGAGCACTACCAGCGCGAACAGGACGGGAGCTTCACCAAGCTCGAAACGACGTTCGGTGACCTGGTGATGTTCGGCCGCACCGCCGAAGAGGCCTACTCCCGGTTCGGCAAGGGCGACAACTTCCTCGCCCAGGGCGACGTGCGCGCCTATACCGACCAGAGCGGGCAGGAGCGCGACGAGTTCATCGCCCGCCGCATCGGCCACGACACCGCCCGCACCGGCTACGACTTCGACCGCACCCCACGCCACGCTCCCGGCCGCGAGACACCAGAACGGGCAACGACACGGGAGCACCCGGCGCAGGGGCAGCAGCGGGATACGGCGGCCGACAATCCGTTTCGTGCTCCCGACCGGCGGGCCGCGCAGTCCCAGGCGCGCACGCTCTGAGAAGGAGACGATCGTGAACGCCAACACGCCCAACCCTGACAACGAGCAGCACCTGGCCGACGAACCAGACGAATCACTACCCAAGGGGTGGGACGAGCCCGACCCCGACGACGAAGACGCCGGGATGTTCGATCCCAGGCCGGCACCGTCCGGCGAAGACCTGCCGGGGCCGCCGCACCCGATCAACTGGAACCTGCTCACCGCGCATGCACTGGAAGAGGAATGGCTGGAACTGAACAGGTGGGTGCACTGGCTGCGCCACACCTACGGGCTCACCGCCTCCATCATCCCACCGGCCTGGCACCACCACCCCGAACTCGTGTGGGAACTGTCCGCCCTGCAACTGCACAGGCTGTGCGCCTACGACCCCGACCAAGACGGCTCCGCACCCCTGGGCTGGCACCGCGACTTCGCCGAAGCCTACCAGCGCCTGCGCGACTGGGTGACCGCCTCCGGCACACGCCTGGACCGCGACCGCACCACCCGCCAAACCGCATGGCCCGGCGAACCGGCAGCACCAGCGGTCGAAGACGTACCCATCGTGAACAGGGAAGAAGAGTTCGTCGCCTTCGTCATCGACCACGTTGCCCAACGGCAAGCCGCCGAAGATGCCTTCTACGCCGGAGCCGACCCCGAAACCGGGGAGGTGACCGGCTGATGGTCCGCACCTACCACCGCAAGAGGACCCGGCCCTCCGCAGACCGGAAACTGCGCGTCACTTTCACCCACCGCGACGAGATTGATGCGGAGAAGATCGCCGAAGTCCTCACCCGTGTGGCGCTGCGCAACGCCGGTCAGCGCACCACCACCGGGGCCGCCGGGACTCGTCTTCAGCAGCTGTTGGCCGGTCAGCGGTAGAATTTTCTTGTACGTCCATTGGGCGCTACCGGCACCTTTTCGAAAGGCCCCACCGCATCTGTTGCGGTCGGGGCGCACCTTTTTCTCCTGCACATGACCGCCCCCGGCGCCCGCACCCACCCCACGGTGGGTCAGCACCGGAAAGGCATTCACGACCATGAACCTCACAGACCCCGCAGGCATCGACCTCGCAGCGCTCCGCGCACTCGTCAACTCCACCCCGCACGAGGAACGAGACACGATCCTGCCGGACGGGAAGTTCCCCGCGATCTCCTACCTGCGGGTCTTCGGCCACCCGCAACGGACTGGCAGAAGGTCTCTCGATTCCCGCGCAGCGCGAAGCCGCCGATCGGAAAGCTGAGCAACTGGGCGCGGTCATCATCTCGGAGTTCATTGAGCCTGGCGAGTCCGCGAAGTCCGCCCGCCGCAAGGCTCTCCAGGACATGCTGGATTACATCGGTGCGCACGAGGTGAAGTACTGCATCATCAACAAGGTCGACCGGCTCGCCCGAAACCGCCTCGATGATGCGATCATCCACGCCACCCTCCGCGAGGTCGGCGTCACCCTCGTGTCCGTGACCGAGAATATCGACGAGACGCCGTCCGGGATGCTCATGCACGGCATCATGGCCTCCATCGCCGAGTTCTACTCCCTGAATCTGGCTCAGGAAGTCACCAAGGGACTCGTGCAGAAAGCCTCCATCGGCGGCACCCCGAACAAGGCATCCATCGGCTACCTCAACGTCCGCACCACCGACGCCAAAGGCCACGAGATCCGCAACGTCGACATCGCCCCCGACCGTGCCGACCACATCCGGTTCGCGTTCACCGCCTACGCCACTGGCGACTGGTCACTCGGCACCCTCGCCAGGGAACTCGAAACCCTGGGTCTGATGACGAGGGCGACTCCGTCGTTCCCCGCGAAGCCCGTCACGACGACGCTGCTGCACAAGATCCTCACCAACCCGTACTACCAAGGCATCGTCACCTACCGCGGCGTGACCTACCCGGGCACGCACGAGCCGCTGGTCACCCCGGAGACCTTCGACCAGGTGCAGACGATCCTGCAACAGAACAACGTCGTCGGCGACAAGCCGCAAAAGCACTACCACTACCTCAAAGGCTCGATCTACTGCTCCTGCGGCAGCCGACTCATGTTCGAACAGCCCCGCAACCATCAAGGCGTCGCCTACGACTACTTCTCCTGCCGCGGTCGGCGTTCCAAGCGAAACCAGTGCCAGCGCACCTCCATGCTCACCTACCGAGTCGAAGACGCGATCGAGGCCGCCTACCAGCACGTCGGGCTCGACCAGCGCGACGCAGTCAAGGTCAAAAACGTCCTCGGCGGAGTGTTCGACACTCTCGAAGCCTCCTCAGCCGACGAACGGCAAAGCCTGACCGCGCAGAAGAACAAGCTCGAAGCCGAAGAACTCGGGTTATAGGACATTTCGTGTTGCTGGGGTTAGTCCCAGGTGTTGTGGTAGGAGGTGGCGTGGTGGAGTTCGTTGAAGCAGATTGCGTCGCCCCAGCCGGGGATGATGGCGGTGGCTTGGTGGTTTTGCGCGGCTTGTTGCCAGGCGTTTTCGAGGTACGTGTCGGTGGGCATGGTGGCGAGGATGCGGGCTGCTGGCTGTGGGTGCGCAGAGTGGGTGTAGCACCACCAGAACACGGCTTTGATGCGTCGGGTCAGGCGCATGCCGCGGTGGTCGCGCAGCATCTGGCGTAGGCGAGCGTTGGTGCTTTCGATCTGGTTGGTTGTTGCGGGCATCGGGTGGTCCCAGGTGGGGTCCAGGTACGTGAACAACAGACCTTGCCTGATGAGCTTGTTGAGGCTGTTACGAGCCCGAACAAGCCTCTCGTGGGTGTATTCCCATCCTCCGTCAGGCCTGCATGTTTTCTCCTCGAAGAAGTCCTTCCAGCGCGCGCACCAGTCCTGGTAGGCACCGATCCATTCCTGAGCATCTTCTCGGCCCTCCACGTGCAAGAGTTGTTGCCCAAGAGCGTATAAACCTTGTGAGGCCACCAGTTTGGGGCGCGTCGTAGTGGCTTGGCGAATATGGCAATACGCATGGAAGGTGCAGCGTTGCACACGCGTGGTCGGCCAGATTCTCTTGCAGGCTTTCGCGACCCCACTGCCCCCGTCAGTGACAACCAGGGCCGGTGGCACGATCCGGCTCATGAGCGCTTCCCAGGCACGGGAATTCTCACTCCTCGCCGCGTACCAACCCAGAACATGATCGGGAGTTTGAGCGATGAGAACCACGGCGCCTCGGCCCAGGTGGATACCATCGACGAAGATGACCTCATGAACCTCATCGACGATCGGACTGAACGGCCATAACTGCCACAATGGCTCACAGCGCCTGCGAAACGAGCGGCCCCCTCCAGGCAAATCCGCCTGACGGCGCCGACTGAGCAGCCACGCCAAGAACTCATCAAGATGCTTGGCCGTGGAATTAATGCGGCTGACCTGGCTGATATTGCACAGGGAGCAGCGCCATCGCTGCGCCCCTGACGCTGAGTGCCCATACCTGGTCATCACTCACCCGCACGCCGGGCATTTGGGGGTATTCATCCCCCCACGATGAAACAACCAACTTCAATGTGGATTTTCCCGCACCAGCAAGCCGAAAAGTCGCTACAAAACCAACACGTTTTGTCCGTCCTTCAAGTTGGCTCCCACCAACTTCAATACCGATTTTTCCGTACCAAAAAGCCGAAAAGTCACCATAAAACCAACACGTTTTGTCCTATAACCCGAAACTGAAGGCGGTGGTCACCCAAAACATCGACGGCCTCCACCAGGCCGCGGGCTCCAAGCGCGTGCTCGAGCTCCACGGGAACTGGACGAGGCTGGAGTGCACGGGGTGCGGCGCGCGCTCCACCATCGACGACTTCGACGAGGCCCGGGCTGGGCGCGTGCCCCACTGCCCGTCGTGCTCCGCCGTGGTGCGCCCGGACATCGTGTTCTACGGCGAGGCTCTGGACCCGGCGACGCTGGAGGGGGCCGTCCTGGCCATAGCGGGGGCGGACATGCTGATCGTGGGCGGCACGTCGTTGGCGGTCTACCCGGCGGCCGGGCTCATCGACTACTACCAGGGCGGGCGCCTCGTCCTCATGAACGCGACGCCCACCCCCTACGACGGGCGCGCCGACCTGATCATCCGCGAGCCCATCGGCCGCGTCTTCGCGCAGATCCAGGGGCACGTGTGAGCAGGCGCCACAGTGCGGCCAGAGTAAGTGGCGGCGTGAGGCAGTTTCGCACCCGGTGCCCACAGCGCTGACTCACGCAACAGCACCCGCTCGCCCCACTGCGCCGCCAGCGCCCATCGATAGGCCCTGGGCGGCGGGACATCACATGGATCAGCCCGCCGCCCTTGGGATTCTGGGACGCCCCGAGCCGCGGCCTACTGCTACCCCTCCTTCCCGTCGTCCATCTTCCCGTCGTCCATCTTCCCGTCGTCCATCTTCCCGTCGTCCATTCCCCCCTTCATGCCATCGCCCGACATCGAGTTCTCCATCTTCGTGTCCTGCGTCATCGACGGCGACGACGGGTTCTCCATCTTGTCGTTGGCGGAGTTCCCACAGGCCGCCAAACCAGCGGCGAAGACGACGGACAGGGCGGCTGCCAGAGCCGCGCGGCGAATACTCATTGCGTGATTCCTTCTGTTGACGGGCGCTCCGTTAGCGCCTTCACCCTCCTATTCGGCGCGAACAGCGCCACGGATCACCCAGCCATCAGTGACATACAACACACGACATCCGCTGATCCACGACTGCGACCGCGACGAATCAGGAGTAGCACCACACGAAAGGAGCATCATGACAACCCTGGTCCTCATCGGATTCCTCGGTGGCCTCATCACGGGCATCTCCCCGTGCATCCTCCCCGTCCTCCCCGTCATCTTCATGGCGGGTGGCGCCGCTTCGGCGCGCCCCTCCCCTTCCTTCGCTGTTGCTCCGGGCACCGGCATCTCCCTCGGGGGGACTTCCGGCGCACAGGAAGACCACCGCGCGACACGGCCAGTGCCCCGCGCCCCCTCGAAATGGCGGCCCTACCAGGTCGTCGCGGGACTGGTCCTCAGCTTCACAGCATTCACGCTGCTCGGCTCGACACTGCTCACGGCGCTCCACCTGCCCCAGGACTTCATCCGGTGGGCCGGGGTGGTCCTGCTGGTCCTCATCGGTGTGGGCATGATCGTCCCACGGTTCATGCACGTCCTGGAGAAGCCCTTCGCCGTGTTCTCCAAGGCCGGTAGGCGCACGGGGACCAACGGCTTCGGCCTGGGCATCGTCCTCGGCGCCGCCTACGTGCCCTGCGCGGGACCCGTACTGGCGGCGGTGAGCGTCGCCGGCTCCACCGGCCGCATCGGGGCCGACACCGTGGCCCTGGCG
>ERZ772957.655-NODE-655-length-26131-cov-5.518906_pt1 | contig 26131 bp, 19 predicted proteins | sample MGYA00580682_ERZ772957 | MGnify/ENA primary metagenome ERZ772957 (study PRJEB29015, sample SAMEA2737921) | human oral metagenome | biome: human oral; feature: human-associated habitat; material: dental | place: China | collected 2025 ...
AGGCCGGCACACCCCTGGCCACCTGGGTGCTGCAGGCCCGCTTCGAGGAGGTCCTCGTCTTCGCCAACGAGCGCCTGTCCCAGATGTCCTCCGGACGCTACGAGCTCATCCGGGTCGCCGAGGAGACCAGCCGGCGCAGGCGCCGCAAGGGACTGGGCCTGGCCGTCATCGACCGCCTCGGGGACGAGCGCCCCCGCGATCCCAGGACCCTCTCGGGCGGGGAGACCTTCTACGTCTCCCTATCGCTGGCCCTGGCCCTGGCCGATGTCGTCACCGCCGAGTCCGGGGGCATCACCATGGAGACCCTCTTCGTCGATGAGGGCTTCGGCTCTCTCGACCCCGAAACCCTCCAGACCGTCCTCTTCGAGCTCGGGCGCCTCCAGGAGGGAGGACGAACCGTCGGCATCGTCTCCCACGTCGAGGAACTGCGCCGTCAGATCCCCGACCGCATCGAGATCACCAGGACGCCCTCGGGCTCGACGCTGAGCGTCACCGCCTCGTAGCCGATCCCAAGCGGATCGGACGGGCCGGGGACCCGGGCGCTCAACCGAGCTCGGCGGCGAGCTGCTCGCGCTCCGAGACGTCGAACCACAGAAGGTCGGCCTCGGCCGCCCGCTCGAAGGCTCCCTCGTCACCGGTGCGCGCCGCCCGCACATCCGCCTCCGCATTGCTGACATCCGCGAGGCGCTCCCGCCCAACGTCCCCGTGCTGGCCCTCACCGCCACGGCCACCCCTCGCACCGTCGACGACATTCAGGAGAAGCTCCATTTCCGCGCCCCCAACGTCCTCCGCAAGAGCTTCGCCCGACCCAACCTCACCTACCTCGTCCGCCGTTGCGACGACAAGCTGAGCCAGCTCATTCGCATCCTCCAGCGCACGCACGGATCGGCCGTCGTCTACGTCCGCAGCCGCCAACGCACCGCCGAGATCGCCTCTGCGCTGCATGCTGAAGGCATCACGGCCACCTTCTTTCACGCCGGACTCAGCCGCGAGAAGAAGTCTGAACGGCAGCGCACCTGGATGGACGGCCAACTGCGCGTCATGGTGGCCACGAATGCCTTTGGCATGGGCATCGATAAGCCCGACGTGCGACTGGTGGTGCATATCGACATCCCCAGCTCGCTCGAGGAGTACTTCCAAGAGGCCGGACGTGCCGGACGCGACGGGGAGCCGGCCTACGCCATCGCCCTCTGTGACCCACGCGATACCCAGCGTCTGCGCCGCCGAATCAGCAACGAATATCCCGAACGCGACCTCATCCTCCGCGTTTACGACGCCCTCGGCAGCCACCTCGGCGTCGCCTCCGGCTACGGCCTCTTCACCACGCACGATTTCTCACTCGAGACTTTCTGCACCATCCATCGCTTCTCCTTCATTCGCGCCTACCACGCGCTCAAAATCCTCGAGCTCTCTGGCTACTTGATCTACGAGGAGGAGCCCGAAAACGCCTCCCGCGTGCGCATCCTCGTCACTCGCGAAGACCTCTACGGCCTCCATGATCTACTCGGCCTTTACGAGCAATATCAACCTACGCCTCCTCCCTCTCACACCGACATCGTCCTCAGGGAATTGCTCCGCTCTTATGGCGGAGTCTTTGCCGATTACGTCTTCATCGACGAGGAGCTTCTGGCCTCCCGCGGCCAAATCACGCGCGCCGAGGTCTGCGAGACGCTCATCCAACTCTCTCGCGCGCACGTCATCAGCTACATCCCCCGCCGCGACACGCCTCGCATCACCTTCACCCGCTCCCGCGAAGAGCCGCGACACGTGCGCATCCCACGCTCGGCCTACGAGGAGCGTCTCGAACGCAGCCAAGACCGCATCAAACATGTCATCGAGTACATCACCGACGATCGACACTGCCGATCGCGCCTCCTGCTGCGTTACTTCGGCGAGCTCCACACCGCCGACTGTCGCCGCTGCGACGTCTGCCTCCGCCGAACCCACTCCAACCTCACGCAGTGGGAGCTGAATGCCGTCCGCGACACACTCGTCACACTGCTCCGCGACCGCGCCCCGCAATCCATCCACGCCATCGTCAGCCGCCTCCCCCTCAGCTCCGAAAAGAACCACCACGCCCTGCGCTATCTCTTCGACAACGACGCCCGCTTCCACCTCACCGACGGCCTCGTCAGCTTCCATGAGGAGGGCTGAACCGTGAGCCACCATTAGTCGAACAAGCGGTGCTCCCCATTCAAAACAGGCTTCAAAACACACAGCGACGGGCCGTCGCAGATTTGCAACAGCTCAAAACACACAGCGACCGGCTATTTGAGGCGCTTGACGGGCGCAACCTCGCTGAGGTCGACCGTGACGGTGACGCCGATCTGCTCAATGAACAGTCGGAGGCGGTTGCGACCGACCTTTTGGATAACGCCAGAGACCTGCTTCAGGGCGCCACTGAGGATCTCGACCTCCTCGCCCACCGTGAGCGGATGGTTGGCGGCCTGCTCCAGGAAGGCACGGATGGCCTCGATCTCGGACGGCTGCACGATGGCGGGCCGACCATTATAGAAGACGACGCGCGCCACGCCGTAGATCTGGCGCACGAAATTCAGGGCCTCCGTTTCGGTCGAACGAACGAAGACGTAGGAGATAAAGAGGGGCTTGTCGACCATCTTGACGCGGTCGGACCAGACCTGGGGCGAGCGGTGCAGAGGCAAGTAGCACTCCACGCCGCGCTCGCGCAGACGCTCCTCGACCTTCTTTTCGGCCCGAGGAGCGGTGTAGAGCACATACCAGTTTTGAGTGCGGGCAGCGCGGATGCGCCTGAGTTCTTCTTCAGTCATTTGTCGTAGCGTGAGAAATAGTAATAGGTGGAGCGCGAGGGGCGGCTCTCGATGCGGTAGCGATTGGAGGCGGTGACGCAGAAGGTGTACTCCCGTTCGGCGTCGGCGTTGATGGGCAGGAACCACTCGTTGGTGCGGATACCGGTGGCCAGGATGGAGCGCGCCGAAGCGAGGTCGATGGAGTCGGCCTGGGCGTAGTAAAGCGTGTAGAGGCAGTCGGGCGAGCCCTCCCAACGCAGGCGTAGTCCGCCGCGCTCACGGGTGACGTGCACCTCTTGCGGCTCGCAGGGGGCGGCGTGCGTGGAGCTCATCCAGGTCAGCGGTGGCAGCTGGGCGGGATACTTGAAGAAGCGGTTCTTGAGCTCGTTGTACAGCCCCTTCTCGTTGCCGATGACGAAGCCAGCGCGGAAGAAGGCGCAGCCCTTGCCGCCCTGTTTGCGGACGTAGGTGATCTGGTCCGAGATGTCGGAGAGGTTCCAGTCGCCCTCGCTGCGGCTCAGGCGATAGGCACCGAGGCCAGCCACCATGTTGCGCTGCCCGGACTGCTCAAGCCACGTGCTGACAAAGGGGTAGAAGTCGCTGCGGCGGTAGTACATCATGGGCACAATCATGTCCTGCTTGCCGGCCTGTAGCCAGGCTTTGGGATCTTGGAAGACGTCTTCGTAAGCCGTCCATTTGGCGTTCGGCGTTCGGCCCGACTTGCTGTATTTCCCGAGCGGCGAACTGCTGACTTGCACCCACGGTTTGAGCTGCTTCACGCGGTCGTGAATGCGACTCATGAGGCGATTGATGTTCTCCCGCCGCCAGTCGCTGAGGCGTTGACCGCGACCGTAACGCTGGTAAGAGTCCTTGTCAGGAAAGGTGGCTGCATTCTCGGGGTAACGGATGTAGTCGAACTGGATACCGTCAATGTCGTAGTTACGGACCACCTCGTCGACAAGCGAGAGGAGGTAGTCGGTCGTTCCGGGCTGTCCGGGATCGAGATACCAGCTGCCGTGGTGCTGGAGGCAGAGCTCGGGGTGGCGACGCACAACGGACGATCCGCCTTGCTCGCGCACCATCTTCTCCGTTCCGACGGGGAAGGTGACGAAGAAGGCGTGGCACTCCATGCCGCGCTTATGGCACTCCTCGATCACAAAAGCTAGCGGATCATAGCCCGGCCACTGTCCGTAAGAGCCGGCAAAGACGGCCGAGAGTGGCTCGATCTTGGAACGATAAATCACGTCACCACGCAGGCGTGTCTGCACGAAGACGGTGTTGAAGTTGGCCTCATGCAGGCGGTCGAGGATGTTGCGCAGCTCCTGCTTCTGCCGTTCGCGCCCATCCCAATCGGTAGCCGTGCGCGTAGGCCAGTCGAGGCCGTAGATCGTGGTCAGCCAGACAGCGCGAATCTCCTGTTTCGGATACTCGTCCTCCGCTCCCATGGCCATCCCTATGCATAGGCACCACAGCATCATCCACCATGCGATCCTTTTCATTCTTATCGGTAGTCAGTTGTTGGGAAGCAAAAGCCTACGCCCCGTTGAAAACAAAGAGGGGGCGTATGGTTATACGTCCCGATGAAATACAAGTAGGGGCGTATGCCATACCATACACCCCCACAAGTACACTGGTTATACATCAATGGTTCGACAGATAGCGTTCCACCTCGATGGCCGCACGGCAGCCAGCTCCGGCTGCGGTCACAGCCTGACGGTAATGCGGATCAGCCACGTCGCCAGCGGCAAAGACACCCGGCACATTCGTGCGCGGCGTGCCCGCTTCGGTGAGGATATAGCCCGTTTCGTCCGTCTTGATCCACTGCTTGAAGATGTCCGAATTCGGCTTGTGGCCAATGGCCAGGAAGAAGCCATCGATGGCAATGTCCACCTGCTCCTCATCCGGTTCGCCCTTACGCTTCACTAAGTGCGCACCCTCCACGCCACCTTCGCCAAACAGCCCGAGGGTGTTGTGCTCAAACAGCACGGTGATGTTGGGTGCGTTCATCACACGATCCTGCATCACTTTCGAGGCGCGCAGATAGGGCTTGCGAACGATCAGGTAAACGTGCGACGCGAGACCAGCCAAATAGAGCGCTTCCTCACACGCCGTATCGCCACCGCCGACCACGGCCACCTTCTTCTTGCGATAGAAGAAACCGTCGCAGGTGGCGCACGCCGAAACGCCCATTCCGGCATATTTCTGTTCGTCGGGCAGGCCCAGATACTTGGCCGAGGCGCCCGTAGCGATGATCAATGCTTCAGCCTCGATGACCTTCTCACCGTCGATGGTGATCTTGTACGGAGCCGCCGAGAGGTCGGCCGCCGTGGCGATGCCCGCGCGGATGTCGGCGCCGAAACGTTCGGCCTGACGGCGCATATCGGCCATCATCTCCGTGCCCGTAATACCGTCGGGATAGCCGGGGAAGTTCTCCACTTCCGTCGTCGTTGTCAGCTGTCCGCCCGGCTGAATGCCTTCGTACAGCACCGGTTGCAGGTTAGCTCGCGACGCATAGATGGCGGCCGTATATCCAGCCGGCCCGGAGCCTATAATCAGGCAACGCACTTTCTCATTTTCCATATTCTCTTTCAAATTTTTCTCGTTGGGGTTATTGTTAATCTGTTTATCTCGAAAACTCCTCGAGGAACTTCATGTATAACGGAATACTCTGTTCGATCCATTCCTCAGATGAGTTCAATTCAATGCCATAAAAGACAAACGGCGGACGGTAATCAGCCTTCACGTATTCAAAAGTCAGCTCGAACGGGCGTGTCAGCTCCTCTATCGTGTACCGGTATTTGCCCGAGGCCGCATACTCATGCTCGTCGATACCGGCGGTGATGGCCAGGGCGATCTTCTTGCCACCCATCTTGTATCCACTCTGGCTACCGTACGCCCAGCCATAGGTCAAGACCTCGTCGAGCCACGTCTTGAACAACGGCGGGCAATTGAACCAATACAAGGGGTACTGAAAAACGATACGCTCATATCGCTCCATCAATTGTTGCTCCGCAGCCACGTCAATCCTCCCATCCGGATAAGCCTCGTACAGCTGATGTACCTCATACTTGTCCGGATGCTTTTGCAGCTCCTCTACCCATCGCTTGTTGATGAGCGATTCATTAAGATGAGGGTGCACAACAAGAATCAGCGTCTTCATCTTATCGCAAATCTATCTCCGTCACCCCGGGATATTCCGCCCGGTTGAAGGTAAAGGTCTTGTCAGACGGATTGACGCCCGTCTGCATACGACTAATGCGAATCACGCTGCGCATGCCATTCTTCATCGTCACCGTCAGGCGCGCCGGCAGCGACGTGCTACGTTCGAGCTGTACCTCCACGCGAGCGATGTCGCTACGGCCGCGCGGTGTAAGTGCCACATCGTCCGCCATGCGACCGTTTCCGGCTGTACTCGTACCGATGTACGAGGCCGTGAACTTCTTCTTATAGGTACGCAACAGGGTGAGCGGGTTGGTCGATTCCAGCTCGTCGCCCGTCGGCGTAGAGAGGTTCACCTCCTTCGATCGCACCATGTAGGTCCACTGCGTCGATCCGTTGTACCACGTGCGTATGTCGGGCGTCACTAACGCGAACTTGTTGCCCTTCATGCGAATCGTGCCCTCGAAACTCTCTGCCACGCCCGTCTTCTCGTGACGTACGTTAGCGGCGAAAGTGGCTTGTATGCCGTTCGATTTCTCGTACGCTGCTGCGGCTTTGTCGAGCAACGCTTCGGCCTTCTGTGCCGAAAGGCTTCCGGCGACGCAGAGCGTTGCCAAAAGCATGCCAATCATTCGTCTCATCATTTGATCGTGTTTAGTTTCTGTTCCAATGAATAAATGTCTTGTATCAACACCTGACGCGCCTTGCTACCCTCGTAGGGCCCGACGATGCCCGCGCCTTGCAGCTGATCCATAAGCCGACCAGCACGATTGTAACCGATAGAGAACTTGCGCTGGATAAGCGATGTGGACCCTTGCTGCTGGCTGACTACGAGCCGGGCGGCCTCGTCAAAGAGCGGATCGCGGTCGGAGAGGTCGCTGGCGACCGACTTACCGTCGTCTTCGCCTTCGGGATCGTATTCCGGCAACTCATGCGCTTTGGGATAGCCCGGCTGTGCGCCGATGAACTCGGAGATAGCCTCCACCTCGGGCGTGTCGACGAAGGCACACTGTACGCGCGTCATGTCGCTGCCCTGTGAGAAGAGCAGGTCGCCACGGCCGATCAGCTGATTGGCGCCGGGCGAGTCGAGGATGGTGCGCGAGTCGATCATCGACGATACGCGGAAGGCCACCCGCACGGGGAAGTTGGCCTTGATCGTACCCGTGATAATGTTTGTCGACGGGCGCTGGGTGGCGATAACCATGTGAATACCCACGGCGCGCGCCTTCTGTGCGATGCGGGCGATGGGCATTTCGATCTCACGCCCGGCGGTCATGATCAGGTCGCCGAACTCGTCGATAATAACAACGATGTAAGGCATGTATTCGTGTCCCTTGTCTGGACTGAGGCGACGGTTGATGAACTTTTCGTTGTAGTCTTTGATGTTGCGCACATGGGCCCGCGTGAGCAGTTCGTAGCGGTTGTCCATCTCTTTGCAGAGCGAGTTGAGCGTGTGCACCACCTTAGTGAAGTCCGTGATGATCGGCTTCTCCTCGTCCGGGAGCTTGGCTAAGTAGTGGCGCTCGATCTCGGCGTAGATGCTGAACTCGACCATCTTCGGGTCGACCAAGACGAGCTTCAATTCGGCCGGATGCTTCTTGTAAAGTAGCGACGTGATGATGGCGTTCAGCCCGACCGACTTTCCTTGGCCCGTGGCGCCGGCCATAAGCAGGTGGGGCGCCTTGCAGAGGTCGAACATGAAGACTTCGTTCGTGATCGTTCGGCCCAAGGCCACGGGCAGGTCGTATTTGCTTTCGATAAACTTCCGCGAGCTGATGACCGACTGCATAGAGACGATCTGCGGATCCTTGTTGGGCACCTCGATGCCGATCGTCCCCTTGCCCGGCATGGGCGCGATGATGCGTATACCGAGCGCCGAAAGATTCAGCGCGATGTCGTCCTCGAGGTTGCGGATCTTGGAGATGCGCACGCCCTGCGCCGGCACCACTTCGTAGAGCGTGATGGTCGGCCCCACCGTCGCCTTGATTGACGAGATACTGATACCGAAGTTCTCGAGTGTCTGCTTGATGCGCTTTTGGTTTTCGCTCTGCTCCTCCATGTCGATCGGCTTGTCGTTGCGGTCGTACTTCTTGAGCAAGTCGAGCGACGGGAAGTGATAGTTCGACAAGTCGAGCCGCGGATCGTATTCGCCCAGCTCGGCCACCACCTCGGCTGGCGTGGCGGGCTCTTCCTCACGCGGCACTTCGACGGTGAAGATCGTCGGTGCTTCCACCGCCTCAGCCTCGCGACGACCGTTCGACGCGATAGGCGTCGCCGCTATCTCATCCTCATCGTCCTCGCCCAGCGCATAGCCCTCATCTTCCACCGAGGGGCCCTCGCGCCGCGGCGCCGCGGCCGGCTTCGTGTCTGCTTCCTTATTATATATCGTGGGTGCAGGTTCCGAGGGAGTCGTTTCACGCTTGGCTTTTTCCTCAGCCTCTGCTTCATGGCGTGCACGCCGAGCCTCGCGACTACGCTGCCACCGCTCGCCCATCAGGCTCCATCCGCCCACCAATTGTCGTTGCATGAAGGGTATCACCAAGCTACTCGTAAAGACAGCGATCAGGATGGCCGTGATGAGGAGCAGCAGCACCGTGCCGGGCGTCCCGAGATTACGCGTAAGCATCTCTGCCAGATACCACCCGTGCCGCCCGCCGGGGTAGAGAAACGACGTCCCCACGGTCGATGCGAAGGCCAGCGAGAGGAAGACAGACGACCAGATCATCATCGAGCTGCACAGCAGGAACCGCTTCAGCAGCGACATCCGGCAGACGCGCATCAGCCACAGCCCCGCCGAACCCAGGAAGAAGAGCATGAAGAACGACGGCAAGCCGAACCAGCGATTCATCACCGTCTCGGCCACGTACGCCCCGCGCACGCCCGCCCAGTTCTCTACCTTGGCATGATCCGCCGGCAAATCGCTCAGCGGCATGCTCTCCACCACGCTCTGATCCGCCCCGCCCGTGAAGAGGAACGACGTCATGGCGATACCCAGATACATCACCACGAAGCACACGATGAGCCCCGTGAGAAACCACACCCGCTCGCTCGAAAAAAACGAACGCAGCGCGTCCTCCCACGAGCCGTTCGACCCGCTTCGTTGTCTCTTTTTACCTGTCTTTTTAGTCATATAATCCGTGTAATGCCGGCTCCGGGGCCTGTTTGATTGTGGTTGTTCAACGTGAAAAATAGAGGCGCCCCGCGCACTTGAGCGGCCAAAGATACGTCTGCCTTCCAATTCGCCGAAAGTTTCGCCGCGCCCCCTCCTCCCCCTCCGGCGGCCTGAAAAAGGCCCTCCGCGGCGCATCGACGCGCGTCCAAGCCCCGTCCATCCGCTTGGGGGGCCATCGGCGACCGTCGGAGTCTCCCAAAGTCACATGGCCGGCCATCGACGCGCGCCGAAGCCCCCTCATGTCACCCGAAATGGCATTTATCCCATGTATAGCTTCCCTTTCTCTACGCATAATCTCTTATACATGTTATATGACTCTACTCACTTATAGCATATCCATATAGTCCTACTGTATGACCATTCTATCTGATGGATTATTCGCTTATACATACTGTTTAGGCATTCAATCCGATGGAAAAATGGCTTATACAGTATGTATAAGTCACATATCCGGATTCATTTTTACCTATACACTATGTATAAGTCATCTATCTAATAGATTTTACATTCAGACATAGTGTCTGAGTATAAAATCCAGCGTATTTTATAGCCATACACTATGACTAAGTCGTATTTCTGTTGGAAATAAAAGCCATACACCAGTCGATGCCCCCTAATGTGACATGAGGGGGCTTCGTCGCGCGTCGATGGCCGGCCATGCAACATTTGGAGACTTCGACGGCCGCCGATGCGCTCCCAAGCGAAAGGACGGGACATAAACACGCGTCGATGAGCCGTCCAAAGACGTTTTAGGGGTTCACCGAGCTTCCGAGGGCGAAAACCGCAGGTTTGTGCGTTTGGATTTAAGATCTACATTTGCCGCGGTTTCGATCGAGGCATGACACCTCGGCAGCGAAACGGTCCCATAGCTCAGTTGGTTAGAGCACCTGACTCATAATCAGGGAGTCCTTGGTTCAAGCCCAAGTGGGACCACATGAGACAAAATGGCATTTGAACAAAATGCCTTTTTTATTGATAGGCAATGGACAGAAAAACAATCGTTACGTATCACGAAGAAAAGGGTCTGTCGATCGGCGATGTAGAAGCGCTCGTGTTTGGCCGCGGACGGCTCAACATCACGGCGGAATCGCTTCAAAAGGTGGATCGCTCGTACGATTTCCTCCGAGAATTTTCCAAAGACAAAGTCATTTACGGCATCAATACGGGCTTCGGCCCGATGGCGCAGTATCGCGTGGACGATGCGGCGCTCGAACAGCTTCAATACAACATCATTCGTAGTCACTCCACGGGCGCCGGGCGTCCGTTGGAACTGCGCTGCGTGCGCGCGGCCCTACTGGCCCGACTCGTGACCTTTTTGCAGGGCCATTCGGGCGTGCACCGCGACCTACCCCTGTTGCTCCACGAGTTTTTCGAGCGCGACATCTGCCCGATGATCCCCGAGCACGGCAGCGTGGGCGCGAGCGGCGACCTCGTGCAGTTGGCTCACATGGCGCTGGCGCTGATCGGCGAGGGCGAAGTTTTTCACCGTGGACTGCTCCGCCCGACGCGTGACGTGATGGAGGAAGAAGGCCTCCGTCCGCTGCGACCCAGGCTGCGCGAGGGGCTGGCGGCAACGAACGGGACGTCGGTCATGACCGGCATCGGGCTCGTGAATCTCATCGAGGCGCGGCGCCTCGCGGGCTGGGCCGTGGCGGCGTCGGTGATGATGAACGAGGTGGCCGCATCGTACGACGACCTGATGTCGCCCGTGCTCAACGAGGCGAAGCGACACGCCGGACAGCGCCGCGTAGCCGCCGAAATGCGCCGCTGGGCCGAAGGCAGCCGGTCGCTGAGGCAACGCGAGGCGGAGATGTTTCACCGACACACGGAGGAGGTGTTCGAGCGGAAGGTGCAGGCCTACTATTCGCTGCGGTGCGTGCCGCAGGTGCTTGGGCCGGTGTGGGACACGATCGAGCGGGCCACCGAGGTGCTGATCGACGAGCTGAACTCGGCGTGCGACAACCCGATCGTGGACGCGGAGACGCGTAACGTCTACCACGGCGGTAACTTCCACGGCGACTACGTCTCGCTCGAGATGGATAAGCTGAAGATCGCCGTCACGAAGCTGGCCATGCTGGCCGAACGGCAACTGAACTACCTCTGTCACGACCGCATCAACGACGGCATCCTGCCGCCCTTTGTCAACCTCGGCATACCGGGGCTGAATTACGGCATGCAGGCGGCACAATTCACGGCCACGTCGACGACGGCAGAGTGCCAGACGCTGTCGAACCCGATGTATGTGCACAGCATTCCGAACAACAACGACAACCAGGACATCGTCAGCATGGGCACCAACGCAGCGCTCTTGGCGCGGCGGGTGGTAGAGAATGCCTATCAGGTGACGGCCATCCTCTTCATGGCATTGGCTCAGGCGGTGGACTACCTCAAGCTCCAGCCGCAGATGGCGCCTCGCACGCGGACGGTCTACGAGGCCATCCGTGGCGTCTTCTCCGCCTTCATGGACGACCAGCCGAAGTATCGCGAGATCGAGGCGATGGTGGAATTCCTGAAAACAACCGATAACACGAACTTCTTAGCACAATGAGAGTACCCGAAAAATATTACGACGAAGTGTTCGACTTCTCCGGCCAGTGGGACGTGCCCTCGAAGTGCGGCCTCAAGCTGATCCGCCGCCCTGGCCAACCCGTGACAGTGATCGTCACCGAGCTATATCAAGACAATCCCGGCACGTCCGTCACGGCGGCCGGCTACGCACTGGCACGGCAAATCTTCGAACGCAAACAGTTGGCACCGGCCGAGGTGCGCTATCTGGAGTGCAACCCCGACACGCAATCGAAACTCTCGTTCTACGACGAGGAATATTTTGAAGTGACCTTCCCCGAAACGACGGGCGGGAGCGGACGCCCCACGTACCGCCAACTCTCGCGCGAGGAAGTGGCCGCACTTTTCGACCAGCCTAAAGAATGACAATCGTCCCAGACATAGAGCGGCAGCCAGCCGATGTGATCAAGCGCTTTCAGGAGGCAAAGCTTCGGGAAGCGCTTCGTTATGTAGCTGCCCATTCGACCTTCTACCGTCGGCTCTTCCGCGAGCACGGCGTCGACCCGGAGCGGGTGCACCGAATCGAGGATCTGACCGTAATTCCCTTCACCGAAAAGAGCGACTTGCAGCTCCATAACGAGGAGTTCGTCTGCGTGCCTCGCGCCCGTATCATTGATTATATCACCACCTCTGGCACCTTAGGCGACCCGGTGACATTCGCCATGACCGACGCCGATCTGGATCGGTTGGCTTACAACGAGCAGATCTCCTTCGCGTGCACCGGTGCGGGCCCGGGCAGCGTCTTCCAGCTGATGACGACGATCGACAAGCGCTTCATGGCCGGGCTGGCCTACTTCCTCGGCATCCGTCGCTTGGGCGCGGGCATCGTGCGTGTGGGGAACGGCATCCCGGAACTCCAATGGGATACCATCCGGCGTGTACGGCCGGACACGATCATCGTCGTGCCCTCCTTCATACCCCGCATCATCGACTATGCCGAGGCACACGGCATTGATTACCGCGCCAGCAGTGTGCGCCGTGCCGTTTGCATCGGCGAGAACCTCCGCGAACAAGACTTCTCGCTCAACCTCCTTGGCGAGAGCATCCGCCGACGGTGGGACATCGAACTCTTTTCCACCTACGCCTCCACAGAGATGGCCACCACCTTCACCGAATGCCCCTGCGGCTGCGGCGGACACCATCACCCGGAGCTGATCATCTGCGAGCTGATCGGCGACGATGGATTGCCCGTAGCCGACGATGAGGCGGGAGAGTTAGTCGTCACTACGCTCGGTGTAGAGGGCATGCCGCTCGTACGCTTCAAGACAGGCGACTTGGCGCGATTCCACCGTGAGCCATGTCGTTGCGGACGCACCACAATGCGCATCAGCCCGATCATCGGCCGGCGGAACCACATGGTCAAATACAAGGGCACAACACTCTATCCGCCCGCCGTCTTTGATGTGCTCGACAACACGCCGTACGTGGAGAATTACGTGATGGAAGTCAGCGCCAACGAGTACGGCAACGACCGGATCGTGATCCGCATCGGCTTACGTGAACGGCCGGCGTTCGACGTGGTCAAGGAGCTGAAGGACCGCTTCCGTGCACGTATCCGCGTAGCCCCCGAGATCGCCGTCTCGTCGCCCGAAGAGGTGCGCCGCATCAATCACCCGGACATCAGCCGCAAGCCGGTGAAGTTTATCGACAAACGCAATCGCCCCCAATGAATGCTACGGATCAGTTTGAGGACTTGCGTCCCTTCGTTGCGGACGAGATCCCCGCTGCCATGCAGCGCATTGCCGACAGTGAAGCCTTCGACGCGCTGGCGCGTTACGTCTTTCCTCACCGCGACGTAGAGGAGGTGCGCCGCATGGTGCGCGCCATCCGCACCACGGATGAGTTCCAGATGAGCGTCATGTATCATGTCAATCTGCGGATCATCCGCCGCTCCATCACACGTCTGACGGTCGACGGGCTGGACGACCTCGACCCGGCGGAGCGATACCTCTTCATCTCCAACCACCGCGACATTATGCTCGACTCCTCGCTACTGCAAAACCTGCTGCACGAGGCGGGCCATCGCACGACGGAGATCACCTTCGGCAGCAACCTCATGCAGGGCGAACTGGCCACGGCCATCGGTCGGGCCAACAAGATGTTCAAGGTGGTACGTGATAGCAACATGCACGACTTCTTGGCCGATTCCCTCCAACTCTCCGCGTATATCCGCCACACGCTGCTCGAGAAACGGGAGTCGATCTGGATCGCCCAGCGCAACGGTCGCACGAAGGATGGCGACGACCGCACGGACCGCGGCATCGTCAAGATGTTTGCCCTCAGCGACCGCACCAACGCGGCGCGCGCCATCCGTAGCCTGCACATCGTCCCCGTGGCCGTCTCCTACCAGTGGGAGCCGTGCGACATCCTCAAGACGCGTGAGCTCTACCTCAGTCGCGGCGGACGCAAGTACGTCAAGCAGCCGGGCGAGGATCTGCACAGCATCCTCACGGGCATCCTACAGCCGAAGGGATGCGTACACTTCGCCATCGGTCAACCGCTCGACCGCTCGCTGCCCGACACCGTCGACGCTCGACACGCCAATGCGTTCTATCGCACGGTGGCCGACGAGATCGACCGACAGATCCACCGCAACTATCGCCTGTTCGACAACAATTTCATCGCCCACGACCTCCGCAGCGGCACGTCGACCTACACCGACCGTTACACGCCCGAGGCACGCACGGCCTTCGAAGCACGTATGCAACAGATGCTGCAAGAGATCGACGGCGATCCTTCCATTCTGAAGGCGATCTTCCTCGGCATCTACGCCAATCCGGTAGCGCATGGAGCTGCGCTCAAGTAGTTACGGCCTTCGGCCGGGTAGTCATGCGCTCTTAGAGCGCAGTAGTTACGCGCCGTTGGCGCAGGTAGTCAGAAGAAAGCTGCTACCCCTGACTACTTCTGACTACCGGGGCGGAGTCCCTGACTACCGCGCCCGCAAAGGGGCGCATAACTACCGTGCCCCAAGGGGCACATAACTACCGCGGCTTAAGGCCGCATAAATCATCGATAGAACTATGACCCTCCGCTTCATGAGTCTGGCCAGCGGCAGCAGTGGCAACTGCTACTACGTGGGCACGGCTGACTACGGCGTCCTCGTCGACGCCGGCATCGGACTGCGCACCATCCGTAAGGCGCTCCGCCAGGCCGACATCGACTTCGACCGCATCCTGGCCGTGCTCGTCACCCACGACCACGGCGACCACATCAAGACCGTCGGCTGCCTCGGCGAGCGCTGCCACATCCCCGTCTACGCCACCGAACGCGTGCACACCGGCATCAACCGCAGTCGATACGTCGACGAGCCCCTCCGCACCGCCGGGCGCGTGATCGAAAAGGGCGTGCCCTTCACCATCCGCGATCTCACCATCGAGGCCTTCGAGATCCCGCACGACAGCAGCGACTGCGTCGGATACCTCATCACCTGCGGCCCGCACCGCTTGGTGATCGCCTCGGACATCGGCCAGCCGACGGACACGATCGCGCGCTACGTGGCCCGCGCCCGACACCTCGTCCTCGAGGCCAACTACGACGAGGACATGCTCCGTCACGGCCGCTACCCCTACTTCCTCAAGGAGCGCGTCGCCGGCCCCGGCGGCCACCTCAGCAACCGCGAGGCGGCTGACCTCCTGGCCGCTCACCGTGCGCCCGACTTGCGCCACGTCTGGCTCTGCCACCTCAGCCGCGAGAACAACCGCCCCGAGCTGGCCTACGAGACCGTCAGCCGGCGACTCACGGAGGTCGGCGTCCGCATCGCGCCCGACACGCTCCGCCTCGATGTCCTCCAACGCAACGCCCCCTCCGACCTCTTCATTTTGGGCTGAAGTCTGGTCGGAGGGGGCGCCTCTTCGTGCGGTCCGGGGGCCGCACATTACACCTGCGGCTGCTCTTTTTCCTGTTCCTGCTCCTCTTTGGTTTCCATCAGGTCGCGGATCTTAGCGTCGACTCGCATCTCGATCTCGGGCGTGATGTTGTCCTTGAGATACTTGATCAGGAGCGTGATCACGGCCAAGTCGTCCGTGTAGCCCAGCCCGGCCAGAAAGTCGGGCACGATGTCGATCGGCAGCACAAAGTAGCCCAGCGCGCCGACGATGTAGGCCTTGTCCTTGAGCGAAACCGAATCGCTCTTCATCATGTAAAACAGCAGTAGCACAGGTTTCAGCACGCTTCCGCCCACCTTCTGTGCTATGCGCCGCACCTTGCGCCAGAAACGTTTGTCGTCGTAATACTTGCTGTACGATGTAGCCTCCTCAAGCTGCCGAAGGGGCAGATTCCTTTCTTCGTTTGATTCGTTCCTATCCATGTCGTTTCGGTTCTGTTTCGTCGTTTAATATCACTGGCAAAGGTACGCAGCGCATTGCAATCCCTTGGGGCGAACTGCTCCGAGGCGGACATGCAAGCCTCAAGAATCGTGCATTTCCGAAGCCATGCGGCTCTGCGACGCCCTATCGCCAATCTAAACGATTCGTCTAAATGGAAATTACAGCAATACGTGCACATTTGGAAGGTCTGAAGGACCCTCATTTAGCTCAATTTTCTTCCGGTTTGCTGCCGGGACTTACGCGCCCCATATTGGGCGTTCGCACACCGCAGTTGCGAACTTTTGCTAAGACGTTGGCAAAAACTGATTGGAGAGATACTTTGGTGGAGCTTACAGCCGAAACGTATGAAGAATTGCTGCTTGAAGGCTTGATTATTGCTTATGCGGCTACGACGCGTGAAGAGCGATTTGCACTTGTCTGCGGTTTTGTTCCTAAAATTGACAATTGGGCGGTGTGCGATACTTTTTGCAACTCCCTTAAATCTTTCCGCCGATACGGAGCTGCGGGCTGGGAGTTTGTATTACCCTATATCCGCTCCTCTGTCGTTTATGAGCAGCGTTTTGGAATTGTTATGGGGCTTTCTCATTATGTCACGGCCGACTATATTGATGCTTTCTTGGCTGAGATTTCTGCATTGCGTCCTTTGGGACATTACGGCGCAATGGCCGCCGGCTGGGCTTTGTGTGAATGTTTTGTGAAGTTTCCGGACCAAACTTATCCGCTTTTAATTGATGGAAAACTTCCCTCGGCTTCGCTTAAGAAAGCTCGCCAAAAGATTCTTGAGTCTTTGCGCCCTTCTGCAGCTTGGAAAGCGCGGATTCGAAGTATTGCAATCACATAAAATTGTGCGATAGTCTTTATTGTCAGGTTCTTATTTCGATAATCAAATAATAAAGCGCGCTAAAATATTGCATATCATAACGATAATAAGTTTATTCCCACAAATTATTGCGAGGTAAATGACGCATTTTTCTTTGCACATCGCTTGATTGCTGCGTTTTGCATCAAGAAAGTATTGTTTTTTCCTTGTGAGAGGACGATCGTCCTCTCACGAGGGGAAGAGCATACCATCACGATGGTACAAATCAATGATGAGGCAAAGGATTTCAGAAAAGAGATGAAAGGTGGCAGAAAAACAGAGGAGGACGCGCAAGAATTTGCACTTACTCTGCACCGCAAAGCGTTTACGCGCGCAAAAATCGGTTGTAAGAGATCAATTTAAGACGGCGTAGTGCAATATTTTGAATTAAACTTTTGAGAATCCTCCTTTCGGCAGTATTTTTGCATAAAAGACAGAATATGCATAAGACTCTCCTTTTACTCTTCCTGCCGGCCTTGATAGCTTGTGCGGGAAAAACGAGTTCAAAGCCTAAAGAAAGCAATAATCAGCAGGCTTCGGAGCAGACACAGGTGGTCGTAGCCGTTCCGATGACCCTCGATGTACTTCCATTGCTGGTGGCCGATGCTCATGGTTACTTCAAACAACACAATATTTCGATTGCTTTTCGCGTATATCCCTCTCAAGCTGATTGCGATACGGCTTTTCTCGGCCAGGCGCAAGGGATATGCACGGATAGGTTAGGGCAGGCCCACTTGGGGAGCGTTGCACAGAGCGAGGCACCACTCTTAGTAATGCATAGAAAGTGGGGACTTGTAGCGTCGGCAGGTTTACGTATCCGCCATTTGAAAGAGATGAAAGATCGAACAGTGGCCGCTGCAAAATATTCTTATTCGGATGAGACGTGCACGGAAGCTTTGAAGCAAAACGGCTTACCTGACAATTTCGTTTTGCGTCCACGCATCAATAGTTTTACGATTTGCAGTGCTATGGTACAAGGCGGACAAGTAGATGGTGCGGTTTTGCCGGAGCCTTACCTGACTGAGGCCGTGGAAAATGGATGCAAATTATTGTATTCCGGAACTTCGGCCCAGAGTTTCTTGCTCATTAAGCGCAAAAGCATGTCCCGGATTGATGCTCGGCGCTTATCTGCCGTTTATAATCAAGCTTCCGATAGTATCAATCAAAGAGGCATCAGTTTTTGTCAAGACATCTTGATGCGGCAGTACCATTTAAATCCTGCTGTTATCAACAAATTGAAATTGCCGCACTATGCAAGACAATAAAATAAAGAGGAGTAAGCATAGCAAGGGAAACTTACTCACTGTGCTTGCGTCATTTAAGTAGCTGAATGTATGGATAAGAATACGTTTGATATATTGTATAAAGACACGATTGAGAGTTTGCGCGCCCATCGTTTGCTGGACGCTCTCAACGCCTTGTCGGGCTTGATACCGGAAAGCGAAGAACTCGCTGTGACGAGAGAGGATTATATCCGCTTACTGGACTATTTTAAGCAAGGATTGCCGGATCCTGATCGCGAAACGCTGTTTTTACAATTCATAAACAAGGCCTACTTACTCTCGGATAAGGCTAAATATGATTTTCTTAAAGCGCAGCTTGGTACTTGCTTTAACCGCTTGTATACCTTGCGGGAAACGGATGAGTTTTATCAGATAGCAGCTTCTGCGCCTTATGATCGAGGTACATACGAACAAGTTTCGGCTCGATTAAAAGACGAGACGCTTGCGGAGGCACAAAAGCAAATTATCTTAAGTGCGCTTACTTTGTCTGTCGTTTATTTGTTTGATGCCTACAAGATCCAACTCTTGCTGGAAAATGTCACGAGTTCCGTGCTCAAAATACGGGCCCGCGCATTGTCCGGCCTTGTATTGGGCTGCATTTTACACTATGACAGACTTAGCAGACACGCCGATCTGACAGCGCGCCTGCAGCTGCTTGCCGATGTCCCTGACTTTTGCCGCGATTTGCTAACGATGCAATTGCAATTGATGCGCACAGCGTGGACTAAAAAGGATGAAAGTAAGTTGCGCGACGAGATTATGCCTGACATATATCGAGCTGCAAGCAAGATGACTCAAGGAAAGGATTTGGATTTTACGAATCCTGATGAATTAGCTAACTTGGACTTAAATCCGGCTTGGGCTTCAGATGAAGAAGTAGACAATATAGGAAAAAAAATGCAGGCCTTGGCAGATATGCGTGAACAGGGTGTTGATACATTCTATACTGCCTTTGCGCAAATTAGTAGGACACATGCTTTTTTCAGTGACATAAAGAATTGGTTCACCCCCTTTTCGCTCCGACATTCCGTCTTTGGCGACCGAGGTGAGTCTTTGTCGGGCCTGAGTGGGCTTTTTGAGATGCATGCGGCAGGCGATACGGAAAAATTCGGAATGTTTCTGATGATAGATCAATTGTCTTCAGGCCAATTGGACGGTATAAAGCAGAATATCAGGCAAATCAATGAGCAGCAAGCAGCCTTGCAGGACAAAATACATCAAACTGATGCTGTACAAACAATAGCAGAAGAGATTCGTTTTTGTATCCAAGATCTCTATCGCTTCTTTTCTTTGTACCGTTATCGCGATAAAGATGCTAATCCGTTTGCTTCGTTCTTGTCGATGGTCGATTTGCCGCTCTTTAAGCCCATCTTGCAAACCAAAGAAGCCTTGGTGCTTTTAGGTAATTATGCCTTTCGTGAGCAGGAATGGACTTTAGCCGTCTCTTTATTCCAAAAGTTGGACGCTACAATGCAGGGACCTGAGATTTTAGAGAAGTCAGGCTATTGCTGTCAACAATTGAAACAGTGGGATAGAGCGATTATATATTATGAAAGGGCTAACTTGATGCGTCCTGATTCAGCTTGGACGCTCCGCCAATTGTCTGTCGTTTGCGTGCAAGCTGCTCAATATGATAAAGCCTTGAAAGTCTTCAAGCAATTAGAAATGCTGGAGCCGGAAAATGCCAACATCTTATTGCGTTATGGCGAATGCTTGATTCTTGCCGGAGAGTCGGAGGCTGCATTTGAGAAGCTGTTTAAGAGCGATTACCTTCATTCTGATGCGCGTTCGACTAAGGCTTTGGCTTGGTGCTCAATGTTGGCCGAGAAATATGAACAGGCGGAGAAGTATTATAAGAAGTTGATTGATAAAGAAGAGGCGCAGGCTGTCGATTATCAGAATGCTGCGCACAATGCTTGGTTGCTGGGCCTTTTGAATGAAGCGCTGGCACGCTATCGAGCTTGTTTGCGGTTGCGAAAAATGGACTTTGCGCCTGCTGATTTTTTTGTAGAAGACGTTGAATTTTTAAATAAGCGAGGAAAAACCAATGATGACATTCAACAAATGCGCGATGCGCTCAATGCCTAAACTGATTCGAACCTTTTTCTTTTTGACTTTGTTTGCTGCTCTTCCCAGTCTGCTTGAAGCGCAGCAAACAGAACTGAGGAATGCTTTTGTGCTTTCTATTCGAGGAGAGCATACCGTTTTTCCGGATCAAACCTTAAAGTTTAAGAATATAGAAGATAAGCGAAAACAGGTTTGGGAAGCTTGGCGAGCAGCTAATCATCTTATACAAGAAGATGAATTGCCAAAAATAGATACGTTGAATGCACAACACGTCAATGTATGGGCTTTGCCGGATTCCTTGGAACCCGCTGCGCGTTTGAACTACTATTTCGGTCGAAAAGGCGATGCGGAGCAGTATCCATTGTTCTTATATCTGCACGGTTCCGGACCTCGTGAACAAGAATTTCAGACAGGTCTGTTGCTGGCCAAACGTTTTGCGGATGCACCCAGTGTTTATTTTATTCCGCAGATACCTCAGGAAGGTAAATGGTATAGATGGTGGCAGCGTAGTAAGCAGTGGGCTTTTGAAAAATTGCTACGACAATGGCTACTTTCAGCTTCTGCCGATCCTAACCGCCTTTATGTTTTCGGCATTTCTGAAGGCGGATATGGTAGTCAGCGTTTGGCTTCATTTTATGCTGATTATTGGGCTGCAGCCGGTCCGATGGCAGGCGGCGAACCTTTGAAAAATGCACCGATAGAGAACTTGCGAAATACGCCTTTCTCACTCTTGACAGGCGCATTAGATGAAGGCTTTTATCGTAATAAACTTACAGCTTATACGAAAGCGGCTTTGGAGCAGACGAAGTTTGCATATCGTGTAGAATTGTTGCCGGGTTATGGTCATCATATTGATTATAGTTTGACAACGCCTTGGTTAGCACAATATAAAAGAAATCCGACCCCACTACACGTCAGTTGGGAAGATTTTGAAATGGATGGACGCTACCGTCGAGGTTTCTCTAATCTTGTTGTCTTGGAAAGGCCGGACACACAAGGGCGCACGTATTACGATGAAACCATAAGTAATAATACGATTGATTTGTCTGTAAATAATGTAGTCTATACTACAATTGAAAAAGATACGATTTGGGGGATTGATCTAAAGTTTCAAAAGCATTTTACTCCTGCGACAAGCGGTAAAATCAGGATATATATAAGCGAAAACCAAATAGACTTGAAGCGCCCTGTACGTATCCTCGTAAATGGCCAAGAGAAATTTAATGGACGATTGCGGCCCTCTCTTAAAGCTATGGCTGAAAGTTTGTCTGTTTTTTATGATCCGGAGCGAATTTTCCCCGTCTATGTGGACATAACAATTTAATGCGTAACACGAAATAAACAAAGTCATTATGATTATTGATTTTAAGGAAATAGAAGAGCAAATCCTGCCTTCTTTCAAAGGTGGTGAAAAGGAAATGCACGCACGTATTTTCTCTGATGATAAGGCGAAGATTATGTGCAATCGCTTGCAGCCGGGTGCGTCTATAGGCTATCATGAGCATGAGCAAAACTGTGAGATTATTTATTTGCTCAAAGGTGAGGCTACGGTTTGTTATGATGGTCGGGAGATAACGCTCTTACCCGGACAAGTACATTATTGCCCGATGGGACATAGTCATAGTCTGATGAATAAAACAAAAGAGGAACTACAGTTTTTTGCCGTAGTTCCTGAACATCATTGAGCTGTCTGCGTTTGAAACATCCTTACTCCGGTTGTCCTTCTTGGTCGTAATGCTGATAAAGGAAGTCATTGTAAGGATATTTCTGCACGTGTAGTTCTCTTACTTTCTGATAGAGCAATTCTCGGAGTTGCTCTATATTTGTTTTTTCTCGTGCAGAGATGAAAATACAATTTTCTTGCATTTTCGCCATATAGGTTTGTTGCAGTTCAGCAAGGGATATATTCTCTTTTTGCTTGGGTGTAAGGTCATCTGCTTCTTTTTCTATCCAACGATAAGCATCGATCTTATTGAATACAAGAATCGTGGGGCGTCCGGAAGTTCCTAACTCAGCTAAAGTTTTCTCTACAACTTGGATTTGTTCTTCAAAGTCAGGGTGAGAGATATCTACAACGTGTAGGAGTAAATCTGCTTCTCTCACCTCGTCTAAAGTACTCTTAAATGAATCGACAAGATCGGTAGGAATCTTTCTGATAAAACCCACTGTATCCGTTAGCAAGAATGGTAGATTATCTATGACAACCTTGCGCACGGTGGTGTCCAATGTGGCGAAGAGTTTGTTTTCAGCAAAGACTTCAGATTTCGACATCAGATTAAGCAGCGTAGATTTTCCCACGTTAGTATAACCCACTAAAGCTACACGAATCATTTTTCCGCGGTTACCACGTTGCGTCTTCTTCTGGCGATCAATATCAGCCAATCGTTGCTTGAGTAAAGCCATTCGATTTAAGATAATGCGGCGGTCCATTTCTAACTGTGTCTCACCGGGGCCGCGCAAACCTACAGAACCTTTTCCTCCTCCGGATCCTGAACCACCACCTTGGCGTTCCAAGTGTGTCCACATACGTTGCAGACGTGGCAGCATATATTTATATTGTGCCAGTTCTACTTGAGTCTTGGCATTAGCCGTCTGTGCACGCATTGCGAAGATATCAAGAATCAGATTCGTGCGATCTACAACACGTACGTTGATTTCCTTTTCAATATTGCGGAGTTGCTTGGCTGAAAGCTCATCGTCGAAAATAACTAAGTCTATTGCTCTCTCAGCCTCCTCTTCGGCAATGATGTAATCGCGTATCTCTTCAATCTTTCCTTTACCAACATAAGTGACTGAGCTTGGGCCGTCTAATCTTTGCGTGAAGCGTTTGGCAGTTGTTGCGCCTGCCGTTTCGGCCAAAAACTCTAATTCGTCTAGGTATTCCTTTGTCTTACGCTCGTCCTGTGTCTTTGTAATTAGTGCGACAAGTACGGCGCGCTCATTTTCTTTCCTTATTGTATTCCGTTCTTCCATAATCGTGTACAAAGTTACGGTTTGACTTTTATAGGGCAAATAAAAACTTCTTGAAAATCTTATACGTATAATAAAGTGTTTACATTGAATACGTAAATTAAAAGGGCTTATACAGCAAGTAAGAGTTCCTTTCCTCGGTGCGCCCTCCTTTTATTAACCGTATTGATACCGTGGGACATACAATAGCAGCAATGTCGCGTTTATGAATAGAGTGGAGCTCTTTTTACTCCACATATTATACTGCCATTCTTTCTCTGCTTAATCAGCTTTATTACCATACTGCAGTTATAATATCTATTGTTATTGCTCCATACTGCCACAACTTTTATTTCAAGTGCTAATATTTCTTTCTGTAATAAGGTAGAATATATACTGAATAGGAGATCTCTAAGCTCTTTTTCTGCTTATTTAGTCCCTATTTCCCGTTTTGATGTGGTGATAAGTGAATTTGTAAGAAGAGAAGATGGTTTTGCAGAGGTCTCAAGATATTTTTCCCTTCAATAAGCATTACTACAAACAGCTGCTATACAATAATTTACAAAACCACACTTCTTTACTTTGAAAAAGTACTATCATTTTACACAAAAAGTACTATCGTTTTCGCTGAAAAGTACTATCGTTTTTTCATAAAGCAAGTATCAAGATAAAATAAAGGTATTATCACGATAAGATAAACAAGGTATCATTCCTTATAGGTGTAAAGTATTTTAGCTGTCTTTATAGCAGACAATTGGGCGAAAGAATTCTGTGGTGAGTGCAGAAAACTCCCCCTTAAAGTCTATAAACAATCTAAATCATGGGACTATTCACTGAATAAACGAAAAATGAGTGTGGGCCCGTTGAAGGGAAAGGAAGTATTTGTGGCAAGTGCCGTTTGCCAGAAGCAGCGCATCTCGTTCGACCAACTTTGCGAGTGAATGGCAGAGGATTCTACCGTAGGACAGGCGGGCGTTGCAGCTGTATTCTACAAGTTCCGCAACATACTCGACCGACTTTGTTCGCAGGGCTATATTGTCGATGGCGGTCTGCTCGGCACATTCCACCCCACATTCTCGTCAACAGCTGTCGAGAAAGTTCACTAAACTTTTTTACAAGAAGAGGCTTAAAATAAGTTGTCTTATGAGAATGTTCCCTCATCAAGGTTTATTTGCACTTTATGAACAATCGTATTACCTTCGCCTGTCAATAGCTGTTTCGTATTAACGCTGAAATAATCTGTAAGATTCTATTGGTCAAATACGTTTAGTCTATCCACTATATTGTCTTCCTGTCTCCTAATTGTTGTTTGTGATAGCCCGGTAGTTTGGTTTTGATAATTCAAAATATAAAATTCTCCATTTATGAAATTAGGCGGAAGCCCCTTTTTCCCGGAACTATCCGCCTAATTTGTCAAAATAAGATTTCGCCGTTTATTCTTCTACAGCTGCCTGTGCCGCTGCGAGGCGTGCAATAGGAACTCTGAAAGGAGAGCAACTAACGTAATCTAAGCCTACTTCATGACAGAAATGTACAGAAGATGGTTCTCCACCATGTTCTCCACAGATACCACATTTTAGTGATGGTCTTACACTACGACCTTTTTCTACAGACATCTGTATCAATTGACCCACTCCGGCGCGATCAAGAACTTGGAAAGGATCGACTTTCAGAATTTTCTTCTCCAAGTAAATCGGAAGGAATGTAGCAATGTCATCACGACTATAACCAAAGGTCATTTGCGTAAGGTCATTGGTTCCGAAAGAGAAGTACTCAGCTCTCGTGGCTATTCTGTTAGATGTGAGTGCTGCACGTGGAATTTCGATCATTGTACCAATCTTGAACTCAACTTCAACACCTTGTTCTGCAAAAATGGCCGCAGCTTCTTGGCGAATGACTTTTTCTTGCGCCTCAAATTCATAAAGAATACCAATCAAAGGAACCATGATTTCCGGATGCGGATCAAATCCTTCTTTCTTCAATTCGCAGGCTGCCGTTAAAATAGCGCGCGTTTGCATTTGCGTGATTTCCGGATAAGTGTTGCCCAAGCGACAACCACGGAGACCTAACATCGGGTTGTGCTCGTAAAGGCTATCAACACGTTGCTTGATATATTCCGGCGTTACGCCCATCTCTTCAGCCATAATAGCTTGACCTTTTTTGTCGTGAGGTACGAACTCATGCAAGGGGGGATCAAGCAAGCGGACGTTTACAGGGCAGCCATCCATCGTCTTAAAGATAGCCTTGAAATCTTCCTTTTGATAGGGAAGGAGTTTGTTTAATGCTTTGCGTCTGCCCTCTATATCGTCAGCTAATATCATTTCACGCATAGCCACGATCTTTTCATTGTCAAAGAACATGTGTTCTGTGCGGCATAATCCAATACCAACAGCTCCAAAGCGACGAGCTACTTCTGCATCTTGAGGAGTATCTGCATTTGTGCGAACTTTAAGTCGAGTATATTTAGCGCAAAGATCCATTAACGCTGCAAAATCTCCACTTAATTCTGCTGCTTGGGTTGCAATTTTTCCTTTGTATACGCTACCGTTCGTGCCATTTAATGAAATATAGTCGCCCTCTTTAAGAATCAAACCATCAATTTCAACGGTACGCTTCTTATAATCTACATTTATAGCGCCGGCACCGGAAACGCAACATTTACCCATACCGCGTGCAACAACAGCCGCATGACTTGTCATACCGCCTCTGGCTGTCAGAATACCTTCAGCCTCTGCCATACCGGCCAAATCCTCAGGACTGGTTTCTATACGAACAAGAATGACTTTGTGTCCATCTTTATGCCATTTTACGGCTTCATCAGCGAAGAATACGATTTGACCGCAAGCAGCGCCAGGAGATGCAGGAAGACCTCTAGTTAACTCTTTAGCCTCTTGTAATGCCTTTTTGTTGAAAACGGGGTGGAGTAACTCATCCAGTTTCAAAGGTTCGCAGCGTTTGATTGCTGTTTTCTCGTCAATCATTCC
>ERZ772957.656-NODE-656-length-26090-cov-11.518533_pt1 | contig 26090 bp, 25 predicted proteins | sample MGYA00580682_ERZ772957 | MGnify/ENA primary metagenome ERZ772957 (study PRJEB29015, sample SAMEA2737921) | human oral metagenome | biome: human oral; feature: human-associated habitat; material: dental | place: China | collected 2025 ...
GTTTCACGGAGTAGTAGGCTTCTTTTACAGATTCCCGCGATGCAGCAAACATCTCGGATGCAACAATGCGCGGCTGGCTCTTTGCCTCCTTGCGCATCGCATCGATCGCAGCGAGGAACTCCGTAGAGACGGCAAGGCAGCGGGCAAGCTCCTCCGGGGACTGCGCTTTCAATTCGCGCTCACGCTCCAGCTCCTCGATCCGCCGACGAAGCCCTTCGATCTGCTCCTGATATTCCTTCTCCCGCTGCAAGATAAGCTCGCAGCGCTCCTGCATATAGGCTGTCCCCTCGCGCATGGATTCCTGCGCCTCGTGAATCGCCTTGCTGCACTCCTCGTCGGATTTGCCCTCGCTCTTTGCGTCTCCCGCCCGTTCGATTGTCCGAATGATATTTTCATGGCGTGGCACATAGCCGTCCCATGTCTCCTGATCTGCGCCGCAGTTCTGTTCTGCCTCCTCCACATTCTTCATGCTTGTGTGAAGGTCGTCGGCGATGCTGCGCAGCTCTTTTGCGGCATTGTCCTCAAGCGACTCCTCTGCCACGGTCAGACTATCCGAAATCTCCTGATGGTATACGTCGGCATCCGTTTTTTCTGCATCTGCGGGTACTTTGATAGAATCGTCCACGTTCTTCTCCTCCTCTTTTTCCTGTTTGAACTTGACAAGATCACTTTCTGTCTTTATACTGGAAGTAACAAGGTTGCCCTTTCTAGTTGCCATGGGGAATTGGACCCCGGCGGGAGCTAGAAATTTGGTAGCCTTTTCTGTTTGTGCATAAATTAAATTACCGGTAACTAGATGTTGTACGTACCATGCATAATTGATGTTTCCATTGTTCCCTTTGCCATAAACAGATGTCATTATATTGACACGACCCTCATTGCGGTTGAGGTTTAGTGCAAACGGGATAATTATATTAAGACCATTTTCATCGGCTACATCCAGCACCGCTATGAGGCGGTCTGGTTCTGTGATGGATCTTATAACCATGATGGGATCGGTTAGCGCTCTCGGTATCTGCCGAAATACATTTTCCGTCATTTCGGGATGATCTTTCGTTATCCGTCCCAATTTAGAAACATCGATATAAATCGGTAAGTTATCCATTCCTGCAAGCTGCAAAACTAATGGGGTTTGAGCCACATAGAGCGATGAGGAATCAGATTTTTTCTTTCCTGAAAACCAATCATGAATATCTTTTGCAAAAAGGGCTTCGTCCTGTAGAACCTGCTGCTCTTCTGCTTCGTCTATGTGTCTCGTGTCGATTTGTAACTTCCTGCTCTCCATCGGCAATATCCACCTCACTCTTTCTTATCTTGACGAATTTTCCCCTTGGGATTATACTATCCTATGCTTTTTCAGTTCATTGCACTTGACAAGCTCTTCTTCCGTCTTTACACTAGAACTAAAGAGATCAACGAGCCTTTTACCCTCCAGGGGCAATAGCAGCCTGGCGGACTGGTAGAAGGTTCTGGTCTTTTCAGAGGAGCGTCCCTCTCAGTTGCAGGCACCTTGTGCCAGTGGGCTGGGATAGAAGGGAACTCTCCTTTTTGTTATCTGCTACGTCCTGCGTATTCTTCCCTTTCCTCAGAAGCAGCAGCCTGTGCCACGCTTTTCTCCTGTCCTGCGGATCTTTCTGCGCTTTTCTTCTGGTGCGCTTCGAAGGCTTCGGTGATTTCTTTGCGGCTGAAGGCGGCAACGGCGCGATCGGCTCGGCATCTACGACGACGCCTTCCGGCGCTTCGATGAGGACATCCTTTTCCTTGAAGCGCTGGGGCATGAAGCTCTTCACATAGTCAGCGATCTGAACGGCGTCGTTCGATGCCTTGAAGATTTCCTTCTTGTCGTCTTTCAGCGCCTTCACCCAGGATTGGACGTAGGCAGCGTGATTCGTAGTGTTCATCGGAATGCCGAGGTCGATGGCGAGGAAGGTCGAGGCAAGCTCTGCGCGAAGATCTTCTGCGTCGTTTCCATGTAGACGTCGCGTTTCGATTGCTTCATTTTGGTTTCCATCCTTTCTTCGTGTGTGTTGTCTATTTGCGCTAAGTCTTCTTCCGTCTTTACTTTTTGGATGTCTTTTGATACAATAAACGTACAAAGAGCGTCGATGGCTTCAGATGACGCGCGAAACTCGTTCGCGTGGGTTCTGAACCATTTGAGGCTCTTCTTTTTACCTCATCTTTTTCCTCGTCGCTTCCATTGTAAATGCTTGCAGTATTAAAATACTGCACTCTTTCCGATGGAGCTGATTTTTAATCGAACGATTTTTCTCTATGAAGTTTTGCCCTTTGCTGAAGAATGACGTATAATAAGGGCAGGAGATTTGATGCGAGAGAGGAGCGAGGGAAAATGACAGAGCGCGAGGCGAGCACGCAGGTGCATGATTACAATGATCCCGATATGGCGGGCGATGTCCTGACGATGGATGAGGTCGTCAGTGAGGTCGGCTACGACTGGGATCCGCCGAACTTCTGGCCGGTCGACGAATCGCCGACGGACGAGGAGATTCAGGCATGGGGACGCAAGCTGGGCGTCATGGACTGAAAAGAAGGAAAGGGCGATGAGTATGGCGAAATATGCGATTGCGTTCGACTTGGACACGGACACGCTGTCCAAGACTTACACGGGCAACAGTCCGACGAACGCTTATACCGACATCAAGAATACGCTGGAAAAGTACGGCTTCGCTCGCCAGCAGGGAAGCGTATATTTCGGCGACGACAAGGTTGATGCCGTGCGCACGGTCATGGCTGCGCGGAAGCTGGCGACGAAGTACGTCTGGTTCGCGCCGAGCGTCCGCGACATTCGGATGCTGCGCATCGAGGACGACAATGATCTGATGCCGGCGATTCAGGATGAGGACGGAAAGTAGCGAAAGCCTTTCGCATGACGATATACGAACGGCAGAAAAATCCCTTCGATTGCAGAAAAACTGCACGCGAAGGGATTTTTCCTTTTACTTGAACGGCACGAAGCCTCTTGGCTTGTCGCGTTCGTAAGGGTAGCTTTTTTTGAGCTCTTCGTTGTAGGGATCGATATGGAAGCCACCGCTGCCGAATTGCTCGATGACGAGCTTCGATACGCGGTCTGCCATAAACATGAAGAGCAGGACGAGAAGGATCATTTGCAGCATGAGAAGGACGTTCATGACGGTCTGCGCCTTGCCGATGGAAGAGCCAGGCTCCATGTTGAGGATGCCCGCGATGAGGCTCGTATAGTGCTCTTCCGTAGCGGTGTAGTAATGGCCGCGCTTCAAGGCTGCCGCGTATTCTGCGGGCGTCTGCGCTTCCTTGATGCCGTCCTCGGTGTAGGCGAGCAGATTTATCGACTGGTACTCGATGAACTCCTCATCGCTGTCGAAGTGGCGGTAGTAGTCGCCGTCGTCGGCGATGCTGCCCTGCTTACCGTCGCCGTACCACTTGACGCCGCCGTAGTTGTGATCGGCGATGGCGACGTCGCTTTGGAAATGCGCGGATTCGAGCGCGAGCTGCGCATAGATGAAGTCCGCGCGGATGCCCGTGCGTTGCGAGATGGCGATCGCGATGTGCGCATAGGGGCGATCGGATATGTCGACGACGCCCGGCGCTGCGCTCGTGCCCGTGCCCGGTGCGGTGCCCGTGCCGCCTTTCGGCGTCGCTGCCGTGGCGACGCTCGATGTGGTGATGAGCGCGGGGACGGTCATGTTCTCCAGTGACGCCTGTAAGGCAGCCGCGAAGAAGCAGAAGAACATGAGGTTGATAGAGCACGCGATGACACCTGCAAGACCGTTCGATGCGAAATGCCGGACGTGCTTCAGCCCTGCCAGCGGGAAGGCAGTGAAGCTGAAGAGGACGGAAGCGTAGAACTGGATGTAGGCGAGCGCGATGTAGAAGCCGATGATGCAGAAAAACAGGAAGAGCACGGCTGCACAGAGCAGGCAGAGGACGGACATCGTGTTGCCGAGGATGAAGTCGAGGACACTGCCCCGTGAGCGAAGCGTCGCGTTCACGACGGGCACGACGATGCTCATGCCCTTCTGGACGATTTGCGTCGGATCGGAGACGGCAGCCTCGGCTGCCGCAGGGTCGCCGCCGACGAGGCCGCCGAGCTGCGGGAAGCCATGGAGGGCGAGATTGCCGATGAAGTCGCTCCAGTTGTAGAGGAAGAAGAGGCAGAAGCCGTAGAAGAGGCTTCGCCTTATGATCCACGGCATGAGACCTTCCTTGTCCTCCGACGGCGGCGAGAGCACCTTGCTCATCGCGCCGAGCGCGATGTCGATGAGGCAGAGGATGAGGAAGAGGCTTGCGACGCCGTTCTGCAAGAGGTCAAGCCCCTTCGTGATGACCTCGACGAGCTTGTCCATGACTTCCTTGATGGGCTTCGCGAAGTCGTTCGTCAGCGTCCAGTCCTTATACCGGCCTTCAAAGTCTGCTCCACCGTGGGGCGAGACAGCTCCGCCAAGCTCGGGAACAAAGAGTGCAGGATCAACGGGCGTACCACTCGGATCGCGGATCTCGAAGTGGCAGTGCGCTCCCGTCGAGTCGCCGGTCGATCCTTGGCCGCCGATGAGCTGCCCTGCGCCGACGGTCTGCCCCGTCATGACATGGATCTCGGCGAAATGCCCGTAGAGCGTCGACCAGCCGCCTTCATGCTCGATGATGACGGCATTGCCGTAGCCGTCGATCCATCCTGCGTGAGTGACGACGCCGGGAGCGGACGCAACGACAGGCGTGTAGTAGTCTTCCGCGATGTCGATGCCCGAATGAAACCGGCTTGCGCCTGTGATCGGATGGATGCGCCAGCCGAAGGGCGATGTGATGACGCCGCGCGTCGGATTGATGAACGTCGGCTGCGCGAAGACGACTGCCGGAAGGAGCAGGAATAAAAGCAGGAACAGGGTGATCTTCCTTGTCATGGACACGCTCCTTTCGGAATTGCGGAATACGGATAGAAAGCCCCTTGTGAGATGTGCGGGGTTTGTGTTACAATATTGTTACAGTGACGGAGGTGATCTGTATGGGACTTTTCTGGGGAAATGACGATGTTAAGGCAAAGCAGCCGCAAGTGCAAAAGCAGGAAGAAACCGACCCTCGCTTCAAACCGCTTTATGTGTTAAGTCAAGGAGGCGGTGCTGCCGCTGGAAAAGAGTTCGGTTATATCATTCGCGATATTCAGCAAGCTGCTAGTTATAATAATAAATTCCTTTCCAAGATGTACGACATGATGCAGCAGCTTCTTAAGGAAAATGAAGAGATGCGCAGTCGCTTGGAATCCCTCGAAAAACAAGTGCAGCAAAGTGCAAATCCTCCATTGGAGCGGGCAATTTGACAGCAGGGCAAATACCATGCCCTGCTATTTTTATGCCCATAAGTGAATTACTTTTCATTATTCGGTAAATCATGTTGCTCAGCTTCAATCTTCTCGCTGTCGCCGCCATTCTTATCCGTCAACTTCCTTCCCGAACGAAGTTCATTCAGGTGGTAGCTGCCCGTATAGTCCTTCGTCCTGCGGAAGCTGTCGATTGCATCGCGATAGCTCCGTACCGGCTTGGTCGACATCGCGCTGTTCCTTGCAAGCTGCGTCAAGGTGCCGCGCAGACCGCCACCTCCTGCGGCTTGTGCAGCGGCTTTCGCTGCCTGATACTTGCCGTATGTGCCCGTCGCCATCGTAGCGGCGCTCATCGCCGAGTCGCCTGCGCTCTTCAATGCTCCCGTCATATCGCTGCCGCTGAGCTGCGGCGAGCCGCTGATCAGCCCCGATACGAGCTGCGGGATCTTCTTTGTCAGAAGATAGATGAGCAGCGAGGCTAAGAGGACTTGCAGCAGGAGCGCGAGGTCTTGCGACGGCTCCTTTGACTTCGCCAGCTCTTCGGCAAGAGAGTTGAGATATTCCTTTGAGAAGATGGCGATGAAGGCGATGACGCAGACTTTGAGCGCGCAGTTGAACATGCAGCCGATGGCTTTTTCCGTCAGGAAAGAGAACTTGCTCATCGTGCCGAAGGAAAGGCACGGGATGGTCAGGAGCGCCATCGTATAGAACTCGATGTATGCCATCGTGATCTCAAGCGCGACCATGAAGAGGCAGTAGACGAGCACGGCCAGAATGATGATGATGATGATCTGAAGACCCGGAGTAGCCGATGCGACAACGGTCTTTACGACGCGCCATGCGGATGTGGAGCCGTCGCTCGTTATCGGCGAGTAGATCGAGACGTACATCTTGAAGCAAATTTGCACGATAGCGTTCGCCGCTTCCGAGATGAGGTCGCCTCCCGCAGCCATGGAGCTGCCTCCGGCTCTCGTGCCGAGCACCTGGAAGCCTTCCATCAGGGCACGCATGAATTTGATCCAGTTCATCATGAGGAACATGAAGAAGCCCATCTTGAGCGTCATACTGATCAGATATTGCAGCTTGTCGCCCGACATGAACTTCATCGTCAGCTCCCACGTCGCCTGCACGACGGTGAGGATGACGAGGAGGCGCAGGCAGTACGGCGTGATGTTGCCCGCGCCGGGCGTGATGACTTTATCGCGGTAGTGGTTGACGAAATCGCCGAGGATCGTGACGTTCTCGACTTGTGCAGCGCCGCTCGCATCGTCGCTGCCCTCGATGATTGTCGGCTTGAACGGCTCGACGATGGCTGTCGTAGCTTCCTTATCCGCCATGCTCCATACGCCCGTGTTCATCAGGAAGGCGCCGAAGTTGAAGGCGAGGCCTGCGCCGAGCATGACCTGCCAGATGAATTTCTTGCCGTCTTCGAGGCCGAAGACGATCATCATGCCCGCGATCGCCGTCATGACGATGAGGATGACGTGCATCGCCCGGATCGCGCCCCCGGCAAGCAAGCTGAGGTTCGTATCGAACGCGCCCCCGAGCCCTGTGCCGGACGCCGCGATCGTTTCCGATTCGGTGGCAGCAAGACCGACGCCCATCGCCTGCAAAAGGAGCAGAGCGAGGACGGAGAAGGCAAGCAGGATTTGTCCCGTCCGTCTCAAGATGTCCTTGACGGTCGTGTTGACGTTCAGGATGCTCGGCGTCCTGCCCTGCGATTTGAGGACGTTGATGTCGCCGTAGATGTCGGGCGTCTTGCACCAGCCTCCGACTTGCTCGTTCTTCTGCCCCCATTTTTGCAGCATACCGAGGCGACAGTCTCGAATCCTTCGTTCTCGCGCTCATGAAGAAGGAATACGATGCCAGACAAGAAAAGACACGGCAACGCCGTTTGAAGAGGGCACACTTTCCAAGGTGATCGCTGACCGATCGGAGAGAGCGAGCACGATCATCACGACGAATCTCGTGTTCTCGAAATGGACGGAGATGTTCGCAAGTGACACGCTCGTGGCGGCGCTGGTCGATCGTCTGACCTGCCATTCGCATGTACTCAACATGAACGGTGAATCTTACCGTCTGTCGAGTCAGTAACAACGTCTGAATATGTCTTGATGGTTCAATGATTCATGATCACATGGCTCACTTTTTCGTGATCAAAGGTGGCTCAAACATTCGTGATCAACTGGCTCACTTTTTCATTGACATTCACACCTGCTGCTCCCAGCCCATCGCCCATACCATGCCGCCGAGCGCGATGCCACCTCCGCATTTCTGCCCCTGCCCTTAAGTATAAATTTAAAATACTGCGCTCTTTCCGATGAAGCGAAAATTTTTGTCTCGTGAAGAAAAACAAAACCGCCGGATTTTAGAAAATCCGACGGTTTTGTCCACACGGGAGGACTGGAGGGAAATTTGAAAAGCGAGCAGGTCGTTTTTTGGGTTTCAATTCGATTTCAGTCATTCCATCGCCTCGCTGTAATAGTCAAGCGCCCAATCCTTATAGTGTTCAAAGAGGCCTCTTAGTTCGGGACGAATCACAAGCCCCTCGAAACTTTCACCGTTCTTATAATAATACTTGGACAGACTCTCTTGAATGATTTGATTGTCTCCGTCTGCACGGAGCAAGTCGTTGATTGTCTGGTTGATCGTCGTGCAGAACAAGCCTCCCTTGCTTTCGTATTCTACTGCATCAAAAGAAGGGAGCCTATATTCGCGTGTACCCGGAATATGCAGAGGGCTGCAAACATAGATCTGGGCATCCTCATGGTAGACAAAACCGTTGAAAAGCCCCAGATATTCTGCTGCCGTATCATAAGCGAGGATGCAGGGTGCGTCCTTCAGCAGATCGCGCAGATGTTGATTGTATGTGTAGATTCCCATAACGCACTCCTTTCTCTAAGCCGTTTTCAGCGGCTCCATTCTTCCTGCTCATCGTCTTCTTTTTCGGCGCCGTTTTCCTTTGTCGGAAGACTTTCTGCCTCTTCCTTGGAATAAAGCAGATCCAGTTTCTCGAACATCTTCAGATAGAGCTCTGCCAATGCGTTCTTGTCGATCAGGGAATCTTCCTGTGTGGAAGTGACATAATCGAAATAGTCGAATCCCTTATAGGTCAAGGCAGCCTTCAGCTGCTCCTTTGCAGAATCCGATAACGAATCAAAGTGTTGATCGCAAATGAAGCAGATGTCATAGAGGTCGCGGATCTTGTCCCGTCCCTGATACGCGCCTGTTTTCAACTGACAAATGTGGTCGATGGTGTAGACTTCGATTCCATCCACGCGATGATGCGTATACGCGGGAATGTTGCGGCTGCGATAGGAAATCTCGATTTTCAACGGCTTGCAGATAGCTGGCTCATAGGTGAGCATGAACCACTCAATCGTCGGCGTATCTTTGGCGATGTGAAAAGAAAAGTCATGTTTCCGGGAATACTGCTCAACAAATCCTTTGAGCCGCCTTTTCTCTCCGTCTAAATCAATATCTTCGGAAAAGCGATTCAGACCATAGGCGAGAAGCAGCCCGGTTCCTCCCTTCAAGATAAAGGCATCCGTTTCCTTATTGAGTTCTGTCAAAAAATCACGCATGATTTCTATATGACGCGCTTGTACCGTGTCCATTCTGGTCTTTTTCCTTTCTGAAACGAACCCATTTCATCCGATATTCCTTTTCCATGAAGCGATCGATGCTCGGCCAATGCGCCGAACTGCGAAACTTCCAGACAGCGGCGAAAATAGCTGCGTCATATATATCCGTACAGATGTAATCATGGCGCATTCCCTGTAAATTGGAGAAGTCTCCTGCTTGTAGCATATCCAGGCAGGCGCGGATATGATCGGCGACGTAGAAAACGCCTTTTTTGCCCATGAGGCTTTGATGAAGCTCGATTCCCTGCGTTCCAAACGGCGAATCCTCCGTTTCCCACAAGGGGATGTTTTCCCATGATAAAGAAAGCGTGTGCCAGTCGCCGGTCGTTTCCAACCGGCAGGGGATGTTGAGTGCGTGAAGCCCCGATATGTATTTCATGGCGACGCTCCTTTCTCACGGCAGGCAATCTTGCGCCTGTCGTCTATATTATAGTGTGAATGCTCATGAATAATCGAGCCGTTTGTTTATGAGTAATTGAGCCACTTGGTTCACCTTTGCTTTGCCTTCTCAATCATTGCATCCTTCTGGAGAAACCTGTCAAGCTCTTGCCCTGTAAGTGTGCAAAGTACGCTTAACAGGTTTCTCCAGAAGGATTAGTCTGATAATTCAGCAAAGCAAAGTGGCTCACTTTTCGTAATCATCTGGCTCAAATTTTCGTTAGCATTTACTGTCCAAGATATGATTCACCGTCTTTGCAGCAGCTTGGGGATTGCACAATTCAGAAGAGATGTACTCCCAGATTTCATCAAGATCATCCTCAGCTTCCGGCGAATAGCAAATATCATTCATCTATTTTCCTTTTGAAATGCTCTCTTACATCTGCGGACGAAAGCCAGCCTCGTTCATCCCCGGACTTCTTCCCTTTGGCAAGCTCGCTCATGAGCTTCAGCGCCGCCTTTGTTTTTTCATAATCTTCCATGTCAACGATCGCGTAACGCCCGCGTCCATTCTTCGTAAGGAAGACCGGCGCTCCGGCGGCTACGTCACGAAGTACCTCGCTGTAATTTCGCAAATCAGAAATCGGTTTGATATTCGGCATAGTCACACGCTCCTTTCGTTATCTTCAGCATACCGTGTTTTGCTGTAAAATTCAACAGTGAATTTTACAGTAAAAGCCGTCCCATGCGTTCTCGTGCAATGGACGGCTTTTCATGCATATTGGGAAAGATTATCTCACTTCAGCAGGAATTAAGAGAATCCTATCCCACCTTCTACGCGCCCAGCACCTCGTCCATCGCCTGCTTCATGCGGTCGATGGCGAGGTCAAGCTCTTCCTTTTTGATATTGAGCGGCGGATTAAAATAGAGGACGTCGCCCAGGGGGCGCAGCAGGAGACCGCGGCGCAGAGCCGCGCGGTAGATGGCGTAGCCGAGGCGGCGGCTCGCGGCGAAGGGGCGCTTTTCCCGCTTGTCCTCGACGAGCTCGGCAGCGTGAATCAAGCCGATGTGACGGATCTCGCCGACATGCTTATGCGCGCCGAATACCTCGTCCATGCGCGCGGTCAGCCACACGGCTGTAGATGCCGCTTTTTCCAGGATATTTTCCTCGTCGAGGATGTCGAGGACGGCGAGCGCGGCGGCGCAGCCGAGCGGGTTGCCCGCGTAGGTGTGGCTGTGCATGAACGCCTTGCCTTCGCTCCAGTCTGCGTAGAATGCCGCGTAAATCTTTTCCTTGACGACGGTGATGGACATCGGCATGTAGCCGCCCGTCAAGCCTTTGGAAAGACACATGATGTCGGGCGTGATCTGCGCGCGTTCCGTCGCGAAGAGCCTGCCCGTCCTGCCGAAGCCCGTGGCGATCTCGTCGGCGATGAGGAGCACGTCGTATTCGTCGCAAAGGGCGCGCAGCTTCTGCAGGTAAAGCTCGGGGTAGATGCGCATGCCCGCGCTGCCCTGCAGGAGCGGCTCAACGATCATCGCCGCACATGACGCCGCACGCTCGGCGAACGCTTTCTCAACGTAGGAGAAGCATTCGCAGGCGCACGTTTCGCGCGTCTTTTGGAATGGACATCGGTAGCAGTCGGGCGCTTCGACGTGGATGTTGTCCATCATCATGGGCTTATACATTTCGGCGAAGAGATCCATGCTGCCGACGGAGAGCGCGCCAATCGTCTCGCCGTGATATCCCTCAGAAAGGCACATGAAGCGCGTCTTTTCCGTGCGCCCCGTCTGCTGACAATATTGAAACGCCATCTTGAGCGCCGCTTCGACGGCGGAAGAGCCGTTATCGTTGAAGTGAAACTTCGTCAGTCCCTCGGGCACAAGCGCAGCGAGGCGCTCCGCCAGCTCGATGGCGGGACGGTGCGAGAAGTTCGCGAAGATGACGTGCTCAAGGCGATCGAGCTGCGCCTTGAGGCGCGCGTTGATCTTCTCGTTCGCATGCCCGAGGAGATTCGCCCACCACGAGCTGACGATGTCGAGATAGGCCTTACCGTGCACATCATAGAGCCAGGCGCCCTTCGCATGGTCGATGACCATGGGCAGGAGCTCCTCGTAATCCTTCATCTGAGCGCACGGATGCCAGATGTAGCGCAGATCGCGTTCTTCAATCGTCGGCATAAAAGAAAACCTCCTTGTCGTTTTATCCTCAATCGTACAGTGCGGCGAGAGCCTCTGCAGCGAGCGGCAGCTGAGCCGCGTCCTTCGCAACACAGGCGAGGACGGGCGCGCCCGTCATTTCCTCGACCATCCTCTTGTTGTCCTCCTGCATGACGTCTCCCGCCTGCCAGTTATTGAAGATGAAACCTTTGAGAGGAATGGCGCGCGCCTTCAGGTGCTCGGCGGTCAGGACGGCGGCGTTGATCGTGCCGAGCCCCGCGTCAGCGACGACGAGCGCGGAGAGGCCGAGCCGCAGGACGAGGTCGTCGAGCACGACGTGCTCCTGCGCGTCCCAGCGCAAGGGGCAGATAATGCCGCCGCTGCCCTCGACCGTCAGGTAGTCGAAGCGCTCCTTCGCCGCGCAAAAGTCGCGCTCGACAATCTCGAAGTCGATGGGTCGCTTCTCGATTTTCGCCGCGAGATGCGGCGATACGGCATCGCGGTAAATGTAGGAAACGAGCGCATCCTGCGCCGCGAGCCCCGCCGTGCGGCTGACGTGGAGTGCGTCGCCGGGCAGGAGTGTGCCGTCCGCGCCCACCTCGGCTCCCGAGAGCGCCGCCTTGTAGTAGCCCGCGCGCAGCCCCGCCTCCTTGAGTCTCTTGACGATGAGTCCCGTCACATACGTCTTGCCGATGTCCGTACCCGTTCCCGTGATGAACAATGCTTTTCCCATGAACGATTTCTCCTTTGTCTGAAGTGCTCAGAGCCACAGTCCCGCCTTGCGGCAGCGTACACCGATGAAAGCCGCGGCGAGACACAGCAGGAAGTCCGGCACGACCTGCAGGATGCCGCAGTACCAGAGCGCCAACCAAAGCGTGATGGGCGCATCGACGATGTAGTTCGAGACGATGTAGAAGTAGGAAATGCCGAAGAGATAGACGATCGCCATACCCGCAAGACATGCGCCGAGCACGCGCCGGAAGGTCGGCTCACCGCCGCGCGCGAGTGCCCCCGTGAGATACGCCTGACAGACGAAACCGACGAGATAGCCGAACGTCGGCTGCAGGACGTAGCTCGGGCCACCGCCCGATGCGAAGACGGGTATGCCGACGAGCCCCATGAGCACATAGGTGCCGACTGCCACGGCTCCGAGCCGTGCGCCGAGCAGCAGCCCCGCCAGAAGCGTGAAGAGGAACTGCAGGGTGTAGACGTCCGTGCCGACAGGGATGCGGATGAAGGCGCCAACCGCGACGAGTGCGATGAAGAGCGCACATAGGACTATTTCCCTTACTTTCATAAATTTTGAAGCCTCCTTCATGTAGGAACCACTGATAAATTCAGCCACCCACCTTCACGCATCTGCGCAAATCTGGGCGACTTCATTTTATCAGCGTTTCCTATAGTTTCATAAATCGTTCTTATCATACGCTCTTGTATTTTTATTGTCAACTAGTTATTTCATTTCAGTTTACTATAAGTCAAATTTAGGGCTTGAAAATTTTTTCCTTTTCGGGTAGAATTGGAAGAAATGCGATAAATCAATAACGATGGAGGCGATACTATGTTTCTTGTGGAGCGTCATGATGCCATTCTTGATATTCTTGCGCGCGACGGCAAGGTGCGCGTCAAGGATCTCAGCGAGCGCTTTCACGTGACGGAGGACTGCATACGCAAGGATCTCGGCGCACTCGAAAAGCAGGGCAGACTCAAGCGCACTTACGGCGGCGCTGTCATCCGGCGCGAAAATCCGCACACCATCGAGGTCAGCAAGCACCGCAATATCGACGTCGAAGCGAAGCGCCGCATTGCGCGCGCCGCCATGCACCTCATCCATGAGCACGACATGGTGTTCCTCGACATCTCGACGAGCAATCTCGCCATCGCGGAGCTTCTCGTCCATGAGGAGCGCGAGCTGACCATCGTCACCAACATGATCGACATCCTCTCCATCCTCGCGCAGAACCCCAAGATCCGCGTCGTATTCGCCGGCGGCGTCATCAACAAGAGCCGCGACGGCTTCTGGGGCGGCATGACGCTCGACCTCATCTCGCGCCTGAAGCCCGACATCGCCTTCGTCGGCGCCGTCGGCGTCGATGTCAAAGAGAACAGCGTCTCGACCTACGACATCGAGGACGGCATCAACAAGGCGGCGATCATTCGCGTCTCCAAACGCGCCTACGTCGTCGCCGAAGCGAGAAAGCTCAGCTCCGACGGCAACTACAACTATGTGACGCTCGACACGCTCTCGGGGCTCATCACCGACTCGCGACCCGCCGCCGATATATGCCAGGCGGCAGAAGACTACGGCGTAGACATCATCCTGCCGCAAACACTCTAGGAAGGAACTCCTCTCCATGCCAGCACTCTCTTCACGCCTGCCCTCCTGGCAGGCGTTCTATTCCTTTGCAGCGAAAGGGCTCAAGGTATTTCTTTTCTACCTTGCAGTCCTTTCTTTCTGCCGCGCTTTCTTCATCTTCTGGCTGCATGACTACACGGCAGCGACGACGGGCAGCGCGGACATCGCGCTCGCGCTCTGGCGCGGACTGCGCCTAAGCTGTCAGACAGCGGGGCTTCTGACGCTCTTTTCTCTCGTCCCCGCCGCGCTCGCGCGCCTTCTATACGCACCGCTCGAAGCCCTGGCCTGGCGCGTGACGAGTGCGCTTTCCCTCACCGCCCTTTCCATCCTCTACGCCGCGAGCTTTCCTTACTATCGCCAGTTTCACACAGGCTTTCATCAGCTCATCTTCAACACGGCGAACGAGGACACCTTCGCGCTCTTCATCTCGCTCGTGCAGGAGTTCTATCTGCCCGTGCGCCTTTTGGGCGCCCTTCTTCTCGCCGTCCTCCTCTACCGTGCACTTCGGCTTCTGCTCGCGCGCAACCTGCTGCCTGCCATGCCTCACCTGTCGTTCCCCTGGCAGCTATTTTCGCGCGTCCTCTTTCTCGCACTCCTCGTCCTCGCCGCCCTCCTGACCGTCTTCGGCGGCAGTCTGCGCTGGCAGGACGCCGTCGACTGGGAGAACGCCGGCATCACGAACGACGCCTTCCTCAATGAAGCGATCCTCGACAATTTTCAGGCGCTCTACCGCGCCTACACGCTGAACAATCGCTTTCTCGCGTGCAACGGGCTGAACTTCACCGTCGAAGAAATCGAGCGCCTCGCCGCGCTCCATGCCGGGCGCCCCGCCGACACGCTCGACCTCGACGTCTACCTCACGCAGGAGGCGCAGGGCGCGCAGATCGACAAGCCGCGCCACATCTTCCTCATCATCTCCGAAAGCTACGCGAACTGGCCGCTGCTGGAAAAGTACGCCTCGCTCCACATCGCCGATCCGATGAAGGAAATCCTGCGCGCCGATGATACCGTTTACTGTGATACCTTTCTGCCGAACGGACCGAGTACCGTCGCCGCCCTCACGGGCATCGTCACGGGCTTCGCCGATGCCAATCTCTACCTGACGACCATGCCCGAATCCTTCGGCACACCCTATCCGACCGCCATCGCGCCCATTTTCTCCCGTCTCGGCTACGATACGAACTTCTGGTATGCAGGGCCCGCGACGTGGGAGCGCATCGAGCCCTTCTGCCGCGCGCAGGGCTTCGCACATGTCTACAGCCGCGGCGACTTCGAGTCCGATGAAGGCAGCGTCTGGGGCGTGGACGACGAGGTCCTCTACCGGGAGGTTCTTTCGCGCACCGATCCAAAAAAGCCCGGGCTTCATGTGCTCCTCAACGTCTCGAACCATTCGCCCTACACGGTCGACCTCGCCGCCAAGGGCTTTCCCGCAGAAGAAGTGCGCGCGGCTCTCCCGAAGGAAGCGCAGGACGACGAAGCTCTCCTGAAGGAGCTCGGCCACTACTGGTACGCCACGCGGGAGCTCGCCGCCTTCATCCGCGCGGCGAAGGAAAAGTTCCCCGACAGCATCTTCCTCGTCGTCGGCGACCATGCCGACCGCTACAACATCGAAAAGACGCCGACGCTCTACGAGCGCTACGCCATCCCCTTCATCCTCACGGGGCATGGCATCCGAAAGGGGCTGCTGCTCGACGATGCGGCAGGCAGTCAAATCGACATCGCGCCGACGCTCATCGAGCTGATCGCGCCCCGGGGCTTTCGCTACGAAGCCGTCGGCAGAAGCCTCACGCGCAATAATCGGCGCGGCGTCAACTACGGCTTCTGGATCACGCACAGCGCCATCGGCAAGGCGGATACCGTTCCTTTCGTCGCTGAACCAATCAAAGGACGCAGCGCCGCCATCGACGAAGAGTCGCTGCAGGACTACATCAACGCCGTGCGCGCCCTCTCGTGGTGGCGTCCCAAGTACGGGCCTTTGCTCGATGCAGCGAAGCTCGAAGGGCGTGAATGATGGACGCACTCGGAAATAGCGAAAGCTCCCCGCACAGCACACAAAAAAGCCGGGAGGCGGCACGCTGTACGACAAAAACCACGGAAAAAGACCTCGCGCCGCTCGCCGCCTGCCGCCTCTGCCCGCGCCGCTGCGGCATCAATCGCTTAGACGATGCGCGCGGCTTCTGCGGCGCCGGCCGCTATGCGAGCGTCGCCCTCGTATCGCTGCACGCGTGGGAAGAGCCGTGCCTTGCGGGTGAAAAGGGCGCGGGCACCGTATTCTTCTCGGGCTGCAATATGCGCTGCGCCTTCTGCCAGAACCACGAGATCAGTCGCGAAAACTTCGGTATCACGGTCACGGAAGAGCGCCTCGCCGAAATCTTTTTGGAGCAGGAAGCGCGCGGCGCGACGACGCTCGACCTCGTGACGCCGACGCACTTCGCGCCCCAAATCGCCTGCGCCCTGCGCCTTGCCAAAGCGCAAGGTCTATTGATCCCCGTCGTCTACAACTCCTCCGCCTACGAAAGCCGCGAAACCATCGAGAGCCTCGCGGGGCTCGTCGACATCTTCCTGCCCGACCTCAAATACATGGACGAAGAAACGGCGCGCCGCTACAGCGCCGCCCCCGACTACTTCCAGACGGCGAGCGCCGCCATTCGCTGTATGCGAGCGATCGCGGGCACGCCTATCTTCGATGAAGCCGGCCGCATGACGCGCGGCGTCCTCGTGCGCCACCTCGTGCTGCCCGGCCACCGCAAGGAAAGTATGCGCCTCCTCGACTGGCTTTGGCAGACCTTCGCTGATACCATTTACATCAGTATCATGAACCAATACACACCCATGGGCGACCTGCGCGAAGTCCCCGAACTCAACCGCCGCCTCACGACCTTTGAATACGAAAGCGTCCTCGACCATGCGCGAACGCTCGGCATCGAAAACTGCTACCTCCAAAAAGGCGGCACCGTCTCCGCCTCCTTCGTCCCCCACTTCGACGGGCGCGGCGTGGAAAAATGACGAAAAGAAGCCACGGCAGCTCACCTCTGAGCCACCATGGCTTCTTTTCGATTTTCACTTTCCGTTTTTCTTCAGCATATCCCTCATAGTTTCACGGATTGCTACGAGGTGTGCATATCTCTCCGGATAGCCGTCATACTCTCCGCCGAGTCGGAAAAAGCTACCGCCGTTGATTGACAGATATAGTCCGTCTTTTCGCCCGCCGGCATAAGCCATCGCCCCGGCATCTTTTTACTCGTGCGTGATGCCCGGCTGCGTCATCTGTGCAGGCGACATGATGTGGTCGAGCTGCTCTTCGGTCAGGAGCTTCTTTTCCAGAATGACCTCGCGAATCGGCCTGCCCGTCGTATAGGCTTCCTTCGCGAGCATCGCCGACTGCTCGTAGCCGATGTGCGGCAGGAGAGCCGTGACGACGCCGACGCTGCCATCGACCCACTTCCGGCACTGCTCGCGGTTCGGCTCCAGGCCGATGAGCAGCTTGTCGACGAAGGTGCGCACGGCGTTCGTCAGGTAGTTCATCGAGCTGAAGAGGTTGTACGCCATGATCGGCTCCATGACGTTGAGCTCGAACTGGCCGTTTTCCACGGCGAAGGATACGGCGAGATCGTTGCCGATGACCTGATAGCACGCCTGGTCGAGCACCTCGGCGATAACGGGGTTGACCTTGCCCGGCATGATGGAAGAGCCCGGCTGGCGCTTGGGGAGGTTCAGCTCGTTGAGCCCGCAGCGCGGCCCCGATGCCATGAGGCGGAAATCGTTCGCCATCTTGATGAGCACGAGCGACGTGTTCTTGAGCGCCGACGAAACATCGACGAAGCCGTCCGTATTGTTCGTCGCGTCGATGATGTTCGTCGATGTCTCGAAGTTCTCGCCCGTGATCTCGCGCAGCTTGCGTGCCACCGCCTTGATGTAGGCAGGCTCGGCGTTGAGTCCCGTGCCGACCGCCGTGCCGCCCATGTTGATGAGACGAATGCTGTCGATCGACCAGTCGACGCGCTTGATGCTGCGGCGCACGGCGGACGCATAGGAGCCCATTTCCTGCCCGAGCGTGATGGGCACGGCGTCCTGCAGATGCGTGCGCGCCATCTTCAGGATGTCCTTGTACTCTTCCGCCTTCTTCTCAAGCTCCGTCGCCAGATAGTCGAGCGCCGCCGTCAGCTTGTGTCCCTTGTGCGTCAGACAGACCTTGATCGCCGTCGGAAAGGCATCGTTCGTCGACTGCGCCATATTCGCGTGGTTGTTTGGCGAGATGATGTCGTAGCGTCCCTTCGCTTCGCCGAGGATTTCCAGCGCACGGTTCGACAAGACCTCGTTCATGTTCATGTTGACCGACGTGCCCGCGCCGCCCTGGATCGGGTCGACGGGGAACTGGTCGATGAGCTTGCCGTCGATGATCTCCTCCGCCGCCTCGACGAGCGCGTTGCCGATGCGCTTGTCGAGCCTGCCCGTCTCCATGTTCGCCTGCGCCGCCGCCTTCTTCACCTTCGCGAGCGACTGAATGAAATCCACATCGAGGAGCCTGCCCGTGATGCTGAAATTCTCCACGGCACGCAGCGTCTGCACGCCGTAGTACGCCTCATCCGGCACCTCAAGCTCGCCGAGAAAATCATGTTCCTTCCGCATTGCAATCCCATCCTTTCCTTCATGAAAGACTTGCTAACTTCTTGTATACATTATACAACTTTTCATTTCATTCGTCTTGGAAGAATGGAAATATTTAGGGAGTTTTTTCACCGCCTTGCCCAAAGCAAGGGAGCACAGCGGCAAAAAGCTGCGCTCCCTTGTTGTTCGGAACTGCTTATTTCTCTCCATAAATCTCCTTTTCAAAATGAAAACCCCAATTCATGATTTCGTAAAACACAGGGAAGAAGCCCGCGCCCCATCTCTGTCAGGGAGTATTCCACATGAGGCGGAATTTCGTTGAACTACTCCCGGTGACGTAGCTCATATAGCGCTCACAATCACTTTTCATGCCGTGCTCCTCCGTTCTCCTGCCATGACAATATCCGCGCCCGCATTCCTTCTATGTCAAGCACTCCGTAAGCAAATCCCTTTCGAATCAGCTCCCCAGGCACATACGCGTCATACTTCTCAAAAAGCGGCAACTCCTTTGGGTAGAGAAGTTCCATCGGATCCAGATCTTTTGCAGCTTCTTCGGTCACGATTCGATAAAACTCTGCTTCACTCGCTTTCATGCTAAATTGCATATAATACGGTCTGGATGGATTCACGCCTTTCATTCCCAATCTCTTGGCACAACGAATTTTCAAGAACCGCTCCATAGCAAGAAATGCATAACTTCCCAGCCACGGGAAAAGCACCCACATATTCCCGCCCAAGGATATCAGCGGACGATCCGCCATAGAAGACTTTGCAAAGCTCTCGCGTGCATCCTCAAGCCGACAGATTGCATGGCGCATCAGATACGGATAACTTTTCTCTTCGTACAAAACGCCATACATGCGTTCTAAAATCCGTGTATGGATATCTCCGGCCACATCTCCAAAATAAGCGGGAATATTGCCTTTGACGAGTGCGCAATAGACTTCGCGCTTCTTGTGATCAACTTCCTCCACGATCCATACCCGCCCTGCAATGGCAATCTTATCTCCAACGGGAGGCGGTTTTACAATCGTACCAAGTTCCTCAGAACCCGTACGAACGGCATATTCTATATTTTCTTGAAAAACCGCATAGAATTTGTAGCTGCCTACAATCCGCTCACCGGCAAGCCCTACGATCAAGCCACCATTTTCAGTTTTGTTGATATGATCTATCTCAATAAGATGCTGCAGAAGCAATCGGAAGTCATCCTGTGAAATTCTATGAAAACATGACAGCTGCAGCACCCGTGAAGCAAGTTCCCCAGGCGTCATTTCACCGCAGGAGGCAATAACACTCATGGTCTGGTGATAGAGCAAACTGTAGGGAAGACGCTCCAATCTCGGAGGTTCGACAAAGCGCTCTTCTATATAAAGCTGTACCAGCGCTATGCCTTGGAGCAAATACCACGGAATCATCTCAGGCAGCATGGCGCGTGGCTCAGGATGCTCCTCGCGCATGACAAACCACATCTCGGACGGATTACCGCGTCTGCCTGTCCTGCCCATACGCTGCAAAAAGCCGGATACGGTAAATGGTGCATCAATCTGAAAAGCCCGTTCCAGCCTGCCGATGTCAATGCCAAGCTCCAACGTCGCTGTAGCACAGACAGTCATCAACGAGTCATCATCCTTCATTTCCTCTTCGGCACTTTCTCGATAAGAGGCGGAAAGATTGCCATGATGAATCAGAAAACGTTCCGGCTCATGTCTCGCTTCGCAGTATTGCCGCAGGTACTGGCATACCGCCTCGCATTCTTCCCGTGAGTTGGTAAAGACAAGACACTTTTTGCCTCTCGTATGCTCAAAGATATAGCCGATCCCGGGATCGGCAGCTGTCGGCGCCATATCCGTCGCCTCTTCCAAAGCAAGAGACTCTGTTATGATTGTCTTCCCCTCATCCGCTTGCGGAGCCGTATTGTAGAAATGCTCCATTGAAAGCCGCCATACTTCCTTTCCTCTGTCGAATTTCGGAATGACACAGCCTCTGCCGCTTCCGGCAGACAGAAATTGCCCTGCCGCCTGCGGATTGCCGATGGTAGCAGAAAGTCCGACCCGCCGGGGATTACATTCCGCCAGCTTACAAAGCCGTTCAATCAAGCAGAAGGTTTGCAGTCCCCTGTCTGCCCGCAATAGAGAGTGAATCTCATCTATTACGATAAAACGAAGGTCGCAAAACAGGTTTGGAATCTCCATATGCTTATTGATCATGAGCGACTCCAGCGATTCCGGCGTTATTTGCAGTATGCCGGATGGTTTGCGCAAGAGCTTGCGTTTCCTTCCCTGCGGTACATCCCCATGCCACCTTGAAACCACAATACCTGTTTCTTCGCACAACTCGTTCAGTCTGCCAAACTGATCGTTGATGAGCGCCTTCAGTGGCGCAATGTACAGGACGCCCACGCTGTGGGGCGGTTCTTCGTCCAGCAAGGTAAGAATAGGAAAGAATGCGGCCTCTGTCTTACCGGATGCTGTAGATGCCGTCAGAAGGACATTTTCGTCCGTATCAAAAATTGCATCTCCTGCGGCATTTTGTACGCCGCGCAGCATCTGCCAGCCAGAAATGTAGATATAATCCTGAATAAACGGTGCATATCTATCAAACACATTCACAATGTAAACTCCACAAAATTCTGATCGGTCTTATCGGATACGACATCTGCTTTCGCATAGACGAACTCCTCAGACTGCAAAAGTGCCGCCATATCCAAAGTCGGATTCTGATACATAAGGTCAAGCAATTCAATGAAATCACGGATGACTTCTCGCGGTGTGATATTCTGCTCAGCGCCGATCCGTCCATATTCTAACTTGATGAAATCGGCCAAGGCTGCCATTTCGATTTTCCTCTTATAACCATAAAGACCTGCATGCATATATGCCAGTTTTTCGCAAAGCACAAGCATTTCTTCCGGCGTCAGTGGATCCAAACGGATTACTGGTGCAAGCAAATCTCTTGCTCCGGGACGTGAAAATTTTCCTTCCGCAAGACGGGAGCGCAGAGCCTCATAACTGTACACGCCGCGGCGCTTGTCTTCCACTGCCTGCGGCGTTGCGCCCATGATGATACCGAGATATTTCGCTTTGCCCTGCAATGTATCGTTATACATGGTCAGCATCTTCTCATAGTTATATTGTCTCGTAATACGGTTCGGAATTTTATAGACATTCACCAGTTCATCAATCATAATCATCATACCGGCGTATCCTGCCAGACGGAAAAACAAGGCAAACAGTTTCAGATAATCATACCAGTCATCGTCTGTGATGATGATATTGACGCCAAGCTCCTCCCTCGCTTCACGCTTGAGCGCATACTCTCCACGAAACCAGCGAACAACCTTCATTTTCATTGCATCGTCGCCCTCGATATACGCATGATAATACCGCGACAGAAGTGTGGCAAATTCAAAGCCATGCACCAACTCGCTGATCTTTGATGTAACAACATAAATTTTCTGATCCACTGCTTTTGTAAGCATCGGAGCACCGGGCGTCAATCCCATTTCCTGCGCAGCCTCTGTCTGCACCGCGTTGATCCAGCGATCAAGCACAAGCGTCAGTGCACCGCCCTCCGGTTTTGTTTTGGTAGAGAGATTCCCGATCAGTTCACGATAAGTCGCAAGTCCCTGCCCGCGACTCCCCTGCAAGCGCCGCTCCGGAGAGAGGTCAGCGTCCGCAACAATAAAGCCTCTGTCCATCACATAAGCGCGGATTGTCTGAATCAAGAAACTCTTGCCGGCTCCGTACCTCCCAACAATGAAGCGGAAGGATGCACCGCCTTCTGAAATAATATCCACATCGTGCAAAAGAGCTTCTATCTCGCTTTTTCTTCCCACGGTGATATAGGGCAGACCGATTCTTGGAACGACGCCTCCTTTCAGAGAATTCACGACCGTCTGTGCAATCCGCTTCGGCACTTTCTTGTTATCGCTGTCCATCAGCGGGCACCTCCCAAAACCTCTATGACATCTTCTTTATACTCTTCCACCACAGAAATTCTTTCGCCATCGCATTCGAGGATATTGTCCCCGATCGCACCAAACAACGCCTCATTGATTGCATCAGCAACAACCGAAGGCAACAAATGTTCCGCTTTTATCCGCTCTTCTGCCGATTCACCTTGCAATAAAGCCGCAAGTATTTGCAAATGCAAATCGTCCAAGCCGTCAAATGCACTGCACGAAAAAAGGGCTTTATCTTCAACTGTTTTTTTATATGGATTTTCTTTCGCTTCTTCTGCGGCCAGTGCTGCACACTCTTGCATTTCCTCATTCGTCAGAAGGCTGTCTCTTGTAACAATCGCCTCCCGGCGAATCCTGTCGAGATCAGAAAAAGCGATATCAATCTTGGGTTTCGCCGCTTCATTCTCTTCTTGACGCTGCGCTTCGAGAACCGCTTCAATATATGGCGTTACCCATGCTTCCTCCTGCTTCGCACGAAGATAATATCCTGTTTTAAGAAACCTCCTGAAAAGCCTGTCCGCTTCATGAATGACCGCACGGAATCTATCTCTGTCAAAATATAGCTGCTCGTACCGTTTTTCCTGCCATACTCCGTCTCGCAGATGATACGATCTGCATTCATCCAAAATGAAATCCGTGTCTGTAAGCACAAGCTCTTCAAAATAAATCGCATTGGCAAGCGGATACCATGTGTAAGATTTTTGTCCGCCAAAGCAAGCAGCAAAAATGCTCTTGCCGTCCACATTGTAGTGTTTCGAAAGATAACGCCATACTTTTGAAAAGAGATGCTTCCCCTTCCTTTCATTCTTTGCATAAACCGGCGTTTTCTGCAGCTTTTTCCCGGCAAAAACACAAAGCGCAGAGAAAATTTCTTCATCCGTATGCCGCCTTGGAGATTTAAGTACCGCCAAAGCCTGATCCTTTTCCAGAATTACAGGGTCGGCATATTGCATTGCCACCGCAGGCGAAAATCCATGCAGAACTGCATATTCCAGGCTCCAGCGGCGAAGGTTGCGGCGCATCCCCGGGTCGCCAATGCCCGAATCCAGATAGCCCTTTTCAAATGCTTTCATTTTATGAAGCGTGTCCTCAGCCGAATCTGCACCGATGCCGCACAGAAGCTCATATATATAGACATACGCAAGGGAAGTCGCAATCGGACGATATTCACCCTTTCGGACATGCGTCCGCCAGGTGAAATACCCGCGCAGCTGCCGAACATTCAAATCGTGATAAGTTGTAAAATAACGATGAAATTCGCCATTCCACGGCATATCATCCGCATAATCCTCCATGAACTTTCCCTGCCGATAAAAGTTTTTCGCTTTATGAAGCAAGGAGCCTTCACCATATTGATACAGCGCGATCATCTCAAGAATTTCCGCAGGAATATCCGAAACAGCCGCTTCCCGCTTTTTTGCCGCATATCCCTGCGAAATGCTCCGCTTGACCGCGCCTGCAAACGGCAAAGGCGTATCGCGGTAGACACCCGCGCTTTCCGTTTCTGTTGGCCGTTCATCAAGAACAATGGCAAATCCGTTCCGATTGCCGGATATGTGCTTATCCTCTAAAAATGCCATTGCAAACTTCCTCCTATGGATCCGGCTGCTTATAAATACCTTCCGGTGACACTTTCGGCGGACTTCTTGATCTCTTCCGGCGTTCCGCAGGCGACAATGCGTCCGCACTGCGCGCCGCCGCCCGGCCCCATGTCGATGACATAATCGGCATTGGCGATCACAGCTAAATCATGCTCGATCACGATGACGGTCGCCCTGCCTCGCTTTAATTTTTCAAGCCTCTTCTGAATGTCTGCATCTGACAAGTATCGCCGCAGTGATTGACAATACAGGCAGTTCGATTAACGAACCGATCACAAGCGCCAGTAAAATAAGCGGTCTGTCCGGAAATGTTGCGGCGGCAATGGCAAGCGACAGCGGTGAATTTCTAGCCAGCGTCGTAAAATTCAACGCAACGATATCCTCCCGACTAAAATGCTGCAGTCTTCCAATCCCCTGTGCCGTAAAGAAAATAATGATGAAAAAGCAAATCAGCGGTGCAAACATTTTAGCCAAAAGCATCGGATTATCCATCAGATTCTGTCCTTCGGAAGCGAACATGCTGATTACTGCCGCACATAGAAAGAACAGCTGCAGATTATCACATTGCTTTTCCAAAAGATGCGACAGATGCTTTTTATAGGCCGGAATCATTTTTGTCAAGGCAGCTGCCACAAACGGAATCAGCAGAACATAGCATATACTGAGCAGTAGCTGTACGATGTTCATCGTTATTTCACTGTGCATAAACGCAAGAAGATATACCGGAAAGAGTACGATCTGCAGCACAAGATTCAACGGCAAAATAGACAGATTCAATTCCACATTTCCTTTGCCGAGTCCGGTGAATACAAGATACCAATCCGTACACGGCGTCACGAGCAACATCAGCAGACCAACTCTTACGTCAACCGAGTCTTCCAAAAAGACCAATCCAAGCCAATATGCCAAAACAGGAGTAACTGCAAAGTTCAGAAAAACAGCTGTCCATGTATAGCGCCTGTTTGTGAGCGAGTTTCGCAGCTTGCTGATATCTACCGTCAAAAACAGCACATACAGGAGCAACATCAAAAATGGCTCGATTAAGCTTAAAGATATCATGCCAAACGGTGTCAAGACACCTAATGCAAAACCCAGCAATGCCGCAAAAATAATGATCACAGGCTGGAGCTTTCCGATCAGATTCATAAATTACCTCTTTATACAAATGCAAATTTATGCGGCATCATCATGATGTCTGTCAAACACGTCCTATAGAAGCATATTCTCGTTTATTATAGCACAAACGTCCACTTTGTGGACATTGTGCGCCGCAGTTTACAAGCCTCGCAAAATCATATACAATGCCCATAACATCACCCGTTATCCGGCATTTGCATAACGGGCATACGCTCCCGCATTTGATGTGCTTTTCGGAGGTGCAGCATGATCGAACTATCGCTTCTCGCCCAGCTCGTCGCCTTTGCCGACTGCGGCACGCTGTCCGGCGCAGCGGAGAAGCTGCATACGTCGCAGCCCGCCGTGACGCGCGCCATGAAGAAGCTCGAAGAAGAACTCGACCCGGCCAGCTGGCATGCGTCGCGAAGGGGATGACAGTCTTGCCGGAAAAATCGTTTTCCGAGAGAAACGTCCGCACAGCAGGCGCCATGGAATACCACCATGTCGGCGTTCCAACGACAATCACGTCATAATCGGCAACGCGGCAGGCGATTTCCTTGAGCTTCGGCTTGTAGCCGCTCTTCACCTCGTCATTTCCCTGCTTCACCACAGCATCGTAGCCGCCCTCGTAAGAAATGACCGTATCAAGGCACGCCAGATCGGCTCCCGCAGTCTTCTGCAATTCCTCGGCAATTTTCTTCGCATTCCCATGCGACCACGAATAATATACGACCAGCATTCTGCCCATAGTTATCTCTCCTCGTATAATATGTTTTGTAAGCAAGGCAACATCGTCTCGCTTACAGAAAAACCTTCTAAAACAGAGCCTCCTGATGTTACAATACTCCTTAGAGAATTGTGACCAAGGTTACGTCTTATTCCTCCAGCAGCGCCGCAAGGCGACCGCTCAAAAAGCTTGACGCCTGCCTTGATCGTCAAATACCGCTTACACAGGTGT
>ERZ772957.657-NODE-657-length-26089-cov-5.398901_pt1 | contig 26089 bp, 20 predicted proteins | sample MGYA00580682_ERZ772957 | MGnify/ENA primary metagenome ERZ772957 (study PRJEB29015, sample SAMEA2737921) | human oral metagenome | biome: human oral; feature: human-associated habitat; material: dental | place: China | collected 2025 ...
GCAAGGTTCCGCTGACTCCACGCCTCGCCTTGCCACGAGGCACCGAGGAAGATGCTGCCGCGATCCGTAATGCGCACCGGCAGCTCCTTCGGTCCCATGTGACCGTCGATCTCGACCGACAAGAGCTCATCGCGCAGGAGGATCACAATCTTGTGATTGCCGCGCCGGTGGAAGCTCTCCGTCCCCTCGTACGGCTCTGCGCCGTCGGCAACTGTGGGGACAGACTCATCGCGCAGTGCCTCCGCGCGTCCGAGGTATTCGCGCGCGGCAATGGGCGAAGACGCATAGCGCGCAAACGCCTCGTTCTCGCGCACCATCGCGTCGCGCCGATCCTCCTCCACGGAGGGAATCGGCTCCTCGAGGATGACGGACAGCTTCTCGCGATAAATCACGCGCTCCGCGCCGCCGATGATCTCCTCGACCACAAGCTGATTGTTGACGAGCTGCACGCAGATCGCACTGCTGAGATCGGGTGCGCTGCGCAGGTAGACCTGCTGCGCACCAAAGGCGTTGCCCTCCATGCGCGCCTCCAGACGCAGATCGCGCGGTTCCGCGCCCTCCACGAGACGGGCGAGGGCTCTCCCCTCCGGCAGGGTCGTCAGGATGAGGGACTCGTCCCGCATCTCGAGCGCGCCCTCCATGAGCTCCCATGCGCGGCGGCTCTCCTGCTTCCCCTCCACAAAGACAATATCGTCATTCGTATCGTATTTGATCCGCATGAGAAGGTGATTGATTGGCCAATACGGCTGCGGCTGCATCCGCGTCAGATCGTAGAGGCTGCTCCCCCGCTCGTTCAGCACAAAGCCCTCGCGGTTGAAGTTCATCGGGAAGAGTTCGCGAATCCAGCGCTCATTGACCGCACTGACGCGCGGATTGTTGCCGAATTTTCCCGTATTCGCGTGCATCAGCACATGGGTCTGCGGCACATAGCCGAGCTCCGCCTCATAGATATCGCGCAGCCTCATATAGTCATAGCTCACGCGCTCCTTCATATGACGGTCACTCTCTATGGGCAGATCGTCCTTGTCCCGAATATAGTCCATCAGATAGTGATTGTAACGGCGTCCGAGATAGGAGCGGATCATATCAAAGCGCAGGGGGTCGATCTCCCCAATGAAATTGTCATAGCGGTCAAAGACGTTGATGTATTCGAGGCGGTAGCCGTTCGTGCCCAATTCCCAGAACGAGGATGCCTCCATCTCGCGGAGATCCTTTGGTTCCAAAAATTTGGGATCCTTGTGTGCAAACTTCTCGGGATAGGTCATGATCGTCGCCTTGAAGTTGAGATCCTCCATGATCTCCTGCGCAAAGATCGCCGTATCTCGCCGCCCATCCTCGAACATCAGATAGAGCGCACGCGGCGGCAGCGGCTTCCCATTGCGATAGTAGTCGAGAATATCCCGCTGCGTGACCGTCACATAGCCCTGATCGCGCAGCTCCGTCAGCTGTCTGCGCAGCTGCTCCTTGCCGATGAGGGTACTCGTGTCGCCAATGCGGTCGACGCCGAAGTAGGAGAGTGCGATAAAGCCGCGGTCCTCAGTGCTCACATCTGCGTCAGCAAAGGGCTGATACGTCTTAAATGTAAAGAAGAGATTCACAACGACGTACAGCGTCGCGAGCAGAATCATAACCTCTACGCCGACGCGCACTTTCTTCCATCGGTTCTTCCGCCTTGTAAAATCCTCAAGACCGATTTCACCCGTAAGATTCTGCGGGGCTTCCTTCTCCTTCATCCTGCCCCTCCCACTTGCATCTTCTTCGTCTGTTCCTTCCCCTGCTTCTTCTTCAGCTCCTCAAGATCCGCCTGCGTGAGGCGCGTCCCCCACGTCGTCTTCCAGAACGTAACCCATGCGACCGGCATCTGCCAGAGCAGCACCGCCTCATAGTAGATGCAGAACCACAGTGCGTAGATCCACGTCGTACTGCGACGAATCAGAAGCTGCGCCATGCTCATAAGCAGAGCCATCATCATCATGCCGATGATAAAGCTTGTGGGGAAAACCCTGTGCATGATCGGCACATAGATGAAATTGTAAAGTACGATGATGGGCGCCGCAATCGGAACGAGGACGCCCATGTAGAAGCCGAGCGACGTGAACGGCTCCTTCTTCCACATGAAGCGCGAGGCGATCAGCGACTCGCGCAGCCACGAGCGTTTCCAACGCATCTGCTGACGCAGGAAGACGTTGTACGAACGTGGCACAATCGTCATGCAGACGGCGGTATCCTGATACGTCGTCCGATTGTGACGAAGGATGAAATTCGTCATGCTGCGATCGTCCCCGAACGTCGCCTTCTGCCCGAGGAATGTCTGATTCAGCCAGTCATCCAGATACTTCAGTACGAGATCCTTGCGGTAGCAGGAGAGAGGTCCTGAGAGACAGGTCGCTGCATCAAAATATCCCTCCGCCGCCTTCATGATGCGAAAGGCGACCGAGTAGCGCACCGCCTGCATCTTCGTCAGGGCATTCGTATATGTATTCGCCACGTCCGTGCGGCCCGAGACACCGCCCATCTCCTTGTCACGAAAGGGCTGCACGATGTTGCGCACGGCAAAGGGGTCGAGGAAGCTGTCCGAGTCCACGAATACCAGCAGCTCATGCTTTGCCTCGCGCGCCCCGCGCGCCATCGCATCACGCTTGCCGAGGTTGAGCGGCTGCTGCAGAAATCGGATGCGCTCGGCGACATGATAGGCACTGTCGCTTGTATCCGCCGCCTTGAGCTGCTCGATCATCTCCATGACGCGCTCAGGGGAGCGGTCATTGGAGTGGTCATCGACGACGATGACCTCGAGCTTATCCACGGGATAGTCCTGATTGATACAGCTGTGGATCGTGCGCTGAATCCACTCCTCCTCATCGAAACACGGGATGATGATGGATACGCCGGGCGTAAAATCCGGATCAATGCGCACGGGACGATAGAAGGACGCAAAGAGATAACGCGTCAGCAGGAATGTCGCCGCGATGATGCTGTAGAGATAAAGCCAGCGGTTGAACTTGAAGTAGATGACGGACTCCGCGCGCATGAGCACGATAATGAAGGCGATGACGGCCAGAAAAAACGATGCGATCCACAGCATATAATCGCGCCGCTGTGCGGCGGCATACTCTGCAAGACTCTTTTTGAACTCCATGCCGTAGAGGATGCCGGACTCTGTCTCGAAGCGGCGTGCCACACTTGCAGGGAGCTTCTTCACCTCCATCTCGTAGCCCTCTGGCATGGAGCCCGGCGTGATCTCGAAGGTCAGCTTCACATCACCCTCAAAGGTCGGCGCTGCGCGCCCCGGAGTGACATCCATCCGCACGAGAATGCCCGTCGTAGATATATCGACAGCGCGCCCCGTGAGACTGCCGCCGCCCGGCAGACGGATCTCGACCGGATAGTCGACCAGATAGCGCTGCCCATTCTTCGCGTCCTGCTCATAGCGTACATAGTCCTCGGTGTTCATGGCATCCGATGCACCGCGCCGACTGTGATTGCTACGATGTCCTGTCGCATCCGGCACATGGGAGAGGAGACGGCGATCCTGCTTTTCCTCATACAGGATATCCTGCGTCGCCGATGCCTGACCCGCCAGCTCTTTCAGTTTCTGTCGCTCGTCAAGCCCCGTTGTCTGTTCAGCCAAATATTCTCACCTGCCTATCTAACGGGTTCCACCTCGGGAATCGCCGGTATATAACGGATCTTTCGGAAATCGTGAATGTCTACAACCCTCATGCCGGCGCCCTCAAATGCCGTGAGCAGCCAGTCCAGCTCATCGGCAGGATCGGACGGCGGCGGGGTATTGCGAACTGCCGGTGGATCCTCGATATTCGGTTTCTTATCCACCGCAGGACGATCATCCGTCTTGCCCGCCTCTTTGGATGGAGGATCGACCGGTCTCGATATGCCGATGGCAAGGATGCTCCCCGGCGGTATCGTCGCTGCAAACGCAGCAGCGTCCGCCGCATCCCGAAACGTCCCCGCCGCATGACGTACATTTTCTTTGACAGCATAATCGATCCCCGCCGCCTTTACCGCCTGCAGCAGGGGATCCGTATATACCGTGCGCGGCGCACGAAAGAGCGTCGGTGCCTTCGGAGAGAGCGTTGCAACAACCTTCTGCGTGCGGCAGAGCTCGCTGATGAGGCGCTCCGTGGGGAGTTTCTCAGCGCTGCTGATGCCGACGAAGGTATAGTTGCCGATCTCATAGCCCGTGTTATGGATGCGCTGGATGGTCTCGGGCTGCTCCGCTGCATTCTGCCCCTCGACGAAGAATACCGCCGGCGCGTTGTGCTTCTCAAGCACGTCCAGCATACGCTCCGTCAGTGCACGCTCCGGCAGACCGTCGATCACGATCGCCAGATGCTTCGTGCCGTCCTGCAGACGCGTCACGACCTCCGCCGGCGCAACGCCGTCCGCGAGGCGCTGCTGTGCAGCGGAGATCTCCTCAGAGGCAGTATAGGCAGCGCTGAGATCGGTCAGCTCCGCCTGCGGATCTGCCTTCTCGATCACATAGTCCCGCAAGAGGACTAGGATGCCGCAGACGACAAGAAGCCCAAGGAACACGAAGAATCCCAGCTTACGGTAATTCATCCACTGCCCCTGCCTTCCTCAAAGACTCCAGTATCGGAACCCCTCGCGCTCGGTTTCCTCACGCGAGAAAAGTCCCTTCACATCAATGATGAGATGCGGTCCGTCCGCACGGAACAGTCTGTGCAGATCGCTCCACGTCAGACTGCGGAACTCATCATGCGCCACGAGAAAGACGATGCAGTCCGCATCGTGCACCTCATCCTGCGGCGTGAGTTCAAATCCATACTCATGGCGGAATACCGCACCATCTGCACGCGGGTCAACCGCCCAGAGATTCAGATTGTATTCCGCGAGCGTATGGTAGACATCTGCCGCGCGCGAGTTGCGCGTATCGGAGCAGTTCTCCTTGAACGTCATACCCATGAGATAGAGGCGCGCCTGCGCCAGATCCACCTTTGTCCGCACGAGTTCACGCACCACCGTCTGTGCAATGTAGCTGCTCATGCCGTCATTGATCCGCCGCCCCGTCGAGATCAGCGGCGAGTGATAGCCAAGATTCTGCGCCTGATAGATAAAATAGTACGGATCGACGCCGATGCAGTGTCCGCCGACAAGTCCGGGACGGAAGCCGAGCGCGTTCCACTTCGTATTCATCGCCGCAATGACTTCGCCCGTGTCGATGTCCATACGATGAAACACCATGGCAAGCTCGTTCATAAAGGCGATGTTAATATCTCGTTGACTGTTTTCGATGACCTTGGCTGCTTCCGCGACTTTAATGCTCTCAGCGCGATGAATGCCCGCCTTAGCTACGAGCGCATAAACCCTTGCGATAGTATCCAAGGACTGCGCATCCATCCCGGAGACAATCTTCACGATATTTTCCAGCCGATGCTTTTTATCCCCCGGATTGATTCGCTCGGGAGAATAGCCGACCTTGAACTCCTTTCCCGCCATAAGTCCGGATGCCCGCTCGAGAATCGGAATGCAGATTTCTTCTGTGACGCCCGGATAAACCGTCGATTCATAAACGACGATGCTGCCCGGCATCAGATTTTTCCCTACTGCTTCACTCGCGCTTATGACAGGTGAGAGATTCGGCGTATGGTCGTCATTGACCGGCGTTGGCACGGCGACGATATGAAAGCGCGCCTTTTTTAACTCTGCTGCATCCGATGTAAAGAGCATCGTACTCTTTTGAATCGCCGCGTCACCGATTTCCTGCGTCGGATCCCTTCCCTCCTGATATGCCTTTATCTTTTCTGCTTTGTTATCGTAGCCGATAACAGCCAGCACTTTGGCAAATGCTACGGCAATCGGCATGCCGACATAGCCGAGACCTATGACCGAAAGCCGCTCTTTTCCTGCGAGTAAATCTTCATACAACATGATTTACGCCTTTTCTTTCTTATGAAAACGGACGAGAGAGAACCTCTTCAAGTTCCCTTACCCTATCCTTGATGTCAAGATGCTTTCGAACAAAGTCAGCGGCTGCGGTGCCCAGCCGCTTCCGAAGTCTGTCATCTGAAAATAAAAGCTCTACCTTTTCCGCAAAGGCATCGGGGTCTTCCGTCGCGACAAGGTAACCGTTTTCTCCTGCTTTAATAAGATCCTCACAGCCGCCGATGTTCGATGCAACGGCGGGAAGTCCTGTCGACATGGCTTCCATCAGAGTATTCGGTAGCCCTTCGTGGCGCGAGGGAAAGATATAGACATCGGAAAGCTGATAATACGGGCAGGTGTCCGAAACTTCGCCTACGACCACAATGCTGTTTCCAAGTGTCTTGGAAAGGATCTGCATCTCTTGCAGCAAATCCTTTTGCCCGCCGCCGACGATAAGCAGCCGTGCCTGTGGAAATTTTGCATGGATTCGCTTCCACGCCGTTTCTAAAGTATCCGTTCCTTTGTTCAGCACCACGCGCGCACAAAAGAGCAGAACCAAGGCATCTTCCGGAAGCCTATGCTCCTTCCGGAGTTTCCTTTTCTGCGCATCGGTCACCTGCGCATAATGCACGGTATCGAGTCCCTGCGGCTGCACGATAACCTTCTCCTTAAAAATACCGCTGCGCTCTACAAAGGAACTCTGAATCGCGCGAGAGATAGCAAGGTACTGCGAGCACTTGGTAAAAACTCGGTTGCGCCAGCTCTCATGCGGGTCAAAGGATTCTGCAATCCCCGTCAGTGCCAGCGTCGCCGGCTTGTGAAAGACACGTGAATAAAGGATTGCCCAGACAGCAAAGGCAGGCCGCCCCAAGATGTAGAACGTATCAATGTCCCGATGCGTCGTCATCAATCGAAGAAACAACTCGCCGCCGCGAAAGGGTTCATGCAGCCGCACCAAATGCACGCCGTCGATGACTTCTGTCGACTTTGCTGAAAAACTGCGCTTTTTAGCAAAGATCGTCACCTTATGCCCCAGCGCTATGAGTGCTTTAGCATGATGCTCTGCATGAAACTCTGCCCCACTCTTCGTCGGTATACCATTTTTTGAAAACTTTTCGCCAATTGCATAATCCTTGATAATCAGACCTATGTACATGACCGATCTCCTTCACATCTTCGCATGTTAACCGATTGCTTTTCCTTAGGAAATCTCTGTATGAGCTCCTCACATGCCGCAATAGCCCGCTCCGGCGTCACATGCCAAAGACAATGCGGCTTGGGATTTGAAGGGCATTCTTCTCTGCGGCAAGTGCAGGGACAGCATGGTTCGTCTGCTGTCAGAGCCTTTGCCGCCCTCATAACGGGATGCCAACGTTTGGGATGTGTACAGCCGTATACGACAACCATCGGCGTGCCCGTTGTCGCCGCGATATGTGCTGCACCGGTGTCGACCGTGACGAAAAGCGCACTTCTCTTTATCAATGCCGCAAGATCTACCAGATTCGTCTCTCCGCAGAAGTTTTTTACCGGTGCGGCAAGTTTCGCGATAACTTCCTCAGCATACGCTTTATCTCCCGGTGCACCGACGATAAAAAAAGCTGCGTCATAAGATGCCTTAAGCGCTTTGACCACTTCGCCAAAATACACCTTAGGCCATGTCTTCAGTGGAAATGTACCTTTGACGCAGAGTGCAACAGGCATTTTCCCCTGCGGCAGACGCGAGAGAAGCGCCGCTGCCCGCTCATCATTCTCGCGCTCAATCCGTGCAAAGACAGGCTCTGCCGTCTCATCATCCGCCTGCCCTGTCACGCCGCGTACGATCGACTGATAGGTCTCTGCCTGGAGCGTCGCGTCGAGGTCATGCGTAATCTTGACCGTCTTTGTATAAAGCCAAGTCACGCGGCTCGGCTTTGAATCAAAGACCTTCGATGGACCGATGCGCGTAGGGATGCGGGCAAGGAAGGCGAGGAGCGCAGGACGTAATTTCCGATCCAAGGAAATGGATAGGTCAAAATGACGGTGCCTTAAATCCCGCACCATGTTCCACATCTTTGCAAAGGCATTTTCCTTCGCCTTGTATGAAAAGACGATAACGTCGTCAATGACAGGATTGTTTTCCACTGCCTCGCGCACGGCTGGCTTCACCAACATCGTAATCCGTGCCTCAGGATATGCCCGTCGAAGAAGCGCAATCGCGCCTGTCGTCAGTACGACGTCGCCAAGGTTGACCAGAGCGTTCACCAGTATATTCCAATACATTTTCCAGCCCTCTTTTCCCATCCTTCCGCCATACCCTATCCATTATTTCCTGCGAAGTTTTTCCATCGCCGCCGCGATCTGCGCATCTACATCGTCTTGAAAAGCAAAGCGCCTGCGATAGACGGCGCGCTTTCGCGTGGGAACTTCTTCCATCGTCTTTCTAGATTCTGTCAGCGGCAGCTCATAAAATCTAGCGTCTTTTGTCACATGACCGCCGGCCTCCTCCCAGAAAACGCCGAAGTCGGTCTTCAGCTTTCGGTCGCGGCGAACGTGGTTATTGGCATAATAGCCTTCGTTTGAGACGGCATAGATATGCTTTAAGGCAAGTGCGCGCGCAACCGCCTGTGTCATGTACAAAATGAGATTTTTTGTCCGATAGCGATGTGCCCGCTTCGTCGCTTCTTTGACAATTTCCCGCGCATGAGCCATATTCGGTCCCTGCATCGCCCCGATGAAAAGACTTTCCTCACCTGCCGCATCGTAGCCAAGCCAGAAAATTATCTGATACAACGCTTCGCCGCCGAGGAGCATCATGACCGAGAGCATGCCTTCCTTACGTTGTCCAGGCTCAAAGGTCAGAATCGCCTTCCATACGCTCCCCTCGTCCTTGCTCCGCCAAATCTCATAGCGCCGATCAAATCGGACGAGCTTCGTCACTTCGTTTTGAGGAAATTTCTTTTCTAAAAGCATAACGTGCTCGCGAATGAGTTTCGCACGCACAGCACAGCTTGAACCTGCGAAAAAGAATGCCCGCGTCGCCTGCTCGATAGGGAATGGATTCGTCTCTAAAATCGCCTTTCGCGCGGGATTATCCGCGAAAAAACGGTAGAGTGCGCCGAGCTTTCCTGCATGAAGGAGAACGCGCACGCGATAGGTCAGCAGGCGATGCCTTTCACGCCAATTCTTCGTGTTGTACATCTTCTGCCCAAGCATCAGAATCTCTCGAATCATTCTTCATCCCCCACATGCCTGTTTCCCTTTGTGAGATAGTATAGCTTGACATACTTCGCCATCGTATAAAAATAGTGAAAGGAAGCGAGCACGAATCCGATGGTGCCGTCACGCCAGCCGCCGCGGAGAAAATACATCCGAAACGACGCCCACGCTGGGTGCATGACAAAATCCACAAGATGTGCGCGCTTCCCTTGCTTTTGCATTTTTTCTGCGGCAAGCGTCGTATAAAAGTTCAGCTTTGCAAAGTAATGCTTCCAATCCCGATACGGGTAATGAATCATATAGGCATCCTTCGGCAGCTTCTTTTCCACATAGTCATGATGGAAAGCAGGGTGTACAAAGCCTGTGACATACGTGCCCTTTTTGGGCAGCAAACGCACGACGTAATCCGGAAACCAGCCGCCATGACGCAGTGGATGCTCCCAGAAATAATTGAGGCGTGCATTGAGATAGGCAAATTTCCGATCGTCTTCGGCGACAATCTGCTTCACCAACGTTTGCAGCTTCTTTGAAGCGCGTTCATCAGCATCGATAAAAAAGACCCACGGATGCCGCGCTTCTTTGATGGCAAATGTCTGCTGCGCGCCCCAATTTCCTGCAAGGGCATGCTGCACGACACGCGCACCATGTGCCCTCGCGATTTCTGCCGTCCGATCTGCACTGAAATCATCAATAACGAGCACTTCATCTGCAAAGGAAACGCTCTTGATGCAGTCCGCAAGGCTCTTCTCCTCGTTTTTCGCCAGTATGATGGCAGAAAGTTTCGCCATATTGCCTCCGTTTCATTTGCCGAATGACCCAAATATCACCGTGCCGCACCAAGAAGATCCGCCTATTCATCCTTTAAAATTCCGACGATACGCTCGGCAAAAGCTGCGGGACTGTATGCCCTTGCCGCTTCAGACAGGGCACGCGCGTAATGCGGCGCTTCTCTATCGTAAGTATTGATAAAGTCGATGAGACAGTCTTTCAGCTTATCGAGATTCCCGCTCGGAAAGGTCTTGCCGATGGAGTAGGCAGTAAAGACTTCCGGGTTCATGTCATCGCTTGCAATAACCGGCTTTTGAAAACCGATTGCCGTAAAGAGCATACCGCCCCAATGGTAGCGATAACGCGGTGCACTGTAAGGCATGAGAAGTATGTCAACCTCTGCGATAGCCCTCTGCCATTCGGCACCGATCAGCCCCTTATGCAAAAAAGAAATGCCGCCCTTTCCCTTGTATTTGGCAAGGATGCGCTCAAAATCCTCTGCATCCTCCGGATGCATGGTCGAGCCCTGCACAAGAAGCTGCACCGGCCGCGCAAACGAGCTCTCACCCGCAAGATAGACATCGAGAAAATCTTCTAAACGCTTTTCACGACGATACTGCCCAAAGAATCCGACCGTAAGCGTCTTCTTTGCCGAAGGCTGCATGTCCGGCCGCCAGGAAATATCACGCGGCACAAAGGTCGGCGGATAAATCGTTCGGATATTTTCTCGCTGCTCGCCAAAGATCGAGTCCGTAAATGTGAGAACCGTCGGGCGGATATTCGCACAGTTCTTTAAGGCATCCGCCGCTTTCAAAAACTTCGGTGCTTCCTTCGGATTGATGCCATGAAGAATGAAGATGACAGGAATCTTTGACTTTCTCAGGACACTGTGTCTCAGTGCGCGCAGGTAACGATATGTCGATGTCGGAATGATAAGCGCATCGACCTCGCCGCGCTTTCCGGCAGCAAAGAGCGAACGATACCACCCAAGGCGGCGGGTCTCACGCTGCATGGTGCGAAAAAGCTTTCGAACACCGGTAACCCCCGCATAGGAGACAACGTCACCCGGAAGCTCCTGTACCGGCACATGGTAATTCATCGCAAAATGGAAGCCTTTCGGCACATAAAAGGAGACCTTGTGCCCAAGCTTTGACAGTTCCTCGACAAGAATGCGGTCAAAATCTACTTCATGCCCGCCGGGTGTCATGATATTTTCAAATATCCCTATCCGCATCCCATCGTCTCCCCTCGTTGATTTACCAGCATGATTTCAAACGCTCCGGATGGCGCAGGAGCCATGCCGTTACCGATGTATAGCCTTCAAGTTCATCCAAAAACGGAATCTTTTTTTCTGGAAGCTCTACCGTAAGGACAGGTTCACTGCCTGCAGCAAGCGGCTGATAAACCGCGTCGTCCATGGGGCCGATGGCATCTTTTGTCATCCAGTGGTACGGCGTGACGATGTGGTCGATCGGTGTCATCAGGGAAGGAAACAGCGAAGCATATGAAAAGCCCTTCGGTGCAATCAGTTCCATCAATGTCGGAAGGATATGCATATGACTGCCGAGCGCATTGCCTCTAAAAAGAGATTGGTCGATTTCGCAGTGGTGCATGGCAAACGACGTACAGTAGGTCTCATGAAGTGAGACATCCTGACGCGAAAGCGTTGCGCCGGGACGAATCGGCATATGCGAGTGATCTCCTGTCACGATAAAAAGCGCATCGGGATAATCCGCCCGCATCCGCTCGATAAAGCGCGTAACCGTCCGATCGGTATACCAATATGTACCCAATTCTTTTTGTCTCGCGCGATCCTTTCGAACGACCTTGGGGATACCGGGCATCACCTTGTCGACATCGTAACCAAACGCTTCAACTGGCACGGTATATGGGCCATGGTTTGTCGTCGTATAGATAAAGTGGAGTCTCGGCGCATCGTCCATCGCTTCAATGCGCTTTGCCGCTTCCTCGAGGAAGATATGGTCGTACACGCCGACCCATGTGCGCGGTGCATCAGGTGAACAAAACTCCGTCGCGCTCATCACCTTTGAAAAACCGATGCCGGGCGCGTATTTGTCAAAGTTGCCATTCGTCGCATTGCCGCCATACCAATAGATAGACGTATACCCCAGCCTCTTCATCTGCTGTGGAAGTGACAAAACAGGTCCGCCGTGCCAGAAGATTTCGCGTTCATTGAGCTGGAGACGTGCATCAAAGATGCCCGTCATCAAACCGACGATCGCAGGGCGTGAGACCATGCCCGCCGGCAAAAAATGAGAAAGCGACACCGTGTGCGGATCTGCGCGAAATGCCTTGGCACCGTCCATGATGTGATAATCTGCGTACAGCGGATCAAGCGGCATTTCTGAGTAGCTCTCGACGACGATGAAGAAAATACGCGACGGCTTCGCTAGCTTTGCGCCCGCTGCCGTCCGCTGAAAAGCAGCTTCCGGCAGCTCGGACGGATGCCACGAAACTCTTGAAGGACTTATGCGGTGAATGGCTGCTGCATCCATTTCATCCGTCCGCGATAACAGTTCATTTTCTGGTCGGCGAAAGACCTCTTTCAATGCCTCGAGATCATCTACTGTCGCACGCGCCATAAAGATATCTTTCTTGACCACAGGCGGAATCTCATCCCACTCTGGCTTGTTGCGATGGTTCAATGAACCACCGTAACGCACGAAATAAAAGGCAAGTGTCACAAAAAGGATGATGCCCACATTCATCGCAAGCTGAAAGAACCCCGAGGATAGCTGTGGATAGGGAAGGTTCGGAATGGCAAGCAAAAGTGAGCCTGCCCCAAAATAAAAAATAAAATACGGCAGGAAACCGAGGAGTATCCATACACCGTGATGCTGGTGCAGAAAGATATCTAAAAGATTGTGTTTTTCCGCCTTCTGACCGAGGCGGACAGTATCATTAAAAATATCGTGAAAATGTGCATAAAAAATCATTTTGCCGAAGAAGGCAAGGTAAAGTGCGAGCGCATAGATGCCGGCAAGCACTAAGCGAACACTGTCCCCTGCTGCACGGTAAGCCGGCAGAAATGCGGCAGGCAGGCTGACAAAAAGTACCATGACAAGAAACAGATAGGCGTTTAAGTCCATTCCCCACCAAAAGCCGTAGCGAAAACAATGATACCATTTCTTCCACTCGCCAAATGGCGTTTTCTTCGGTCTCTCGGCAAGGATGAAGGCAAGGCGAAAGAGCGCACAAAATATGGGCGCAATAAGCGCAAGCTGCGCATCCTGCTGAATGCCGTCATAAAATGCCTGAAACACTGCCGCTCCTTTCATTTTCTCGCTGCCTGCTTCTCGATTATCCCTTTATCTTATATGCGATGCAACGAGATCGTACAGGCTGCCTCTCGCATAACGCAGACCCATAATACCCGCATCTTTTGCACAGAGGATATCCTTCTCGCTGTCGCCCACAAAAAAGGATGCCGAGCGATCGATGGCATACTTCGTGCACGCTGCATCGACCATGCCGGTTTTTGGCTTGCGGCAGGTGCAGTCCCTGTCATATGCCGCAAGTTTTGCACCGACGAGATGCGGACAATAGTAAAGCGCATCAAGATGCGCCCCATTTTTTGCAAGTTCTGTATTCATCCAATCGTGAACCGTCTGCACGTCCTCCTCAGGATAATAGCCGCGTGCAACACCTGACTGATTGGTAATGATAATGGCAAGGTAACCTAAGTTATTCACATAACGAACGGCATCTCTCGCCCCTGGCATCCACTGGAAATCCTCTACACGATGCAAATAATGGACATCGACATTCAGCGTACCGTCGCGGTCAAAAAAGACGGCCTTATTCCGCATATTTGAAGTAAGCGCCGGCCTCGAGGAAATCGACGTATTCTTTGACTGCCGTATCCAATTCCGTAAAGTCGCCGTCATAGCCCGCTTTTATAAGCTTTGTCGTATCGGACTCTGTAAAACTCTGGTATTTGCCCTTGAGGACTTCCGGAAATTCGCGATAGGCGATCTCTCCCTTGCCCATCGCCTTGATGACGGCATGTGCCGCCTCATTATAGCTATGTGCATGCCCTGTACCACAGTTATAAATGCCGGACGGCGCATGATTTTCCCAAAACCAAAGATTGACCTTACAGACATCCTTGACATAGACAAAGTCGCGGCGCTGCTCACCGTCTTCGTAACCGTCTGTCCCACGGAAAAGACGTGCACATCCCGTATCGTTGATTTGATTGTAAAGCTGGTAGAAGATGGATGCCATCTTGCCCTTATGCTGTTCCTGCGGCCCGTAGACATTGAAGTACTTCAGCCCGACGATCTGGCTGCGCGCTTCGGGCATGACCTGCCGGACATAGCGGTCAAAGGCAAGCTTTGAAAACGCATATGGATTCAGTGCATCTTCGCACTTGTCGCCTTCGGTAAAGCCATTTGTACCAGCGCCGTATGTCGAAGCAGAACTGGCATAGAGAAACGGAATGCAGTGCTGCAGACAGAAGTGAAGCAGTGACTTCGAATACTCATAGTTCGTCTGCATCATAAAGTTGACATCGTACTCCATCGTATCGGAGCAGGCACCCTCATGGAAGATGCCGTCGATATCCATGCCGTCGAATACATTTTTCTCGATGGACTGAAGGAAATCCTCCTTATGCTGATAGTCTAGGAACTTCAATCCGCGCAGGTTCTTATAGTTCTGTCCGTCCTTGAGATCATCGACGATCAGGATGTCCTTTCTGCCGCGCGCATTGAGTTCATGCACAAGATTACTGCCGATAAAGCCGGCACCGCCCGTTACGATAATCATACGATCTCCTCCAAGATTACTATTTTATCTTACTCATTCTGGTCAAGCGCCTCTAAGAGCTCTTCCTGACTGACCGCGTATGTTCCAAGCCTTGCGACAACGACGCTTGCTGCGAGGTTTGCAATGTACGCGCCGTCTTCCGGGGAAAGGCCGCCTGCCAGTGCCGTCGCAAAAACCGCAATAACAGTGTCTCCCGCTCCTGAAACATCAAAGACTTCCTGTGACTTTGTCGGTATGTGCCTGGCGCTTTTTTCTGTGACAAGCGAAAGCCCCTGTGCTGAACGCGTCACGATGAGGTTCTTGACCCTGTATTTCCGCATGAGGTAGCGCGCCATACGCTCGACTTCTGCGCTGTCATTTTCAATGGGCTCTAAAAGGACTTGATTCATCTCTTTGAGATTCGGCGTCACATAGTCCGCATGTGCATACTTCGACCAGTTCGCTCCCTTTGGGTCGATGACGACGGGAACGCCATGCGCATGGCTGGCCTTGATGATGGTTTGGCAAGTTTCTTCGGTACAGGTGCCCTTGCCATAGTCGCTGATAATCACGCAGTCCAGGCTTTCGGAGAGACGCCCCTCAATATAGTTGATGAGGCGTTCTGCTTCCGGTCCTTCGACCGATCTCGCCTCTTCAAAGTCCAGGCGAAGCATCTGCTGATGATCACCGATGACGCGGAGCTTCGTCGTTGTCGGACGCGCCGTTGTCACAAGACCGCGATAATCAATACCGCGCGCTGTGAACTTTTCCAGCAGACTTTCACAGTGATAGTCGTCCCCGACGAACCCCGCAATGCTCGTCCTGCATCCAAGAAGAGCGAGATTATGCGCGACATTGGCCGCACCGCCCAAGGTCTCCTTCGTATCCTTCACATGTGTAATGGGTACTGGTGCTTCGGGTGAAATGCGCGTGACCTCGCCGTAATAATACTTGTCGAGCATGACGTCACCGACGACAAGCACTTTGCAATTTCTCGTCCGATTCGCAATAAATGTGCGCATAGTTTCTTTATCCATCCGTCCCCTCGCTTTCCTCTTTGCTATTTGTTACGCCCGATCGAGAAGCATAGCCTCAGATTTTACCTAATTCTATCATACGACACTTGAAATTTCCACCATCAGCAGGTAGATCCGTCGCCTTCTTCCCTCCCGTCTCCTTCAAGAGCTTCTGCACGGCATCTAAGATAATCTTTGGCGGAATATGCTTCATACACGCCATATGCGCTTCACCTGTTCTCGGACATTCGTGGATGCCGCAGGGGTGGCACTTCTCCGGCGTCTTTACCAAGATATCCCGCTCATCATATGGGTAAAAGGTAGGCACTGGACTTGCACCGAACATCGTGACAACCGGAAGATGCATGGCAACACCGACGTGCATCGGCCCCGAATCCGTAGTCAAAAAGAGCACGCAGCGGCGAAGGCATGCGGCAAGCCCCGCCAGGCTGACCTTTCCCGTAAAGACATGGATATGACCGCTGTCCTTTTTTTTCATCTTCGACAAGCAGTTTCTGACGGGTTCTTCATCGCCCGGTCCGCCAAAGAAGGCGATTTCATAGCCCTCCCCGATGAGTGTATCTGCACATTCGGCAAAGTAATTGTCAATCCAGCGCTTTGTCATCCAACTCGCACCGATGTTAAAGGCGATGACCTTTGCCTTCCCGGTAAAATTTTCTCTCCATAATTTTGCTGCTTCCGTCTCACCCTTTTCCGGCACGACCATCTCGATGCCGCGGTCGTCTATCTCTTTCACGCCGACCGCATCCTTCAATACACGAAAATGCGCCTTAACTTGATGCATTGTCTTTTCCGGCGGTGTCCCTGGCATCGCATAGTTGTCGAGCACCTTGTCGAAAAAGAATGAGAAACCCGGCTTTGCATAACCGACAATGTATTTACTGCCCGAAAATGCAGCGATTGCCGAGGCGCGCTCGTTTCGATGCAGGTTGATGACGAGGTCAAAATGCTCCTTTCGAATCCTTTTGATGAAATTCAGCAGATGCCAGCAACCATCGTCCGCACCTTTTTTATCCAAAAACATACATGCATCAAGATTTGGATTTTGTTCCACAAGGTCGCGCAGCTTCTTATCCGCAAGAAGTGTGATACGCGCCGTCGGAAAGTTTGTCCGCAGGGTTCGAAGCGCCGGCGTCACAAGCATTAAATCACCGATGTGCATGAGGTTGATGACAAGGATATTCTTATAGTCTTGCAAACCTCTTACTCTCCTGTAGAAGTGTCCGCATCGTCTAAACTCGTACCATGGACAGCAAGCCACCAAGAAATCGTACGCGCTGCCGGAATCCACTTCATCGCTTTCGCGCGTTCGGCAGCTGCATCAAAGCCGCCCGCAGGCGTCCAAGGCAGTGCTTCCATCTGGTCGCGGTCAATAGCGCCCATGGCGTTTTGTGTTAGGAAACACGAGGTGTTGAAACCTGCACCAAAGACATCCGGTCCTTCGGTCATACTCGGTAAAATCGAATAGTAGACGAAGTCCTTCGGCGCGATGAGTTCCATCAGCGTCGGAAGAAGACTCGTCAGACCGCCTGGTGCATTTTCCGGCAGAAGGTCTTTCGTCACGCCAGCACCATAGATGAGAAGAGGGACTGCCTGATGCTCGTACAGCGTCGGATGCCGGCTTGGATCCGTGCGAACGGCATGGTCTCCCGTTACCAAAAAGAGACTGTTCGGATATTTCTTCTCCGTCTCCTTGATGAACTCTGTCACGACTTTATCCGTATACCAATAGTGACCGAGCTCCTTTGCCAGCTGGTCTGGATTTTCAACGTCCGGCATCGAATGCGTGATCTCCTTTGCGCGGGAAAGGTCAAATCCCTCTTCCTCAAGATCGATGCTGTAGGGCGGATGGTTGGAGACCGTCTTGATGACGTGAACGGTCGGCGGCTCGGAGGCAAGGTGCTCAGATAGTGCCGCAAAGATGCTGCGGTCGTCCGTCCCGAAGGTATTGACCTTCGGCGCCCCCATATCCGTATAACCGTAGAAGTTATCAAACCCCTGTGCAAGAGAGAATGGCTTCATGCTCGCCCATGCAGGATTACCGCCGTACCAGAAATCGACGTTATAGCCAAGTTTTTTCATCTGTATGCCGAATGCCGTCGGGTAGGGATCACGGATACTGCGCGGCTGAAGATTGACAGCAACGCGCATTTCAGAAAGCCCCGAAATAATGCCGTCGAAGGCAACCGACGTATATTCGCCGTTCGGCATGAATGCATGCGTCTCATAACCATTCGGTGCCTTCATCAGACTCATGATGCCGTCTGCGATATGAAGGTCCTTATACTTATCGAGCATCGGCCAGCTCATGCCGCTTTCCTCAAGAATGATGAAGATATGCTGCGGCTTTTCAATATGCGGTCCCTTTGCCCTTCGCGCAAGGTACGGCTTCAGATCATTGCCGTTTTCCTCTTCATGCCCTGCGACAAATTTCGCATACTCTCGAATCTTATCCCTTTCGACAAACGTCCCCGCCTGCCCGGTCTTCATCTTTTGGCGAACTGTCTTGACGCGGTACATCGCCTGCGCATCATCGAGAACGCATTCATTTAAAAAGTCATCGCTTGTAACACCTGCACTCTCCCAGTTGATACCACGCCCAAAGGTAAACGAACCGCCGAAGCGCACAAAGATAAAAGCCGCTGCAAAAACGACGAGAAATCCTGCCGCAAAGAGAGCCGGACGCTTGGAAAAAACATATGGAAGCGACGATATCCGCGCGCGGAACAGAAAGCGAAGCAGAAAGAAGCAGAGCACCGTGAGAACAAGTGCGATGCCCATGCGCCAAATAAGCCCATAATCCTGTATCATCATCATGATGACAGAACCAAATTTCTCATTCGTCCCCGCCATGACCTGCTGCGCGTTATATGTGGTGTGAAATTGATCGTAGAATGGAAAGCGCGCGATAAAGAGAAGGTGAAAGACAAAGCTTGCCAGCGTTCCGTAAAAAAGACGAATCTTCCCCGCAGCTTTCTTAAAACACGGAAAGAGGAAGGTTCCAAGGGTCAAAAAGACAAAGGGGAGGAGTGCCGTGCCGCCCGCTGTCTTAAGCGACAGCCGCAGACCCATCCAATTTGCGAGTAAGATCTCGCCCGCACCTGTATCCGATGAAATATACGCGTGCATAATGCCCATGAAGATCACACGGTAGAGGCAGACAAGAATGAGAATAAAGAAAAAAAAGCGAAGATCCATTTGAATGTTCGCCCAAAAGGTCTGAAGACGGGATTCGTTATTTTTAAAGAGTGACACGGATACTTACCCCCTCTGATTTCCTGTAAATCCGATTTTTTTTCCTACGGTTTCGGGTGAGATAACGGCAAGACAGTCGATATCTTTTGGACAGACGCGTTTCCAGCAGCCTTTACATTCATGTGAGGCTTCCACTGCATTTTCGATCTGTCCGTAAGGACCGTTGCGGTTAGCATCCGTTGGGCCCATAAGCATGATCGTCTTTACGCCAAGCCCTGCAGCGAGATGAACGGGACCCGTATCACCGCCGACGACAGCTTGCGCATTTGCCATAATTGCCGTAAGCTCTTTGAGATTTGTCTTTCCCACAAGGTTCACCGGTGGAATCGCCGCTTCCCGCTCAATGCGCGCGGCACGTTGTTCATCGACAATGCCATCTCCGATGAGAATGGGAATGCTGTTTCTTGCATAAATACAATCGACAAGGTTGGCAAAATGCGATTCCGGCCAGCGCTTATTTGGCCAATTGGCACCGATGGCAAAGACGACGTAGGCACAAGAAAAATCCGCTCCTGCCTGCCGGAAAAGTTGCCGCACAAGTTCTTTTTCACGTACCGGCACTTCGAGCGGGAAGCGCACGTCTTGTACACGACACCCTGCGGCGCGTGCAACGTCGAGATAACGCTCGACGATATGCCCATGTGCATGTGCCCCGACGACCGGACGCGAAATACATCCGCTTCCCTCACGCATATTGCACATGCCAAGCTTTTGCGGCGCTTTTGCAAGACATGCGATCGCGGCGGACTTAAAAAGTCCTTGGAGATCCAACACTGCATCATAATGCCGCGCCTGTATCTCTTTTCGAAATGGAAAGAAATTCTTCAAGAAGCCGCCCAGAGAACGAAAGTCTTTTTTATGAAAGGTAAGAATCTCGTCAATGCAGGGATTCATTTCAAGCAGCGGTTTTGCTGGTGGTTCGATGACCCATGTGACATGTGCCTGCGGAAACGTCTCTTTCACCGCATGAGAAACGGGAAGTGCATGTATGACGTCGCCAATGGCGGACAGCTTTACAATAAGTACATTCTGCATGCTCTCCTGCTTTCCTAAAACAATCGATACGGCACTTTGCTACGACTTTTCCTGCGCTTCGATCTTCTTGATGACGTTTGACGTCGAACGACCGGGTACGAGTGGGATGAAGGCAACCTTGCCGCCGTATCCTGCAACGACCTTTGCTTCAGGAAGCGTGTCAATCGTATAATCCGCCCCCTTCGCATAGACATCCGGTTTTATCTTTCCAACAATCGTCTCTGCCGTCTGCTCGCTGAAGATGACGACGTAGTCAACGCAGTGAAGAGATAAGAGCACCTCCGCTCGATCTTCTTCCCCATTGATGGGGCGCGTGCTCCCTTTCAGCCGGCGAACAGACGCATCGCTGTTCAAGCCGACGATGAGGATATCCCCTTGATTCTTTGCCGCTGCCAAGTAGCGGACATGCCCCGCATGGAGAATGTCAAAACAGCCGTTTGTAAAAACGATGCGCTTTCCACCGTGCCGAAGGATTTCTGCCAATGCCATTATATCTCTGTCTGCTACAAGCACGTCAATTCTCCCGTTCTCTTCTCTTTAAGATAGCCGCGCGAAGTTCGCTTGCGCTGACGGTTGCAGTACCAAGTTTCCGAACAGCGATGCCACTTGCAAAGTTGCTGGTACAGGCAGCGATTTTTGGCGCGATGCCGCCCGCAAGTGCGAGTATCATCGCCGCAACGCAGGTGTCGCCTGCGCCAGAAACATCAAAGACTTCGCTCTTATCCGTCACGGGAATGTTGTGTACGTCCCCAGTCTTCTGGACGAGAATCATCCCCTTTTCACCACGCGTCACGAGAACACCATCACAGGCAAGCTGCTCGATAAGATTTTGTGCCGCCTGTACGATGCTCGGTTCATCCGCCAGATCATGGCCAATGGCTGCTGAAAGCTCCGCATCGTTTTGTTTGACATAGCCGATTCCCTTGAACCGAACGACATCATAGCGCGAATCTACGATGCTTGGAATCCGATTTTCCTTACAGTATTCGATAATCTTCTGCTGAATCTTCGGCGTAACAGTCCCTGCGCCGTAATCACTGATGACAACGCCGTCAACATGCGGCAGAATATTGCTAATGGCTCGCAAAAGTTCCATTTCCATGGTTTCCGAAAGCGGATCGCTGCACGTACGGTCGATGCGGACGATCTGTTGGCTGACGGTCGCTCGTCCGCCGGCAATGATGCGGGTCTTCGTGGTAGTCGGACGGTTTTCATCGCCGAAAAGTCCCTCCATACGGACGCCATTTTTCACGAAGATATGCCGCAGCCCATCCGCTGCACCATCGCGCCCGAGGATGCCGACCGCATATGCCGTGCCGCCGAGCGTCGCAATATTATTGACGACGTTTGCCGCGCCGCCGGCAATCACCTTCTCTCCTGCCTGTTCCAAGACGAGCACCGGTGCTTCGCGCGAGATGCGCGAAATGCGCCCGTCGAGATAAATATCCGCCACCATGTCACCGATGATCAAGATCTGCTTTTTCTGCATGGCGCCGATGATTTCCTGCGCTTCTAATTTTTTCACTGCCATATATCCCCCAAAGCCTGTAACACCCTTACTCGCCAGCCTTCCTCACGCCGCATAGGCGAAGGCAGCCATCGCCTGCTCACCACGGTGTAAATTCAAGCTTGACGCTCCATTGATCCTGTTTGGAACGATAGCGCACAATGGCCTGCAGGCAGTGCATATCGTGAAACCAATAGTAGTCAACATCGCTTAACTCGCCGTCATCGAGATTGTAGCGCGTGCCAATCGCAATGCGATCATGATCCGAAATGCGATAGCTGAACCCGCCTTCAAACCGACGATGATAGTCGCTGGTTTCATAATCGAAAAGGGAATTATCCTGCGTGACTGCACTGTAATGATACCCAGCATAAGCAGACCAGCGGGCATTGAAGTCCTTTGTCACGACGGCATCAAAGTTAAGGCCGTTTTGAACGGAATGATCGTATCCCTCGCGCACGACATTGTAGCCGATCGACGTGTTGAGATGATAGCCCTTCCAGTACAGCGGGAACGGCGTAAGCGTGACGCCGTATTCGGTGTGCATACTGTGGATACCTTTATTGTACCACCTGCCGCGCTCTGCATGAAGGCTGTAGGTAAGCGGCAGCTTGCCGACTTGATCACCATAGGACCAAACAAAAGATGGTTCTTTCTTGATCCAGTTGTCATCGCCATCCTTGAAATGCCCATAGATTACCCCGGTCGACATATGGCGATTCGACCATGTGATATTGTAGTTGCTGCGCCAATGCGCGCGGGTCATCCAGAGAAGATTGAGATTTAAATTCACATTCTTAAGGAGCGGGCGGCGAATCTTGTAAGAGATCCAAGCGCCGTCATCCGAATCATAGCCGACGCGCGGCAGCTTCCGATTGCCCCCGTCATCCTTCAAATCCACCACATAGTGCTTCCTCGAGAAAACGGTCTTTCCCTTGATATGGAGTTTCATATTTTCCATGACAATCTTATCGCCGGGATACATTGTCAGCTTTTCCGCGCTCCAATGGTAGTCCGGCTTTATCGCGCTGCACTTTGTCGCCGTACCGTCGTAGGCAACATAGTGATCCGGATAGAACTCGAAGCGCTTGCCCGTGATGTTATAGCGGTCAACACGCCCCGTCGCACTCTCCATCGTGCCGATCTTCGTCATATAATTGTAGCGCGCCTCATAACCATCGAGAATCACATGGCTCATGCCCGGCGTCATCTGGAGGATACGCGAATGTTCTGGAAAGTAGAGATCATGCGTCTCAAGGTTGCCAGAGGTATCCTGACCATCATACGAATGGGCATCCGCCTGCAGAATATGCACTTCACCCTTGCTCTTGAAGTCACCGTTTCGTTGATCATACGTGAGGTCATCGCCTTCAAAGGCAAGCGGCGCCGGCTTTGTCGTATCGGAAGGATCCCACGGATAACGAAGATGCTCCTTCATATCCTCTGCTGCCTTTAATAGTTCTTTTTGCTCATCAGTCAGGCGATTTTCGCGCTCTGTGCGATGGTTGTTTTCAATATAGTCCAGTGCCTCAATTCCTGTATTGGAATTTGCCTTATAGGCAGCGAACACAGACGTGGCAGGAAACATCATGACAAGCATCAAAAGCGCTGCCGAGACGTTGCTATTTCGATTCATGGAGCATCCCCTATTCATGCCAAAGAGAGAAACCTTGGCGCAGTATCCAGAAATATTCGCGAAGCATTAGATTCCCTCGACGCCTTCGTTCATGCTGCCCTTTCGATAACCCAAAAGATCAAGCGAAACGTGCGAGAAGCCGAACTCACGAAATGCCCTTACAATTTTCGCACGGACAGCCGGCGCAAGGATACGATCGATATCCGCAGGTTCCAATTCAATGCGCGCCGTATTCAGTTCAACACGGACGCGAAGCTGATGAAATCCCTCATCTTTCAGAAAATTCTCCGCCATACCGACGCATTTGAGCTTATCTGCCGTCAGTTCCATCCCATAGGCAAAACGTGAAGCAAGGCAGGCAGACGATGGACGATCCCATCCCTTGATGCCGAGTTCCTGCGATAAGGCGCGGATATCCTTCTTGGTGAAGCCGCTCGCATGAAGCGGGCTTAAGGTATGAAGCTCTTCAAGCGCCCTGCGCCCTGGGCGATAATCGCCGTCATCATCGAGATTTGTTCCCTCAGCGATGTTCGTGATACCAAGCTCCCCGGCTGTCGCCCTCAGCTGCGTGAAGATCGCCGTTTTGCAATGGTAGCAGCGATCGGTTGGATTTTCCTTGACATGCGGTACATCGAGGATGGGAAAGTCCATCACCTTTAAGGTGATACCTTCCCGTTCACAAAACTGTCGCGCTTCATCGACATCCCTATCTGGCACAAAGGCAGAAGCTGCGGTAAAGGCAACACAACTATCCCCCAGTGTATCATGTGCCACCTTTAATAGGAGCGTCGAATCGATACCGCCCGAAAAAGCAATCGCGACTTTGCCTAGCGCAGTAAGCATCTCTTTCAATGCACTATATTTTGCTTGAAGCTCACTTGTCATGAAATTACTCCTTCGGTTTCAAAATTCCATTTTGATAGGCGAGCAAGAGTTTATAAAGATCGGTAATCTCATCCTGAATCCATCGACCTTCATCCGTATCACCTACCGTCGTACGCATGGCTTGCAGTTCAACCGTCTTCGAGACGGACTCTATGTCATTGTTTTCACGAAGTGCCTCGCGAACATCCGCAATCTTCTGATGCTGCAGCAGGCGCAAACCACGCGAATTCGAGATGAGTGTATAGCCCGAAATACCTGTCTTCGTATGATATGCCCTGCAAAAACCACCGTCAATGATGATGGCGCGCCCATCCGCTTTAATGGGACTCTCGCCTTTCTTCACCTTGACGGGCACATGCCCGTTGATGATATGACCGCGCTTTGGATCCAGATCAAATTCCTTCAGGACACGCTCACAGCACTCGATTGTGTCGATCTGCTTAAAATAAGGATCCGCGGGTTCTTTCCAAGTGCTTTCGTCGGTGATCAGGGCACGCTCAAATGTCTTGAACTCGCGCCCCGAGATAGGCGATATTCTGCCGCACCAAAGAAAATATAAAAAGTCAAGGCTGCCCTGCGTCTGATAGAGATATGCCCTGCGTGCCTGCTGCTCGCAAAAATCAAACCAAGCCCGCCCTGCATACACTTTTCCAGCAAAGGGAATCGAGCGGAAGGAACCGTCTTCATTTAGCGGTACACAGCCGTGAAAGAGAAGATTTCCATTAAAGCGAGTGTAGACGCTCCCCTTTTGGTAAAGATAGTCGACATGGCGGCGAAGCGCCTTACTTTCCGTAAAATATGAACAGAGATCGTCGATGATCGTTCGCTCGTCTTCCGTCAGCTGATACGGATCATCTGCATTGCCGTCAATAGTCGGAAAATATGCGTTTTCAAGTTCATAACGCTTTCCATCGCCAAGAACGGCACAGGAGGAGCGAAAATCAATCTTATGCAGGAGCAAACGGCTCTGCATCTGAAAGTCTGGGTTGCGCTTGATAACGGCACCTTCGAGCTTAAACATCAGCATCGTCATCGCGTCTTCCGCTGCCTTGATCGGCGCCTTATCCGGGTAGAGCCGTTGTGCAAATGTCGTGAGCGGGCGCAGGCTGATGCCATAACCGCGCTCGAGAACATCGGTATTCTTATAGCGGAGCGAATTCCGAACGACCGTTGCAACACATACCTCGCTGCCAAGTGCCGCGCCCATCCATAGAACGTCGTGATTGCCCCATTGAATGTCAACAGAAGGATGTTCCATCAAAAGGTCGAGAATGGCATCAGGACGATCACCGCGGTCAAAAAAATCACCGACAATGTGCAGCCGGTCGACAGCAAGCCGCTTGATGAGGACGGTGAATGCCTCAATGAAGTCTGCGCCGCTGTCGATCTGCACGATGGTCGTCAATAATTTTGAGAGATAGACGCCCTGTGCCGCATCCTGATCCGGGCGCGTATTCATCAGCTCGACGATGACAGAGGCATAACGCATTGGAATGAAGCTAGAGATCTTTGACGCCGAATACTTATAACTCATCAGCTTGGCAAGTGCGAGAAGATGCTCTAGGTTTTTCCGATACCATGCAGGCGTCGCGCGCCTCGCCATTTTCACCTGTTCGATCTTTTCGCGTGGGTAATAGATCAGCGTCAAAAACTCTGCCTTTTCATCTTCCGTCATCCGCTCGCCAAAGACGTAATCGACTTTCTCCCGAAGGACGCCCGAGCAGTTATTGAGAATATGAAAGAACGAGTCGTACTCACCATGCAAGTCGCTCATAAAGTGCTCGATGCCCTTTGGCAGCGAAAGCCGTGACTGAAGATAAATAAGACTCTCATAAACGGATTCCTTCGTCGGGTACTTTTCCGACAGCAAGCGCAGCAGCTTGCTCGGTTTCTTTCCCCCACTTCCAATTTCAGCCATAGGTTCCCCCTTTCAAATATTCAGCAACGAATAAGACGAGCAAAATAAGCCCAATGGTCACGAGATATTCAGCTGTCGAGCCAACCTTGAACAAACGGATGCCTACCTTCTTGTGGGGCAGAAGAAAAGGAACTTTGCCACAAAGCGCGTCCTCAGCAATATGAAGCAATGCGCCGACCATC
>ERZ772957.659-NODE-659-length-26068-cov-6.427709_pt1 | contig 26068 bp, 22 predicted proteins | sample MGYA00580682_ERZ772957 | MGnify/ENA primary metagenome ERZ772957 (study PRJEB29015, sample SAMEA2737921) | human oral metagenome | biome: human oral; feature: human-associated habitat; material: dental | place: China | collected 2025 ...
GTGAAACGGTTCTTAGTGAATGATAGTTGTATGACGAAATATCATATTGGTCTTCTCTGAATTGGCAGTCCTCATTTTAGATCTTCCGTATTGATTTTCCATTCCTTGTATATGCCACGAGGTGGCGTAAAACACGGCTTTCTTGTTACAAGATGGGACGGAAAGTCTGCAGGGCAAGCTCTTTGGGGGATTTAGGCGGGAAATGAGGGTTTCCTCTTACGATGGTAGATTTTTTCTTTTATGAGCGTTCGGATTTCCTCTCGTGAAGGTAGACGCTTTTCTCACGAGAAAAGATATGCGTGGTAGGAGTTTGTGTGTGCGGAATAGCGTCCGGTCAAGATCTTTTAGGGAAAATGCGAGCGTGTTTTCCCTATTTCCTTTTCTTTTAATGCGTTCTTGCCAGTTTGCGTTGGTCAGTTTGGTTATGTCGTATATATTTAATGTGCTTATTTTGCGTCAGTCGTGCGGATTATTCTATTTTCGTGGCTCTCAACTTGTTTTATAAGATATAAATATGCGTTGTGCTGTTTTCTGTTTGTGTACCAATTGTTAGGTAGGTTAGTTGGTAATCAGAAGAATTGACCAATATTTTTGACGGAAAGAAAAGAAGGTGAGTTGGAAAAGCATCTTTGTTGATAAAAAATAGGGAGCTACTCAATATTTTCCTAAGTGTGCAATGTGGAATCTCACATCTTTTACTTATCTTCGCCCTCAAATTCTAAAACTGTTATGGAAAGCATACAAAATTTTGCGGGATTAGTATCTCGTCTCTCTCAACATGGGCAACGCAAACGCGTGGCCGTAGTCTGTGCTTCAGATGAAGCAACGTTAAGTGCCGTAGCGCGTGCGCTCAAAGAAGGCTTTGTAGAAGTAATTTTCGTGGGCTGCCGCGCAGAAGTGGAAGCTTGTGCTGATCTACAGTCGTTAAACGATCATTTCTCCATTATTGATGCGACGGATAAGCAGGACGCAGCGGAAAAGGCTGTGGCTCTGGCGCGCGAAGGTAAGGTGGACTTGCTGATGAAAGGCTTGATCAATACGGATATTTTGCTCCGTGCCGTGTTGAATAAAGAGCACGGTATTCTGCCGAAAGGCCGTGTGCTGACGCACGTGACAGCTACGGAGATTCCGGGTTATCCTAAGTTGGTTTTCTTTACTGATCCGGCTGTGATTCCTTTCCCTTCACAGGAGCAACGCCGCGAGCAGATTCGCTACGTAGTGCGTATGTGCCACGCATTAGGCATCGAGACGCCGCGCGTTTCTTTGATCCACTGCTCTGAAGAGGTGAATGCAAAATATTTCCCCTACACGGTGGCTTACGGCGATTTGATTCGCGAGGCCAAAGACGGCGAGTTTGGCGATTGCGTACTTGACGGCCCGCTCGATGTAAAGACCTCACTCGACGCTTCTTCATTGGAGACGAAAGGCATTCAGTCGCCCATCGCAGGGCAGGCAGATGCTTTGATCTTCCCCGACATTGAAGCCGGCAACACGTTCTATAAGACGCTTACGCTTTTCTGCAAAGCGAAGGTGGCTACTGCACTTCAGGGAACGGATGTGCCTGTTGTGGTGACTTCGCGCAGCGACAACGAAGATACAAAATATTATAGCCTCGCTTTGGCTGCTACTACTATCTGATAATATTATGAAGAGAATCTTAGCTATCAACCCCGGGTCTACTTCAACTAAGATCGCGGTTTATAACGACGAGAAAGCGGTTCTTGTAAAGAAGATTATGCACACTCGCGAGGAGTTGGCGCCTTTCAAGGACTTTATGGAGCAGTTTGAGTTTCGCAAGCAAGTTGTATTGAAAACGCTTGAGGAAGAAAACATACCTTTCGAATTTGATGCTATCGTGGGCCGTGGTGGCTTGGGTAAGCCTATCGAAGCCGGTGTTTACGAGGTGAATCAGTTGATGCTCGATGATGTGGCTAAGGCTGTGCGCCGCCACGCGTGCAACTTAGGTTGCTCTTTGGCGCTGACTATATCTAAAGAGTTTCCCGGCTGCCGTGCGTTTATCGCTGACCCGGGCGATGTAGACGAACTTGACGACATAGCGCGCATCGGTGGCTTGCCTGAGATGCCGCACGAGCCTATTTGGCACGCTTTGAACCAACGCGCAGTGGCTCGCCGCTTTGCCAAGGAGCACAATACGCGCTACGAAGATTTGGATCTCGTTTGCTGCCATATGGGTGGTGGTATTTCATTGGCCGCACACCGGCACGGACGCGCCGTAGATGCGAATAATGCGCTTGATGGCGATGGACCGTTTACGCCCGAACGTACCGGAACGCTTCCTGCAGGCGACCTTGTGCACCTTTGCTTCAGTGGCAAATATACGCAAAACGAGGTGATGAACATCATTAAGAGTCACGGCGGTTTGGCTGCTCACCTTGGTACGAATGATATGATGGAAGTGGAGCGCCGCATGACTGAAGGCGATGAGAAATTTAAGCTCTACATCGATGCTTTGGCTTACCAGATCTCTAAGGGCATCGGCGGTTTGTCGACTTTCTTCTGCGGAAAGGTGGATGCCATCATTCTTACCGGCGGCATTGCTTATTTCCGTTATTTGGTTGAAGAAATTAAGCGTCGCGTAGGCTTTATTGCTCCCGTATATGTTTATCCCGGTGAAGACGAAATGGAAGCTTTGGCCTTAAATGCCTTGGCCGTATTGACCGGTCGTCGCGAAGTAAAAGAATACGTATAAGCACCTTTGGTGCAGAACTCCCTGTGCGACCAACTTATCCTGTTTGGTCAGCGGGAAGATAAGCTAAGCGCTGCGCCCGAAAGGGTGTGGCGCTTTTTTGTGTTTACGCTTGTGCCGATTCATCTGCGCGTCAGGCGCGCATCGTTTTAAGTTTTGGCTGCCGATCAGTTTTGACAGACTTGAAATTCAGTGCGTTTCATAGTTTTGCTTGCCACATTGCTTTCTTGCAACTCCTTTTTCTTGCGCTTTTTTCTATGGTATTTGGTCTCAATCTTGTTCTCTTTTGTCGCCGCGCCTGAGCTAAAAGCGTCAAGATGCTTCAAATACAGACAGAAAAGGCATCGAGGTAAGCCAAAATAACTACTGATTATCAGACATATATAGAGCTTAAAAACTTTCCTATAAGAGACGAAAAATTGTCTTATAAGACAATTTTTTCGATCATAGGAGACAATTTTTCCGATCACCTATGAAAGTTTTTCGAGTCACCTATGAAAGTTTCAGCACTTCCTTAAGCTCTTTTTTCGAGACTGCGCACAGGCGGAATAAAAGGCTGCAAACTGCTTGGCTCAAATAGCTGAAGGTTGTGCCGAAAACCTTCTAAGACCGCTATTGTCTGCTTGTCGAAGGGGCCTATGCGATAATGAGCCGACCAAGAAACTTCTTCGACACGCCGCCCATAAGTGCCGTGGATGATCTATGCGCTTTTTTGCCTCCGGCTATGCAACAGATTATAAACACACGAACACGGCGTTTCGCAACTCGGGGCGATGAGAATCCTCTATTCGCGTCCGGCAAATACTTTATGTTTATAAAAAAGAGACCTATACCCTAAACAGGCGGCAGCTTTATGTATCTTTGCAGAAAAGTGGAAGTAGACGATATGGTGATCAACCGAATTTGGAAAGATCTACAGTTGTCGGACGGCCTTTGGAGAAAAGAAAAGCCAACGATCAAAGCGCGGCGGGCTTTTGGCTCGCCACTAAAATTCGTAAAGGTAGCGTGCACCGCATACACTTCTTTCACATCGATGATCAAAGACGGGTTTCATCACGCAGAATCACTCTATTCTATATGAAACGGCTTATTACTTTTGCGCTTATAGCTCTATTATTAGTAAGTTGTGACTTTATGGCTAAGCGTTATAAGGTTGTTCCTGATCCTGAGGTGTATTTTCCCGATGGTCAGGAACTGAAGATGGCCACGGCCATCTATGAAGATAAACCTCGCGCCATACGAAGTTTGATTGAGGAAGGAATCGATCTGAACCATATCAGTAAAGGCGGTATGACCTATCTTTATTATGCGATGCTGAATAAGAACTACGATGTGATGGAACTGCTGTTGAAGCACGGAGCAGATCCTAATATTCATAGTAAGTTTTATACCAATCCTGCGTATCCTAAAAAAGGATATGGCGATGATAAGCATATCGGTGCTTGTTTGGCATATTGCGGCCGGCGGGCTTATGATATCAAATATATGAAGCTACTTGTAAAATATGGTGCAAATGTCAATGATACTACTTATATAAGTCCTTTAGCCGGTTCTATAGACGACGAATTGCAAGGGAAAGAGAAAGTAGCGTTTTTGGTACAACATGGTGCTAATATAAACTTACGTGTAGCCGGGGCAACGGTAATAAGTAGTGAGGCTAACCTGTATAATTGGGATAAGGTGCTTATCCTTTTAGACCTTGGCGCAGACCCCTTGGCCGGTGATGATCCTAAGTTTAATGTGGCTGCATTCGTACAACAATATTATGATGAGGGCTTTGATCCTAACAGTAAGAATGGCAAGATGGCGCAGGAGGTAAAGCGCCGGCTTGAACAGCGCGGGGTGAAGTTTCCTTATCTTCCTAAGAAGCCGGCTGCTTCGACCCAAAACGAGGGGCAACCGAAGGAATAGTTTTGTGTAAAGAAAATAAATTTTTAATTTTGTAGAAAATGAAGAAGTTAGTTGCTTTAGCGCTTATATCTCTATGCTTAAGTAGTTGTAATTTGATATTCAATAGATATAAGCATTCTGCTCCTAAGCCGGAGGTTTATTTTCCTGATGGGTTGGAGCTGCAGATGGCTACTGCCATCTATGAAGATAAGCCTCGCGTCATACGAAAATTGATTAAGGAAGGAGTCGACTTGAACCACGTCAGTAAAGGGGGTATGACCTACCTTTATTATGCGCTGCTGAATCACAATTATGATGTGATGGAGCTGCTGTTGAAGCACGGTGCAGATCCTAATATTCATAGTAAGTTCTATACCAATCCGGAGTATCATAAAAAAGGGTATAGCGATGATCAGACAGATGCCACTTGTCTTGAGTATGCGAGCCATAAATACTTTGATATCAAATATATGAAGCTGCTCATTAAATATGGTGCAAACGTGAATGATACTACGAGTATAGGTCCTATTTGGGGCGCTCTACGAGATAAAAGCCATGGCAGAGAAAAGCTGAAATATTTAGTAGAGCAGGGCTTAAACCTCAATTATAGTCAAACGGGGACGCCTGCAATATGTGGTCAAGCGCTTACTTACGAATGGGATATGGTGCTTTTCCTGATGGACCTTGGTGCTGACCCCTTGGCCGGTGATGATCCTGACTTTCAAGTTGCTGCATCTGTACAAGAATATTTCGACGAGGGCTTTGATATTAATAGTGAGTATGGCAAGATGGCGCTGAAAGTAAAGCATCGGCTTGAACAGCGCGGGGTGAAGTTTCCTTATCGCCCGAAGAAAGAGAGCGATTCAATCAAAAGCGAGAAGCAACCGAAGGAGTCGTTCTATGTAAGGAGAAGAAAATAATGACGTAGAAAATGAAGAAGTTAGTTGCTTTAGTGCTTATATCTCTATGCTTAAGTAGTTGTAATTTGATATTCAATAGATATAAGCATTCTGCTCCTAAGCCGGAGGTTTATTTTCCTGATGGGTTGGAGCTGCAGATGGCTACTGCCATCTATGAAGATAAGCCTCGCGTCATACGAAAATTGATTAAGGAAGGAGTCGACTTGAACCACGTCAGTAAAGGGGGTATGACCTACCTTTATTATGCGCTGCTGAATCACAATTATGATGTGATGGAGCTGCTGTTGAAGCATGGTGCAGATCCTAATATTCATAGTGAGTTCTATACCAATCCTGAGTATCATAAAAAAGGGTATAGCGATGATCAGACTGATGCCACTTGTCTTGAGTATGCGAGCCATAAATATTTTGATATCAAATATATGAAGCTACTCATAAAATATGGTGCAAACGTCAATGATACTACGAGTATGAACCCTATTTGGGCTACTCTGCGAGACAAACGGCAGGGTAGAGAGAAAATAAAATATTTAGTAGAGCAGGGCTTAAACCTCAATAATAGTCAAACGGGGACGCCTGCAATATGTGGTCAAGCGCTAATTTACAAATGGGGTATGGTGCTTTTCCTGATGGACCTTGGCGCAGACCCCTTGGCCGGTGATGATCCTAAGTTTCACGTTGCTGCATCCGTACAAAGATATTTCGATAAGGGCTTTGATGTTAATAGTGAGTATGGCAAGATGGCGCTGGAAGTAAAGCATCGACTTGAACAGCGCGGGGTGAAGTTTCCTTATCGCCCGAAGACAGAGAGCGATTCAATCAAAAGCGAGAAGCAACCGAAGAGTAAAAGGTTTTTATGAAGCCTTGGCGCTCATTTCCTCAAGACAATATTTGTTGTATCCCATCAAAAGACAATTCACGTTCTATCAGATGAAGATTATTGTAAATCGGGGCTTTGAAAATATGCTCGCAAGCGTCGTGATATTCAAGAATGCGCGACCCATAATTGCTTGCCCCATACAGAAAGATTTTTGCGAGATGGATGCTAAAGAAGGCGATCATATAGAGGTCAAGCTAATAGCTCTCGGTATGATTTCGCAGAGGCTTGCCGCTTTCACGTATCAAGAAGGAAAAGATACAGTATATATATGGCCCACGTTATTGTGCAAACGGTGGGAGGTGGCAAGCTATCGCGTATTACCTTATTTTAGTTTGTTGTTTGTTGTTCTTCAAGCCGTGATAAAGTCTGTCGCCTACGGATGGTTCTGCGCTGGTATTCTCGTTTTGACCGCTTTGTCCTTGATGTGCCTTGAGGTGTGTAAGTCTATTCCTTCCATGCGGAGCAGATTGTTCACGTTGGCTTATTTGTAGGCCACAGCTTGTCTTTACTTGCTTTATAGATCCGTTTGCTTGCTCGCGCCGAACGCATAAGTAATTGTTTTCAGCGCAAATCCGTCTGCAATTCATTGGCATTCGTTAAATTTGCACTTTCAGAGAGGAAGTCGGCGCAAAGTCAAGACGCAGTAGATCTGCCAACGCCCCTCCTTCCTCCCAAGTGCAGGCGAGAAGAAAGCATGAAATATGACGACGTAATCGGGCAAGCAGCGATTAAGGCGCGTCTTCGGCGGCAAGTCGTCGAAGGTCGTGTGCCGCATGCGCAGTTGTTTTGCGGCCCATCCGGTGTCGGCAAGCTCCCGATGGCTTTGGCTTTAGCTTCGTCTCTGCTCTGCACGAACAGGACGCCCGAGGGCGATCCCTGCGGCTGTTGTGCGGGCTGCAAGATGGTTGCACGCTACGCTCACCCCGACTTGCATTTCATTTTCCCCACGATACGAAAAGGCAGTACAAGTTCGAGCGACACCTATCTCGAAGCGTGGCGCGAGCGCCTCTTGACTTCCCCCTACTTCGACAACCAAGATTGGTTGGCAGCGCTGCAAGTGGAGAATCAGCAACCCACTTTTTACGTAGCCGATAGCAATGCCGTCATAGAAAAGCTGAGTCTTGTGGCCAATCAGGGCGGTTATAAAGTGATGATTGTTTGGCAGGCCGATAAGATGTCGGTAGAAGTGCAAAACAAACTGCTGAAAATCCTCGAAGAACCGCCGCAACTGACGGTCTTTATCCTTTTGACCGACGCCCCCGAGCGCTTGTTGCCGACGATCGCCAGTCGCGTGCAGCGCATCGACTTCCCGTTGCTGCCCGAACACCTCTTGCAAGAAGAGCTTAGCGCCCGCAATCACATTGATCCCACTGCCGCTCGCGACATCGCCCATATCAGCAATGGCAGTTACGTACAAGCTTTGCGCCACATCGGGGTGGATGAAGAGGGCGAAATGTTGCTCGAAAATTTCAAAACCCTAATGCGACTCTGCTATATGCGCAAGGTAAAAGATTTGCGCGATTGGTCAGACGCCGCAGCCGGTTGGGGGCGCGAGCGCCAGAAGCGCTTTCTCGATTATGCGCTCAAGCTGGTGCGGGAAAATTTCATTTACAATTTCCGCCAAGCCTCGCTCAATTATGAGACCGCCGCAGAAGCCGAATTCTCCGTCAACTTTGCCCGCTTTATCAACGAACGTAACGTCGAAGACATGTTGACGCTTTTCACCGAAGCCCGCAGAGACATTGCCGCCAACGTCAATGCCCGAATGGTTTTCTTTGATACCGCCTTGCGTTTGATCGTATTACTCATTCGATAGCTAAGGAGCGCGCCCACGCCCTCCCGATACAATATATATATAGACAGAAAATAATGGACGATTTTTACCCCACCGAACCCAGTCTTCGAGGTCTGAGCGCCTCCGGCTGTGGCCGTCAGGACAAGCAACTTAATACATACGACTATCTCTCAGATGTTCCCGGCAATGTTGCCACGACCGACCTCGTCGAAGTGCAATTCAAGAACACGCGAAAGGGTTATTATCATAACGACAACCATTTAGATCTTGTCAAAGGCGATCAAGTGGCCGTCGAGTCTAATCCCGGCCACGACATCGGTGTCGTTACGCTCACCGGGCAATTGGTTTCGGCCCAGTTGAAAAAGGCTGGATTGAAGGCCAACAACGAAATACGCCGCGTCTATCGCAAGGCGCGCCCCAGCGATTTGGAAAAATTTGAAGAAGCCAAAGCCCGCGAGCACCAAACGATGATCCGCTCCCGCCAGATTGCGAAAGAGTTGGAGCTGGATATGAAAATCGGCGACGTGGAGTTTCAAGGCGACGGCAACAAAGCGATTTTCTATTACATCGCCGATGCCCGCGTCGACTTCCGCAAACTAATCCGCGTCTTAGCCGATGAATTTCACGTCCGCATCGAGATGCGCCAGATCGGAGCACGCCAAGAGGCCGGACGCATCGGCGGCATTGGTCCCTGCGGTCGCGAACTCTGCTGCGCAACGTGGATGAAGAGCTTCAATTCCGTTTCAACCGCCGCCGTGCGTTGCCAAGATATTTTCCCGAACCCCCAAAAATTGGCCGGTCAGTGTGCAAAACTGAAGTGCTGTATGAACTATGAGGTCGACACCTACATAGATGCCGGCAAGAAACTCCCGCCGCGCGATGTCACGCTCGAGACCGCCGACGCCACCTTCTATTATTATAAAGCCGATATCTTGACGGGGATGATCACGTATAGTACCGACAAGCGCTTGGCGGCTAATCTTGTCGTCATTTCTGCCGAACGCGCGCTCGAAGTGATTAGAATCAACAAAGAAGGCAGCAAGCCCGAGCGCTTAGATAGCGAAGCCGTTGTTGTAGAGACGCGCCCCGCCGACCTTTTGGAGCAAGATAGCCTGACGCGTTTTGATAAAAAACGCAAAAAAGACCATCGCCGCCACAACGGCAACCGCTCCGGCAATCGCCAGCGTCGGTCCGGTAAGGACGAAGCTCGCAAGAAGCCCGAAGCATGAGACCCTTTGCTTTCGCCCTGCTCCTTTCGCTGCTTCTCGTGGCCTGCAATCGTCACCACGTAGCCAAATTTTCTTATCGCTCTACGCCCGTCGACGGGTGGGAGAGTGCCGATACCCTCATTTTTCCCATTGATTCGCTGCCGGCCGATGGCCGATATGCCTTGACCATCGGCGTGCGCACCTCGTCGGCCTACCCGTATCCGTTTCGCACACTGGCCCTGAGCATCGAGGCGCGCTTCCTTTCGCAGGCGCGCTACGCAGATACGATCTACTGCTCACTGACTGATCACGAAGGAGATGTGAGTGGCAAGGGCGTAAGTGTCTATCAATATTCCTTTCCCGTCGATACCTTTCAGCTTCATCGCGGCGCGCGAGGCTCGATTACCATTCACCACATCATGCGGCGCAACCTCCTGCCCGGCGTCTCCGATGTCGGCATCCGTTTAGAGCGTCTTTAAGGCGCTCTGTATCGTTTTGGGACGCCGCATTTTGGGTTTTACGCACCTTTGTAGGCAGTTGTGTTTGCGGCCCTTCCCAATTCCTTCCCTTTTCTTGCACTCATCATCGCCACGGCGCCCGTGAAGAGCGTCGGCGGCTTGTTTTTTTATTCTTGTAGTCCATTTTGGGGCAACGAATGAGCCTTTGCGTGATTGATAAGTGCCCATCCCGCCCTCTTTTCGGCTTCATTTTTTTGTGTGATAATAAGATGTTGAAATACGATTGTTTCAATCTCTTTTTATTTGCTCCGTATTTTATTTTTCAAGGTGTATTTTGCTGCCCTTTTGCATTTATATAAAAGTGGCGAAGTTTCAGGAATATTGTTTTTTATCACGACAACAAAGGTTTGCGCTCGTGATAAAAAAGGTTTGTGCTCGTGATAAAAAAGGTTTGTGCTCGTGATGAAAAAGGTTTACGCTCGTGAACGCAAACTGCTTGCGTGGGAAATCGTCGGTTCAACTATTTGTGTTTTAGGATGTAATAAGGCGATTCGCAGTCGTCAATTTCGGGTCCTTCCTCGTTGCGTACGCACTTGCGATTGTTTTTGAAAGACCAACCCTAAGGGGTTGTCAGAGGCGAGATGCGTTAGGCAGGGATTAAAGTGCAGCGCTTTAACCCTGCCCTGCCAAAAGACTAACCCCGATGGGGTTATTTGTGGCGGGAATTGTTGGCGGGTCAGCTTGTCTGGGATGTTGGGCGTGTTTGATGGGGTTGTTTGGGGACGTGCGGGTGCGGAAATAGGATGGAGGGCTTGATGTTTTAATCTTTGATGTTGTAAGTATGAGGTCTGATGGGGTTATTTTAGGCGGGTAGTGTGCGGAAATCGAGTAGTATGGGGTGTGGTGCAAGTTTGATGGGTGGAGTAGAGGCGGGCGGCATTGATGGTTGAGCTTGCAGGAAAGAGGTCATACGTTTTGACGGGTGCATTGATGGATGTTATGCAATATATTGAGTTCGTCATTATGTAAAAATGAGGTGGGGTGCTCGCTGGTCGGCGATGGGTAAACCTCGTTCTTTTTCTCCTCTCAAATGGGGAGGAGTAAGTGGGATAAAATTGAGATAAGCGCAGGAAACAAACTATTTTCCGTGTGTGAAAATTTTTTATAGATTTTTTTATTTCACACATTCTCGCGCTGACTCTTTTTCTTTGCTTGCTAATTGTCAATTGTTTATGTTCGATTGCAGCCCCGACTTTGCACATAGGTAGCGAAAGTGCAATGTGGGCTGTACAAAAAATTAACACACTTGCATACGTCTCATTCAAAATTCTTGCTAATTTTGCCTCCCGAAAGACACGTAAATGAAGAAGTACCTGACCTTGTTAACCTACTTAGCGACAGCCCACCTTGGTGGGCTTGTCTGCTTGATGATTTTCCGCCTCTGTTTTTATCTTTCTCTGCAATCGGCTTTGGCTGCTGAGACGACGCCGGCTTGGCCCGCTTTCTTGCGCGGCCTTTGGATGGACAACGTTGTCGGTTCTTACCTCATGCTCCTGCCCTTGTCGGTAGCGCTGGTCGCTCGGCTTTGCGGTTTTTCCGGCAAAGGTCTGCTGCGCTTCCTGAATATTTGGCTGGGCAGTCTCTACGCTTTGGCCTTTGCGGCTGCAGCGGCCAACATTCCCTTTTATAATTACTTTAATCAGTCTCTCAACTCCACGATTTGGCAGTGGGCCGCCTATCCTTCGCAGACGATAGGTATGCTCTTCGGCGAAGCATCTTGGTGGAAATATATCGCTTTATGGGCCGTCGTGACGGCTGCTTACGCATATGGCCTTTACCGGCTGCGCAGGTATTTCCTGCATTATTTGTCTGCTTTGCCAAAAACTTGGCGGGCGCGCGGCCTTTGTTTGCTGCTGTGGCTGCCTGTCTGCGGACTTTGCGTGCTGGGCGCGCGAGGGCGTTTAGGTTATAACCCGGTTAAGAGTAGCGTAGTCTATTATTGTGATAATGCAGATTTGAACAATTTGGGGCTGAATGCGACTTTTAGTCTGATCAGCAGCACGCTTGACGATGCTCGTAAAGAGAATCGGCCCATGCAACTGATGGATGAAAACGCCGCACTCGCTTTTGTGCGCCGGGATTTGGGGCGCAGCGGACTGCCCGGAATCTCTCCGCTGGCGCAAGTCGTACGTCCTGACGGCGCGCCCCGCTATGATAACGTCGTAGTCGTCTTTATGGAGTCGATGAGTACGAAGTTTATGGGCACATTTGGCAACCCCTCGCATCTTACACCAACCCTTGACAGCCTCTTTGCCCAAGGTTTGAGTTTTGAAAACTGCTACTCGGCCGGTAATCATACGAACCAAGGCGTCTATGCTACGCTCTACGGCTTTCCCGCTCAACTCAAACGCAACATGATGCGCGGATCCGTCGTGCCTCGCTACGCCGGACTGCCCACTGTATTGCGAGAAAATGGCTACCAAACGCTGTTCTTTATTCCCCACGAGGGACAATATGATAACATGAACGCCTTCTTGCGGACCAATGGCTTTGCCGAAGTTTATGCGCAAGAAGACTATCCGCGCGATAAGGTTGTCAATCATTTCGGTGTTTCAGATGATTACCTCTTTTCTTATGCGCTACCCATCATCAATCAGCGTGCACGCAGCGGAAAGCCTTTCTTTGCGACGATTTTGACCGTTTCGAATCATCCGCCTTACATCATTCCGCCCGATTTTCACCCCAAAAGTAAGCAGGTGGAAGACCAAATCGTAGAATATGCCGATTGGAGCATCGGCAAGTTTATGGCCGAGGCTCGCAAACAACCTTGGTTTGCACATACGTTGTTTGTCTTTGTCGGCGATCACGGCAAACGCATCGAGCATCTGCCTACTGACGGCCTGATTCTGCCGGAAAGTTGCAACCACGTGCCCCTTATTATATATGGTGCGGGATTGCCGCGCGAGCAGCGCAAAGATTTTGTGGGGCAAGTGGACATTGCGCCGACCATCTTGGGATTGCTGCGGCAGCCTTACGTACAAAACAACTTCGGCGTGGACTTGACGACGCGCCGCCGCGAAGCTATTTTCTATTCGGCTGATAATGTGGTGGCCGCGCGCAATGCCGAGTATTTGTATCTTTACAGTCCGGACGCTGAACGGGCGTATACTTACGCCGTAGATCAAGGAAAGTATCGCCCGATTGCGGAGAACGAGGCCACGCGCAAGTTGCGTATGCTCGTCTTTGCCAACTTGCAGACGGCCGCTAAACTCGTGCGCGAAAAGCAGACGATTGATCGGAAAGCGGCGCGGCATTAAGGTGGCAACTGTGTGCTTCCTCAGATCTGTTGCGACTGACTTTCGCTTTCTCAATCACAGCTTGATACTTTTATAGATACATTGCGCTGCAGCGCCGCTCATACTGCGTAGAACTGTAATAAATGAATAAAAAAAGGGAGTAAAAGGTTGTTGTTTCCAACTAAATATATACTTTTGCTGTCGTAACCAAAGAAATAAAAATTGAGCTATGAAAAGATTCTTATTAGCTGCTCTCTTGTTCGCAGGCTTTGCTTGCGCAAGCTTCGCACAACTTCCCGCCATTCAGTTGAAAGACATTAACGGCAAAGCAGTCCGCACGGATACGCTTTCAAATGGAGGAAAACCTATCGTGATCAGCTTCTTCGCAACTTGGTGCAAACCTTGTAACCGCGAATTGAAGGCCATCCAAGAGGTATATGAGGACTGGCAACAAGAGACCGGTGTTCGCATTATTGCGATTTCAATTGATGAGGGTCAGAATATTCAGAAAGTGAAGCCGCTCGTAGATGGTTATGGGTGGGAATATCAGATCTTGCTGGATCCTAACTCTGACTTCCGCCGCGCAATGGGCGTTAACCTCATTCCGCACTCCTTCATTATCGATGGCAACGGCAAAGTAGCTTACAGCCACAGTGGATATACGGAGGGCGCAGAGGCAGAACTCTACGAGAAAGTCAAAGAAATAGCCGGCGTAAAATAACTTTAATGAGCGCTTGTCGCAGGGTGAAAACGCTGCGACAAGTGCCTTGTTGTTTATTATGAATAGATTTTACATAAGCCTATTGGCATTGGCTACTGCACTTCCTGCTTTGGCGCAGGAAAATGGCGACGAGGGCGGTAAGTTGAAACTCGTCGGTAGTGTGCAGAGCGATATTCTGATTCCGCAAGAGGATAAAAAGATCGGTACGGGCTCTTATAAAGAATGGGCGCGCACCAATACTTTCGCCGAATTACACTTGATGAGCAAGTATGTAGAGGCCGGTACGCGTTTCGAGTTTACAAAGCATCCGCTGCCGGGCTTTGAGAAAGATTACGGCGGTTGGGGTATTCCTTACTTCTACGTAAAAGGCCATTATAAATGGGCTGAATTGACGCTTGGCGATACTTACGATCAGTTTGGTTCGGGCTTTATCTTCCGTACTTACGAAGAGCGTAGCCTCGGCATCGACAATTCGCTGCGCGGCGCACGTCTTGTGTTGCGGCCTTTCAAAGGCGTTACGCTGAAAGCCCTCACGGGTAAACAGCGCCGCTATTGGAATCACAACAAGAGTTGGATTACCGGCGCCGATGTAGAGTTGAATTTAGATCAATGGGTGAAGTCGTTGCGCGAGCACAATACTTATCTTACGCTCGGCTTGTCGGCTGTGACGAAACACGAAGGCGATGAGGACATTCTTGCGCTTCGCCCCACGGGCCAAAAGGATGCGTTTGGCAATGATATAATGGGGAACTACAAGCTTAACCTGCCGAAAAACGTAGGCGGCTTCGACGTGCGTGCCAACTTGCAGAAGGGCGGCTTCAACGTGTTGGCCGAATACGCGCAGAAGAGCCAAGATCCCAGTTTCGACAATGGCTATATTTATCGTCAAGGTCGCGCGGCGATGCTGTCGGCTTCTTATTCGATGAAAGGCCTCAGCGCTTTGTTGCAAATCAAACGCAGCGAAGATATGAGTTGGCGCAGTCGTCGCACGATGACGGGTACGTCTTCATTCATCAATCACCTGCCCGCGTTCTCTATGCAGCAAACTTACGCGCTTGCGGCGCTCTATCCGTATGCTACGCAAAACGTACCGGGCGAGTGGGCTTTCCAAGGCGAATTCGGTTACCAGTTTAAGCGTCACACGGCGCTTGGCGGTAAATACGGAATGCACGTAAAGGTAAACGCTTCCCATATTCGCGGTATTGAGACGCAGCCGCTCGTTGATGCAGCGGGCAAACCCATCACCGAACTCAAAGGTACGGACGGCTATACCTCAAAATTCTTTGGTATGGGTAAGCAAACCTATTTCCAAGACATCAATGTGCAGATTGAGAAGAAGCTTTCGAAGAAGTTTAAGTTGAACTTGATGTACTTGAACCAACGCTACAACAAGACCGTTGTAGAAGGCGAGGGTGGCACCATAAAATCCAACGTCTTTATCGCAGAAGGCAAGTACCAATTCAATCGTAAGTTTACCTTGCGTGGAGAAGCGCAATACCTCCATACGAAGCAGGATCAAAAAGATTGGATTTTCGGTTTGTTAGAGCTTTCTTTCATGCCCAACTGGATGTTTACGATTTCCGACCAATACAATGCGCACGTTCCTGATGCCTCAAATCCCGGACATGAGAACGCCGTACATTTCTATATGGCCTCCGTTTGCTACACGAACGGCCCGCACCGTTTGCAGGTGAGCTATGGTAAGACCCGCGCAGGCTTCAATTGCTCCGGCGGTGTCTGCCGTTGGGTTCCCGCGCAAAAGGGTGTGCAGATTTCCTACAACTTTGGTTTTTAAGATATGAAGATAAAGAATTTTTTGCTCCTGAGTTTGGCAGCCGTTGCCTTTGCAGCGTGCGACAATATTAGTGAGTCTGAGCGCTACGGCAAAGATCCCGTTGATGTGCAAAAGGCTAAGAACGTCTTGATCGAAGATTTTACCGGCCAGAAATGTATTAACTGTCCGAAGGCTACGGATGTTATTCACGAGTTGCAAGGTCTTTACGGCGAAGATCACGTTATCGCCGTTGCCATTCACGGTGGCGCCTTGTCGCTCCCCGAAACGAATCCGAAGGGTTTGGCCACGGAGCAAGGCAAAGCCTATCACGAACATTGGAACGTGACGACGTGGCCGAAAGGAAAGATTGATCGCGGCGAGAACTTGGAGTTCACTTCTTGGAGTGCTGAAGTTGTGAAACGCTTACAGATGAAGCCGATCGTAGATTTGGATTTGTCCGGCACGACTTACGACGCTGCATCGCGCAAGTTAAACGTTGCCGTGAAGATGACCGGCAATGAAGCCGTCGAAGGTAAGTTGCAAATCTGGCTCATCGAAGATAATATCGTCTTGCCTCAACAGATGCCCGACGGAAGTCTGAATAAGAACTACGTGCACAACCACGTATTCCGCGCCAGCGTCAACGAGCCTTACGGAACGCCTGTTACGGTGGCTAAGGCAGCCAGCGAAACGAAGCAGTTCGACTACACTCTGGCTGATAAATACAAGCCGGAGAATGTGAGTGTCGTAGCTTTCGTCTACAACGATGCCGGTGGCGTTCTGCAAGTCATCAAAAAGAAAATCCAATAATAAATTTGAGTGTAATATGAAAAAGATTCTATCCATTTTAGCCCTGTTTGCTTGCGGCGTATTCGCAGCACAGGCACAAGTCGACAAGACTTTGCAGTTCGTAGATAAGGAAGGCAAGGTCGTTGAAAACGGCGCAGAGCTGACTTTAACTGAAGTTGAGGCGCCTTGGGGCGATGATCAGATCGTTTTGCCCTTGTCAGTGAAGAACACGAAGAATGCAAAGGCGGGCGTGCGTCTTATCTTCAATATTATGCAGATTGATAACGGCGCCATCCAAGTTTGTTTCCCTTCAGAATGTACTTCTAACAGCGAAGCAAAAGAGTATATTACAAAACCAGGTACGATGGATGCCGGCGAAGTGAAGGAGATGGCTACTGAATGGTTGCCCACAGCAAAAGGCAAGTGCGTTGCGACATTCCAATTGCAATACTACGAGCCGACAGCGGGGGGCGAGCCGACTTATATGAACGGTCCGAAAATCAAAGCAACGTTTGATTATAACCCGACGAGCGTGGCTAACGTGAAGGTTGGCAACGTTCTGATGGACGTATACGACACGGCGGGCAAGATGGTCTTGACCAATGCGAAGAAGAGCGATGTAATCGGTCTGACGCGCGGCGTTTACATCTGCAAGACGAAGGTAAACGGCAAGCCCGGTAAGGTTGAAAAGATCTTAGTGCGCTAAATTTAATCATTCCGCAGGCGCTTTTTTCAAGTCATATTGGAGAGTGATTCTGAAAAGCGAAGATTTAGGCGGATGATCGCTTTATAACGGACGCGAAGCAGCATCTTTGGTGCTGCCCGCGTCCGTTTCTTTTTTGGCTGTTCTCCTTATGCAAGGCGCCAATGGCCGTTAGGCCTTAGTAGCGTTGGCCTTGATGAGGCGAAAAGTTGCGATGTGGTAAAGCATCGCGCCCTTTGCCTTTCGGCCTTCCCGTTTTCGTCAGCCTTTCGCAGTAGCCGGGCGGCGTATGCTCCTTGCGCCAGCCGCTTAATTTGATGCCTTGCCCGCTGAAGGTCGCTTTTGACCAAGCCCATCCTACTTTTTACCTGCCCGTAGTCGCCGTCGGAACGCTTCTCGCTGTGTGCGCTCCATATTTATATAGAGGAGCGACGAAAAAGTTTGATTAAAGCCTTATTATTGCACAAAATAACACGATTCAAATGAAGATTACGCCCCGTCTGGTCCTTTGCTTTCTCTTCCTCCTTCCCCTATTGTCACTCCGCGCACAAGTTGTGGCGGTCCAAGTTGCCGAAATGAAGCGAACCGACTTCTATGGTAACATACTTAGTTGCCAAGATTCTACGTTTACCTTTGTTACCGACGAGCGCGATACCCTCCGCTTCGCCATTCCCGCCGAACCCGACTATAACCATCGCCGCGTTGGCGCGTTGCGCGCCGGAGATCGCTACTGCCTCCTTGCGCGAACGAACGATTATCCTTTAGAAGTAGATGCTTACCTCAATCTGTCGCAACTCTTGGGTAGATGGCTCGACGACGATGCCCATAAATTTTTACTTTTCCGCGCAGATGGCACTATGAGTGGTAGTCGGCATTTCGTTGGGCGCCATCATTTTTATTTCAATCGTTTCTCTATTGCCCAATTGGGTTGGTTTTTGCGGGCCAAAGTCACGGCTTTTGAGCCGGTAGCCGGCGGATTCAAAGAAGTAGAAACCGGTCCGCTTGGACTCATCATCGACGAATTGACCGACACTACGCTCCGTTTTCACTTGTCGCCCTCTTCCGACGCCACCATTTTCGGCTGCCGGGAGTGGTCGTACGCCTTTCGCCGCCAGACGCGCGCAGAGCGACGCGATGAGTTGCGGCGCGATTTTGGCGTGGAATGAATAACGGGTCGCGCAGTCTTGTTTGCCGGTCTACTTGTCGCCTTTTCAACTCCCACTTCCTCCCTTTTTCTTCCTTCCTTGCCCATCAGATTATTGTTTGCTCGGGCCAAACGATGGTTTGCTGCCACCAAACGATAGTATGCTCCCACCAAACTATGGTTTGCTCGGGCCAAACGAAAAGAGCGTCAAGCATCGGGCGACAATAGGCTGCTCGCCCTCTTCGCCTTTTACATCATTTTAAAAGGCTGGCGGCCTGCTTTGCCGACGGCGGCCGTATGCCGTAGGCCTGCTTCCCGCGTGTCGGGATAATTTGTCGACTTGTAGCCTTATAAAAAGAAAATATGCTGCCGCACACCCCCGATTAAGCGATGCGCCGTAACCTTGTACGGAAAAAGAAAAGATTCATTTTAGAAGCGGCTCCAAGGATTGGTTAGCCTCGTCAAACTTACGTTTAGACATAAAAAAAGGGATACCTCTGTATCCCAACCTTGTTAACCCTAAATCTAATACTATGAAAAACACGATGCAAAGATACAGCCCCGAAGTCCGTTTTTTCGCGTTTCCCACCAAGATTTGGTCGTTTAATCTGCTTTTTTATCAATTCGTAACGCTTATTGAAAAGTCAAATTTTCAATATTGCGCCTTTCTTTATGCCATTCGCCTCGCTGCTTGCCTTGATTTTCGTTTGAAAAACCAAGATTTCCTACACAGCCATCCCTCCTTTGGCTCGGTTTTACCAACTAAATCCTAAAAATATACAAAGTGCATCAGTGCGAAAAGCTCCATAGTTGCTCCGGCATCGCCTTTAGTAGCTCCTTGCAGCGGCGGCGGCCGGCGTACTGCGGTTTCCCTTGCCTTTCGAACCGCTGCCCTCGGTCGAGAGGGAAAGAAAGTTTATGCCCCTTCCATACAAGCTATTGCGTGGTTTTTTCTAATTTTGCCAATTGGTGTTGCCGGTCGCTCGCAAGTAGGCACGTCGACAAACAATAAAAGACGCGCCGAAACGTTAGATAGAGATGACGGCGGCAAAAAGCTTCGCCCTATAAAATAGCAATGAGAAACTTGTTGAGATACATACGCTTGGTGGCAGCAGTCCTTTTGGTCGGCCTGCCTTTTCAGGCTTTGGCCCAACAAGATCCCGCTTTCGCCCATTATTGGGAACTCGAACCGCAGTTTAATCCCGCAACGGCCGGGCGTTCAGACCAACTTTCGCTCAACATGGCTTATCAAACGCACGCCACAGGCTATACCAACAGCGGCGGAACTATGTATGCCGGAGCTGATATTGCGTTCATGCTCGGTCCGACTCGCCACGGCGTGGGCGCTATTTTTCAGAATGATCAGATCGGACTCTTCTCTCATCAGCGCTTTTCCGTGCAATATGCTTATTATTTCCCGCTCTTTGGCGGCGTAATGAGTTTGGGTGGCGAGGCAGATATGCTCCAAGAAACGTTAGACGGCTCTAAGGCCGATCTGGGCGAGACGAACGACCCCGCTTTTCCGCGAACGAAGCTTACCGGATCGTCGTTTGATGCCTCCGCCGGCGTCTATTATCACCACAAACGTTGGTATGCCGGCTTCGGATTTCTGCATCTCACTTCTCCCGTCGTGCGTTTGGGTGAAACCAATCAGTATCACGTGAAGCCACAGTATAATTTTACGGCCGGATACAATATTAAATTCCGCAATCCGTTAGTTGTTATAGTACCGTCAGTGTTATTGCGCTACAGCAATGCCGATTTTCGGGCTGATTTGACGGGGCGGATCGTTTATCAACGAGAGAAAAAGCGGCTCTATGCCGGCGCTTCTTACGCACCGCAGCATTCCGTGACGCTCTTTGTGGGAGGCACTTTCCACGGAGTCGACTTGAGTTACTCCTATGAAGCCAACACGTCCGGCTTAGGCTTACAGGCGGGACAACACGAATTGACCGTCTCCTATCGCCTCCCGCTCAATTTGCAAAAACGCAAGCGCAATCTTCACAAGAGTGTGCGCTTCCTATAAAAAATACGACTATTTTGTGCATGAAATATATGAGTTGTAATAAGTATCTAGTCATTGGTTGTTTGTTTTCGCTTTGTCTGATGCTCTCTTCCTGCTTCGGCGGGCGCAGCACGATGCGTAGCGGCGGTGAAGTGACCGGCGTGAAGGGCGCAGCCTATGCTGAGCCGACGCCCTACGGCATGCTTGAAGTAAAAAGAGGCTATCTGAAGACGGGCGTAGAACAAAACGACTCGCTTTGGGGCGCTGACATCCCCTCGCGCGACATCTCCGTCGACGGCTTCTGGATGGATCAGACGGAAGTCACCAACTCGATGTATAAACAGTTTGTCAATTGGGTGCGCGATTCCATTATCCGCGAGCGCTTGGCCGATCCCTCTTACGGCGGCGACGAAACGTATAAGATTACGCAGGACCGCAACGGCGACCCTGTGCGTCCGCACCTCAATTGGACCAAACCCATTCCGTGGCGAAAGCCCAGCGAAGACCAAGAAAGAGCGCTCAACAGCGTCTATAAAACGGACCCAATCGAGGGAACGCGTATGCTCGATGCGCATCAGATGAATTATCGCTACGAAATCTACGACTACGAGAAGGCTGCGCTGCGCAAATATCGCTTGAATCCGGCGGAGCGCGACTTGAATACGGACCACGTGGTGGATCCGGACGAGGTGGTGATGATTTCTAAAGATACGGCTTATATAGATGACAACGGAAACATCGTCAGACAAACGATCGAGCGGCCCTTAACCGGTCCTTGGGACTTCCTGAATACATATATAGTAAATGTATATCCGGATACGACGTGCTGGATTAACGACTTTCCGAACGCCAACAACGAACTCTATTCGCGCCTTTACTTTGCTTCGCACGTCTATGATGATTATCCTGTCGTGGGCGTAAGTTGGGAGCAAGCCAATGCTTTCTGCGCTTGGCGCACGGAGTATCTTATGAAAGGTTTAGGGGGACAAGCGCGTTTCATTCAGCGCTATCGCCTCCCGACAGAGATAGAGTGGGAATATGCTGCGCGTGGAAAGGAGGGCAATCCCTTCCCTTGGGAGACCGATCAGGAACAAGACGTGAAGAAAAACGGAAAGGGATGCTTCTATGCCAACTTCAAGCCCGACGAAGGCGACTACACGCAAGACGGCAACTTGATTACGAGCCGCGTGGGTACGTACGGCGCGAACTCTAACGGACTCTTCGATATGGCCGGCAACGTTGCAGAGTGGACCGGTACGGTTTACACGGAAGCAGGCGTGGCTGCGATGGCTGATATTAACCCGCAACTTAAGTATAATGCGGCCAAGGAAGATCCTTATCTGCTTAAACGTAAAAGCGTACGCGGCGGCTCGTGGAAAGATCCGCTTTCTTACATCCGTTCAGCGTGGCGTACGTGGGAATATCAGAATCAACCGCGATCATTTATTGGCTTCCGTTGCGTGCGTTCCAAAGCCGGGACGGCAACAGGCAAAGCGAAAGTGAGCGTAAAAAAGAAAAAATAAATAGCAAGAGCGAGGGCGGTGTCAACACTGCAATCGCTCTGCGCAAGACTAAATAACAGCAGCGTTTATGTCAAGCAAGATAAATCTCATCACGCGCCTACAACACTGGATGGACAGCGTTCCCGGGCAAACATTCCTTAATTATGCCTACAGCTGGGGCGCTTCTATCGTTATCTTGGGCGCTCTCTTTAAGCTGACGCACCTTCCGGGCGGTAATCTAATGCTCTTTGCCGGTATGGGAACGGAGGTTTTCGTTTTCTTCCTTTCCGCTTTCGACCGTCCGTTTGACAAAACGGAGATTGGCAAGGAACTTCCCCACGATTATCAGACTGACGAAGAAATAGCGGCAACTCTCGCCGCGCAAGAAAAGGGCTATGCGCCGGAAACAGAAGAGAGGGAAACGCCCGATGCAATTCCCTCAACTGCGCAGGCGGTTGTGTTTACAGCGCCGTCCGGCGTAAGCGCTCCTGCTTACGTCGCTCCTGCGCCGCAAGCAGCCGCGCCGCAGCCGCAAGCCGCTCCGACAGAGACGGCGCAAACGCCTGCTCCATCGGCGCAACCTTCCGCGCCGACCGCACAAGGCTCGCTCGAAATTCCGCGCGACGCCGGTGCAGAGCAACTGGCTGCCATTATTCGTGCGGCCAACGACGAATTGCTCCATCGCGCTCAGGCCGTGCTTTCACCCGAAATGGAAACGGCGACGAAGACTTATATCGAAAAACTACAAACGCTGACGGATACCTTCCAGAAGGTCGACGAGCAAAGTGCCCGATTGACGCGCGACAGTGAAGAGATGGAGAATCTCAATCGCACGCTTACCGGCATCAATAAAGTGTATGAGCTTCACTTGAAGAGCATCAGTTTGCAAGTGGGTACGATTGACGATATCAACAATCAGACCCACAAACTCGCAGAGCAGATTCAGCGTCTCAACAGCGTATATGCAAGAATGATAGACGCTTTGACCGTGAATATGGTCAATCAGTCGGCTGCTGCACCACGCGAACAAAGCGAATCTTAAAGCGCGCCCTCACTTCTTTCTACGATTTCAGAATAAGCAAATGCCTTCTACAATAAAGAAAAGACCCGTTTCTCCTCGCCAGAAGATGATCAACTTGATGTATATCTTGTTGATGGCGATGTTGGCGCTTAATGTCTCCAACGACGTCTTGAAAGGCTTTCACCTTATTGGCGATAGTTTGGAGCGTACGACGACGAATGCCGCCAAGGAGAACCGCGCTCTCTACGACGATTTTGCCGTCTTGATGAAGAAGAACCCGACCAAGGTGCGCGAGTGGTACGCCAAAGCCAACCAATTGCGCCTCGCGTCCGACTCGCTTTATAATTTTGCCGAACAACTCAAGTGGGCCATCGCTCGCGAAGCAGATGGGAGCAAAGGAAATCCCGATCGGCTCAACAACGAAGAAAACTTAGATGCCGCGGGCCACATAATGCTCGCCCCAATCAGTGGGAAAGGCAAGTTGCTCTTCAATGCCATCAATAGCTATCGCGCCCACGTCCTCCGCTACATCACCGACCCGCGTCAGCGCGCCATTATTGCATCTGATTTGAGCACAGCCGTGCCGAAGAACGACAACTCCTTGCTCGGCAAGAACTGGCAAGAATATATGTTTGAAGATATGCCGGCTATCGCTGCTATTACGATGCTTTCCAAACTTCAAAGTGACATCCGAAAAGCTGAGAATCAAGTCCTGCATACCTTGCGCGCCAATGTCGACTTGAAGGATATTCGCGTCAACGAACTTAACGCTTACGTACTGCCTGAAGCTACGACATTGATGCCCGGAGAGGTCTTCCGCTCCAAAATCTTTATGGCTGCGGTCGACACAACGCAACGCCCGCAGATCTTCGTCAATGGGCGGCCGATTAGCGGCTCAGGTGAGTACAACTTTACTGTTGGTGGGCCTGGCGAATATAGTTTTTCAGGCTACATTCTCACGCAAAACGCAGCCGGAGAGGTGCTTCGCCGCAATTTTGTGCAGAAATACAACGTCATAGCGCCGCCAACCGGAGCCACCGTGGCTGCTGATTTGATGAACGTGCTCTATGCCGGCTTCAACAACCCCATCAGCGTGAGCGCTTCGGGCATAGCTCCCGATAAGGTTCATCTATCAATGACCGGCGGATCACTGACCTCGCAGGGCAAGGGCCACTATACGGCGCGTCCTGCCGCCGTTGGTAGCAACGTCACCTTTACCGTCACCGGAGAAGTCAACGGAAAGACGCAAAAAATGGGTACTTACACCTTCAAAGTGCGCAAGTTGCCCGACCCAACGGCCTATATCGCATTGGGCAACGACCGCTTCAAGGGCGGCCGCCTCGCCAAAGGCTCTGTCTTAGGCGCAGCCGGTATCGGCGCCGCCATCGACGACGGCCTGCTCGACATACCTTTCCGCGTCTTGAGTTTCGAATCCGTCTTCTTTGATCGAATGGGCAATGCCCGTCCCGAGAATTCCGACGGTGCCAACTTCACCGAGAACCAACGCAACTTGATGCGCTCGCTCCGACGCGGCCAACGCTTCTACGTCTCACGCGTTGTCGTGGTGGGACCCGACGGTTTGCGCCGCACGCTGCCGCAACCGGTAGAAATCATCGTCAACTAAGGGCGACCGCTTATTTTAGTTTTGAAAATATAAGTCCACACTATATGAAACGATACATTTTGCTGCTCATAGCAACCTTTACGATAGCGACGCTCTCGGCCCAGCCGCCGAAACGCCGGGCTGAAGATGCCGCGCGCTCTGCCGCAACGCGCAACGCCCCGACGGGAGTTTCTTATCGCGACTTCCCCACGGCGCAGGCCATGCCTCAAGATGTGGCTTGGCGAAGAGACTTATATCGCGTCTTAAATCTGAAAAAGGACGCCAATGCCGTGTTATATTATCCGACGACCCCGCAAGATGGACGCGTCAATCTCTTTACTTACCTCTTCCATCTTCTGCTTCGCCGCCAGATAAAGGCTTACGATTATAAGCTTGATGGCAACGAAGACTTTTCTGCGGCCAATGAGGTGACGGCGCGTACGCTGATGGATCGCTATCATATCTATTATGAGACGAAGGACGGCCGCTTGCGCGTCAACGATGCCGACCTGCCTTCGGAGGACGTCAAACTTTACTACTTGAAAGAGAGCACGTATTATGATCAGTATACGGCTACTTTCCGCACAAAGGTCGTTGCGCTCTGCCCCGTGATTGTGCGCGGCGATAGCGAGTTTGGCGGAACAGATCAAAACTACCCGATGTTTTGGGTGCGCTTTGACGAAGTAGCCCCGAAGTTGGGCAAACTCATGCTCATGGAGAGCAATTATAACAATGCGGCCACGCTTTCAGCCGACGACTATTTTACGCTGGGGCGCTATGAAGGAGATATTTATAAGGCTGTCAATCTGCAAGACCGCCTCTTGAGCAATTACTGCCCCTCCGATTCAGATATGCACCGTGAGCAGGCGCGTATAGAGAAGCAACTCAAAGATGTGCGCAAAGGCGTTTGGGGAGAAGAGCCCGTCGTGAAGAAGCCTGAAGCCGTTGTGACCGACACCGCCGCAGTAGCTACCGAAGCCGCCGCTCCGAAGCGCCGCATCACGGCTCGTCGTCGCACAACGACGCGTACAAAATCTCCGAAAGTATCTACGCCGAGCACGAAAGAGCCCAAGAGTAGCAAGACGACCAAAGCTGCCGGCTTTAGCGTGCGCCGCCAGCGTCATTAAATGAGGCTATAAGTTAGCAATTAAGGTAAATAAACAGGCGTGTCGCAAACTGATCTCTCGGTTTGTGGCACGCTTTTTTTGCGTTTCCCCTCCCACGCTTGTACTCCATACCGCGCAAGCAAATGGTGCTCTGTAAAAGATTGTCTTGCCAACGAAGCTCGTCTAATATAGCGCCATCAAACTTGTCGTCCACGCCACGCAATTCCGCCCCTCAACGCCTCCCGCCGCAAGTAACCCCCTCAATCCTCACCTCTTGCACCAAATAAACACCAAACGCCGGAGCGAATTTCCCAATCTCCACGACCAATGCCGCAAATACCGCCCGTCAAAACTCGCTCCACCTGCACCACAATTCTGCCCGCAAACGTCATCCGTCGCAAATAACCCCATCTGGGTTAGTCTTTTGGCAGGGCAGGGTTAAAGTGTGCAACGCTTTAACCCTATCTAACGCACCACCGCATTGGCAACCTCTTAGGGTTGGTCTTTCAAAAATATCCAATGATTGACATGCAACGCAAACAAACC
>ERZ772957.661-NODE-661-length-26027-cov-5.650855_pt1 | contig 26027 bp, 23 predicted proteins | sample MGYA00580682_ERZ772957 | MGnify/ENA primary metagenome ERZ772957 (study PRJEB29015, sample SAMEA2737921) | human oral metagenome | biome: human oral; feature: human-associated habitat; material: dental | place: China | collected 2025 ...
TATTCTTCGTGCGCGCATACTCATAGTCCACGACATTGTAGCCCGTCGCGAGCACAGCAATCGCCTTCAGATTCGGGCACGCATCGATCGTCGCCTTGCTGATCGGCGTCTTGTTGATGACAATGACCTCCGCGTTACCGATGCGCTCCGCGATCAGCGGTGACTCCTCATATGCCGTGCGGTCATAGACCGTCACCTCGCCCAGTGCTTCGAGCGGCCCCCAGCTGATGTCGCCCGGGTTCTCCGTATATCCGTCGAGTACAACAATCTTCATCGCATTTCCTCCTAATCACTCGATATGCAGCGGCTCTTTCCGCGTCGGCGGCGGAAAGACACGGTCGATCTCCGCATAGTCCTCCGCCGTGAGGGCAATCTCGTCTGCGCCCGCATTCAGCAGTGCGTGTTCCTTCCTGCCCGTACGCGGTATGGCGATCGTCTGCCCGTCGCGGATCGCCCATGCAAGTGCAATCTGTGCGGGTGTCGCCCCATATTTCTTCGCAATGCGCTTCAGGACGGTATTCCCGAACAGGTCGCAGGAGAGCCTCCCCGCCTGTGCGAGCGGACAGTACGCCATGAGCGCGACGCCGTGCGCCCGCATCCACGGGAGCAGACTGTAGTCAATCCCGCGCGAGCCCATGTGGTAGAGCACCTGATTCACAGCACAGTTCGCGCCGCCATCAACCGCCCACAGCTCCTCCATATCTGCGGTATCGAAATTCGACACGCCCCACGCGCGGATCTTGCCCGCCGCGTGCGCCGCCTCCATTCCCTCTACCACCTCCGCGAGCATACCGCCGCCGCGCCAGTGATAGAGATAGAGGTCGAGATAGTCCGTCCCAAGATGGGCAAGACTCTGGTCGAGCGACTTCATGAGCCGCGCCCCGCGCGCGTTCGAGGGAACGACCTTCGACACGAGGAAGAGGCTGCTGCGGTCGTAGGGGCGAATCGCCTCCCCGACCAGCGCCTCAGAACGTCCATTGCCGTACATCTCCGCCGTGTCGATGAGGGTCATCCCCGCCTCGACTCCCGCGCGCAATGCCTCCACCTCGCGCGTGTGCGTCTCAACTGAGTCGCCTAGGTACCACGTCCCCTGACCGAGGGCGGGCACCTGTACCCCGTTTGACAGTTTCACCGTATGTTTCATCCAGTCACCGTCCTTGCTGATGCCGATTCAAAACCTACGCTGCTCATGCGGGGATTTGCTCAGTCCTCCAGCATCGCCCACGCACGATTCAGACATCTTTTAGTATTCGCCAAGACGATCTCTTCATCCTCCTCGGGCGTCGGCATAACTTCCATTGAAAGTACCATCGGATCGTCCGCGCGGAAGAACCCCTCCTCCTTGAGCACCTTGAGGTACTCGTAGAGATCCTGCACGTCGTTCGCGCTGCCCGGATAGCCAAAGCGCTGATGCAGGTCGCCGTAGCCCTTCGCCTCGGGGTCGGCGACGGCATTGCCGAAGTGGAGATGCGTGATGTAGGGACGGCAGGTACGGATGACATCCGCCGAGCTCTCATGACAGATCGGGAAATGGGAAAGGTCGACCAGAAGGCCGAAGTTCGGGCAGTACGTACGCACATCTGCCGCAAATTTCGCAGCGAGCGGCGCTGGGCCGATGAGTGCTGCCTTGTCCACATCATAGTCAAAGATCTCAAGCTCAACATTCATATTCTTCGTCGCTGCATAGCGGCAGACATTCACCGTCGTCTTGAGGAGCTGCGCGTACGCCTCATCCTTCGTCTCCTCGCTCCACTTACCCGCGAGGAACGCAATGCCGCGTGCGCCGAAATACTCCGCATCGTCGACTGCCTCAATGAGCGTCGCCTCCGCCTTCAGACGCCCCTCCTCGTCGAGGTCATTCGGGTTCAGCTTCGGTCCGAGGAGGCGGGGCTGTGCGCCGTAGCAGACCTTCATATGCGAGGTTTCGAGGATGTGCTTCAGTGCGACGCGCTCCTCCTCACTGGCACAGCGCGTGATCTCGATCGCGTCGAAGAAATCGTCGCGCGCGATCTTCTTTGCCGCTTCGATGGCATCGAGGCGCGGGAAGCTCATCCAGCGAATCGTGCCCACCTGGAAATATTTATGAATGGATTCTCTCATTGTATTTTCCTCCTCATCCAACGATGTTTCACTATGCCTTGCGCGCGATGACAGCCTTTGCCTTCGCAGCGAGCGCTTCCGGCGTGTAGCCATACTTTGCCAGCAGATCCTCGTAGTCGCCCGACTCCGCATAGCCCGTTGCGCCGATGCCGTCCGCAGGCACAGGACAGCGACGCGCCAGCACCTCGCTCACCGCACCGTAGAGGCCTCCGCAGATGCTGTGCTCCTCGAACGTGACGACGGCGCCCGTCTTCTTCGCGCTCGCGGCGAGCAGCTCCTCGTCGATCGGCTTGACCGTGTGCAGATCGATGACCTCCGCCGCAATGCCCTCACCTGCGAGCAGATCCGCCGCAGCAAGCGCCTTGCCGAGAAGCGTCCCCGTGACGACGATGGTGACATCGGCACCCTCGCGCACGCGGATTCCCTTGCCGATCGCAAAGTCCAGCGACTCCTCATAGATGACAGGTGCCGCTGCACGGCTCAGTCGCATATAGACAGGACCCTCGTACGCCGCTGCCGCACGCACCGCTTTTTCCGTCATCACGGCATCGGATGGCGTCAGAACAACCATGCCGGGGATTGCGCGAGCAAACGAGATGTCCGTGATCGCGTGATGGCTCGCGCCGTCATAGGAGTCCGAGAGCCCCACATAGGTGCCCGCGAGTTTGACGTTCATGTGGTCGTATCCGATCATCGAGACGATGGGATCGGACGCACGCGTCGACAGGAACGCCGAGAACGTATTGACGAACGGGATGAGCCCTGCGCGCGCCATGCCGGCGGCCATGTTGACCATGTTCAGCTCACTGATGCCGACCTGAAAATAGCGGTCAGGGAATTCCTTCCCGAAGAGCGCGCTCTTGGTGGAGCCGCCCACATCTGCCTCGAGCGCCACAATGCGCTCATTCTCTGCGCCGAGGCGCTTCAGGGCTTCGCCATAGGCATCCCGAATTGCAATCTTCTTCATGCTTTCCCCTCCAGCTCCTCCTTCGCGGCGGCATAGTCCATATCGCTGATCGCCTTGCCGTGCCAGGCATTCTTCCCCTCCATAAAGGAGACCCCCTTGCCCTTCACCGTATTGGCAAGGATGATCGACGGGGAACCCGTATGAGCCTGCGCACGGCGAACCGTCTCCTCGAATGCCGTCACGTCGTGACCGTCACAGGTGAATACCTCCCAGCCGAACGCCGTCCACTTTGCCGCTACGTCGCCGAGCGGCATGATCTCCTCAACGGTGCCGTCGAGCTGGACGCCGTTGTAGTCGAGAATGGCGATGAGGTGATCCGCCTTGAACTTCGCCGCCGCCATTGCAGCCTCCCAGATCGCGCCCTCCTCGATCTCACCGTCGCCGAGCAGGACGTAGGTGTAGGAGCTGTGCCCCTGCAGGCGGTCGGCGAGCATGATGCCAAGCCCCGCGCCGAGACCGAGACCAAGAGGTCCCGTCGAGAATTCAACACCGGGGAGCTTGTGCGCGCAGGGATGCCCCTGCAGACGGCTGCCCAGCTGGCGCAGCGTCTTCATCTCCTCTTTCGGGAAATACCCCTTCTCCGCGAGATTGATGTAGAGCATGGGCGCCGCATGCCCCTTCGAGAGAACGAAGTGATCGCGTCCCTTCATATCGGGGTTCTGCGGATCGATGTTCATGATGTCCTGATAGAGTGTCGTAACGATTTCGCAGCAGGAGAGCGAGCCGCCCGGATGTCCGGTCTGAATCGCGTGCAGCACGTCGATCAGCTCATTGCGGAATCTCAGGCACAGCGCCTCCAGTTCTGCCTTGCGCGTATTTGTCATAATTTCCTCCCGATCTATTCTCCGACTTCCAGTCGCTCCTTCACCTGCGCGATGCACAGCGCGGGACTTGCCAGTGTGGGAATGCCCGTCGCCGCCTCAATCGCAGGTGCGCAGCGCGCCATTGACGCCTGTGCCAGCACGATGCAGTCATAGCCCCGTACGTTTGCCAGCGCCTCCACGAGGAGGCGGTCGTGCTCCGCCGGATCGTTCTCCTGCATCGCCCGAAAGGCGGGTTCGACCACCATGCGCTCCACAGTGACCGTCTGCCCGATGGCTGCCGCATTCTCCGCAATCTTCTCTGCGGATGCCGCAATCGTACTGCCCGCCGTCGCCGCAACGAGAATGCGGCTCCCGTAAGAAAGCGCCTTCTCGAGCATCGCCTCGTCCATCGCGAGCACAGGCACGCCGATGAGGGGGCGCAGGAGCGGCAGATGCGGCGTGAGCGTCGAGCACGTCACAACGATCAGCTCCGCCCCCGTCTCCGCACAGCTCTCGATGTCGCACAGGAGGCGCTTCTGATGCGCCTGTGTAAATGCCCCGCAGTCGTTCGGGTCAAGCGACAGGAACTGATCCCAGACATTGTAGACTTTGAGATCCATCGCCACCGCCCCGCGCAGCTCCCCCTCAAAGGAGGCGGCAACGGGGAGGACGGTGTGGAGCAATGCGATCTTTCTCATCACGCTTCTCCGTACACCCGCTGAAGGATGGGGCGCAGATGTGCGACCGCACCTTCGGCGGCGCGCCGCATATCTGGAATCTGGTAGATCTCCGTCGTGAATGCGCCGTCGTAGCCGCACTCACGGAACGCCCGCAGGATGCGCTCGAAGTCGAGCCCACAGTGTCCGGGGTAGCGGCGGTTGTTGTCCGCGAGATGGACGTGGATGTTATAGGAACTATACTTACGGATCGCCGCAAAGAGATCCTTTTCCTCCAGATTCAGATGAAACACATCCATCATGAGGCGGAAGTTCGGACGATCCACGCGGTCTACCATGGCGGCCGCCTCTGCGAGTGTATTGATAAAGTTCGTCTGCATGATCGTCACAGATTCGAGCGCGATATCGACGCCCTTCGGTGCCGCGTAGTCCGAGATCGTGCGGAACGCCTCGACGGCGTACGCCTCGGTTTCCTCGCGGCTCAGTTCCTTGCGGTACTGCCCACGTATGCGTCCGATGTTGATCTTCGCATCGAGTGCCGCTGCGAAGTCGATGATCTCCTTCGTCCGCCGCACCGCCTCCGCACGCACCTCTGCGTCGGGGTCTGCGTAGCTTAGACCAAGCTGTCCGAAGATCTCCCCCGTGCAGACGAGGACGACCTTCAGCCCGTAGCGCTCCTCGAGCCGTTTGATCTCGTCGACACGCAGCTCTCCGGGGTTCAGCGTCATGAACTCAACGCCGTCATAGCCGAGCTCCGAAAGCGCCCGAAAGCTCTCCTCGAGCGGTCCCTGATATGCCGTGACTGCATCCGATATGGCAACATCCGGTGTCGCCACCTGATAGCAAAGCCTCATAATCTCCCCCCTCCGTCAGCACCCGCAGCCACCTTAGCCGCTGTGCCGCGCATCTTCTGCATCTGATCCAGAATCCGCAGCGCGGCGAAAATAACGGTCAGCACGCAGCCGATCAGAATGCCGCCATTCAAAAAGTACAGCGGGTACTCCAGTACCGTTGTGATCTCGTTCGTCGTCATCTGCTTGGCGATGATCGCATACAGTTCGCGCACGAGCTCCACGTGGATCACGAGTGCGAGCAGGTACTGGAAAATCTTCATCGAGCCATAGACGCGCGGACGGGATTTCACACACGCGCTATCCTCGATCAGCGTAAGTGCAATGTGCTCATCCCGCAGAAAGACGACGGCGGACACAATGAAGATCATACAGATGTCGAGCAGCTTCAGCGCCTCATCCGTCCACGGGGCAGAGAGCTGCAATACATTTCGCGCAAATACACCGTAGGTGGAAACGAGGATCATCGCCGTCCCAACCAAGCCGAAGATCGGCATCATAATGCGGTGCACGCGCTGCGTCAGTGCATCCATCCGGCTCTCCTTCCTCCCCCTGTCATCACGCATCGACCACAGCGATGACGCGCACCTGACTGCCGTTCGCGTTCTGCGTCGGCAGCGGCAGACAGACAAGCGTACACGTCGGGCTCCCGATCTCCCAGAGATTCGTCATATACTCCACCTGCAGGATCTCGCCCGCGACCAATACGTGATCGTGAACGGGCTGATGAATGACCTGCCCCGGCTTGCGGTTTCGGATGAGGCGGATCTCATAGTCCTGTGCAAAGTCATAGCCGACGAGCTTCGGCCGATAGTCCTTGATCCAGATCGCCGCGTCCTCGGTCAGATAGCAGGAATTATCCCAGTATGCCGGATCCTTCCAGCTGACCTTGCGCCCGCGATCAGAGCGGATGAGCAGACTGTCATAGTGCTTGTCCCTATGTCCCTCTGCCGCACGCTCCAGCATCTCTGCCGTGATACCGTCGTTGTCCCCCACGTAGGAAAGGTCGAGCACGAGACAGTCCGTCATGCACCAATCCTCAATCGGATAGTCGCTGAGTGTACGCCCGCCGTCCACAAAGTGGAGTGGGGAGTCAATGTGGGTGAACCAGTGGGATTCGAGATTGTACGAGGTCACCTGCCAAGGATCTCCCTTTGCAAAGGAAGCGACCTCCTCAAATTTGATCCCATAGCGCCAGTGCTCCTCGATCGGGAGCGTCAGATCCACAATTCTTCTCATACTGTCCTCCTTCCCCCGAGCGCTGCGGCATACACCGCAGCGCCCATCACATCCTTTATTTCCGAATCAGATCGAGAATTGCCGTTCCGTTCGGCTTCGTGTAGAGTTCCCACGATGCCATTGCCTTCTCCTGGAACGCCTTTTTGTCCGGATTCTCCACAATCTTGCATCCGTGATCCTTGAGCGTCTGGAGCGCCGTCTTCTGCTTCTCGTCCGTGATCGCGATCTGCTTCTCGCGCGCCCAGTCCGCCGCCTCCTCGATCAGCTGCTGCTGCGAGGGCGAGAGTTTGTCATAGGTCACCTTCGACATGGAGAGGAGGAGTGGCGTGTAGGTCGCATCCGTCATCGTCACATAGGGTTGTACCTCGTAGAATTTGCGTGCAACAATCTCATGCAGCGGATTGTCCTGTGCCTGCACCGTGCCCTGCTGGAGCGCCGTGTAGAGCTCTGCCGCATCGATCGTCGTCGCGGAGGCGCCCATCGCCTCCCACGTTGCAACCTGCACCGGAGCGGGCAGGGTACGCATCTTGACGCCCTTGAGGTCATCGGGGGTCTTCACCTCACGCACGTTGTTCGTGAGCTCGCGGAAGCCGTTCTCCCAGAACGAGAGACCAACAAGCCCCTTGTCCGACATCTTCGTAAAGATCGCCTGGCAGGACGGGCTCTTGCGTGCTGTCGCCGTGCGCGCCGTATTGAGATCGCCGAACAGGAACGGCAGCTGATAGACCTCTACATCCGGCACGAGTCCGGAGTAGTACGCCGTCCCGCAGACACCGATGTCAATCGTGCCCTGCTGCAATCCCTGCACCATCGAAGTCGCGTCGCCGAGCGCCGTGTCGTAGAACGCCTCTGCCTTGATCGTGCCGTTCGAGTTCTTGTTGATATACTCCGCCATCAGCCCGAGCGCTTCGCCCGTCGGCGTGTTCTGCGGGAGTGAGCCGGCAAAGAGCGACATCTCCACATGAGAGCCTTCCACCTTAAGCGCCGTCGTCGGAACGGTCTTATCCACCTGTGAAGCTGCCGCAGGCGTCTTCTCCGCACTCTTTTCGGGTGCAGAGCCGACATCCCCGCAGCCCGTCAGTGCCATCGTTCCAATTGCGAGCGCCGCAAGCGCCCCCAGAATCCGTTTTTTCAGCATAATTCTCTCTCCTTTGCAAATTTACAAACAGCCGCGTTACCGGAGCACCGCTGGCAGAATGGTCGAAATCACAGGGAAGAACAGCAGGATGAGCAGCCCGACGAGCGACGCACCGATCAGCACCCAGACATGCGGGATGATCCGATGAATCGCCTCGCCGCCGACGTTGCTCGCAACAAAGAGATTGATCCCGACGGGAGGAGTTACAAGTCCGACGCAGAGCGCCACAACCATGATGACGCCGAAATAGATGAGGTTGATGTGATACTCCATCGCCGTCGGCACAAAGATCGGAGCAAAGATCAGCATATTCGGCACCGCATCGATGAAACAGCCCGCGATGATGAGGATCAGGACGACTGCGAACATGAAGACGAGGGGACTGTCCACATTCGAAACAAACCATGCCGCAACCTGCTGCGGAATGCTCACGCGCGTGAGCACCCATCCAAAGATCTGCGTCGCTGCAACGATCAGCATGATGCTCGCCGCGCTCATGACGCCGGAGTAGACCACCTTCGGGATCTCACTGAAGCGGAACCCCTTGTAGACGAACACGCCGATGATCAGGCAGTAGAAGCAGCAGACTGCGGATGCCTCCGTCGGCGTAAAGACGCCGGAGTAGATCCCGCCGAGAATGATGAGCGGCGCGATCATCGCCCAGACGGATTTATAGAAGCTCTGTGCGATCTCCACAAACGAAGCACGCGTTGGAGCGCCGTGGTAGCCCTTGCGAATGCAGAGGATGACCTCCGCTGTCAGAAGCACCGCCCCCAGAACCAGCCCCGGCAGGACGCCCGCCATCAGCATATCGCCGACCGAGGCGCCCGAAGCGACTGCGTAGAGCACCATGAGGATACTCGGCGGGATGATGGGGCCGAAGATGCCCGCGATTGCCTGCAGCGCGCAGGCAAAACCGCCATCGTACCCCTCCTTCTTCATCTCCGGGATCATGATGCCGCCGACTGCTGCCGTCGTGGCAGCGCCCGCCCCCGTCATCGCTGCGAAAATCATGCTCGCAAGCGTCGTGACGACCGCAAGACCGCCCGGCAGGTGGCCGACCAGCTTCTTGGCGAAGTCCACGATCTTTTGTGAGATTCCGCCCGCCTGCATGAGGCTACCCGCGATGATGAAGAACGGCACTGCCAGCAGGGTAAATGAATCCACACCCTTTAGAATCTGCTGTGCCACGATCAGCATGGGCACCTTTGAAAAGGCGACGATGTAGAGCATGGACGAGGCGATCAGACCGTAGGCGATCGGAACACCGAGGAAGAGGAGCGCGAAGAATACCGCCATGACCAGTGCCATTTCCATATCAGTCAACTCCTCTCAGCGTTCTCATGCGCCTGATGCGGCCATCTGCGCGCACATTTTTACCGCATTCTCGAACGCCGCCGTATGCACGATGTTCTTGCCCGCGATATCGTATGCCGTGCCGTGTCCGCCCGTCACAATCGGCAGGGCGAACCCGCCCGCGATCGTAATGCCCTCGTCGAAGCCCACGACCTTCAGCGCGATCTGCCCCTGATCGTGATACATCGTCACAACGCCGTCGAAGTCGCCGCGGAATGCCTTGACAAAGAGAGTGTCCGACGGGTACGGCCCCGTAATGCGATCGGTCCCATAGCGCTCGTTCGCCGACGCAATCGCGGGTGCGATCACGTCGATCTCCTCGCGCCCGCACGTACCGTTCTCCCCCGCATGGGGGTTGAGCGCCGCAACGGCGATCTTCGGCTGCGCAACGCCCGCGTGGCGCAGCGTCGTATACATCAGCTCGATCGCACGCCCGATCGAGGTCGGCGTCAGATGTTCACTCACATCCTTCACGGGGATATGGCTTGTCGTGCGCGTCGTCCACACCTTGCCCACGGCGTTGATCTCGCCGAAGGGCGCCGTGTGTCCGAGGAGATGCGCGATGTAGTGATGCTCACTCTCGTAGTGCGAGCCATCCGCCTTCTCCATGCGGGGATCTTCCTTCAGCATCGCCTTATTGAAGGGGCCGAAGCAGAATCCCGCGATCTTTCCTTTGCGGTAGAGCTCCACGCCGAGATCCATGCCGTCCACGTTCGCACTGCCGCCCATCGCCGTCGCTGTCGCAAAAGGCACCTGTGCGGGGTCGCAGTTCCCCTGGTCGATCATCGGGATCTTGCCGCGCTCTGCCGCATCCTCCGCACATTCCACGAATGCAGCGGCGTCGCCCGCGCCGATCACCTGAAAGGCACGCTGCAGCACGCGATAGTCTCCGATGAGCAGCGGTCTGCAATGCTCGGTGAGAAAGCCATTCACAACGAGCTTTGCCACAATCTCAGGACCGACCCCCGCCGCATCTCCGAGGAGAATTCCAAGTACCGGTTTTTCCTTCATACTGCCCTCCCATCCTGCGGCACCCCGCGCCGCACATCTTAAGGAAGCACTGATAAATTCAGCACCGCCATCTTAGCACATCTTTTTTGCCCGTACTTCGTCGGCAAATCCTCCACAGAGTACCACTCTGCGTCCGGTTTACCTCCTAGTCCGGACGAAAAAAGCTGTGCCAATCTGACGCACTTCATTTTATCAGCGATTCCTTTATTTATTTCGCGCCGATGGAGGCGAGATAGTCCGCCTCGAACTTCGTCACATACTCCGTTGCCGCCTTATGATCCATAAAGCTGTCGATCAGCATATACTTCGCGATGTAGTCCTTCTTCCACGCCTCGCTCTCGGCGACCTTCTTCATCTGATCCGACCAGTAGGCAGCTGCTTCATCGCTCATCGCAGCAGGGCCCGCGATGCCGCGCCAGACCGGCACCTCAACATCCGGATAGCTGCCGATCTCGCTGAGCTTCGGTGCATCGGCGAGATTGCCTGCGAAACGCTCCTTCGAGAGCGCGAGCACAGGCTTCAGATCACCCGAGGCGACGTACTCGGATGCCGCCGCCGGCTTTGCCATGACGAAATCCACATGACCGCCGAGCTGTGCCGTAATCGCCTCGCTCGTAGAGTTGTACGTAATATAGTTCATCTGATCCTTCGTCAGCCCGAGTGCTGCGATCAGCGCCTCATAGGTCGCCACATCGTCGCCCTTGCTGCCGCCGATGATGACCTGCGTGCCGGACTTCGCCGCTGCAATCGCATCGGCAAAGGATCCGTACTTCGTCTCCGCGCCCTTGAAGAGCAGCTGCTTGTCCACCGCCATGATTGCGATGATCTTGAAGTTCGCTGCGCGGTTCTTCGTATTCTTCACCATCGGCATGAGATCGCCGCTATTGAAGGTGAGGAGCGTATAGTCCGCCTTCTTCCCTTTCGTCGTCGCGACATCGTTCCGGCCGACCTCACCCGCACCGTCCGTCTTGTTCGAGACGACGATTGTCTGTCCGTTCACGAGGTTATCCTTCGTGAGGATGTCCGAGATCTGGCGCGAGAAGATATCCGACCCGCCGCCTGGGCTCGAGGTGCAGTACCAGTTCACCGTCTCCTTCGGTGTGAACGCCTTGCCGTCCGCACTGCCTGACTCCTTTGCCCCGCCGCAGCCCGTGAGTGCCGCAGCACCGAGCACGAGCGCCGCCGAGAGCGCCAACAGTTTTTTCATAGGAATAGCCTCCTTTAATATGGATACACAATCAGACAGGATCCAGCTTCTTTCGGAACCTTCGGAGCAGTGCCCGAATGATCGGCGTCCCGACGAAGATCAGGAAGATGATCGTCAGTGCGCAGGAAATCGGCCGTTGGATAAAGATGTCAAGGCTCCCGCCCGATACGATGAACGCCTTGCGCATATTCGACTCAAGGAGCGAGGCGAGCACGAAGGAGAGAATCATCGGTGCGGTCGGATAGCCTGCTTTCGAGAGGAAATAGCAGACGATGCCGGAGGTCAGCATGACTAGGACGCCGTACATCGAATAGCTCGAACTGTATGCCCCGACGACACAGATCGTGACCACGACGGGGATGAGGAAGCGGATCGGCACCGTCAGGATCTTGATGAGAATCGGAATCACGGAGATCGCTACGAGGAGTGCGAAGATATTCGAGAAGAAGAGGGATGCGATCAGCCCCCATGTGAAATCCGGTTCATTGACAAAGAGCAGAGGGCCGGGGTTCAGTCCCCACATCATGAGTCCGCCGAGGAGCACCGCGCCCGTCCCCGACCCGGGGATTCCGAGTGCGAGAAGCGGTGCAAAGGCGCCTGCCGCCGCCGCATTGTTTGCCGCCTCGGACGCCGCGATACCCTCTACAGCGCCCGTCCCGAACTCATCCTCACTCTTGAAGTGCTTGTTGAGTGAGTATCCGAGGAACGCGCCCGTCGTCGCGCCCGCGCCGGGCAACACCCCAACGAATGTGCCGAGCGTCCCGGAGCGCAGAGACGGCGGGATGAGCCGCCGCAGGTCGTGCTTCGTCAGCAGCGAACCGCGAATGCTCAGCTTCATCGACGGGTCAACCGTCTGCGTCTTGTGCCGGTCATTTGCGATCGAGATCACCTGCGCAAAGCCGATTGCGCCGATGATGAACGCCGTGAACGGCAGCCCACCGAGCAGGTGAAGATTGTCGAACTCGTAGCGCGGCATCCCCGAAAGGGTGTCCATACCGATACAGGCGAGCAAGATGCCGACAATCGTGATGACGACGCCCTTGATCGGATTCTCCCCGACCAGCCACGTGATCGAGGTCATTGCGATGAGGAGGAGCACCGTCATCTCCGACGGGCCGAAGGCGAGGCCGACACGCGCGAGCGCGGGGCCGAGGATCGTCAGGATCAGAATGCCGATCGTCCCGCCGATGAAGGACGCCATGTTTGCCGTGAAGAGCGCCTGCCCCGGACGATGTCGTTTCGTCGCCATTGGATATCCATCCAGCGCCGTGCAGATCGCAGGCGAGTCGCCGGGGATGTTCAGCAGGATTGCACTGAACGAGCCGCCGTACATATTCGAGTAGTAGACCGCTCCCAGCATGATGATCGCCGTCGTCGGATCAAACGCGTATGTCAGCGGCAGGAGGAGCGCACAGCCTGCGAGGCTCCCGATGCCCGGCATCGCACCGACGACCAGACCGAGGATCGCTCCGACAACTGCCGCAATGACGTGCTCCGGCGTGAAAAACACGACAAAGCCGTTCACGAGATAGGTCAGGACACTTCCTTCCATGCGTATTCACAGCCTTTCTTTTTGAAACATTACGACGTTTCTTATACGAACTCTTCAAAGATGCCGAGCGGGAAGTCCACCCCGAGCCATTCTTGGAAGACGCCGAACGCGATTGCCATGCAGATCGCGAGTACGATGATCGTATTCTTCCACGACTCCTTCTCGAGGATCTTCATCCACCAGAGCACGAAGAGTGCACAGGCAGGGATGAGTCCGATCACGAAGGCGAGTACCGTCAGTGCGATCCCGCAGCCGACCACGAGCAGCTCGTCGCGCGTGTACTCCACCGCGCCTGTTTCGCGAAAGCTCTGCAGGAAGGCGACAATGCTCATAACGAGCATGAGCACCGCCATGATCGCGGGAAAAAACCCAGCCCCCGGACCGTTCACCTCGTCCCAGAACCCTAGATCGCTGAAGCCGACGACAGCAAAGAGCGCAGCAAATGCGGCAAGCCCCAACGACGCGATCTGTCGTGAACCAAAATTCTTCATTGCGCCCCATCTCCTATTTCGTTTCCAAACATCTTTTTGAGCTATTGGTTCAAATTGAATCACTTCCTCCTGAATTTAGCACAATCTTCACATCACTCGCAAGGCAGATTGGTTTCATATTGAAACAAATAAAAAATATGAAGGCACAAAAAAATCCACATAGGGACGAGATACGCCTCATCCCTATGTGGACTTCGGTTATATAATCATCAGCAACGTGAGATCCGTCAGATCAAATTTATCGCGATTTGCTTATTCATGGTTTTTCAGAATGCGCCAGAGCGTCGTGCGCCCGATGCCGAGGCGTGCCGCCGTCCGTTCCTTGCTACCATGTTCCTCTGCGAGCACAGCGCACACGATGTCGTACGTCATCTCCTCGAGTGTCTGATCCATACGCAGACCGGGCAGCCCTGCCGCCGCGACATCCGTATGCCCGAGCTCCTCCTCCTTTGCCAGCACAGTCTCCACCGTCGCGGCCGTGACATATGCGTTCTCCGTCAGAAGCGCGATCTCGCGCATCACCCAGTGCAGCTGATCGAGGTTGCGCGGCCACGGATACGCCGTCATGCGTTCCAATGCTTCCTGCGAGAAACCGACAATCTGTTTGCCGAACTTCACATTCATCTGATTTGTATAGAGTGCGAGGATGTTCGGCAGCTCCTCCATGCGCTCGCGCAGGGGCGGGAGAGGGAACGCGATGCAGCGATGCTCATTCAGCAGCACGGGGCGGATCTCCGCCTCGTGGGCACTGCCGAGCGTCATGGAGATCGTCACACGGTTGCGCCGTAGGAAGCCTGTCGTCTTGGCATACTGGAAGAAGAGCTGGATATCCTGCGATCCAAGTGCATCCAAATCCTTGAGGTGGATCGCCGTGTCAAGCACCGCGAACGGCGAATCGTCAGCCAGCATCAGCTGTTCCCATTCGTTAGAGCGCACAGCCGTGCAATCCACGATAAAGAGGGGTTTCGCACGATAGTCCCCCGTGCGGTAGAGCAGCTTCGCCGTCTTTTCCTTGCCCGTCCCCGGCTCGCCCAGAATCAGAATCGGAACGGGCGACGCCGCATACTTCTGAATCAGCTCAAACGTCCTGCCTGTCATATTGGCACTGTTGCGGTCAGCGGCACTCTCCTCCTCATCCTCGATCGCCTGATAGACAGAGATATACTCCTTCGAGGAGAAGGCGTTCGGGCGTCCCGAGATGCGGAGCAGCTGATATTCCTCACCGTCATGCAGGAGCACACGCGTCTTGATACTGTAGAGCTTTCCACGAAATTTCTTCAAAAACTCCTGCCGTCCGCCGCCCGTCACGCGCGAGGTGGCAAGCGCCTCGAGGAGCAGATCTCCATTTTTCTCCTTGGAGATCGAGGATACAATGACGCTGCGATCGGGTCCGTAGAGGACGACCGCCTCATCATCATGGGTCAGTGCCTCCTTCAGCAGCGCATTCTGCCGATAGACTGCGGCGTTCGCGCGCACAACGCGCAACGCCTCGTCGATGCCCGCATAGATACTCTCAATGCTCGCCATCGAAAAGATCGCGTTCAGCCCCGCCTTCTGCGCCGCCTGATAGCGCACGCGGTCACAGATCACGAGGGACACCCCCTCCGCTTTCAAACACTCGATGACCGCATCTGTTTCCTCTGGCCGCTCGATCGTCCGGATCTCAATATCCTTTTGCAGGATGTCACAGACGATCCGCGCATTCTTTGTCACATCTCCCACGCCGACAATGGCAAATCTCCCGACGTAGTGATCGAACATCTTGATATCGCGCAGCATATCCGAGATCGTGAACGGGATCGCCACAACGGGCAGCCCGAGCCGCTCGCGCAAAAGACGCGCCGTACCACCGCGCGAGAGGATCACATCGAACTCCTGATGTTCCATCATCTCCCGCGCGAGCCGCAGCCCCTCTTCCCAGTCCCCCACACAGATTGTCAGCTCGATCTCAGCCGCCCGCGCCGCCTTTGCGTCCTCCAACAGACGGCGCATCCCCGCATAGGGCGCAATCGCCAGAATACGAATGAGCTTCGCTTGTTTAACCATGCAGCCTCTCCCTCTTCCTTGCATCTGCCGCTTGGCACCTTACATTATAATTTACACAAATTTCCCGTTCGATAAAATGCCCAATCCGCTTTCTTCTCGAAGAACAAGGGTTTTATTACTGTTTCAAAAGAAAACAAAAATAAAGAAACTTCTCCAAGCAGGCACATTCCTTGTCACAAATCATACATCAACTTGCCTATTCTGTCCAGCAATTGTTTCATTCAGAAACAATTGCTGGAGGACGCGCGTGTTCTTTGACATTCGCCCCACAGCGACTTATAATTCTACAGCAGAGAGGAGGCGGGCATATGACGCGCGACATACCAAAGCACGGCGAGATCTGGCGGCACTTCAAGGGCAATCTCTACCGCATCGAGACGACAGCGGAGCACACGGAGACGGGCGAGATGCTCGTCGTCTATCAGGCGCTCTACGGCACATACGGCATCTATGCGCGCCCGCTCGCGATGTTCCTGAGCGCCGTTGACCGAGAGAAGTATCCAGACGCGGCGCAGGAATGGCGGTTTGAGAAAGTTCAACCATAAAAAGACGTGATACGAAATCGTTTTGACTTCGTATCGCGTCTTTTTGTTATAGGTCGTACGTGAGAGCACAATCACTCAGAAGTTATAATTCACACCAACGAGGAAGGAGCGCCCGACATTGCGGTAGGTGCCGCTGTTCGTGTAGTCGCGGCGGTTGAAGAGGTTGTCCACGTCGAATGTACCCGTGAGATCCGGCGTGAAGCGATAGGCAAGGTGGAGGTTCGAGACGAGAAGGTTACGCGGGATGGGAACGAAGGAGACACGTTCTGTACGCGTGTTCGTGCTGTTGTACCCGCGATCACCCCAATAGCTGAGACTGAGCGCTGCCGTGAGATCGCGGTTCTCATAGTTCACGCCCGCCGTCATCTGATAGCGGCCGAGTGCGCGTACCCAGTCCTGCCCTTCCTTGTACTTGCGCTCGGGGCTGCCGTAGGTAATGCCTGTGTTAAAGCTGAAATGCGCATCCACATCCTGTGCGTAGGAGAGCTCCACGCCCGTATTGCGGTAGGAGGCGGCATTCGTCTGATATGATCTGCCATCCGTGCCCTTGATACCGACGATCTGGTCGCTCACATCCGTATGGAAGACGCTCGCGGTGAAGCGGCGTCCCTTGCTGTCGTATTTGTAGCCCGCCTCATAGTTCCACCCCGACTCGGGACTCAGATTCGGATTCGGCACCATGACCGCGCTCGCATAGTAGAGGTTGCGGAAGTTCGGCATGCGGAAGAATTTACCGACGCTCGCATAGACGGCGCTGTCACGATTCAGCCGCGTCGTTACCTGCAGCTGTGGGAGAAACGCATTGTAATCGCCCGCCGAGGACTTCACCCAGTCCGCACGCGTACTCACGATTGCCGCCGTCACAGGGCTGAGGTCACGGTCATAGGAGGCGACGAGCGAGTACTCATTCATCCCGTAGGGGCCGAACTTCGCATAGGGTGTCAGGTCGCTGTCGCTCTCCCGGTACCTCCTGTATTTCCGATTCTGATCGACATAGGTCTGACGCTTGGCGGAGAGTCCGACGAGGGTCGTGCTCACATCGTCCTTCCAGACCTTCTTCACCTCCGCGCCGTAGTGGCGGTGATGGCTCTTCTCCCACTCGACAACGCTCGGATTCGCCGTAAAATAATCCGGGTTCGAGATCGAACGGTAGTTGTAGTAGACATTCCCCGACCATCCATTTGCTCCCTGATAGTTCAGATTTGCGAAATGTTCATCATCGTCGTATTTAAAATACTTCAGCAGTCCGCCCTCCGTGTCATTGTAGTGGATGGAGTGATTCTTGCCGCTGTACATGTAGGAAAAGCGCAGCTCATCGCTGATCTTGTACGTCAGGTTCACGTGATCCTTGCGGCTCTTGCCGAACCCGACGGCATAGGGCGTTTCAGTCCCATTGATCTTCAGATTCCCCAGCGTATCGGACAGGTTGCCCGTCGCGCCGTAGTACGTCCGACTGACGGCAAGCCCGACCTTGCCGAGGTCGATGGTCGCCGCATAGTCGCGCTGCCCGCGGTCTCCCGCTGCAACACGTACCGTGTTCTTGTACGACGCCTTCGTAATGACGTTGACGACGCCGCCAAACGCCTCCGAGCCGTAGAGCACGGAGCCGCCGCCCTTGACGACCTCCACGCGATCCACGGCGTCGAGGCTCATCATGTCGAGATGGCTGACGTTGTTAAAGGACGCGGGCACACCGTCGATAAGGACAAGTGTCCCATTCTCCACGCCGCGCAGGTTCACGCCCGCATTGCCCGTGATCCACGTCTGCCCGTCGGGACCCATGTTCGTGAAATGCACGCCGTTCTTGAATTTCAGCGCGGAGATCACGTCGCGTGCGCCCGTCTTCTTCAGCTCGTCGGCTGTGTAGACCGTCGTGTCTGCGGGCGTCATGAGCGTCTCCTTCTCATAGCCCTGCGCCGTCACGTTGACCGAGGGCGTCTCGTAGTTCTGCGTCTCCTCTGCCGCCGCCAGTGCGGGAAATGCGCAAAGCGCGCACGTCATGCCTGCCATCCATTGTTTCGTTCCCATAGGATCCTCCTTGAAATAAAATGTATTGTTCCCCTTTACCGCCCGTCCGCCACACTCAGATGACACCCGACGGGCAGCTCCACCAGAGTGCCATAGGCGGCGTGTGCAATGTCCTGCGCGCCGAACACCATATCCTGCGAGGCGTTGTAGATATAGCCCTCATGCGGACGTACAATGCGCCCGTCGCGGATTGCGCGCACCGTTTGCAGGGCGGGATCGTCCAGATACTCGCGGTTAAACTTCTCGATGTCATAGCTGCCGTGATCGTTCCAGACGGGCACGATCATGACATCGGGATTCACCGCGAGGATGTGCTCCTTCGTCAGTGCCTGCCCCGCCGTGAGGCCAATCTCCGCCGCGCCGTTGACGACCCCCGCCATCGTGCAGAGATGATCGAACAGCCCGCCCTTGCTCCCGAACGTCGGCGACATTGAGATCACGAGCACCGTCTTGCGCTCGGCAGGCGGAATCTCTGCAACACGCGCGGCGAGCGCCTCACACTCCGCATCGTAGGCAGCAATGAGTGCCGTCCCCTTCTCCTCCTCGCCGAGCGCAGCGGCGACAAGCTGCACCGCCGCCCGCACCTCATCCGCCGTGCGCGGCTTCTGACAGGCGACAACGTGAATCCCCAGATCGCGCAGGGTCTCGGCAACGGCAGCGTCCTTTCCCGCATCGAGAAAGACGACATCGGGATGCAGGGCAATGACCTGCTCCGCCGACGGCTGATTGAGCTTCACGGGGATTTTCTCTGCAATCTCCACGATATTCGAGCTGTTCGGATCGTCCGCCAGATGATCGATTCCCACAAGCCTCTCAGGCGGCACGAGTCCGAGCACAATATCATCCAGCCAGAGCGCATAGTTCAGCACGCGCACGGGCTTTTCTGCAAAGGCGACCGTCCGTCCCTCGGCATCCGTCACGGCGTAGCCCCCCGACTGTCCCGTAGGTGTAGCGCCGCAGCCGAGTGCTGCGAGCATGAGCATGAGTGCGAGCGCCCCAACAAGCATACGCATACCCTCACTCCTTCAGTGATTGCACGCCAAAATCATACTCCGGTGCAAAGTCAAACAGCCCCGGGTACATATAGTTTGCCATGTAGCCGATGGCATCGATCGTCCGCGTCTGCGGTCCGTAGACGAATTTCAGCGGAATCGGATAGAGCCGCCCGTCTCGGATGAAGTTCAGATTGCGAAAGGCGGGATTGCTGCGAATCTTCTCCATCTGCCCCTCGTCGTCCCCATAGGAGACGAGAAAGACAACGTCGGGATTCTCCGCCATGATCTGCTCCGCCGTCACCGCCGCCGAGGTATGCGGGATATCCCCGCCGATCGCGCTGACCATGTCGCCCGCAATCTTGTCGCGCCCATAGGAGGCGATGATGCTTATGAGATCGAGCACCATCACCTTCGGTGGCGTGCCGCCCTCTGTCTGTGTACGTATGAAGTCAATCCGCGCGTAGGTATCATCTACAATCCGCTCCGCCGCCCGTTCCCTGTGAAAGATCGTGCCCAGATCGCGGATGAACTTCATCTCGCGCTCAATCGTCTCCCGTTGGTTGAGCTTCCCGGGCGCGGTCGTATTGAGCGGCACCATTGTCGCCGTACCCCGTTCGTTCCAGTACGCCGTGCTCCCAAGGCGGTTTTTCGAAAAGAATTCCTGTTGTGCGACGATCAGATCGGGTGCAAGCGCAAGCAGGCGCTCCGTATTGATCTCCGCGCGCCCCAGTTGGGGGAGCGCGTCAAACGCCGCCTGATTGCACGCCTTGATCCCATACGTCGGATTGTTCTGCGAGGGCGTGACAGAGACGATCCCCTCCGTCACGCCGAGATCCAGCAGGGTCTCTGACTCATTTGCCCCAATGATGACAATGCGCTGCGGCACGGAGGTGAACGTCTCGCGGTTGACGCCCGTTTCAAAATAATTTTCAACGCTGATATTTTCGACCGTAACGGCACCCGTCGTCGGCATCTCCGCATGCTCCGCCGTGCCGCACCCGCCAAGGAGGAGCGCAACGGACAGCAGACAGAAGATCCCCCGCCTCATGACGAACCTCCCGCATACATGCGGCGGCAGAGCATCCACAGGAAGAGCGGTGCTCCGACAAGCGCCGTGGCAATACCGATGGGAAGCTCCATCCCGGGGAAGATATTGCGCCGAACGATGTCCGCACAGGCGAGGAACGCGCCGCCGACAAGCGCACTCATGGGAATCACGCGGCGATGGACGCTGCCCGTGACGAGGCGGACGGCGTGCGGGACGAGCAGCCCCACGAACCCGATCATCCCCGCCACATAGACCGCAGTCCCAACCATGACCGCCGTCGCCGCAATGTAGATTTTGCGGTAGAGCGCGAGATCGCGCCCCATGCTCAGCGAGAGCTCATCGCCCACGAGCATGAGGTCGAGAATCCGCCGCTGCGTATAGAAGAACAGGACGCCGAGCACCGTGACGGCGAGCAGCGGCACAGCCGCGCCCCAGCCGCCCGTCACGATCCCGCCCATCATCCAGAACTGGATGGAGCGCGTCTTGCTCGGCTCGGCAAGCGCCGTCACGAGGAAGCTGACACCTGCCGAACAGGCGGCGTTCAGTGCAAATCCTGCCAGAAGGAGTGTCAAGCTCCCGCCGCTGCGCTTCGTAAAGGACGCAATCACGAGGATCAGGAGGGATACGGTAGCCGCGCCCAGAAAGGCAAAGGCACCCGTCCCGTCGAGTCCCAGAAATGTCCCGATGCCGAGTGCAATCGCCAGCACTGCGCCGAGGCTCGCCCCCGCCGAGACGCCGAGCAGATAGGGATCGGCGAGCGGGTTGCGCACCACCGCCTGCATCACCGCGCCGCAGACGGCAAGCCCCGCCCCGACGAGAAAGGACAGCACGAGATTGGGCAGGCGCAGATATTGCAGGACATCCTGCCGAATGCTGCCCGCTCCCGTCGGGTCGAGCAGAGTCAGGCAGATATAGTGCAGCGTCTCCGCGAATCCGAGGGTGATGACACCCTGCCCTAGCGCATAGATCGTGAGAAGAACGACGGCAAGCCCCACGAGGGAGATACGCAGCGCCATCATCCGCGCGCCCCCCTCTCGTAGACCACGGCGGGCCGCCCGTCCGCGCGCGCGAACACGCTCGCCCTGACCCGATAGAGCCGCTCGATCAGGGCAGGCGTGAGCACCTCGTCAGGCGTCCCCTCCGCGATGATCTGTCCCTCCTGCAGCGCGACAATGCGGTCACAGTACATCGCCGCGATGTTGAGATCGTGCACCGCCGCAATAACCGTCAGGCGGCGCGCAGCAATCAGATCCATGATCTGCAGCTGATAGGTGATGTCCAGATGATTCGTCGGCTCATCGAGGATGAGACACGGCGTCTCCTGCGTGAGCGCACGCGCCAACATGACGCGCTGCTGCTCCCCGCCCGAGAGGCGGGCAAAGCTGTCGCGCTCCATGGAGAGCACCCCCGTCTCACGCATGGCGCGCCGCGCGATCTCCACATCCTCCGCGCTGTCCCCCTCCGTGATTCCCTTGTACGGCGTGCGCCCCATGAGCACAACATCGCGCACGGAGAAATCAAATGCGGCGCTGTGATGCTGCGCAAGCACCGCCGTCTCCCGCGCACTCTCCCTGTGGGAGAGCGTCGAGAGTTCCCGTTCACCGAGCAGGATTCGCCCACCCGAGGGCTTTAGGATACGATAGATACACTTGAGCAGCGTCGACTTGCCGCTGCCATTCGGGCCGATCAGCCCCGTGACCTGCCCCGCCGCAAAGGTGACCGACACATCCTTTAGAACAGGCTTTGTCCCATACTGCGCCGACACACCTGCAATCTCAATCTTCATCCCGCCCCTCCAAACCGATATGCCCGCCGCATGAGCAGGACGACAAACGCCGGCGCGCCGAGAAGCGCCAGCATAACGCCGAGCGGCACATCCACGCCGGGCACGAGTACCCTGCCGAGGATGTCCGCCCAGACGGCGGCAAGCCCGCCGATCAGCACCGCCACGGGGACGAGCCGCCGGTGATCCGCCCCCGTCAGCATCCGCACGAAATGCGGCACGAGCAGCCCGATAAAGCCGATCAGTCCCGCATTCATCACAATGCAGCCGACGAGCAGCGCATTGAGGAGCAGATACAGCCGCACAAAGGGCAGCAGCGGACGCCCGAGCGGAATCGCCGTCTCCTCGCCCGCCAGCAGCAGATTCAGTATGCGTGTCTGCGTCATAAAAAATCCCAACATGACCGCCACCACCGCGAGCAGGGTCAGCACCCACGGCAGCTTTGCGGCGGCGATGCTCCCCATCAGCCAGTAGAGCGTCACATCCATCCCCGTCGAGTTCGCCCCGAAATAGATCAGAACGCCCGTGATCCCGCTGCACACAGCGCCGATTGCAATTCCAAAGATCAGGAAATACGAGACATCGCGCTGCACCTGCCCCGCTGCTGCCACGATGACAGCGGAGAGTGCGGCGGCACCGACAAAAGCGCCGACTCCGATGGAGCCGGCGCCAAATGCCGAACCGATGCCGAGAAAAACTGCACAGGCAGCGCCGAGCGACGCACCCGACGAGATCCCCATGATGTAGGGATCCGCCATCGGATTGCGAAAGATCGCCTGCATCAAAATTCCTGAGAGAGCCAGCCCCATGCCGACCCCCGCAGCGAGCAGGACGCGCGGCAGGCGCAGCGCGAGAATTGCGCCCTCCGCACCTGCATCGCTCCCCGTGAGCACATCTCCGAGCACCTCAGCCGCCGCTGCAGGTGAGAGCGGCAGATAGCCGATCATCAGTCCCGCAAGACAGGAGCAGAGGAGCGCAGCCCCCAATAGTCCCGCGAGGATGGCGACAGGGCTCTCCCGCCAAATTCGGTCCATCACGCCGCCCATCAGATCTCGAAGTTCGCCGAGAACGTGAACGTGCGCGGTGCGCCAAGCGCGAGGCTCGAACTGTCTCCGCGCGGATTCCAGTAGTCCTTGCCCGTCACATTGTAGACCATCGCAGAGAGCGTCACAGGCGTCCTGCCCATCGTCGTCCGATAGGTCGCGCCGAGGTCAAAGAGGGTATGCGACGGCACAGGAATCGCTCCACCGTTGATAACACTGTCTCCCACATAGTTCATGCGGGCAATCAGCGACCAGTCCGTCGTCGGGCGGTAGACCATGCCGAGCGTCCCCGTCCAGTACGGCATACCGTCGACGCGCTTGCCGTCATTCGTACCGCGTGCGGTCTTGCTCTGGCGCACGTCCAGATAGGTAAAGCCGCCGATGAGCTCCAGCTTCTTTCCGATCGTCCCCGTGAACGCCCACTCTGCGCCCTTGTTCTTCTGTTCGCCATCAATGCGGCGATACTTCTGCGTGCCCTCGTATACGTCGATGGCATTCGCCTGTCGAATCTCGAAGTAGCTGAACGTATTGAGGAACTCCCCCGTCTGCATCTTCACGCCGATCTCATTCTGCTTCGTCTTCGAAGGATCCAGCATCTCGCCTGCATTCGCATAACCTGACGTTGTCGAAACGGTTGAACCAAGCCCAAAGCTCTCCGTGTGATTCGCATAGACGGTCACATTTGGCGCAACCCTGTAGTTGACGGCGACGGTCGGCGAGATCGCATCCGTCTTTGTACTGCTCTTGCCCGCCGGACTCAGTTTCACACTGTGTCCGTGAATGCCCACAGTAACCTGCAGACGGTCATCGAATGCCTTCATCGTATCGACGACATGCCACCCCGTCAACTGCGTATTGCGGCTGTGCGGCGGCTTCAGATGCGGGATCTCGGGGCTTGCCCATGTATTGTCACGATAGATATTGCCCGTCCCCGACCAGCTGAAGGCGGGATTATTGCCAATGTAGTAGTGCATCCAGTTCTGATCCATCCCCACGATATAGTCATGGCGCACCATACCCGTACGGAAATCGCCCCGCAGACCGACGCCCACATAGGTGCGCGTGAGGTCGAGCGGATAATTGCTCATGGAAATTGTAAAGTCGCCGCTGTCGTTCTGAACCGTTGGTGAGCCGTCCACATAGCCGTACCAGTTCTCATGATGGTATCCGGCATTGAGGAAGGCGGTCAGATGCGCGCCGAGTTTCTGTTCGTGATTCAGCGCTGCAATGATATTGTCGTATTCATTGTACGACCATGCGGGCTTATAGCTGCGCGAGAGATCGGGCGCAGAGGGAAGCCCGGTCACATTGGCGCTGCCAAATTTAAAACCGATGCGCATCGGACCCGCATTGTGCTTCGTATGGTTGTAGCCGAGCAAGAGATTTGTACGGGATTTCTCCGTATGTTGGTCGAGGTTGACGAAAATATTCTGCCTCTTCAATTCCTCGTGCTTGATTGCCGTTTCCCCGTGCGTATTTGTCGCCGTAATGCGTACGCCGTAGCGATCGTCCTTGCCGAATCGGTTGCTGACATCGACAGCCTCCTCGACGGAATGTCCACCGAGATAGGAGAGCCGCGCCTCAACCGCATCGCGCTCCGCCTTCTTCGAGACATAGTTGACCGTGCCGCCCACAGCTTCGCTGAGCGTCGTTCCACTGACGCCGAGATTCGGACCCGAGATTACGCTGACACTGTCCACCCAGTAATGCGGCAGATTCATCTGACCGAGCAGCCCCGGAACGCCATTGACGTATTCGCTGTGCCCTGTGATACGGAATCCTCGGATCGCAATATCCTGATACAAATGACTCGTCAGCACGCGCACCGACGGATGGAGTGAGAGCACACCGTTAACGCCGTCCGAAGGGCTGGCAAACGTCTTCATCGTCTTCTGGTTGAACTCCGTCACCGTGAACGGCGCGTCCATCACATCCTGCGAGCCGAGCAGACCGACCGAGGGCTTGCTGCTTACAAATCCGCCGGGCAGTGTCTCCTCTTCCTCTGCCGCTACTGCAGGGCGCTCCCCCTCAACGGTAACAGGTGCAAGTTCGTAGGAGTCCATCCCCGCCGTCTTCTCGGCAGCACTTGCCGTGCCCATCCACACCGAGCCAACCGTCGCGAGCGCGATTGCGCACATGAGCTTTCGTTTTGTCATCTCCATTTTCCTCCTCGACCTAGACGGACAAATCTGTCCGTACTCCCCTAAAGTATTCCCCCCGAATTCATTACACACATCATGCAAAAGTCCCGTCCACAGCAAGACTTTCTCACACGAAAAAAACCTGCCGTCCTGTCCATCGCAGGATGCAGAGGAGCGGTGCGTCCCCCACGGGCGCAGCGCTCCGGCGCACGAGACTCGGTAGGTCTTCTGGCTCTGCATCATCGTCCGCCCCGCCTTCCCGACGGCGCACCGTCAGTGACATATTGGGACGTTCTCAGCATTACAGCGGCGGGACCGCATCGGCTCATGGAGTCGCCGCACGCGGCAGCGCTCCCCGATTTCCCTGTTACGCCCTCTCGGGCACCGAATCTGCTTATGAATTTACACAGGAATGAATTCGTATGACAGTATAATTAAAGCATATGACCTTGTCAAGGAATTCACGTTCTTTTCCCGCAAAAAACAAACGATTTCACGTATGAACATGCTTAGATAATAACTGCCGTTTATGCTTTCAATGTTAAAGTTTCATGGGTCTTTCACCCAAAACAAGCAGGAAAAGAGGAATAGAGAGAGAATTATAAGAATTCGTCGAAAGAAAGTTTCCGAAATGTATACGGAAACTAAATCGGGCTTGTTGATACCCGCAGCAAACCCGAACGAACTGTATGAATAGGAGATGTATTCATGGATGCAGCAATGCTGACGTTGGGAGTTCTCGGGGTGGCGGCCTTCCTCTTCGCCACAGAGATTATCCCGCTCGCCGTCACGGCAATGGGCGCGGCGATCGCGCTCGGCCTCTTGGGGGTACTCACCCCGGCACAGGTTTTCTCAGGTCTCTCTAATTCCACCGTCGTCCTCTTTGCCGGTATGTTTATCATCGGCGCCGCGATGTTCCAGACGGGACTCGCGCAAAAAATCGGCATCGCCGTCGTCAAAAAATCGGGCAATGACGAGCGTGCATTAATGGCGGCACTGATGCTCA
>ERZ772957.664-NODE-664-length-25904-cov-57.586870_pt1 | contig 25904 bp, 28 predicted proteins | sample MGYA00580682_ERZ772957 | MGnify/ENA primary metagenome ERZ772957 (study PRJEB29015, sample SAMEA2737921) | human oral metagenome | biome: human oral; feature: human-associated habitat; material: dental | place: China | collected 2025 ...
TCCCCATTGGTTACGATAAGCCTATAGCGATATAACTATGTCCATAAAATCTAAATGCAATATCAGTTGATGTTAATTTTATTGCGTCGTCATAATTGTTGGTACTCGATACGCCTGCCGAATCAAAAACTGAGCCAATCGCCTTAAATGGCGTAACAAATCTAATCGGTAATGTCACTTTTGATTGATATTCTGATGTATTGTGAGAAGTCTGTCCCCATTGGGCATTAAGCTTTACCAACAGCTAACCAAAGACACGCTCTCGAGACTGTTCTATGTTCTGGATTAAAATTAAAATAAGAAACTTTCTCAAACCCAGTATTGTTGATATCGTAAACTTTAATGCTATCGCTAGAAGGCCCAATAATCGATGGTACTACTGAATAGCACGCTTTAAATGCTATTGGGAATGTAACCCAATGACTAGCCTCATCAGAATCATAGTTATCACGTCCCCATTGGTTATGAACCTACTGTAATCCAGTATAATCCAGTACATCTATCATCAACACAAGCTTTAAACGAAGTCAGTGTTTTATCAACTCTACTAATAGCAGTACTTCTATCTAAATTACTATCGTATGTAGGATTTCCTAAATATTCCGGAACTACCACAGGAATGTATTTAGAACTATATGGTAATAATAAGCTAATAGCGAATTGACGGTATGTTGATAGATTATCTGTTTTATATCCCCATTGGTTATGTGCGACCTATGGTTATCCAAAAGCCATTGTTTATAGCTTTTGCAATATGATTGCCAACATAACCGCTGTGTAATTCAAATCCAGTAGTAGTAATATTATTTGCTCGAACGCTAGCTTCATATAATTTCTTAGGCTCGTCTTTCATCATAGTTACAGTGCCAAATATTTCTATGTAAGAAATTAAATAAGATACAGTCGTTTGATTTTCTTTGAATGGTCCTCATTGGCTAAAATCCAATAGCGCCCCAACGTATAGAGGTGACGTTATTTTGTGCAGACATATAAGTAAAGCTGTTTATTGTTATTTCTTTAACGGCACTACTCGTCCAATTATCATTATCTAAGGTTGCCGGCGCTATGTTAGTGACTGCGACGAACGGAGGAAAAGTAAAAGGTATTATAAAGTTACTAGCTCCATCGTATATAGTCCTAGTAACTGCGATGTCTGACTTTCCCCATTGGTTACATGCCGATAGCTAGCCAATGAGTTACAAGTCCATTTCTTCTATCACTGTGATCTAGTACAAACTTATCATTTTTGTATAACCGAGTACCAGGGCAATACACACCAGCACCTTTAGTTGCATATACGCCGAATACTTCATGTATGTAGGCAATAGGAAAGGTAACCCAAACAGAATGAGAGTATCCATTAACAATTTCGGCATTAGTAATTGTAGGGTCATTACGGAGTTCGCTTTCAACTCCCCATTGGTTCTAGGGCAATAATTCAATGGCCTTGCGTAACTCACGCAATTCCTTATGTGTATAAATTTTTGTAGTTATATCACCATGTTTATGCCCAAGAATAGCACGAGTAGCAGTGGGCGATGCACCATATTTATCTAATAAGGTGGCAACTGTATGACGGCAGTCATGGGTTGAATGTGAACATTTGATTGAAGTCATTACTGATTTAAATTGCTTACTGAATCGAGCATAAGAAATAGGTACTATGTTATCTAATGAATTGTGATACAAGGTTGTAACTATTGGCAATATTCGACTATGAATAGGAATTAGACGATTACGGCCAGCCTCAGTTTTAGATTGACGTACGATTAAGCATTTAGTACGGAGATTAATATCATTTTTGCGAAGTGATAGCAATTCGCCACAACGCATTCCAGTATATAGAAGAATTAAAATTCCATATGTATCGGTAGTATTAAGGCTCCACAATCGATTAATCTGTTGGCGAGTAAATGGCTTATGAGGATACACGCTAATATCGTGGCCAAGGTTTAGAAAGGGAGTGTAATCCTTAATATCAATATCATTAACAATTGCATACTTAGACAGTAATGAGAGTAATGTACGTACCTTCTTGGCAGATGCATAAGAAAGGCCGTTATCTCTCATATTATCAATAACGCATTGCATATCAGAGTATTTGATTAAGTTAATAGGCATATTAGCAATTGATTGAATATGATCATAGGCAATGCGATATGATTCAATGGCTGATTTACTTACGATTCCAAAGCGAGTAGGCAGCCATTTTTTGTACAAACTTTTAAATGTTTCGACACATGCACTTTTGCGGTGCATGCGAAGATACGCATTTCTAGGATAGTGCTTAACAGTGCTATTCATTATTATGTCCTTTCATTAATTAGGAGGAATACATGAATAATTATATCCACGTACTTGATGCGGACGGCAAACGCATTACATCAATTGTAGATAATATGTTAGCACCTGTAGGTGAAGCAGAATTATTAGAACAAGCTAAAGCTCAATATCCAGATGCGGCTGATTATGTGTATGGTGATGATACTATGTTAGATGCATTTCTTGATGGGAAAGCATACGTTAATGGTGAATTTGTAAATCCACCTATAGTTGAATATGTTCCAACTAAAGCCGATAAAATTACAGATATTAAGAAGTACTACGATGCACGATTTGCAACGCTAGACCAAGCGTTACTACGCAGACGGTTGGCTAATGTGCCATATGATGATTTACAAGCACAATTTAAAAAACTTAATGCTGAAATGGTAGCCAAGATTAAGGAGGTAAAATAATGGATAACTACGAAATCAAATCTAATGTACCAGTGATGCACTTTTGTGAATACTGTTGGGCGACTTTGAACGAAGACGGTACATGCCCAACAGAAGGATGTGTGCACAATGATTTAATGGCTTTAGATGAAGAACCATAAGGGCATGGGGGAGTGAATGGATATTCTTAATGATATTTTAACAATGCTCATTAGTGGTATATCGCACGAACATATAGTCAGTATGGGGGTAGTGATTATTTTAACCACTACATTATTATTTGTGGACACAATTCAACGAATTGCTGCAGAAGTGTTGCGGTATAACAAGGATAATCACAGACCTAATAATCCTATTACACTACTAACAACGTTAGCCTGGTACGGATGGGGAAAAGGTAGGTATATTGATGAAACCACTGGTGAACGGCGTAGATATTTAATGAGTGAACGCCTTAGAGGGGATTTGTTAAAGAAACTATGCATACAGTATCCGGCCTGGATGATATTATCCATCGTATTTATTTCATTGCCGGATATCCCGATTCCAAATACCGAGCTGTTCTTGGACCACATATTTGCTAACGTATTCATGCTAATACCCTTTTTTGCAGAATGTTGGTCTATCATCGAAAATTTACGAGAAATGGTTGAAGATGATTTAATCGACATTGGAAAGATGTTTCAATATACAATTGAAATTATAAAAGCATGGAGGGGTAATGGATAAGCTAGCTATCATTAACCGCATCAAGCGGTCCTATCAGTCTATCCGAATAGCTGGCATACGGCCAACAGGTGTATTAGCAACGAGGGCGTTAGTCCTCGTTATGCTAGTCCCTATGGTATTAGTCGTTGCTCAATATGTATTATCAACAATTAAAGGGGATGTATCGCCTGAAGCTAATCAACTTATCGATAAAGGCATACTTATTATTGACCATATATTCGTGCCGTCAGTACTTATGACAATTGTAGGACTGTGTGGCATGTTCATCGATAAGAACCATAATGGGATACCGGATAAGTTAGAGGAGCAGAATACATCATCTTTGAACCGACCTAGTATTCAACAATTCGCGGATATTAACCATGATGAGAGGGGGAAATAATTAATGTTTAGACAAATTACAATGGATGAGTTAAAGGCCTTAGCGCTCAGTGCATATGGTCAAATTGAAAAAGCATACCTCCATTAGACAGGTGTAAAAGGCGGTAAGCACTTTACGGATTATCATATCAACATCGACCGAGCAGGCTTGATGTGGACGGATATGGAGGCCTTAACAGATTATAAGGAACATACCTACATGCGGAATAGTAACGCCGTAGGCATAGCTATTGAGGCATGTTGGGATGCAGTCAGTGAAAATAATTTAGGTAGCGAACCACCAACAAAAGCGCAGTTAGCCACAATGACGCAAATTATGGCAGTACTTGCTATCAATGCGGGGGTACCTCTGGATATACAGCATCAAATGACACATGCTGAGGCGGCCGATAATAAGGACGGCCTAGACCTCTATTATTTAGATCCGACGGGGTATCCTAACAACACATATGGCCCAGACTCCAACGTTGATCGATGGGACCTCTTAGTGTGCCATGCAGGTGATGAACGATGGAGCGGTGGGGACTGGTTACGTGGCACCGCTCGATGGTGGGGCGCTCAGTGGGGTAGTACGATTTAAAAAGGAGCAATTATGTATGAAACTATCAAGAACAAAGTTATGTCTGCGTTTACTAGTAAGCGCGTTATTTGTGGTGTGCTTAGCATTCTTATCATCGGTTTCGCATGCAGCCTCATCGGAGGGTACCTCGACACAAGAGCCGACTATCAGCGTACCCGTAAGCAGTTGGAACGAACTCAAAGGGCGCTTGACGAAAGCAGAAAGCTCAATCAACAACTCCGAGAAAGCATTGCAACAAGCCAACAGCTTAACCGCGACGCAAGGAACAGCATTAGCCGAATTGAAGATTATCAACGAAGAACGGACGAAGGAATTGAACGCGCTCAAAGCAATCAACGAGAAACAGGGGCAAGAATTAACGAAAGCCTCCAATCTCTTGACGACGCAAGAAGCGAAATTGAACGAAGCCTCGACGTCATTAGAAGAATTGAAAGAGCAAATCAAACGCAACAAACGAACAGAACAGCGCCTTAAAAGGCAACGTGATACATGGGCCGCGGTAAGCGGTGTATTTGGATTAGCAGGTGCAATTCGTCGATGATTGAGAGGTGATCCGTTTATCTCCTGAGCATGAGCAGGTGGACTCATGGATTGATTTTAAAAGATTATTGAAAGAATGACACAAGATTAATAGAGCCTATTAACTTAGAAAATATCTAGGTTGGTAGGCTCTTTTTTTACGTTTTTACTGAAATTTGTTAAAAAGGCACTTGTAAATACATCGAATACGATGTGTAATAAAGACAAAGGTAAGGGAAGTAAAAAGGAGTACAGACCATGAGCAAATACAGTGAATTTTTAAAAAGCGTAAAAGAATCCCAATTGACTAAATTCTTCGGCGAAGTGAAGCACACATCGAACAAATACTTCAAATTTAATCATGTAATTAGCGACGATGAAATCATTATCGTAACTAACAATGTGAAATTCGTTAAAGGTAACCCAGTTCTAGTTATCGACAATAACAAAGTTGTGTATTTAAAAGATTGGAACGTTGCAGAAGTTCGCAACTATAATAAAGACCTATACGCATATGCGGTTAAATTAAACCGCAAATACTGGAAGGAATACACTTTCAAAAGCGACTTCGACGATATGTGTTTCGAACAAGCGGATACATTTGATAGCTTGAAAGCAGTAGCAGCAATGCAAAATGATACCGAAATCGCATTAGGTTGGGGTAATTAGGAGGTACTTATGAAATTCGAGGACGTCATGACATCCGCTGAAGCAGCGGAGCGCTGGAAACTTAGTCCGGTTACGGTGAAGCAAGCGTGCGCTGGTCAACGGAACACGCCGCCACGATTCACATCAGCGGAGTGCAGAAAATCAAAAGGCACTTGGTTGGTTACTAGATCAGGAATGGAACGAGTGTACGGGGAGGAACGAATTATGTTAAAAGTAATAGATACAGGATTAAGATGCCCAAAAGTAATTGCAGAAGTTGAAACTTATAGAGAAGCATGGGTTGCTATTGTCACTGAAGACTTTAAAGGCTCGCCCTGTGTTGGTGAATATACACTTGACGATTGGATGAGTGATGATTTTGAAGATTTGAGAGAAAAGTATCCAGACTTCCAACCTGGCGATAAAATGCAGTACATATATTTGACAGAATACGGGGACGGCCCTATCGTTGAGCCTAAAATTTTCAATCGAGAAAGTGTAAACGATTTATTAAGTCATTTAAGAATGTCATATCGCATTGATGAAGAATAAGCGTAATTGATGATTTGCTATTATCCTATGAAATTGTAGATGAATGTATTTGATTGTCTTGTAAATATACTATATAATTGAAACGATAAACGTTTATAATTTGTTAGAATTTAGAACGGTAGCTCAACCGTGGCTCACCCTATAATACTATAAATTCAGTATTAATCAGTATTTTGGAAGCCCATAAACTATCGTTCGCGGAGAATAACCACTATGGAATTAAAAGAATTAATGCAACAACAAGAAGAGCGTATGAATAAGTCCATCGAGTCTTTAAAGCATGAATTTGCTTCTATTCGTACCGGTCGTGCTAGTACTGCATTACTTGATAAGGTGATGGTTGATTACTACGGATCTCCTACGCCAATTAATCAAGTAGCTAATATTTCTGTACCAGAACCTCGTATGATTTTAATTGCACCATGGGATAAATCCATGATTGGTGCTATTGAAAAAGCTATTTTACAATCAGATTTGGGATTAAACCCAGGTAATGATGGTACGGCTATTCGTTTGACAATTCCTCAATTAACAGAAGAACGTCGTAAAGAAATTGTTAAAGTAGTTCATAAGAAAGCTGAAGATGCAAAGGTAGCAGTTCGTAACATTCGTCGTGATGCTAATGATGCATTGAAAAAAGAAGAAAAAGCTAAAACGATTACTGAAGATGATGCTAAAGATGGTTTAGATCAAATTCAGAAATTAACGGATAAAAAGATTAAACAAATCGATGAATTGAAAGCCGTTAAAGAAAAGGACGTATTAGAAGTATAATGACTAATTCTAGTAGTCTTATTGGAATGCCTTGGCAGCTTGCAAAGTCTCAATTGCAGGCTGCCCATATTCCTTTTAAGGTAATAATAGGCGATAATTTTAATCGCTTTTTTGAGATAGCCTCTGAAGGCTATTATGTCGCAAGAATCACTGAATCTGAGGATATGCTTCATATCATTCTATATAGACCTATGGTTGCAAGTGATTTTGGACATACTCTGGAGGTAATGTATGCTGAGGAAACTATTTAAACGCCATACCTCATCTACAGTTAATATAGATGAACACAATGTGCCTCGTCACGTAGCTATTATTATGGATGGCAATGGGCGTTGGGCAAAGCGTCGTGGCATGCCTCGGTCAATGGGACATCGAGCAGGTGCTGATGTATTAAAAGAAATTGTTATTGCTGCTGATGAAATCGGTGTAAAAGCATTAACAGTATATGGATTCTCAACTGAGAACTGGAAACGGCCTGAGCAAGAGGTTTCTCTTTTGATGGCCTTGATTAAAGAATATTTACAGAAAAACGTACAATACATGCATGAACATAATGTTCGTATACGTTTCATTGGATATATTCAAGGACTTTCAGAAGAATTACAAACGATTATTTCTGATTCCGAAGCATTAACTAAGAATAATACAGGCCTAACCTTACAATTAGCTATTAATTATGGTGGGCGTGATGAGATAGTACGGACTGTACAAGGAATAGCACAATCTGTGTTAGAGGGACAACTTGCAGTTCAAGATATTACTGAACAATATGTTAGCAGTCATTTGTATACGCAAGAGTTTAGTGATGTCGATTTACTAATACGTCCTAGCAAAGATTATCGTATTAGTAACTTTTTATTATGGCAGTTAGCATATGCCGAATTTTGGTTTACTGATTTACATTGGCCAGATTTTACAAAAGAAACATTATTAGAAGCTATAGCAGCCTATCAAAAACGAGAACGTCGTTTTGGTGGCTTGCAAGAGGAATAATCGATGCTTAAAACACGTGTTATCACTGCAGTTATCGGGTTTATCATTGCATTAGGTGCTATTACACTAGGTGGCTTTACATATGATATACTCATTACATTATTAGCACTCATTGGATGGCGAGAATTTATACTGCTAAGTAAGGCTAAACATGTTCGTGTACCTGTATTGTGGGGATACCTTTCAATTATCGCTATCATGATATCCTTGTGGTTTGGCAGTTATACAGTAAGTATGGCTTGCTTTGTATTCGCCATTATTTCCAATTATCTAATGTGTACATTTGGTGAAAATACATATTCTATGAGTAGCGTTTCTTATAGCTTATTTGGTTTGCTATATATAGTAGTGGGACTAGGCTCATTATTATTGATACGTCATGACTGGCTCTATAGTTCATTAACAATGCCTATTGTTGGTGAAAGTTGGGGCGTAGTTATGCTATGGTTATTATTGTTTTCAACATGGGCTAGCGATACCTTTGCGTACTTTGCCGGTCGTGCATTTGGTAAACGTAAAATTGTACCGTCCATAAGTCCTAATAAAACATTAGAAGGTTTTATTGGCGGTTTTATCGGCTGTGTTGTAATTGGTATTGTGTATGCTGTAATCAGTCATATACCAGTCTATATAGGTGCCTATGTTGGCATTATTTGTGGTGTATTAGCACCTTTAGGTGATTTATTTGAATCTAAATTAAAACGACTATGTAATGTAAAAGACTCAGGTACACTATTACCTGGTCATGGTGGGGTTTTAGATCGTTTTGATAGTTTAATGTTTACCGCACCGGTTACATTATTATTAATTTTATATTTTGCATAATAAACATAAACAGAAAAGAAGGCTTTTATGAAGTATGTAAGTATATTGGGAAGTACTGGCTCAATTGGTACACAAACATTAGATGTAATTAAACAACATCCTGACCAATTTAAAGCCGTTGCATTAGTTGCTCACCGTAATATTGATTTATTAGAACAACAAATTAATGAATTTAATCCATTAATAGCTGGTGTAGTTGATGAACAAGCATATATGCTTCTTAAAGAACGTTATCATGGTTCCACTAAAATTATAGGTGGTAAAGAAGCTTTGATTAGTGCAGCCACAATTCAAGAAGCTACTATGGTGGTTACGGCAATTGTTGGTGCTGTTGGTATTGAGCCAACTGTAGAGGCCATTAAGGCCCGCAAGACTATCGGCCTTGCCAATAAAGAAACATTGGTAGCAGGTGGACCTTTAATTACGGCACTTGCTAAGGAATATAATGTTGCTATTTTACCTATAGACAGTGAACATAGTGCTATTTTCCAATGTTTGGAAGGACAAGCTAGATCGAATGTAGATTCATTGATATTAACTGCTTCAGGTGGGCCACTTCGAACCTGGTCTAGTGAACGTATTGCTTCTGCTACGGCAGCGGATTGTTTAAAACATCCTACATGGAATATGGGTAGCAAAATTACTATTGATTCTGCTTCTTTATTTAATAAAGGGCTAGAGGTAATTGAAGCCCATTGGTTATTCGACTTTGATTTTGATTATATCGATGTGGTGGTTCACCCCCAAAGTATTATTCATTCTATGATTCGTTTAAATGATGGTGCTATCCTTGCACAAATGGGTAATCCTGATATGCGTGAACCAATTCAATATGCTTTAACATATCCTAAACGGATGCACCTTGATATGAAACATTTGGACTTTAAAGAATTACTCACTCTTGAGTTTATGCCTCCTAGAGTGGATGATTTTCCTGCTTTAAATTTAGCATATGAAGTTGGTAAAATTGGTGGTTTTAAGCCAGCCGTATTTAATGCAGCTAATGAAACTGCCGTATATGCATTTTTAGATGGAAAAATCATATTTAGCGATATCTATAAAATCGTTACCGCTGTTTTGGAATCCATGGGAAGAGATGATGAATTTACTCTTGATAACTTACTAGCTATCGATCAATGGGCTCGCATAAAAGCTTCAGAATTTATAAATAGGAGATAGTATGATTACGGCTTTAGCCACAATATTTGTATTTGGTCTAATCGTGTTTATTCATGAATTAGGTCACTTTATAACTGCAAAATTATCGGGCATGCGTGTTGATGAATTTGCTATTGGTTTTGGTCCTGTTTTGCTAAAAAAACAGTATGGCGAGACCTTATACTCTGTTCGTTGTATTCCGTTAGGTGGTTTCAATCGCATCGCTGGAATGACACCTGATGAGCCATTAGATGATGGTTCATTCTATACAAAACCAGCTTATAAAAAACTTATTGTTATTTCTGCTGGTGCTATTTTTAATTTCTTATTGGCTATAGTCATTTATTTCGGCCTAAATGCTACAGTGGGGTCAATGGTTTCTACTGATAAGCCTATAATTGGCAGTGTTATTACAGGCGGTGCTGCAGACTTAGGAAAATTACAGGGCGGAGACATTATACTTTCCATTGATAACCAATCTATTTCCAAGTGGTCAGAGATTTCTGAACGTTTGAAAGGCACAGCTAATCATGGTGTTACCGTTGTAGTAAATCGTAATGGTGAAACAGTTGAAACTACTGTAATTCCAAAGATGGAAAAGGATACACCAAAGTTAGGTATATATCAAGCGTATGAAACAATACCTCATGGTATAGGGGATTCTTTCATACTAGCTGTTCAGAAAACAGGAGATATTATTGTAGCTATGGTAGATGGACTACGTGAAATGGTTGTAGGTACAGAGCAGGCTGAAGTATCTGGACCAGTTGGCATTTCACATATGGCAGGTTCTATAGCTCAACAAGGCTTTGCACCTCTATTGAGTTTTGCTGCATTGCTAAGTATTAATTTAGGTGTTATCAATCTTTTGCCGTTACCAGTTCTTGATGGTGGGCATCTCATCATCATTTTAATAGAGGCCATTACAAGACGTAAATTACCGGCTAAAGCTTTGATGTATATTCAAATGATTGGTATTGCGTTATTAGTTACAATATTTGTATATGCTACTGCAAAAGATATACTACAATTACTATAAATAAGTCATAGTTAGGAGTTATATATGATTACTAGAAAACCAACAAATGGTATCTATGTAGGCAATGTAAAAATTGGCGACTATGCACCTGTTAGTATTCAGTCAATGATTACTACTGATCCTGTACATACGGAAAAGGCGATTGCTGAAATTAATCGATTAGCTGATGCTGGTTGTGAATTAGTTCGAGTTGCAGTTCCTACAATGGAATCTGCAAAAGCATTAAAAGCGGTACGTGCAGGAATAACCATTCCTCTTATAGCAGATATTCATTTTGATTATAAATTAGCATTAGAAGCCATTGATAATAATGTAGATGGCCTTCGAATTAATCCAGGCAATATCGGTGGAGAGGATAAGGTGTTGGCCGTTATTGAAAAGGCTAAACCTAAGCAAATTCCAATTCGTATTGGTGTCAATGCTGGTTCTTTACCACAACATATATTAGACGCTCATGGAGGTCATCCAACAGCTGATGGTATGGTTGAGACCGCATTGGAACACGTACGTATTTTAGAGAAATTGGACTATAAACAAATGAAGATTTCTATTAAAGCTACCGAAGTACCACTTATGGTAGAAGCTTATAGAAAGCTTTCAGATAAAATACCATATCCATTGCATTTAGGTGTAACTGAGGCCGGTACCATTAAACAAGGTACGATTAAATCGGCTATGGGTATTGGTGCATTGTTATTAGATGGTATCGGTGATACCTTGCGCGTATCCTTAACAGGTGACCCTATTCATGAAATTGAGGTGGGTAAAAGTATTCTAAGCAATTTAGGTCTTAGAAACTTTGGAGCTACCATGATTTCATGCCCAACATGCGGTCGTTGCCAAGTTAATTTATTTGATATGGCAAGCATTGTAGAAGAACGTCTAGCATCTATTTCTGTACCTATTAAGGTTGCCGTAATGGGATGTGTCGTTAATGGACCTGGTGAAGCTAGGGAAGCCGATTTTGGTATTGCCGGTGGCAAAGGTCAAGGTATCGTATTCAGAAAAGGGGAAGTTTTAAAAACCGTACCCGAATCTGAACTAGTAGATACTTTATTTAGAGAAATAGATCAATATTTAGAATCAATTGATAAGGAGTAATTGTATGTTAGCCAGTAAATTATATGCCCCAACATTGCGGGAAGTTCCATCTGATGCAGATGTGGTAAGTCAACAGCTTATGTTGCGCGCAGGTTTTATGCGTAAGGTTGCTAATGGTTTATATAGTTTTTTACCTTTGGGCTGGCGAAGCATCAAAAAAATTGAAGCTATCATTCGCGAAGAAATGGACCGTTCTGGTGCACAAGAGATTATGATGCCTATTTTGCAACCAGCAGAGATTTGGAAAGAATCTGGTCGTTGGAATGCGTATGGTGCTGAAATGATGCGTATCAATGACCGCCATGATGTGGAGTACTGCTTAGGACCAACTCATGAAGAAATGATTACAACATTGGTAAAAAATGAAATTAATTCATATCGTCAATTACCAGTTAATCTTTATCAAATCCAAAGTAAATTCCGCGATGAACGTCGTCCACGATATGGTCTAATGCGTAGCCGCGAATTTATCATGAAGGATGGTTACTCCTTTGACATTGATGATGCAGCTGCAGATGTTTCTTATAAAAATATGTATGATGCATATAGTCGTATTTTTACTCGTTGCGGTCTTACTTTTAGACCTGTAGAAGCAGATAGCGGTGCTATTGGTGGTAGCAATACCCATGAATTTATGGCTATTGCTGAAGCCGGTGAAGCAGATATTATTCACTGTTCCGCTTGTGACTATGCAGCGAATATTGAAATCGGTAAACCTGGCATTATGAAGCAAGCAGAAGAAGCTTTAAAAGAATTAGAAGTAGTAGATACACCTCATGCATCTACTATTGAAGCTGTTGCAGAAATGCTCAATTTACCTTTGGAAAAAACTATTAAAGCAGTAGTATATGCTATTGAAGATAAAGTAATTCTAGCTATGGTTCGCGGTGATCATGATGTGAATGAAGTGGCTGTTCAACATGCTGTTAATGGTTCTGTAGAGCCTGAAATGGCAACACCTGAACAATTAGAAAAGGTTGGATTGACAGCTGGTTTTATTAGCCCAGTAGGTCTTAAACAAACCGATGATTTTGCTATTGTTGTAGATGAATCTGTTATGGAAACTTACAATGTTTGTGGTGGTGCCAATAAAGCTGATGCTCATTACATCAATATCAATCCTAAACGCGATTTTAATACAGAAGATATTATCGTAGCACCTATTCGTTTGATTACTAACGAAGATGTGTGCCCTGAATGCCATAGTCCTCTAGAATACAGTAAAGGTATCGAAGTAGGCCAAGTATTTAAGTTAGGTACTAAATATTCTGAAAGTTTACAAGCTACATACCTTGATCAAAATGGTCGTCCTAATGCAATGGTTATGGGTTGTTATGGTATTGGCGTTAGCCGTACATTAGCTGCAGCTATTGAACAATATCATGATGAAAATGGTATTATTTGGCCTCGTGCTATAGCTCCATTTGAAGTAGTTATTGTTCCTATTAACGCAAAAGATGAAGCTCTAATGTCCACAAGTACATCTATTTACGATACATTGTTAAACAATAAAGTAGATGTTTTATTAGATGACCGTAAAGATCGGGCTGGTGTTAAGTTTAAAGATGCTGATCTTATTGGCTACCCATTACGAATTACAGTAAGTAAAAATACGTTGGAAAGCAATGAGGTTGAAATCCGCGTTCGTAAAACAGGTGAAGCTATTAATTGTCCAATCGATGAAGTATCTAACAAGGTACAAGATTTATTGAGCCAATTATAATTAAATTGCGATTCTAGTGAAAGCTCATTGGAATCGCAATTTTTATATTTATATATATGTGAATACATTCAATTTCATATTGAAAACTTTTAGTTAATACCTTGTAAAAACTTGAATAAACAAGCGGAATAAGTCATAATAAAATGATAGGGTAATAATTTGGAGGTAATTATGCGTGTAGATTTTCATATGCATTCTACATTTTCTGATGGTGTAGAAACACCAGAACAGCTATTACAGCATGCTATTGAGGCTGATTTGAAAATGATTGCATTAACTGATCACGATGAGATTGCTGGTATAGATGTAATGTTACAAAATAATAGTTTTATTCAAATTATTACAGGCTGTGAGTTTAGTGGTCACTATAAAGGTAAGGATATTCATATCTTAGGTTATGGATTTAATCATCATGATGAAGGATTACAGAAATTCATTGAATTTTTTAAAGAAAAACGTGAATCAAGAATAAAAGAAATTATTAGTCGATGTATTGCTCATGGCTATGACATTTCTTTTTTGAATTACAAAATTTATATCCAAATACTAAGTCCTATGGCAGACCACATGTTGCTAGATTATTAATAGACCATGGCTACGCCAAAGATGTACAAGATGTATTTGATGGTATATTAAATTCAAAAAGCCCTTGTTATATACCTAAAGTAAAATTAGAAGTACCAGAAATATTAGATATTATTCATAATGCAAATGGCCTAGCTGTGTTAGCGCATCCTAAATTAGTCCGTAGTGATAAGTATGTTACGGAACTATTAAACTATAGTTTTGATGGTGTAGAAGTATATCATTCTAAACATGATTATGATGATGAAGTAAAATATTTAACCATGGCAAAAGAACGAAATTTATTTGTTACAGGTGGATCTGATTATCATGGAATACCTAATCGATATCCGTATCAGTTAGGTGAATATGTGGTAGATAGTAATCTAGTAAATCAATTTATTGAACGCATACGTTGTATATCTGCGTAATTATAGATGTGAGGTGTACTATGGAAGTTATTGCTTTTGTAGGTGGTAGTGGGACCGGTAAAAGCCATCGGGCTCTCGTACTTGCTCATGAAAATAGTGTGGAATGCATTATTGATGATGGTATTTTAATTCATGATAATAAAATTGTAGCTGGATTTTCTGCCAAAAAAGAATCTAGCCGGTTAAAGGCCGTTCGTCGTGCTATATTTCAAGATCCGGTTCAAGTTAAAGAGGTTCGTAGTCAATTAGATGCGATAAATCCTAATCGATTGATGATTATTGGTACATCCGATAATATGGTCAAAAAAATTACTATGGCATTGGGGCTTCAAGAACCAGATCGATATATTCGCATTGAAGATGTGGCAACCCCTAAAGAAATTGAAAAAGCACAGTATGCTCGTTTAAAAGAAGGTAAGCATATTATTCCTGTGCCAACCATGGAATTAAAGCCTCACTTTAAAGGATATCTTATCGATCCAATTAAGACGATTTGGAGACGACGTACATTGCGGAAACAAGATCCTGATAAAATTGGTCAAATTGGATCTGAAGGCTTTGAACGTTCCGTTGTTAGACCAGCCTTTAGTTATTATGGTCGTCTAACATTTGATGATGATGTCATCATTAAATTAATTAGAAATGGCCTAAAAAAGGTTCCTGGTGTTGATGCCTCATCAGACATCGCTTTCAAAAAGAGCTCTAAAGGGCAGAATGGTTTAATATTAGATATGTCAGTTGTTATAGAACAAGGTCATCCAGTTAAACCACTGATGCAACAGGTACAAAAATCTGTACGCAACGAATTAGAATATATTACGGGCATGTCTGTAGAGCGGATGTCTATAAAAGTAAAAAATATTGTAGAAACAAAACGTAAGATTATAAAACATATTTAGGAGATAGAATGAAGTCATATTATATATATACCTATGGTTGTCAAATGAATACCGCTGATTCTGAGCGTCTTTCACATCAACTTGAAACAGTAGGTTATATACCGACCGATGATGTAGAATCGGCAGATTTAATATTATTGAATACCTGTGCAGTACGTGAAACGGCAGAAACGAAAGTATTTGGTCGTATCGGTGAATTAAAACGTTTAAAACAAAAAAATAAAAATCTGATTATTGCTATTACAGGTTGTATGGCACAAAAAAATCAAGCTGAAATGTTTAAACGCGCACCTCATATCGATATTGTCCTAGGTACTCATAATATTCAACATATTAATGAAATGATTGCTGAGGTTCAACGTACCCATAAGCATCAAATCAATGTTGACATGGATAATACAGTACTTCCAGAATTACAGGCAAAACCTAATGGTACATTTTTTGCTTGGGTACCGATTATGAATGGTTGTAATAAATTTTGTACGTATTGCATCGTTCCTCATGTGCGCGGTCGCGAAATTAGCCGTCCAGTAGAAGCAATTGTAAAAGAAGTAACAGAGTTGGGTGCAAAAGGGTTTAAGGAAATTACGTTGTTAGGACAAAATGTAAATTCCTATGGCTTAGATTTTAAAGATGGTACCGATTTTGGCACATTAGTAGATGCCCTTGATCATATCCCAGGCATCGAACGTATTCGTTATATGACGAGTCATCCTCAAGATATGACCAAATCAATGATTGATGCATTGGGGCGCTCTAGTAATATCGTTACGCATTTACATTTACCAATTCAATCCGGTTCTGATAGAATTTTAAAGAAGATGAATCGCCATTATACGGTGGAACATTATAAAGAATTATTATCTTATTGTAGAGAAAAAATTAAAAATGTAGTTGTGACAACTGATATTATCGTAGGTTTTCCTGGGGAGACTGAGGAAGATTTTGAACAAACGCTTCAATTATTAAAAGATGTTCGCTACGATATGGCTTATACTTTTATTTACTCTAAACGGTCTGGTACGCCTGCTGCTACCATGGATGAGCAAGTTTCAGAAGAAGTAAAACGCGTTCGTCTACAACAATTGATGGATATTCAAAATGAAATTTCTTTAGAACTCAATAAAACTATGGAAGGCAAAGTATTTGATATTATTGTAGAAGGTCCAAGTGCTAAAGATGAAACCATGTGGTTCGGTCGTACGTCCGGGAATAAGATGGTACTATTCCCAAAAGATGATGAGTTAACTATCGGTGATACTGTACCAGCCTATATTGATAAAGCACAAACATGGGTTTGCTACGGTACCATTCAAAAGGGGTAAGAATGGCAAAAAAAGTAACACCAATGATGGAGCAATATTTAGACATTAAATCGCGACATAGTGATGAGCTTTTATTTTTCCGACTTGGTGATTTTTATGAATTATTTAATGAAGATGCATTAATTGCATCTCGAGAATTGAATATTACCTTAACAGGTAGACCGACAGGCAATGAGGAACGAACACCTATGTGTGGCGTTCCTTTTCATGCTGCTGAAAGTTACATAGAAACTTTGGTTAAAAAGGGGTACAAGGTCGCTATTTGTGAACAATTAGAGGACCCTAAGTCTGTAAAAGGCATCGTTAAACGGGATGTTATCCAAGTCATCACACCGGGAACGGTAATGACAGAAAATGGTAATGATGCACGGAGTAACAATTTTTTAGCTTTATTCTATTTAGTTAAAGAGGCTTGGATTCTTGTATTCTCCGATGTATCTACGGGTGAGGTCATTTGGGATCGTGTACCTCAAGACAATATAAGTCAAATATATGATTCTCTTAGCATGTATAGACCTGCTGAAATCATAGTTCCTGAAGGAACTATTTTGCCACAATCTATTATTGATTTCATTCATAATCAATTTAATAATGTAGTTTTGTCCCCTTTTACTTCTTTTGAAAATGTAGAATATGCATGTAAACTCGCAAATAATCACTTTCAAGATATGGGCCTTATGGAGGAAGATGTATTAGCTGCATTAGGCTTTATGCTCTTATATTTACAAGATGTAATTAAAACAGAAATAGCCCATATTAATTATGTTCATCAGATGGATGTAGGCAATCGTTTGATTCTAGATACATCCTCATTGCGTCATCTTGAGATTACACACAACTTGCGGGATGGCGGTGTAAAAGGGACCTTATTAGATGTACTCGATAGAACATTAACACCTATGGGGGCCCGTTTATTAAAACAATGGTTGGAAAGCCCTCTTACGGATATATCTACTATTCAACGACGTCAAGCTGCTGTTGCGGAACTCATATCTCGCAATGGTGAAAGATGCGAAATTCAAAGTTATTTAGATTGTATTTATGATTTTGAGCGTATCGTAGGTCGTATTGAAACCGGTTCTGTATCGCCTCGCGATTTTACATCGCTTCGTGAATCCCTCCAAGTACTACCGCAAATTAAGAATCTTCTTAAAGAATTTTCTGGTCTTTCATTGTCATCTATTAATACTCGTATTGATAATCATGCTGATATATATGATTTATTGAATCGAGCTATCGCAGAACAACCAGCATTAACATTGAAAGATGGACGCGTAATTCGGGATGGCTATAACGAAGAATTAGATGAACTAAGATCCTTAGCAACCAATAGTGAGGTTTGGCTTCAAAAGTTAGAGGATAAGGCTAGAGAAGAAACAGGCCTCAAACTAAAAACGAAATATAATAAGGTTTTTGGATATTTCTTTGAAGTAAGTAAAGCTCAAATTGATAAGGTACCGGCCTATTTTATTCGGAAACAAACCACGGTCAATGCAGAGCGTTATATTACACCTGATTTAAAAGAATTTGAAATTAAAATTCTAAGTGCCAAGGAAAAAATTGTTTCCTTAGAACAACAGCTCTATCAAGAGTTACGCGATCAAATCAAAGGCGTTATTAAAAAGGTTCAGGAAACAGCTAGAGCTTTGGCAGAACTGGATGTACTTTCATCATTAGCGACTGTTGCCTATGAGTCTAATTATATTTGTCCTAATGTTGTGATGAATGGGCAAATTAATATTCGCGATGGACGTCATCCAGTGATAGAAAAATTCTTAAAAAGAGAGGTTTTTGTCCCTAATGATGTAGTACTCAACCATGATGATGAAGAATTTATGCTTATAACTGGCCCTAACATGGCTGGTAAATCCACATATATGAGACAGGCAGCAATTCTTATGATTATGGCTCAAATAGGCTCCTTTATTCCTGCGAGGGAGGCCACTATTTCTCCTGTAGATCGTGTATTTACACGTGTAGGTGCGAGCGATGATATTTCTACAGGTCAAAGTACATTTATGGTAGAGATGAAAGAGGTTGCGTATATCCTTGAAAATGCTACCTCTAAGAGTTTGATTATCCTTGATGAAATAGGACGTGGTACAAGTACCTTTGATGGTTTAAGTATTGCACAAGCAGTGGTAGAACATATTTGTAAACATATCCATGCAAAAACATTGTTTGCTACACATTACCATGAATTGATACCTTTGGAGGACGTATACCCTCGTTTGAAGAATTACACGGTAGCTGTAAAGGAGAAAGGTAAGGATATAGCCTTTTTGCGCCGTATCATTAGAGGTGGTGCCGATAGGAGCTATGGTATTCACGTAGCAAAATTAGCAGGTTTACCGGCTCAAGTATTGAAACGAGCGGAAGTGATTCTTGAATCCTTAGAGGAACAAAATACTGACACTGATGATTTAAATAATCGCGTTATAACATCAGATTCTGTTGTTAAGTATACAAAACCATCTATCGAACAAGATGATTTTGGCAATTTATTCACCCATTCTGTTGTGGATTCCTTGTTAGCTATAGATGTGAATACGATGACACCTATAGAGGCGCTAAATGCAATTCATCAGTTACAAGCAGAGGCGCGTAATGGAGGCGGTAAATAATGGCAACCATACATGTTTTGGATGAAACTACAATCAATAAAATAGCAGCTGGTGAGGTTGTAGAACGTCCCGCATCAGTTGTAAAAGAACTGATTGAAAACTCTATTGATGCTGATGCTACATCGATTGAAGTGGAAATTGGTGAAGGTGGTAGTGCATATATGCGCATTACTGATAATGGCAAGGGGATGACAGAAGAAGATGCCCGTCTTGCAGTTTTGCGCCATGCTACTTCTAAGATTCAAAAGGTAGAGGATTTATTCGATATTGCATCCTTAGGGTTTAGGGGAGAGGCTTTGGCAAGTATCGCCTCTGTTTCTCATTTTGTTTTGACTACTAGAACTGTAGACCAAGAACTTGGTACACGTATTCTCATCGATGGAGGAACCTTTACTGATTGTATTCCTTATGGTGCAGCACCTGGTACGACAATTGAAGTGAAGGAATTATTTTTTAATACACCAGCTCGTCGTAAATTTCTTAAAACTGAACGAACTGAATCATCTAAAATTCAAGACATTGTTGGTAAATTGGCGTTAAGTAATCCGCATATTGCTTTTAAATTAACTATTGATGATCGTGTAGCCATCATTACACCAGGATCTGGCTCAATACAAGATACAGTGGCTGCATTATACGGTTATAAGACCAAGAATGATATATTTCCCATTGCTTATGAAAGTGAACATATCTATATTGAAGGTGTTGTATCAAAACCAACATTGTTAAAAAGCACGCGTATTTGGCAGACGATTATTGTCAATAATCGAGTTATATCAGATAAAACAATTTTGAAAGCCATAGATAATGCGTACCATGCATTATTACCAAAATCTGGATATCCATTGGTTTTATTACATATAACTGTACCGGCTAGTATGGTGGATATCAATGTACATCCTCGGAAAAGTGAAGTTAAATTCGAAGATGATAAAATCATATTTAAAGCTGTTTATCATGCAATTCTAAATGCCTTAAATAACCCTCTTCATGAACGGTATGAGCGTGAATCATCATCGTTTACTCAACCTTTAGAAACTGAATCACAAGGTAGTGGCTATAACTCGTACCAAGCTCCACAAGTTTTGAGTGATCATAATGATACGGCTGAACATATTGCTACAGCCATTGACTATGATAAGGTTTTTGGCGGACGGCGCACTAAGGGATATGAGGTATTACGTCAGGATACACGTGATTTTGTAGATGCTTTAAAAGAAAAAGGGTTTACACCACCAGCTCCAAAAGCGACGTATGAACAGGAAACATTTGAGGAATCCTCATTTACATCAGTTCCTACAGCTTATACTAGCTATACGACGGAAGATAAAGAGAAATTCCATCAAATACAAGAACAGCATATAGAAGATGAGTCTAGAGATATACAAAAATCAGGCTTTTTACCAATGGGGCAGGTTGCATCCTGTTATATATTAGCCAAAAAAGGTGATGATTTATATATTATAGATCAGCATGCAGCACACGAACGTGTCCGTTATGATCGTTTGTGTAAATCTTCGGAAGCTATACCAATGCAAAGCCTGCTTGTACCGACTTATAGCAATGCCACAGAGGATGAAATGAATCTTGTTGAGAATGAACAGGACGCTTTGTTGGATTTAGGCTTTGAAGTAGAGCTTGGCGGTCCTAATCAAATCAAATTAGTTGGTGCACCTGTAGATCTAGTAGAAAGTAAAGCTCAGGAAATTTTATCTTATGTATTTACTTTTTTGCATGACCATGAACAGCCTACTAAAGCTCAATTGCGTCATGAAATGCTAGCTTATGCATCTTGTAGGGGTGCCATTAAATCTGGACACAATCTTAATATGTACCAAATGACAACACTTATTGAAGATTTATTCCATACAGATAAACCTTATGTTTGCCCTCATGGTCGCCCAACAATTATTAAATTTACACCTGATGAATTGGGTAAGTTATTCTTAAGGTCTTAATATGATTATTACTACTTCACAAAAAGCGTCTTCAGCGATAAAAGAAGAAACAAAAGAATTAGCTAAATTATTAGATTTAGTATATCTAAATCGTCAAAAGAGGTCTATTTCTGAACTATTATTAGAGGATAGGCCTATTGCGGTTGTTTCTAAGAATCAATTGACAATTCATTTTAACGAAGAACAGGAACAGAGATTTCATTTATCCATGGCTCAATTACGTATTTTACGCTTACAACGTGGAGATGATGACCACCTTGTAAATGCTATAGAATTGTTAACAGCTGAATCATCTAATTCCATATCTATAGTTGATTGTACACTAGGCCTTGGCAGTGATAGTATTATCATGTCCTATGCATTCCCTAATGCACATATTATAGGATTAGAGGCGTCATATCCTATATGGCTATCTACATGGTTTGGATTGAAACACTATACTCATGAGGATATGACTGTAACAAATGCACTACGTCGTATTGATGCTCGTCATGATAATTTTGAAAGCTTTTTACAGGGGCTACCTAACGATAGTGTAGATATATTATATTTTGACCCTATGTTTGAAGTTCCTATTGAAGAAAGTCCTCAATTTAAACCGTTGCGTGGGCATACTTCGGAAGGTAGAATCATAGATTCTGTGATTCAGGAAGCTAGACGCGTTTGTCGATTAGGTTTTATTATCAAAGAACGACCGTTTAGTGCTGTATTTAAAGATTTTTCACCATCTACATGGGTAGGAGGAAAGTATAGTCGTATTGGATATGGTGTTTACAGTAATAAGGGGTTACAATGAAAAAGTTAATAACAATTGTAGGTCCTACAGCTGTAGGGAAAACTGACTTAACATTAGCATTGGCTAAAGGATATAATGGCGAAGTGATTTCTGGTGATGCGTATCAGGTATATAAACATTTAAATATTGGTACTGCAAAGCCGACAACAGATGAATTAGCTAGTATACCTCATCATCTCATAAACATTTTAGAACCTGACGATGATTACAGTGTTTCTATCTTTCAACAACAAGCTAAATTATTAATAAATCAATTAAATGACAATCATGTTGTACCAATCTTATCTGGTGGAACTGGTTTATATGTTCAGTCTTTATTAGAAAACTATAATTTTAATGATATAAAGCCTAATACAAAATTAAGAATCGAATTAGATGAGTTATATACTGAATATGGCGTAGATGGATTACGTGAGTATGCTCAGAATTTGGCAGAAAAAGGTGGCATAGAAATTAAATATACCGATAAACATCGGTTGTACCGTGCTATTGAATTGATGACTGCTGGTGATTATAAATCGTTAATAAAGCAAACAAAAGAGGGTTTATCCTATAAAGGCCCAGTTATTGGATTACAACGAGAACGTAGTGATTTATATGATCGAATCAATCGTCGCGTAGAAATTATGTTTGAAAAAGGTCTAGTGGATGAAGTTAAACAATTACTAAAAAATGGAGTAAATCCAAATTGTCAGGCTTTTAAAGGTATTGGCTATAAAGAGGTTGTTCAGTATTTAGAAGGATTAATCAGTTATGACGCATGTGTGGATTTAATTCAGAAAAATACGCGTCACTTTGCAAAACGACAAATTACGTGGTATAAACGTATGCCGTACATAGAATGGATTACCATAGACTCACAAACAACAGAAGCCGAAATTTATGGTATAGCATGTAATATAATAGACTCAAGTTTTTAATAGATAAAGGATAGAGAATGACATTAGAAGAAATACGTAGTAAAGCCCTTGAAATGGCTAAACCACAATTTAAAAAGTTTGAACCTATTGCATTAGCAAATACGAAAAAGGTATTAGAAGCATTTAAAGAGTGTCAAGTATCTGACTATCATTTTACAGGCACAACCGGTTATGGTTATAACGATGTAGGCCGTGAAAAATTAGATGAAGTATTTGCCTATGTATTCAAAGGCGAAAAGGCTCTTGTGCGGCCACATTTTGTATCGGGTACTCACGCATTAGCTACTACACTGATGGCTATTATGGGAAATGGCTCTAAAGAAACTGAATTTATCTATGCCGTTGGAGCTCCTTATGATACCATGCAATCCGTTATTGGCTATACTCGTCCTGTTAAGGGTTCATTGATTGAAAAAGGCTTTACCTATACAGAAGTGCCCCTTAACAATAATACCTATGATTTGGACGCTATAGGACAGGCTGTTAATTCTAATACACGTGCTGTGGTTATCCAACGTTCTCGTGGGTATAGTACTCGTGAGCCATTGTCGATTGCGGATATTAAAGCGATCGTTGATGTTGTGAAAGCTAAGAATTCGGAAACCATTTGCTTTGTAGATAATTGCTACGGTGAATTTACAGAGCTTCAAGAGCCATTAGAGGCCGGTGCTGATATCATGGCAGGTTCTCTCATCAAAAATGCTGGCGGTGGTTTAGCACCAACCGGTGGCTATATCGTGGGCCGTGAGGATTTAGTTGAAGAGGTATCATATCAATTGACGGCTCCAGGACTTGGTGATCATATGGGTTCCTATGCTCCTGGCTATCGTCTATTCTTCCAAGGCTTATTTATGGCTCCTCATGTAGTGTTACAAGCCCTTAAAGGAGCTGTGTATACAGCTGCGGTAGGTGACTTACTAGGATATGAAGTATTTCCTAAGGTAGATGCAGCTCGTTATGATTTGATTCAAGCCATCAATTTAAAAAATGGCGAGGAAATGGAGCATTTCTGTGTAGGCATGCAAGCTTACTCTCCTGTAGATGCGCATGTGCATCCAATTCCTGGGGATATGCCTGGTTATGAAGATAAAATTATCATGGCTGGTGGTACCTTTGTACAAGGGTCATCTATTGAACTTAGTGCCGATGGTCCTGTGCGCCCTCCATATACAATCTTCATGCAAGGTGGTCTTGTATTCGAACATTCTATGCTCGGCATTTTAGGTGCGGCAGAGGAATTATTAAAACATAGATAATAATTAGAATCTCTTTCTTTGATGGGAAGAGATTCTTTTGTTTCAAATCTTTTCAATATACCTCGTTCTAGGCTATAATATAAGTTGCTATAATTTCATAGCAATACTACTCGGACTTTTACACCGAACTAGTGTTTTACACGTCAGGCTTTCACCCTGATTAGTTTTATGATCAAGAGATCATTAAAAGGAGAAAGTATGGAAAAAGTTATCGCTGTAGCTATGAGTGGTGGCGTAGACAGTTCTTTAACTGCTGCAATGCTACTAAAACAAGGCTATAAAGTATTTGGTATTACCCTATGGCTATGGGTGAGTGGGACACCGTATGATGAGGTGCCTCTTGCCGTAACAGATGCTAAGAAAATATGTGATTTTCTTGGTATCGAGCATCATGTTATCGATGCACGCGATGTATTCTACGAGAATGTAGTAGATTATTTCGTGAAAGAATATGCTTATGGGCGCACACCAAATCCTTGTGTATTCTGTAATAAAAATATTAAATTTGATTTAATGCTTAATCGGGCATTAGAACTAGGTGCTACACATATGGTAACTGGTCACTATGCACAGGTTAATTATAATGAAGACACTGGTTTATATGAATTGCATAAAGGTGTTGACCCAACTAAAGATCAAAGCTATGTTATGTATAATATGAATCAACGTATTTTGAGTCATCTTATGTTCCCATTGGGTGGCCAATGTAAAACAGAAACACGTAAATTAGCTACTGAATATGATTTGCCAGTAGCTAAGAAACCAGACAGTGTAGATATTTGTTTCTTACCGCATGGTAATTATCAAAAACTCGTAGTAGAAGAAATGAAAACCAAACCAAAATCTGGTAATATTGTTACTGAAGATGGTGAAATATTAGGAAAGCATACGGGTTTATTCAATTACACGATTGGTCAACGTAAAGGATTAGGCATTGCCTATAAACACCCTTTATATGTTATTGGCTTTAATGGTGAACGCAATGAAGTTATTGTAGGACCTAATGAACGACTTTTTACGAATCGTATGATTTGTAAGTTTTATAATTTCTTAGATGATACAATCCATAAAGAGTTAAAGGCGGAAGGTAAAATTCGTTACGCAGCCAACCCATCGCCTTGTACGGCACGTATCTTAGACGACGATACGATGGAGGTTATCTTTGATGAACCACAACGGGCTATTACACCAGGTCAGTCCGTAGCCTTTTATAATGGCACTCAATTATTAGGAGGTGCTGTTATCGATCGCGTATGTTAGAAAGGAGAATACAAGTTCCTTGAACTTGTTCATATAGTATGTCAACGAAAAAGATTAGAAACTTCTGTATTATAGCTCATATCGACCATGGTAAATCTACCATCGCTGATAGATTAATTGAATATACTGGTA
>ERZ772957.672-NODE-672-length-25669-cov-4.638401_pt1 | contig 25669 bp, 26 predicted proteins | sample MGYA00580682_ERZ772957 | MGnify/ENA primary metagenome ERZ772957 (study PRJEB29015, sample SAMEA2737921) | human oral metagenome | biome: human oral; feature: human-associated habitat; material: dental | place: China | collected 2025 ...
GCATTCGCTGCACGAATTATGGAACCGTAAACAGTTTCGGTATTTGACTTAATCATTCTATTTCATTAATATTGTACCCCACACTCTAAAGTGGTGTAGTTATGTTCATTCGGCAATTATTGGGCAGAAATGTCCTTGGAGGTTATAAATTGGTCAAAATCAGACTAAAGAGATTCGGTAAGCAGAAGCGTCCTTATTACCGTGTCGTGGTTCAGGATTCTCGTAAGCCGCGCGACGGAGAATGTATCGAAGAAATCGGTACGTTCATGCCCGTTGAAGCGGAAGAGAAGCAGGTGAAAATCAATATGGAGCGTGCGAAGTACTGGATAGGCGTGGGCGCACAGCCGACCGACATCGTTGCTAAGTTGATAAACATTCAGGCAAAGCAGTCTAAATAAGCCGCTGGGGGACAAAATGGAAAAAGACCTGATAGAATACATCGCAAAATCATTGGTCGATGATCCATCTGCGGTCTCGGTGACGGAAACTGAAGGCGAAAAGGGAATGGTTCTTCAACTGAAAGTTGCTGAAAAAGACATTGGAAAAGTCATCGGAAAGTATGGGCGAATTGCAAAGGCGATGAGAACCGTGCTTAGCGCATCCTCCGCAAAGGACGGAAAACGCTACAGCCTGGACATCGTTGACTAGGACCGATGAACGAAGAAAGGCGGCTTGTCGTTGGATTTGTCCGTTCTCCGCATGGAATTACGGGCGAATTTAAAGTAGAGAGCGCTTCCGGACGTTACGAGCATATCGAGGCTCTCAAGGAAGTGACTTTGAGGAACGGATCTGCGGAGAAACGCTTTAGTGTGCTTTCTTCTAGAAGCGGAAACGGAACCTTGTACATGAAACTGGCGGACATTGATTCCCCTGAAGATGTGCAGAAGTACAGGAACTGGGAAATTGTGGTGCCGGAAAGATATGCCAACAAACCCGGAAAGGATGAATGGTATATCGAAGACTTGAAAGGCTGTTCCCTTGTGTGGAGCGGCGAGAGAGTGGCAGCTGGAACTGCCCCAATCGCTTCGGATTCAAAAGATGTGGTTGGGACTATCACAGACGTATTGGAAGGCGGAACTGGTTACTTGTTGGAAGTTTCCATTTCCGAGAGTTGCGAATGTCTTTCAGATGAACTGAAGCGCACTTCTTCCGGAAAAGCAAGAAAGGTGTTTATCCCCTTGAATTACCGGTACATAAGCGATGTTGATGTTTGCTCAAAGACCGTCCGACTGATGCACCTCTGGATTCTGGAGTAATTCCATGAAATTTACCGTGCTGACCTTATTTCCTGAAATCCTTCGCCCGTATTTTGAGAACTCAATCATGGCGAAAGCGATTGAAAAGGAAATTATCGCCTACGATTTGGTGGACATCAGGGATTTTGCCCTTGATAAGCACCATAAATGTGATGACACTCCCTACGGCGGCGGTGCCGGTCAGCTTATGTTGGCAGAACCGCTGGGCAGGGCTTTGGATAGTGTTGGCGCAAAGCGGAAAAGAGTGATATTTGTCACTCCGGGCGGCGAGCCTTTCACTCAAAAAAAAGCCCTGGAATTAAGTCGCGAAGACGAACTTGTGTTCATTTCCGGAAGATACGAAGGTATCGACCAGAGGATAATCGACATTTACGTGGACGACCAAATTTCAATCGGCGACTACGTTATGTCGAGCGGGGAGGTCGCCAGCATGGTGATGGTGGATGCCATCTACAGGCTGGTAGATGGGGTAATCTCCAGTGACTCCCTTGTCGAGGAAAGTCATAGCGACGGACTTCTTGAATATCCCCAGTATACAAGACCGGAAGTATACAGGGGCATGGCTGTTCCGAAGGAACTTCTTTCGGGAAACCACGAATTGATTCGGAAGTGGAGGCTGAAAAAACGGCTTGAAAATACTTTGCGTGTACGACCTGACATGATTTGGCAGGCACGCAAATCAGGAGAGCTTAGTTTGGAAGCCCAATTGATGATTGAGGAAATAACAGAGCAGACAGCCTTTAAAAATTCCGTAAAGAAGAAAAAGGCAGCCAACAAACAGCGGCTTTCGTCTGCCGCTCAAGGAGATTTATGATGGATCTTATCAAAGCTATCGAGGAAGGTCAGAAAAGAGCTTTCACAACCGCATTCAGTGTTGGAGATACTGTAAAAGTGTTCTTCAAAATCGTAGAAGGAAAAACGGAACGTATTCAGGTTTTTGAAGGACTGGTTATTTGCATGAAGAATTCAGGTGCAAGGAAGACATTCACAGTCCGAAAAGAATCCTACGGTATTGGCGTGGAAAGGGTTTTCCCGATGAACAGCCCACGGGTTGTGAAAGTCGAGATTGTTCGTGCCGGAAAAGTCCGACGTGCAAAACTCTACTATATCCGAGACAAGATTGGAAAAGGCAAGAAAATCAAGGAACGCCTTGGTGGAGAAGTCGCAAGATTCATTCAGGAACAGAACAAGGCTGCGGATGCCGCCGCACGTGCTTCGGAAGAAGCCGCAAAGGCATCGCAGGGTTCTGAGAACGCCGGCGGAAAATAATTTTTCAAAACTGCTTGATGTCGCATGAAAACCGATGTCGTTTTGCAGACGGCTGCCCTCGTTTCAAAGGCTACGAATTTGCCTTTGCGCGAGGGCGGTTCTGTCTCCGTCAGGGTAATAAAAAATCTTGGAAATGAAAGATACGTCGTTTCTCTGGGCGGAAAAAGATTCGAGTTTTCGTCCGATGTAAAACTTGAGGAAGGAAAATCTTTTGTCGCAAAAATAAAAATCCAAGATTCGAAAATATTTTTGGTAAGAGAACTTGAATCGGCCGTTCAAAATTCCGTCCTTGAGAATATTGAAGGACGTTTTAGCACGGACGGAAGGATTTTGAATCCCGAAATCGTGAAATATTTTGAAAAGTTGGCTCTTTTTCCGGATTATATAAATTACACGCTTTTCCAGACAATGAAATCTTTGGGTATGCCGTTTTCCGCTTCTCTTTTTGCGAAGGTGCGGAAACTTGCCGTCCGTTTTTCGGGGCGGGAACGCGAGGCTGGAAGCGCGGCTTTTGTTCTTCTTCAGAAGGGAATTGAACCCACCGAGGAGAATCTCCTAAAAATCCTTGGCGACGGAATGTCTGATTCGAATTTCGGAGGAAACTTTGAGGATAAAAAAAAGATGCCTTCGGAAAAGGAAAAATGCGAATTTGAAAAAAATATTTTTATTGAACTTAGAAATTTCTTTTCCTCTATTTTGGAAGGAAGCAATTTTAATGGAAATAAAGAAGGGCTTCTTGCTTTGTTCAACCATTCGGGCTTCAGGAAAAATTCTGACGCAAATTCCGGAACATGGATAAAAGTTCCGCTTGAGTTCGATTTTGATTCTTCGGGAAAAAAAATCACGCTAAAAGGCGAGATGAATTTTTTTTTACTTTCCGAAAGCCTGAAGGCTGAAAAATGTGCCGTAAAAATCGATTTTTTTGAAAAAATATATAGATTTGTGCTATCATTAAAAGAAAGGAAAATTTTTGTCAACGAAGAATTCGATGTTGCCGCTCTTAAAAAAGATTTTCCCGACATGGATTTTGAATACGATTCGTGCGAGGCGGACGGATTTTTTTCCCGTTACGAAAAACCTTTGAAAATCGTGGACGGCTGGGCGTGATTATGGAAGATGTTCGAAAATTGGTCGCCATTCGTTATCCTAGCGATGCGGAATGTCCGTTCATATCTTTGAAGGCAAAGGGGCATCTTGCCGAAAAACTTCTTGAGATTGCGGCGGAAAACGAAATTCCTGTTGTGGAAGATGCTTTCCTTTCGGGGATTCTTACGGCGGAGGAAATCGGCGCAAGCATTCCGATTGAGACATGGGAAATCGTTGCGAAAATTTTTGCACATATCGCAAATCTTTGATGTTGGAGAGAACGGCATGGATAAAATGCAATGCGTTGATGTTGCTCAGATTAAGCTTGGTATGATTTTTTCGGCTCCTTTGTTTTTTGAGGACGGCGAAAATATGTTCATTCCGGACAATAAAAAAATCACTCAATATCATCTTGACGTCATAAGGAACTGGAAAGTTCCGCATCTTCTTACCTACGGCGAGGAAGTCATAAGGGCGGAGTCGGACGAAGACGAGGAACTGGAAGAACTTTAGCCGTCCGTTTCAGATTTTGCGCCAAAAACGCTATATATATGCGTTATGGAAAATCTCACAAAATCTTCGACAAAATGCACGGGAAATCGGGGCGAGGACAAGGCTGCGGATTTTCTTCTGCGCACCGGATACAAAATCGTTTCCAGAAATTTCAGGACAAGGGACGGTGAAATCGATATAATCGCAGAGAACGATGATGTTCTTTGCTTCGTGGAGGTTAAGACATTCCCGAACGGTTCTTTGGATTTGCTTAGGAATGTTTTGGGAAAAAGAAAACGTAAAAGAATAATTAAAACCGCTAAATCTTTTCTTTCAGGACATCGAGAATATATTAACAACTATATTCGATTTGATGTTATTGTGAATGATATGCCTGGTTTGCCGAGTGTCTATCATATAGAGAATGCTTTTGCGGAGCTTTTATGACTTCAACTAGAAAAGAAGCGGCTGGAACACTTGTTCTTGAGGGAGAGGGCGAACTTTCCCCGCGCCTCATGGAATTGAGGCTAAAAATTCATGACGAGGAATATTTAAACAATGCGATTCAGCGGATCGCCCAGGTAATCAGCAAAAAACTTGTTGAAAATCCTGAGGAACTGCAGATTCGGGACTGAGTTTTTTCACTGCCGAATGAAGGCATTTTTTATTAATCGAGTAAACTCAAAGCCGTACAAATGGCACGTCTTTGAGTTTATACAAGTTTGCTTTTTTGGGCAAACTTGTATATTTTAGGCACGTTCTCGCTTCGCTATGAACGTGCGGTAAAAAGTCAATCGAAAGTTGAAACTTTCTTCTTGAGTTTTTATTAGTAGAGTAAACTCAAAGCCGAACAAATGGCACGCCTTTGGGTTTGCTCAAGTTTGCTTTTTTTAGCAAACTTGTATATTGGGAGAAAAAATCTTATGGATAAAAAACGTAATCGCAGGCATCGCCCATGGAGCGGCGAAAAAGGCGGCAAAAACGCTAAAAAACAAGATGCGCATAAAAAGCCGGAATTCAAATATGTCCCAAAGGAAGACATTGCGTCAGTTCAAAAGAAAAATCAGTCAATCAGGGAATTTAAATCTCGCGAGGTAATTTGCCCTATATGTTCCGAAGTTATAACCGACATGGCAAGTGCGATGACGGACAAGGCTACGGGAAAACCTATGCATTTTGAATGCGTGATGGCAAGGCTTTCAGAGACGGAGCGTTTGGAGCAGAATGAGAAAATCTGCTACATAGGACAGGGGCGTTTTGGAGTCCTGTACTTTGAAAATCCTAGAGACCAAAAGAATTTTACGATAAAAAAAGTAATCGACTGGGAAGAAAAGGATAAACGAGGTCCTTGGCGCGATGAGTTGAGCGGTCTATTCAGTCAGGTTGAATAGCGTTTTTATGTTGCCGTCAACAATTTCGCTTAGTTCTTCGCATGAAATTCCCCGGATATTTGCTATGAACCTGTATGTATGTTCCACGTTCAGGGGCGAGTTTATTTTTCCTCTGAAAGGAACAGGCGAAAGGTAGGGGGAATCCGTCTCGCAAAGGATTTTTTCATCCGGGACGATTCTTATAAGAGCGTTCATTTCTTCCGCCTTGCTTTTTTTTGTGTACGTTACAGAGCCGCTAAAACTTATATGCCAGCCCAAATCCAAAAACGCCCTCGCTTCTTTTTCGCCGTACGAATAGCAGTGGATTATTCCTTTGTGGTAGCCGACTTCTTTTATGCAGTCCAGCGTGTCTTCGAATGCATCTCGCGAATGTATTATCGCAGGGATGCCAAGTTCCTTTGCGTATTCCAGCTGCATCATCATAAGTTCTTTTTCGCCGTCGTAGATTTCTTTGTCAAAGTCACTTTCGCATCTTCCGTCCGCACCGTTCGGATTCCAATGATGGTCAAGCCCGAATTCGCCGAGTGCGATGATTTTTCTGTGTAAGAAGCCGTCATTTTTTGCTTCCGAAAGAGCGATGTTTTGTTTCAGAATATTGAATCTTTGCCGGCGGTTTTTTATGTCATCGATTCCTGGCCAAATTCCTGCGGAAAACCATAAAAATGAGCGGGCTTTTTCTTGCAAGGCGGAATCTTTTATCTGCATTATGGAATTTTCAACACATTCTTCGCGGTGAATAAGGTCGTCGCATTCCGTTCCGATGTCAAGTCCAAAAAAACAATCCCGTTCAGCCATTTTTGAAAGAATCTCGGAACCGTTTTCAAGGTTTTCTTTCTGGTTTAAGTCCGTTGTATGTTCAAAATGAAAATGCGTGTCTGAAAACATGGGCTAAGTATAGTGAATAATTATTTCCGTGTCGAATGGCTGATTTCGCCTTTCCGCTTTTGAAATAAAATGTTGTATATGCTATTATAAATTTAAAAACAAGATTCCAATGCGATTTGGAGGACTTTCCATGCAAAAAAATAGGCAGAGAATAGTGGCGGTTCTGTGCGTTCCGGTGATAGGAATAGGCGCGACTGATTCCGCTCGCTCTTCAATAGGACGGAAAAACTTTATGCCACGGTTTCGTTTGTTCCTGTAACAAAAAACTAGCCGTTTTCGAAAATGTTTTGACTTGACGGAAAATACGTCTTTTGAGGTGTATGATGAGACTTATAAAACATACTTTGTCGTGGAAACTTTTTTCAGTGTTTTTCCCTTCGATAATGGCTTTTCTTGTTTTCTGTTATTTTTTTCTGGGTTACAAGAACAGCAAGGACCTTACGGAGGCAATAGATCACGAACTTAGGATAATTGCATCCGGCGTTGTTGTCGCGATAGAAGATTTTCCGCTGGATTCGGCTTCGAACGAAAATCGCGGAAAAAAAGACTTTTCAGATTTGAGCAACAAATTGCTGAAAATCCACAATTCCACGGATTCATTCAATATAAGTCTTATAAAAAAGGAAAAAGGCGGAGCGACGGTGCTTTTAAGTTCTCGTGAAATTAAAAACGGAACTTTCAAGTCTTCCTACGCTTTTAGCCCAGTACCTGAGGCTTTGTCAAAAGCGTTGACGGAAAACGTCCAGGCTTTTACAGTCCGTCCATATGTCGGAAAGTTCGGGAAAGTGCTTTCGCTTTTTACACCCGTAAACACTTCGGATAAGGATAACGCATATTTTATCGGAATCGATTACGACTGCCTTGGAAGAAAAGAGCAGCTTACTATTTCAGTGTGGCTTACAATAATTCCGGTTTTCCTTTTTTGCATGGGCTGCCTTGCTGTGGTGATTTTTCTTGTCAAAGTGTTTTTTGTGAATCCGTTGAAAAAACTTAAAGGAAATCTTGACGAAATCGGTTCGGGCGAGGCGGACTTGTGCATGAGGCTTCCTGTAAGGAGCGACGACGAGATTTCCGATACGGCAGCTTCGTTCAACAGATTCATAGAGCGGCTGAACCTTATAACAATCGAACTTAAAAAGCACGCCGTGGAAGCGTCGTTTGTCGAAAAAAATCTTGTCGCCGCTTCAAAGGAAACGTCCTCGTCCGTTACGCAGATTCACGGAAACTCTGTAGCGATTTCAAAATCCATGGAAAATCTTAACAGGAATGCGGTTGAGACTAATTCATTGGGCGAAGAAATTATTACGATTATAAAAAGCCTTGCGCACGTCGTAAGGCGAGAAGGTGAGGCGAGTGAAATTTTTTCGAATTCCACAGATGAGATGGTTCAAAGCGTAATGCGGATTTCAACCGAAATGGACAAGGCGGAGCTTCTTTCCGAAACGCTGGCGTCAAAATCCGAAGCCGGAATACAACGAATGAACGAGACGGAAAAACTTGTCTCGGACATAAATTTACGGATTCAGTCGATAGGTGCGTTCGTAAAAATCATAAACGACATTTCCGAAAAGACAAATATGCTCGCGATGAATGCTGCGATTGAGGCGGCTCATGCAGGTGAGGCGGGAAAAGGATTTTCAGTTGTGGCGGGTGAAATAAGAAATCTTGCAGACCAGTCCAAAAAGAACGCGCACCTTATAGTGGATTCATTGAGCGATGTTATAGAACGCACGGGAACCGCCACGAGTCTTGCGCAGGAGACAAAGGAGTCGTTTTCCATTATTGACGACGGCGTTCATCAAGGCGTAAATGCGTTTTCTTCTATAAGAGAACATGCCGAAGCAGTCTCGACGGCGGCTCTTTCGATAAAAAACGCCCTTGAAAATCTTAGAAAACAGCAGCAGAGAGTAAAGGAAAGTTCCGAAAAGTTGGAGGATGTCTCTTCCGCCCTGACGCTTACCGGAAATCAGATGGAAAAACTTTCTTCAGAAGTTACCGCCGACATGGGCGACATCGTGGTCGGCATGGACGAAATAGAAAAAGCCCAGCTTGCGGTTGCGGAAGAATCCGCCAAGGTAAGTTCCCTGACAAGCGCAATCCGGGAGCAGATGGATAAGTTCAAAACCGAATAGATTTTCACCGTTCTTTTTATGTAAAATATGCGTCGCCTTTGACAAGAGCGGTGGACTTAGGCTATCATCAGAAAAAATAGCGAATTATGTTTTGAGTCTTAGGCGTGGATATCCGTTTACGGTTTTTTTCTCAAAATGATAATACGCAGGTTTTAGGAAAAACGGAGAATTTTATTTAAGGAGTTTTTATGAAAAAAACTATTTTGGCATTTCTTTCGGTTTTAATTGGTTTTTGTGCATTTTCGCAAACGAAAAGCGAAAAAATTCTTGTAGCCTATTTTTCGAACACCGGCAACACTGAACGGGTTGCGAAAAAGGCGGCGGAAATCTTGAAAGCGGACGTGTTTCAAATAATTCCGGAAAAGCCTTACACTGCTGAGGACTTGAATTGGCGGAACAGCAAAAGCAGGGCTACGCTCGAAGGAAAAAACGAAAACGCCCGTCCGGCAATCGCAAAAAACACTGACATCTCTGGATACGATACAATCGTGGTTGCCTATCCGATATGGTGGGGAAAAGCGCCCAAGATAATGTCGACATTCATCGAAAGTTATGATTTTTCGGGTAAAAAAATCATTCCGATTTGCACGTCTCATTCCAGCGGATTCGGGAAAAGCGATTTTCAATTGCGCGCCCTTGCAAAAAACGCTATGTGGAAAAACGGAAAGCGTTTCGGTGCCAAATTTTCCGAATCGGAATTGAGAAAATTTTTAGAGGAAATAAACAAATAATTTTCATTTTTACAAGGAGATTTTTATGAAAAAAATCAATATTGTTGAATTTATAAAGAAAGCGGATTTTGTTCTTGTGTTCATCTTAGCGATTTTGGGAATCGTTTCTCTTGTCGTGTCGCTGATAAGCAATTATTTTCCTTTTCCAAGACATAGGAGCGAACCTCAGATGCCTTTCATCGTCGATGAAAAAGTCGAGATAAAGGAATATGTCGAGTTCGACAAAAAGATAAAGGATGTTTATGTGTTTGCGGTGAAAAGTTCGGGCGTAAGAGCCGAGGATTCTTCCGCTTCCGCCAAAGAGTATTCCGCTTCATATTTCAATGCCCTCGGAAAAACCATGGGCGATGACGGCATAACGAATTTCGTTTTTGTAAAACCCGGAAAAGGCGAGCAAAAACTTTTTTCGAAAAATGTCTACATATACAAACATCATTTTTTATTTGAAGCCGAACGGGAAAACTTGATGTACGCTCCCGACTGCAATGTCTACGCTGTTGTAAAGTCCGACACGAACAATGACAAGTTTGTTGACAGCAAGGATGATGTGAGCCTCTTCGTCTCGGATTACGATGGAACTAACCTTATGGAAATTTCTTCTTCCATAGTCGAATTTGAATCTATTGACAGGAATCACTTTATGTTCTCCGAATACGACGGAAAAATGCTTTCGTATTATGTGTACGATTGCGATACGCACAAAAAGAATGTCTTAAAAACGGTGGAACAGGATATTTCTGAAAAAAAGATTGCGCTCTATTGATTCGTTTAATCCGCTTTGCGTTTTAAACTTGATGCAAAAAATGCGTTTAGGTTCAAAACGCAAGCAAAAACATTTTGAGTGCAGACGCGCTCATCGTGCCGGTAATTTTTTCGGGACTTTTACAGCATGACTTTGCTTGAAAAATATTACAACAAATTCAATGAAGACCACAGGCTTACGACCCGTCACGGAATTGTAGAATTTTCTACATCGCTTAGTTTTATCCGAAGGGTCATAGGCGAACGGAAAAATTTAAAAATCCTTGACTTGGGCTGCGGAACGGGTCGCTATTCCATTGAATTGTGCCGAGACTCGCACGATGTTACCGCAGTCGAGCCGGTGCTTCGGAATCTTGAAGTTCTGCGTTCCAAGCACGAAAACATAAAAACTTGGAACGGCAATGCGCTTAATCTTCATTTTCTTGATGACGGCGTTTTTGACATCGTAATAATGTTCGGTCCTATGTATCATCTTCACACACAGGAAGAACGGCTTGTGGCGTTCTCGGAAGCGAAGCGTGTTTTAAAATCCGACGGGCATATTTTTGCCTCTTACATAATGAACGAATATGCCGTCATAAAATATTGTTTCGGCGAAGGAAAAATCGAAGAATGTCTTTTGAACGGCTCTCTGACGGAAGATTTTCATTGCGTAACAAAAGAAAACGACCTTTATTCCTATTTGCGCATAAGCGACATAGACGAACTGAACCTGAAATCCGGACTGAAAAGCGTAATGCGATTTGCTCAGGACGGACCTGCCGACTATATGAGACGGGAACTGAACGCCATGAGCGAAAAAACTTTTTCCACTTTCCTTAAATATCATCTTTCCACGTGCGAAATGCCCGAACTCTTGGGCGCATCCAGCCATGTCGTAGATGTTCTTCAAAAATAATTTTTCCCCGCCTTTCCGCTTTTCGTTTTATTTTAATTTTCCCTTGACCGTGATAATTTTTCAAAAAATGAGAGTCTTAGGGCTTACGCATGAAAAATGTATATACAGAAAAGAGACGTAGTATAAAATAAAAAAGGCGGAACGCGAGGCAGCGGCAATGCCGCCGAGCCGCTCTGACCGATGGCAAGCAAATTTCGAAGAAATTTTGCGCAGTCCGACTCCGATTACGGTCAGCTGCGGTGAACGGCAGGGCTGCTGCCGGGAGTGCGGCCGTTTTTTTACGGTAAAGGCTATTTTTTTGAATATAGATTCTCATGCATAAGCCTTGATCATACTCTCCTCTAGCCTTGAAAAAATATTCCGCTTGGGTTATTCTTAACGCCACGCTTAAAGCGTTTCGGTCTCTGCGGAAAAATCCGTGCCGACCATTCAAAATCATAAAGAGGAAAACATCATATGGACAAAACTTTTTTGGATTTTCCGATTTTTGTCCTTTTCTTCCATCCTTGAGTTTGCTTTGCAGGCTTAAAACACTTAGGAGTAAAAAAATGGAAAACAAACAGAAAGATTCGCACGCCTGTACAATGGAAAAGATAATCTCGCTTTGTAAAAGACGCGGATTTGTTTATCAGGCTTCCGAAATCTACGGCGGACAAGCTGGAGCTTGGGATTACGGACCGCTTGGCGTGGACTTCAAACGGAACATTCAGAATGCATGGTGGCATTACATGATTCAGCTTCACGACGATGTGGTCGGTCTTGATTCTGCGATATTCCAGCACCACACCACTTGGAAGGCTTCCGGACACGTTGACCATTTTTCCGACCCTATGGTCGACTGTCTTGAATGCAACGCCCGCCACCGCGCCGACAAAATGATAGAGGATTTTTCAGCGGCAAATCCCGACAAAGCCCCTTCAAAACCCGTGGACACGATGAGCCACGACGAGATGAAAGTTTTCATCGACGAAAACATAAATTGTCCTACCTGCGGTTCAAAAAATAGAAAATATACGGCTGTGCGGGAATTCAATCTTATGTTCAAGACGTATCAAGGTCCGATTTCCGACGATTCCCACCTGATTTATCTGCGTCCTGAAACTTGTCAGGGAATCTTCACTGATTTTAAAAGCATAGTTCAGTCAAACAGAATGAAAATTCCGTTTGGGGTGGCGCAGGTCGGAAAATCGTTCCGAAACGAAATCATATTCAAGAATTTCATTTTCAGAACGTGCGAATTCGAGCAGATGGAGATGGAATATTTCTGCAAACCCGGAACTGAGGACGAAACGTTTTCCCGCTGGCGAAAGGAGCGATGGGCGTTTTATCTGAAGTACGGAATACCCGAAAATCAGCTAAAGTGGCATCATCACGACAAACTTGCTCACTACGCAAAGGATGCGTACGACATCACGTACAATTTCCCGATTGGTTTTGAGGAAATCGAAGGAATCCATTCAAGGACGGACTTTGATCTTTCCCAGCACCAGACTTATTCCAAAAAGGATATGTCATATATCGATCAGGAAGACGGAAACAACCGCTACATTCCTTATGTTGTGGAAACTTCGGCCGGACTGAACAGAAACTTCCTCATGTTCCTTTGCGAGGCTTACGAGGAAGAAAATGTCGGAACTGACGGAAACGAGGATTACAGAACGGTTCTGCATCTTCATCCGCGTCTTTCTCCGATAACGGTAGCCGTGCTTCCTCTGATGAAAAAAGATGGGCTTTCCGAAAAGGCAAAGGAAATTCAGCATCTTCTTAAAGAAGATTTTGTAACGGATTTTGATACGTCCGGAACTGTTGGAAAACGTTATCGCCGGCAGGACGAGGTTGGAACTCCGTTCTGCGTTACCGTTGACTACGACACGATTCAGGAAAACAAGGACGACGGAAGCAAAAATGAACTATTCAACACCGTTACGGTTCGATTCCGTGATTCGATGAAGCAGGAACGAATTTCCATAGATGAACTTGTTCCGTTTATCCAAAAGGCAATCAGAGATTACAAACCCGTCGAGCGAAAAGACAGATAGGCGGCTTTGAAAACGGCGTTTTTCGTTCTTTCGGATTTTGAAAAGTGTGGCGTATTTAAGGCGTTGTGCGTCATCTAAATCTGAAAGTTTTTGAAAAATGTCGTTTGCTTGGAGGCAAACTATGGAATATGTGCGTCTGGGAAAATCCAATCTGATGATATCCAGAGTGGCGATGGGAATTTCTTCGCTTGAAAAACTTTGCTCTGACTCAAAAAGCTATGAGCTGGTGCGAACGGCGTATGAGCAGGGAATAAATTTTTTTGACACTTCCAGAAAAATGCCCGATTGCGAAAAACTTTTGGGCGGGGCTTTGGGCGATATCCGGGAAAACGTTATTGTTGCGACAAAGACAAACGCCCAAAGCGGTTCCGAGGTGCTTTCCGATTTTGAGGAGAGCCTAAATTCAATGAAATGCGACGCAATCGAGCTTTTCCAGTATGAGACGGATTCCTTTCTACCTGAAAAAAACGGAGTTGACGGAATATTTTCTTCATTTTCAAGGCTCAAAGACGAAGGAAAATGCCGTGCGATAGGCATTTCTACGCAGAATTTGGATGTTGCCGAAAAGGCGATAAACTCAGGGCTTTATGATACAATCCAGTTTCCTTTCAGCATGATTTCAAGCGAAAAGACTATTGCCCTTGTAAAACTCTGCGAAGAAAATGACATGGGTTTTGTTGCAATGCAGCCTCTTTGCGGGGGTGTGGTGGACAATATTCCGCTTGCGTTCGGATTTTTGCGTCAGTACGAAAATGTGATTCCGCTTTGGGGTGTAAAAACGGCGGACGAACTCAAGCAGATTCTTTATTTTAACGAACATCCGCCTGTAATCGATGAAAAATTCAAGGAAGACGTAGAGCGGTTTCGTATGTTTTTCAATTAATGTTACAACGAAAATATTTTTCGGACTTTGTTTAGGAAAACTCGCTTAAATCGACATTTGAAAATCCGTTCGAATCTTCCGTTTCCACGGCTTGCTCAAGAGTCTTGCTTTCTGTCATCTGTGCGTTTTGTTTTTCTTTTTCCGCTTTTTCCTGAATCTTCAGGTTTTTTACGACATCCGCCTGCTCTTCTTTTGTAAGAACCCGAACGATTTTATTCGAACCGTCGTCGGTCTGCACTGTCTTTGGTGAGCCGTCAGATTCCCTTTCATTAAGCAGCTGAACGATTGGATTCTGCGGCTTGTTCGGCGTTACATCCGAGACTATCGCAATTTTTCCGTTGTTCAGATAGACATACACGCCTATCGGATAAAGAGAAAGGCTGTAAAGAAGCGCCTTTATTACGTTCGGATCGTACTGCTTGTTTGGATTTTGAAGCATCTCAATCATCGCATCGTATGTGGTTCGCTCGGATTTGTGCGGTCTTGGAGCCGAGATTGCCTCGAACGAACATGCGACTGATATTATTTTCCCGTACGGCGAGATTTTGTCTCCTTGGATTCCTCTTGGATAGCCCAATCCGTTTTCTTTTTCGTGGTGGTCAAGCACTCCCAACAGTATTGAATTTGGAAAATCAAGTTCTTTCAGTATGTTGCACCCAAGAATCGGATGCATAGAAATCTGTCTTTTTTCTGTTGCCGTAAGAGCCTTGTCGGTAAGGTAAAGTTGAGGCGGAATCCTGAGCATTCCGATTTCATGAAGTATGGATGTGATTCCAAGTTCGACAATCTTTGAAAGCGGAAAATGAAGTTCAATCGCGATTGTTATGGCAAGCACCGTGGAACGCATGGAGTGAACCACCAAAAAATTCTTGCTTCGTGCTTCCGCCGATGGAGAAATTCTTAGCACGAAACGTTTGTTTTCTTTTATGAAAATACACAGTTTTTGTACGGTTTCCGTCATTTCTTTAAGATTTATTTTTTTGTGGGTGGCGTAATAAGTGTACACGGAATTTATGTATTTCATGTATTCTTCGTACACTTTTTGGACGGATTCATATCGGAGTCTTTCCGATGAACTTTGGATTTTTGAACTTTCGTCCATCGCTTCTTTTATTATTGCGTGGTGTTCGGGAACAGGTTCGTCTTCTGCGTCGGGATTTTTTTCTTCCGCAGAATTCGCTTCCAAATTTTCTTCAGATTCGATGCCTTCATTTTGTTCTTCTTCGTCTTTTCCTATACAGATAAAACCTTCGTACGAACATTCTTTAAATTCCCAAGTTTTGAGTGCTTTTATTACGTATTCGGAAACTCCGGCTGTCGCAGGAACAACGACGAACATATTATCCAGCAAAAGGTCGCCGGAAAAAGCCATGTCGGGATTTAACTCATCGTTGCTGATTGTTGTACTCATCTTACAATACTCCACTATCAATTATCGGCATATTTAGCGAGATTCTTTAATCTGTGATGAATATGTACGAACCTTGCGGAAAATCTTCCGGCAAAGAATATTCGGATTCCGAGGCTAACAAATTTGCATAGTTTTTGCAATCCGATTGAAAAAGTCTGCGTTTTCGATTTGAAAACGGCTGAATGTTTTTTTTCGGATATTTTTGCCGGCAAAAAAACTTCAAATATTCTGAAAAATTGCATTTTATAAGCGATGTTTGCCGAGAACTGTTACTTAAAAATTCAATAAGTTTTGAACTTCGGAAATTGAGGATTTTATCGATTATTTAGTTCCGCTTTTAGAAGTCGAAAATCCTAAAAATCGATGCGCCCGAATTCCGCTTTGCTAACTCCGTAAACTTCTTACTCATTGACATTCCGTGTGAATAAATATACATTTTGAAGTATAAATATTCAAAAACTATTCAGAGGTTCATTATGGGAAAAGACAAGGTTGTTTTGGCATATTCGGGCGGACTTGATACCACGGTGATTATTCCATGGCTAAAAGAAAACTACGATTACGATGTGATTGCCGTCTGCATCGATTTGGGGCAGGGCGATGATTGGGAGGCGATAAAAAATCGTGCCTTGAAAACAGGCGCTGCCGCCTGCTACGTAGTCGATGCCCGCGAAGAATACATCGAGGAATACATATGGCCTGCGTTGAAAGCGAACGCAGTCTACGAAGACGAATATCTTCTTGGAACTTCCACGGCTCGTCCGCTCATCGGAAAAATCCTTGTGGAATATGCACGGCAGGAAGGCGCAAGCGCAATCTGCCACGGAGCTACCGGCAAGGGAAACGATCAGGTTCGCTTCGAACTTGCGATAAAAGCATTCGCCCCGGATATCAAAGTGATTGCCGCATGGCGGGATGACAAATGGAACATGGACAGTCGGGAGGCTGAAATAAAATTCCTTGAAGACAGGAATCTTGAAGTTCCGATGAAAAAAGACCAATCCTATTCAAGGGATGAAAACGTATGGCATCTTAGCCACGAAGGTCTGGAACTTGAAAAAACGGAGAACGAACCGAACTTCGCCCATATGCTGAAGAACACCGTCGTTCCTGAGAATGCTTCTGATGACGGCGAATACGTTACCGTCGATTTTGAAAACGGTATTCCTGTAGGTCTGAATGGGAAAAAAATGTCCGCTCTTTCCTTGCTGAATGAACTTAATAAAATCGGCGGAAGAAACGGAGTCGGAATTGCCGATATCTGCGAAAATCGCTGCGTCGGAATGAAAAGTCGGGGCGTTTACGAAACTCCGGGCGGCGCAATCCTTTACTTTGCCCACAGGATGATGGATCACATTTGTCTTGATAGGGATACTTACCATTTCAAACAGCAGATTGCGCTCAAGATGGCTGAACTTATCTATGATGGAAAGTGGTTTACTCCGCTCATGGATTCATGCATGGCTTTTGTTGATAAGGCGGAAGAAAACGTTACTGGCTGGGCAAAAGTGAAGCTTGTAAAAGGTGCGATACGGGGCGCAGGTTCCGGCTCGGATTTCAGCCTTTACAACGAATCGATAGCTTCGTTCACGACCGGGGAACTTTACGACCACAAAGATGCAGAAGGTTTTATAACATTGTTCGGGCTTCCGCTAAAAATTCGAGCCATGATGGAATCTAAAGTTGGGGTTTCCAAATTTCCAAAATATTCCAAGTCTCTAAAAAAGCGTCCGACAGAATAGATTTGTGAGAATGCAAACTTGAAAATACTTTCAAGTTTTGTATGCCGAAAATCTCGCACCGTCCACCGTTCTAAATTCTTTTTATAGAATTTAGAACGGTGGATTTTTTAAGGCGAACTTTATTTTTGGAAACAACATCGGCTTGGCGGCAAAGTCCTCAGAAATATTGAGTTTAAGCTGAACGGCGGATTTCGGAGAAAGCGTATTCCGTGCAAATAAATATGCAGATTTTCAAACTTTCTGAATTATGAACACGATTCGTAATCCTTTGAGGTCTCGAATATTTCTATATTTTGCAAACCTGACTAAAACAAGCGATAGAATAAAAAAAAGGCGGCATACAGAAATGTGTGCCGCCTGTGTTTTGCAATTTGTTCGCACATTGTGCAATAAATGCATAAATTGTTTACGCGGAAAAAGTGCGGTTTTCTGCGGCTGTTACAATAAGCCTAAAAATCCGGAAGATTTTTATGTTCGGCGATTCATAAATCCGGAGAAAACGGCATTTATTGTTCGCTTGTTGGATTAGTTATGTTGCTATTTAGAAAGTGTTTTCCGTGCGGTGGAATTTTTGAAAGGCATTGTAATTTTTGTTCTCCGAATGTTTGTTTTTTTCCGCCGGAATACCGCGGCTGAAAAACACTTTCGACTTTGCACCTCAAATATCGCTGATTTGTGTACGCACTTTTTCGCACGAATGCAGTAAGTTTTCGAGAATCGGCAATCTCTCAACCGCTGTATTTTGAAAAAAATCGAAATTGTAGTTTTTATGCAGAAAGAGAAAGGTTTTGTTCATGGAAAAACGCCAATTTCCCGCCAATCCCCCATCATTTCCCGAACTGTTCCTGAATCTCCTTGATTTTGTCTCGCACTGCGGCGGCTTTTTCGTATTCAAGATGTTCGGCATATTCTTGCATTTCGTTTTCAAGCATTTTTACGAGTTTTGTCCGCTGTTTTTTGTCGAACAGGTTTGCGGTCTTTTTCAGAACGTTCAGTTCGACTTCCGCGGTCTCTTCCGCTTCTTTTTCCTGATGTTCAAGTATGTCCTGCACCGCTTTTTTGATTGTGGACGGCGTTATTCCGTGTTTTTTGTTGTATGCTTCCTGAATTTCTCTGCGATGCCGAGTTTCTTCGATGGCTTCTTTCATCGCATCGCTCATTCTGTCCGCATACATTATTACTTTTCCTTCGGCATTTCTGGCGGCTCGTCCGATAATCTGAATCAAAGATGTGGTTGAACGAAGGAATCCGATTTTGTCGGCATCAAGGAGCGCGATAAAACTTACTTCGGGAAGGTCAATTCCTTCCCTAAGCAGATTAATTCCTATAAGGACATCGATTTTTCCGCTTCTGAGTTCCTTGAGTATTTCCACCCGCTCAAACGTGTCTATTTCGGAATGTATGTAGCGGACTTTTAGCGAAAGCCCTGTAAGATAGTCCGTGAGGTCTTCCGCCATTTTTTTTGTGAGCGTAAGGACAAGGGAACGTTCTTTTTTTTCGATTCGTTCTCTGATTTCGTTATGGATGTCTTCCATTTGACCTTCGCTGGGGCGGACTTCCACAATCGGGTCAAGAAGTCCCGTCGGACGAATGATTTGTTCCACAACCTGAACGCTCTGTTTGATTTCCTCTTTTCGCGGGGTGGCGGTAACGTATATAACTTGGTTTATCATTGCGGAAAATTCTTCGCCTTTCAGCGGGCGGTTATCCAGTGCGCTCGGAAGCCTGAATCCAAAATCGACAAGATTCTGCTTCCGGCTGCGGTCGCCTTCGTACATTGCGCCAATCTGCGGAACGGTTACGTGAGCTTCGTCTATTATGCAAAGAAAATCGCGCGGAAAATAGTGTAGGAGCGTTGCGGGCGGCTCTCCGGCTTTTCTTGCGGCTATCGGTGCCGAATAATTTTCAATTCCGGAGCAATAGCCCATTTCGCTCATCATTTCGATGTCGTATGTTACGCGGGTTTTCAGCCGTTCCGCTTCAAAGAATTTTTTCTCCGCTTCAAGCACTTTTAGCCGCTCTTCAAGTTCCGCCTTGATTCGTTCCGTGGCTGAGTTCAACGCCTCTTTCGGAACAACAAAATTCTTTGCAGGATATATCGATGTTTCGTCCAGCTCTTCGGTTATTTTTCCTGAAATTACGTTGAATCTTCGGATTCTTGAAACTTCGTTCCATTCAAGTTCGATTCTGTACGCTTCGTCAAATTCCATGTACGGAGGATAGATTTCGATTATGTCGCCCCTGATTCTGAAATTCGCTCTTTCAAGCACTGAATCGTTCCTGGAATACTGAATCTGAATCAGCTCTTTTGCAAGTTTGTGAATGTCAATTTCGTGTCCTTTTTCAACGTGGACTTTCATGCTTTTGTAAAGTTCCGGCATTCCCAAACCGTAGATGCATGAAACGGTCGCGATAACGATTACGTCCCGCCTTTCCATGAGGCTGTACGTGGCTTTCATTTTAAGCTGGTCTATTTCTTTGTTGATGCTCGCGTCTTTTTCGATGTAAAGGTCTCTTGCCGGAACATATGCTTCCGGCTGGTAGTAGTCGTAGTACGAGACAAAGTATTCGACCGCATTGTTCGGAAAAAATGTTTTGAATTCTCTGTAAAGCTGAGCTGAAAGAGTCTTGTTGTGGCTTATGATAAGGGTCGGGCGTTGGATTTTTTCTATAATTTTTGCCATTGTAAACGTTTTTCCGGAGCCCGTAACGCCTTTCAAAGTCTGATATTTTGCGCCGTTCAGAAAACCTGCCGAAAGTGCCTCGATGGCATTTCCCTGGTCTCCCGACGGACTGAAAGGTGAATCGATTAAAAACTTTCGCATTTTTTCTCCTAAATTACAGTTCGCTCTTCAAGTTTTAAAATCCGCTTGAACCGTAAAAGCAAGCTGTGCGGTTGAAATCGCTTTTGCGCCTTAATTAAAATTGTGCGGCAAAATCTTAGAATTAAAAATCCGTGCAATTTGTGTGCATGAACTCATATATTCAACAAGCGATGTTTTCCAAGCGGTAAACTTCGCGTTTTTACGCAATATTTTTGCCGTAAAAAAAGCATTCACAAAGAACGCAATTTTTAAAATGCGGACTTTGAATTTTTCTAATTATGCCGTTTTATAAAAAAAGTTTCGATAACGAAAAATTGAGAACATTTATTTTAAGCATATATTTTTATGGCTGAATTTTTTCTAAAATTCACGGATTTACGAACGCCGGTACAAAATGAAAAATCCGATTTTGCTTTCCGAATTCGCATTCGAAAGCTTTCGGGATTTTTGATTAAAAAATCTTTTTGTATTTAAATGCCGTAGATTTTGTTCGTTGCTCTTTCCGATTTTCCCGTTGAAGACGGATCTGCAAGCCTTACTTGAATCGCCAAGTCCTTTCCGTTTCTTCGGACAGTCAAGTTCACGAATTCGCCGGGGCGTTTTGATTCCAGTGCAGAAAAATAGTCTGCTATGGAAGACACGGCTATGTTGTCGATTTTTGTTATCACGTCTCCGCCAAGGTAGATTATGCTTGTGCCGTAACGGGCGGCTTGATTTCCTGCCATTATTCCAGCCGCATCTGCATTTCCACCTTTTACAACTTGCGAGACCATAACTCCTTTTGAAACGTCAAGGCGCGCGTAGTTCGCTATCGTGTTATTAAGCTGGAAAATTGAAATCTGTATTATGCCTCTTCTGACCCGCCCGTATTTTATCAAGTCGGACGAAACCCTTATCGCCGTTTCCGCAGGGACAGCAAATCCGATGCCCGCATTGTTTCCCGATGAGGAATAAATCATTGTGTTTATGCCAATCATTCTTCCGCTCGTGTCCAAAAGCGGACCTCCGGAATTCCCCGGATTTATCGCCGTATCCGTCTGAATCATGTTGCGGATTATCCTGTCGTTTGAATTTTTTATAGGACGGCCCAAAGCTGAAACGATTCCCGTGGTCATTGTGCGCTCGAATCCGAACGGGTTTCCGATTGCGATGAGTTTTTGTCCGACTTTAAGGCTTGAGGAGTCTCCAAACGGAATTGTCTGTAAAATCGTTCCTTCTGGCGGCTCGAATTTTATCACGGCAAGGTCACTTTCTTCGTCAGTGCCTACGACTTCGGCTTCGTATTGCGTGCCGTCCGAAAGCGAGACGTAAATTTTTGAAGCTCCTTTTACCACGTGCACGTTCGTAAGCACATAGCCGCGCTTATCTATTATTGAGCCTGAGCCGCTTCCGCCTTCCTGAACGATTGGTTCGAGGAACCAGTTCACGCCCACAATCTGAGTGTTTATGTTCACTACGGCAGGACTGCAGGAATTGTATACCCTTATGTTCTGATTTTCGTCTTGGGTGTATGAGTTTTCGGTCGCTACTTCAAGCTGTGCGATTACGGAAGAATTTTCCGTCTGCAGAACGGAATCGGTCTCATACGAAAAATCATTGTCGTCCATTTTTTCGGCGGATTCCATGGAGAGCCGAACATCATGCGCCGCCTTCCGATTTTCGATTTTACGAGCAATGCGGAATCCAATCGAAGTGATTGAAGATGCGGCTATGACCGCCACCGACAAAAATAATATTACTTGGCTTTTGGAATACAGTTTCATACGACTAATATAATGAATTTTGTTGCAGGTTACAAACCTTTTATTGAATTGAAAATTTATTGACGGACAAAGACAGCTCTAAAAATGAAGCGTCGATTTTTGCGGCGGAAAAATTATTCGCCGAGTACAAAATTTATTGTCCGGAATCGGCGAGAAATCGCTTTGTGTGGGAAACCTGCTTTTTATGGCAATTTTTCGAAAACAGCAAATCCCGGACGATTTTTACCGCATTCTGTTCTTTCTTGCGGAAAAACTCATTCTTTTTAATATTGCGTCTATTTTTTTATCGTAAAGTTTGTCGCTTGCCCAGTTTCCTGTAAGGTCATGGATTGTGCGTGCGAATTTTGTTTTGTGAACCCAGCCGTAACGCGGGTCTACGAGCGGATTTTTAAGTTCGACGTCTTCGGTTGTGGCGTATGCCTGAAGATGCTGTATGTGGGCTCGCACACCGATTTCTTCGCTTTCAAACCATTCTCCGGGGTGGGACGCATCAATTGCCCCAAGTCCGCAGTAGTTGTGCATTTCAGGAAGAACGAGATTTCCGAATTTTAGATAACCTGTCTCCAGGCACATCTGAGCAAATGCGACATCGGAATTTATGCCTTCCGCCGCCGATTCCGTTATGTAAAGTTTTGCAAACTCAAGGATTCTGGTTCTGTCAAAGTCCGGGCGTTGTTCCAAAAAAAAACTTGCAAGCTGTTCCGCAGAAAGGCTCGGCTGTCCCATAAGTTCTTTGGAAATCTTTTTGTTTCCCGCTGGAATCGTTCTGCAAGAAAACGTAAATGAAAGAAGAACTCCAAGCAGAAAAAAAATCGTCTGTTTCATTTTTTTATTTTCGGAACAAAAACACGCCTGATTGAGAAAAAACTTCTCATAAAAATGGAAACGTTGATTAAAGGAAGATATAATTTCGGCAGCCGCAATAAGTTTTCCGAGTTAATATGCAATCCTCGATTGTTTATACAATCTGCGGTTGCTGCATTTGAAGGAACATTCATTCCTCCCCCGGCGGAATATTGCAATAAAACACAAAGAACGGCATTTTCTGCGCTGAATTAAATCGTTTTTACCGGAAATCCAAGCTGTTCTTCCCGAACTTTTTTAAATCGGAATAAAAACTGAAAAGTTCCCGTTCGATTTTTTATATTTACGGATTCTTTAAAAATCTGAAATATTTTTACTTTTCAGCTTTTCGATAATTTCCGGTTCGCTTTTTATTTTTTGTATCACAAAAATTCATTAAAATCAGGATTTAAAAAACGTTTTTCCGTCCAGATTTATAAAACTCCTGTGATATTGAAAACGCCTTTTTATGACAAAAAGTTTTTGTAAAAAAAATAATCGTAAACAATTCGCTTTTCATTTTATGCTCCGATATGGGATTATCAGTTTTTTGTTGAAAATCCCCAAGATAAGTAATAAAATTGTTGGGCTATGACCACTCTAGAACTTGATGAATGTATCAGAAGAGTTCCCGATTTCCCAAAGCCGGGAATTCTTTTTTATGATGTTACCAGTATTTTTACCAATCCGGAATGTTTTAGGTATGTTTTGGATAAAATGGTTGAAATCTACCGTGGAAGGGATTTGGACGGCGTGTGCGGTGTTGAATCCCGAGGTTTTCTTGTTGCCGCGCCTTTTGCCGAACGTCTTGGCGTTCCGCTTGTGTTGATTCGCAAAAAAGGAAAACTTCCCGGCGAGGTGTATAGATGTTCCTATGATTTGGAATACGGAACAGCCGAGATAGAAGTTCACAAGTCTGACATTCAGGCTGGGAAAAAATATCTTATCGTGGACGACCTTATCGCTACGGGTGGAACTCTTGATGCCGCGCGCAAACTTCTTGAAATGGGCGGCGCAAAAGCAGAAGAATTCTTCGGTATAATCGGTCTTCCTTCCTTGAATTACGAGAAAATACTTTCTCCTACTGCCGTACGAACTTTGATAAACTACGACGGAGAATAGTCAAAAATGAAGTACAAATCGATTTTAGGAAAACGCGAAACCGAACACGCCATTGTGGCGATAAAAGATTTTTTCCAACTTTCGCTTTCGACAGGACTAAACCTTACAAGGGTTACCGCTCCGCTTTTTGTTCCTGCAGGAAGCGGTCTTAACGACGACCTGAACGGAATTGAAAAACCTGTCTCGTTCAATGTCGGAAACATGGGCGGGAAAAAAATGGAGATTGTCCAATCGCTAGCAAAATGGAAGAGAGTGAAGGTTACGGAAATGGCTCTTCCTCCGGGTTTTGGAATATACACTGACATGAACGCCATCCGTCCTGACGATACTATCGATAGAATTCATTCGATATATGTCGATCAGTGGGACTGGTGCATGGCTATCGACGAGAGGGACAGGACTGTCTACTATCTTTTTGATATTGTAAAAAAGATATACAGTTCGCTTAAACGAACGGAATTTTTCATTTACGACCGATATTCACAGATAAAGCCTATTCTTCCAGATGAGATAAAGTTCGTGTATACCGATGACCTTCTGAACGAATATCCGAAACTTTCGCCAAAAGAACGGGAAGACGCAATCTGTAAAAAATACGGAGCGGTATTTATCACGGGAATCGGCGGAACTCTTCCGGACGGCTCGATTCACGACGGACGCGCACCCGATTATGACGACTGGATAACGGAAAGCGGAGACGGTCATGTCGGCTTGAACGGAGACCTTCTTGTGTGGAATCCGGTGCTGAACAGAGCCCTTGAACTTAGTTCCATGGGAATAAGGGTGAATGCTGAAAGTCTTTCCAGGCAGTTGAAGGAACGTAACTGCGAGGACAGGGCGAACTTGGATTTCCACAAGAAACTGCTTTCGGGAAAGCTGACTCAGACTTTGGGCGGCGGAATAGGGCAATCAAGGCTATGTATGTTCTTCCTTAGGAAAGCCCATATTGGCGAGACCCAGGTGAGTGTATGGCCGGAGGCGGAACGAAAACTCTGCGAAGAAAACGGTATAGCTCTTCTGTAAAAGGGGGCTTTGGACATGGAAAAGCAGTTTTATTTCAACTCTGCGGAACTTGCGGATAATCTGAAAGATTTTTCGCTCAAGGGCATAACGGAGCTTTCAGTCCATGACGAAAACATCGCAAACGACAAGGGGCTGTTACGAGATTTCCTTTTGCAGATTCAAAAAGATGCCCCTGAACTTTTTGTTTCAATAAAAATAAATCCGAAAATTTTAGATCAGGAAATATGCTCTCTTCTTTCTTCTATAAGTTCTTCCGTTGAGATGGATTTTATTCCTTCCGATAAAGGATTTGACAAAAAGTTTTATTCAAGGAAATGTGCGCTTCTGGACAACTTTGGCGTTCTTTTTGGGGTAAGCTTGTATTTTGCCGCTTCCGAAAACGACTCTTTAAAATCTTTTAAGGAACGACTTGATTTTTCGGTGGCGCAATATCCGAACCACATTGATTTTCCTCAGCTTGAAAGCGACGATGATGAAAATCTTCCGAGGGTAAGCGGATTTTTTTCCGCTGAGGATATCCGGACCGCAAGAAATATTGCGTTTTCATGCAGGACGTTCTATTCTGCGGGGCGTGCGGTTTCGTGGTTCAACTCTGTGCTTCAGGCGTTAAGAATTCAGCCGTCTGTTTTTTTTGCGGATTTTGCGGAATGGCAGCGGGTGAACAATTGCGATTTCAGGAGCGGTTTTGTTCCGGAGGACGAAAAACATTCGAAAATAGAGAAAATGCAGCTGCTTTTTCTTGAGATGAAACTTGAGGAAAAAGGGAAAGGAACTTTGATTCCGTGCGTGAAGGATATCGTAAAAATAAACGGCGCGCTAAGTCGCCTTGCCGCAGAAGGTGAAGAGGCTACGATTGATTTTGTTTACAATCCCGAAGACCTTTTGGGGCCTGAAAGCGTTGATATGGTTTCATTTTCGAATGACGTTTGCATGGAGCATTGCAGGGTGAAAATTTTCCTTGAAAGCGACGGAGAGCCGAATTTTATATTTTTGAATCCCTGAAATTGGTAAAAGTTTTTGCGGCTTTCTAAAAAATTATTACTTTTTAGAAAATACTGAGAGTTTTAAATTAAAGATTTTGCACAAAAACTGAAATTTTGTAAAGCCGCTTGTCGA
>ERZ772957.677-NODE-677-length-25528-cov-3.636674_pt1 | contig 25528 bp, 21 predicted proteins | sample MGYA00580682_ERZ772957 | MGnify/ENA primary metagenome ERZ772957 (study PRJEB29015, sample SAMEA2737921) | human oral metagenome | biome: human oral; feature: human-associated habitat; material: dental | place: China | collected 2025 ...
TGAGCCCCGAACCAACGGAGGAGGGCAGCTGCTGGGCGGCGATCGCCCCCGCGATCAGAGACGAATCACTGGGATTTCACGCGCTTGACAAAGAACTGCTGAGAGTGTGCCGCCAGATCGACAGGATTGACTTCATGGTGCCTACGGCAAGCCTCTACTCGTATCAGCCGGAACTTGATATCTCACTCGACGAGCCCAGCAGTGGAAGGGATCCAGATTCCGACTCCAAACCAGGGTAAGGCTCCAGAACACGAGAGAGACAAAGCAGGCGTAACCAAAAAGTAGCTCTTTGGCAAGAACCTTAGCGACCCTTAGCGGCGCGCTGCCTTCCGTCCATATGGAAAGGCCAGGGGTTTTGTCCCCTGGCCTCGTGTCCCATGGTGGGTCGTAAGGGGGTCGAACCCTTGACCTTGAGATTAAAAGTCTCCTGCTCTGCCAACTGAGCTAACGACCCATATTTGGATTCTACCACGCTCGATGCGCCCTCACAGCCTCAACCGACCCCTCACGCCAGATACTCTACTCGCTCTCCCAGGCCCACTGGCCGTTCACAAATAGTGGTGTCTTTGCACCGTCTGCCTTGATGCCCCATACGTTAAGGTCCTCGGTTCCAATCATGAAGTCCACGTGCGTGTGGGATTGGTTGACGCCATGCGCAAGCAGCTCATCCCTATCAAGCTTGAACCCGCCCTCAAGGCATTCGGGAAAACCCATGCCCAAGGCGAGGTGACAGCTTGCGTTCTCGTCGAAGAGCGTGTCATAGAAGAGAATGCCGCTCTGCCGGATGGGCGTGTTCTTGGAGATGAGGGCGCACTCCCCCAAACGAACCGCGTTCTCGTCCGTCTCGAGAATATGCCTCAAGACGTCCTTACCCCGCTCGGCCCCGTAATCTATGACACGGCCCTCCTCGAAAATGAACCAGAAGTCCTCCACGATACTGCCCGCGTGCACGAGCGGCAGCGCAGAGTGCACGATGCCCTCGGCCCGCCTGCGGTCTGGGGTGGTAAACACCTCCTCGGTCGGTATGTTGGGAAAGAACACTGTTCCGTCAACCGTCCGCGCCGCGCCCCCCTCCCAAACATGGCCCTCGTTGAGGCCAATGGTGAGGTCCGTCCCGTTGCTTGAGGCATAGCGAAGACCCACGAAACGATTGGAGTTCAGAATCCGCTTGTTCTTCTCGAAGGTCGCATTGTGCGTCTCCCATGTGCCCTGCGGGTCATCACCGTCCGCACGGGCAACGCTCAAGATCGTACACCACAGTCTATAGAGAGACTCGCTCGCACTCACCCCCGGAAAGATCCTCTCTGCCCAGGCAACCACAGGTACCCCTGCGATACACCAGACGTTGCGCCCAAAATCCATACCCTCCCTGAAGGCACGGCACTCGCTGTTCCTGGCACGTGATGCCGCAGCCGGTTTAGCCGGATCGACACCATCGAATGCCGCTGGGTCAGAGCCATCAAGAAACAAGAAGCTTGCGCCAGCCTCAGCAAGGGAGTTCAACTGCTCAACCTGCCACGAGGGTGTGTGTCTAAAGAAGTCAAGCCCGACGCTCTCAAAGGTGAGTCTCTGCACAACGTCATCACGCCAGATGACGGTGACGTGCCCGGCACCTGCCCTATAGGCGGCCCTGACGACGATGCGCACAAAGTCGGCACGCTCAACGGGCGCCTGGAGCACAAGCTCTTGGCCCGGCTTGATCGCGGCGCCCTTGTGGACGAGAAGCTCCGCATAGCGCTCTATCTGAGGAGCGAGACCCTCCATCGCCCGACGACACTCCTCGGCACTTAGTCGGCTGCTCATGAAAACATCCCTCCGATACTCTTTTTCAGGGACCTTGGCGCACGATGAGGCAAATCCCGTCATTCAATCTCGATCAAGTACGGTGCTCACCACGTCGACAGGAGCCACAAGGCATGCAAAAGCAGCCCCAGCAGGAAGCCGCACTGCTCACATGGAGCGAGCAACAGGACTCGAACCCGCGAATGATGGCCAGGAAGGCTTGTGTTCACGCGTTTCGGTCTCATTGTTTGCCCCAGTAAAGTCCCAGGTAAAACCCCAATTTGTTTGAGACATTGCAGCGCGTAGTATACGCTTGGCGTACTTGCTGATGGGCTTCTTCATGATTTACGCCAACTTATCGAACCCGACGTCCAAGCGCTGAGGCGGGCTTGCGCGTATATGTGGTTCACTAAACGAGCACTACCATCTCTGTGCTTATCGTGTGCACTCACGAGAACACTCAATGGACTGAGGGGTTTCGCGGCTCTGTGCTAAAATTCGTTTCTATGCGGGCGTAGTTCATCGGTAGAACCGTAGCTTCCCAAGCTACTGAGGTGGGTTCGACTCCCATCGCCCGCTCCACGCAAGCAAACGCAGCCTTCCCGTACGAGGGAGACTGCGTTTTTTGGATACAGCAAAGGCTTCGGCACATCCTGGAGGATCCCGCAGAGCATCCCCACCTGCCCGCAAAAGCTTGGGGGCTTAGTGCCCCAGAATCTGGCGGGCACTATCACGAGGACGTTTGCCCAGTTGAGCCTATTTCTTCGGTACCCGCCAATCTGCGGGGGGGTTCCAAGGCATCAAGACCGGGGCGGGATCACTGCGGGGGGTTCTAAAACGTCGGGACCGGCCCCGGCTGGGCCCACCCTAACGCCGAATGGAGAAGAACTTCTCCAAGATGCTCTTGATGAAGGCATAGCGACGGGCGTAGGAGTTCTCAACACGGATGAGTTGTAGCTTATGCCTGCGACATATCTCGTTCTTTTGCTCGTCGCGCCTCATCACCGCCTCGTTTGCCCGATGCTCCTTGCCATCCAGCTCGATGGCCAAGACCGGGACCTCAGTTCCGTCAGGCTCCACCTCATAGACCACGAAGTCAAATCGACCGCTGTAGAAGAGCTGTTGCTGAGCCACGTTCTCGTCGAAGACTTGCGCTATGGGCACCTCGTGATGCACCACATGGCGCACCTGAGAGGTAAACACGTTGCTCAACGCATGGTTAAGGCTCTCAAGGAACGCCGCCTCGGTCTTGGTGCTGTATGGCTTGATCCCAAGCGCGCGAGATGACACAGAGCGAGGCGTCACCAGCGACTTCCCGTTTTGCTTCACGTACCGCACCAGCTCACAGAGGTCATCCGGCCCCTTCATCGACCCATGCAAGCGATCGAGCTCCCTGTCGTTGGAAAATATGACCAACTCGTCACGGGCACGTGACGTCGCCACATTGATCAGCTCCTGATTGTTTGCCACCCACGCATAGGTGGCGGGTGTGGTGCGATCGGTCAGGGCGAGCGAGAACAGAATCACGTCCTTCTCGTCTCCCTGAAAGGCATGGACCGTCCCACAGGGCACGTCATCAAAACCCTGCGCAGAGAGGGAGGACAACAGATACTCACGCTGTCTGGCAAAGGGCGTGATAATCCCTATCTGCTTGTCACAGTTCTTGCGCACGTAGTCTACGATGGCGGCTGCCTCGGCCGGCGCGACGTTCTTCTCGCGGGAGACGTCCTCCTCAACGTTATAGTACGAAAGCGCGCCAGGCGAGTTGCGACCGCTCTTCACGCTGAGCTTACTGTTGTAGTACTTGCGGTTGTTGAAGCCGATGATCTTCTCGTCACAGCGATAGTGCTCATGCAGGAGTATCTCGTTGCTCACCGAGTCACAGGCGAGAAAGGTCTTATATGCCGAGTTCTCTATGAAGTCGTACTCGTCGGGTATGTTGTAGGTACGCCTCAGCGTGGCATTGTCTGTCCCGTCGATCACCACGACCGGAGAGAGCTGGGCGGGGTCTCCCACCAAGGTGAGGTTTTGCCCCCGGACTATGGGCACGAGCGCGCAAGCACTGTCACACTGGCTCGCCTCATCGATGACCACCATGTCGAAGCTTGGCACGGGCTGCCCTAACTTATGCGCAGAGATGCAGGTGGTTGCAACGATGGGAAAGATACGCAGAAACTTCTTGAGGTTATCCGTATCCGAGAGATAATGATTGAAGGCTGTCACGCGCTCGTCATCGGCCTGCGTTGAGAACACGATCTCTCGCAGCTCATCGACACGCGGCTCGCCCAAGCGTTTGATGCGACGCACAGATAGGCAGAAGAGCTGCCTAAGGAGGCTCTCCTGGTCCCTGTCCATGAGCTTGAGCGCCCGCTCAAGCGTCTTCTCGGCAGGCTCGACTCTCTTCAGCCGCTTGCGCACAAGCTCAAGCTGCACACTTTGCAGTTCGAGCTTAAAGAAGAAATCATCGGCATCCTTCGCGAGCTTTTCGATGCACTCCTTGCGTTCCTGCAGGTCAAGGTTCTCCTCGTACTCCTTCAGGAGGTCGCTGAGGTCCTTGGCGCGAAGCTTGCCATCGATTCGGGACAACTCCATCATCCTATCGGGCGTGACGGACTCATCCTTGACAAGCTCGTAGAGCGTGCGCATGCGCTCGAGTGCTTGGATCATGACGGCGTTGTTTCCAAGGCGTATCACAGGTAGCGGAAGCGCTTTCCCGTTCCAGCTATAGCTTCCCAGACTCTTGAACACCCCGTCCACAGGATGGTTGTTAAAGGACGCAAAGAGCACCGTGCGCTCATTGTACAGGGCATTGATCAGGATATTGACGATGGTGGTCGTCTTGCCTGTGCCAGGGGGACCCTGCACATAGGTCACCGGATACTTAAGCGCCTGATGCGTCGCGGTGAGCTGGTCCATGTTGATGTGCTGGTCAAGAAGGATGAGTGGAAACTCCCGGCGACGTACCGGACGCTTGGTCAGGTCCCCAAAGAACGCCTTTATGGGCACGGTCGGCTCGCCGCGCTCATACATCGCATAGATGCCATCGTACTCCTTCTGCAGGTCAACGGTGGCATCACGCGTGATGATGAGGAGGTACGGAACGTCATCGACGAGCCGGGGCGCGCTGATCCGCTTGACCATGAGGTCCTTGATACGCTCGCGATTCTCGTCAAAGGACGAGAGCAAATGAAGGTCCTCCTCTCCCAGGTAGCGCCTGATGGACTGACGCTCAAACGCCTTCCCGTTTCGCACGACAAACTCGCGACACAGTATCGTGTTATGGCCTATGACCAATGTGCGACGCTCGGGGTCAAGACGCAGCTGTCGATAGGCGATGACATAGAGGCCACCCGTCCCGCGTACCGAGAGGACGTTGAGCGCAAGCTGCTCAAACTTCGCACGAAGCCCTTTGTGCGGATAGCGAGCCCTGTCCTGAGCTCTCTTGACGACGGCAGCAAACTGTTCCCCGTCAAGGCAGAGCGCCCCTCGGGCAAAGGAGTCCTCATCGACACGTTTGATGAGCGAGAATTCCTTTGTGGCGGGCGCTACGTTGAGCCTGCTGCAATCGGCCAGATAGTTAAGGACGTTAAGGTTAGGTACTGTGCCAAAGATAGATGAGAACCGATCCTCGTCGCGATCGATGCGCTCGATGAGCTCAGGTGGGGTGGGAAAGTATGACTCGTCGATCAGTGAGGACGACTCAATGCCATCCACGCGAATGGTAAGGTTCTTGACGGTATAGCTCCCCAGGTGCATACCGCGCACCCTGAGCGTGCGTTGCCTGGGGTCGATGTCCTTGACGCCAACCCAATAGCGTGTGGTTCGGCCCTGCCCATTGAGGTACTCCACGCTCAGCCACTTGCGCTCATGAACCGCCCGGTATATGTCCCTATTTACGCTCATGATCAGAGATATGGTAACACAAATTCAGGCATTTTACAGAATTTACGGGTAAGTGTCTCCTCCTGCTCGCCCATTGGGCAAATAGCAGGGTATATCCCAAGCTCTCCTCACATTTCGCCTCAAGGCGAGAGCCAAGCGCAGCTGGATGAGAGCATCATGCAACGGTGCCCCGCTAACCTCTTGGTAGTTCAGATGGCACCAAGACAGAAAGGGTGAGGCACAATGGTCGTATCCGCTCGCTCGCTCATACAAGATCCTATAGCACCCATATGGGCATCACGCAATGTGGGACAAGTACTCCCTCACACAACGCTCAGGGGAGGTGATCCCGTCATGAGAACACGACCACCCGCCGTCGGCCATGCTGGACGACGGCGGGTGGTCACATTCGGTTGGCCCACATAGTCACACAGCCCACGCAGAAACCCAGCGAGCACAGCGTCGCAAAAGCCATGGTTACGAGCGACGAATAAGCTCCGACACGAGTTCTGTCACAGAGACGACCTGCTCGGCATCTACGTTTTCGGGGACATCGTCTACCGTGTGCGAAAGCTCCGGAACACCATCATGCGAGAGGCCCATGAGAGTGGCTGCTCGCATGGAGGCATGCATGGCAGGCGTCGCGTCGGTCTCGGTCCAGATGTAACGCCTCCTGTTCACGTTGATATGTAGGTCATTTGCAACCGATCCGAGTAACCTCACCAGTCGGCGGTCCGAGCGGCGAGTCTCGTTTGCGCCTTCGCTCGTCAGGATGGTCAGGTCCCCGGCACCAATGGAGTCAAGGTTAACGACAAAGGCACCCCTTACCGACTTCCTGAAGTCAGCAAGGAACTCTCGCATACCAGCGTGCCTGATCGAGGATGCGCCAAGGGCAACGAACCACACGTCATGCGAGATGAGCTCGTCATCCCCCATGCCCAGTATCGCCTCGCGTAGGTCCTCCTTGGTAGGGCGCTGCAGCTGTGCGTCATCCCCCTCTCCCTCACGGACCCGCTCGTCGACGACTCGAAGGTCATAGCGCTCGGTTGCACCGCCCTTCCACCTACGTGTGTCTGGACGTGATCCCGCAGATGCGGGGCGGTCGCCATCCACCCTGCCGCCGCTCCGACGATCTCGACTCCCGATGGTGCGTCCATCTTGCCCGGCATCATGGCCTACGTCAGCTCTGCTCCACTCGCTCGCCGAACTATCGTCGGCAGCCTGGCTCCTGCGGCTGCCGCTCGAATGTCCAGACTCGCCCCCGCGATCCCTGGTCGTGCGAGCATACCTCTCGCGTACCTGGCTACCCTCTCCAACCTCTGCGCCAAAGTCACGACTTGGCCTCACGATACCAATGGGCTCGCGCGTCCCACGAACCGGTCGCACACTGGTACTCGTCTGACCTGAGTCGTACGAGGTCGCTGACCCCAGGTCGTCAGGCGCAAGGGGATCCTTGGGCATGAGTGATGGGTCAGGGAGGTCAAACAGGACGGCTCGATGCGCCACGCTCCCACTCGGATCCCCGTCATCCACAGGGGCAGGGCGGAAGTCAGACATTCCCCACCTCGGGTCATCCACTGGCCTCGGCCTTTTTCTCTCGTCCGGTCTCACATCCTCATCTTTGGTGTCGAGGCCGCTCATATCCCCCTCGACCAACCCTCCCGTCGTGTCGGCATCATCAAAACGGGGCAGGGCACCGTCGGGTTGGGTATCGCCGAGTTCAGCCTCAGAATCATCCTCCTCGACCAACACGGTGGCATCCACCCTCATCTCATCACGAGCGAATGCCTTAGTGTCATCCTCAGATCCATCAGAGTCGTACTGCACGTCATCCTCAACGACATACTCCCCTTCGATGGCAATGTCATCATCCTCGGCGCCTTCCTGCTGTGGCTCCTGGCTGTCATCATCGTAGTAGAAGTCATCGGAGTCCTGGTCATCCTCGTCCTGCTCGTCTGCGATCATCCCGTACTGCGCCGTGCTTCCGCTGATGGTTTTCTTTCGATTGGTGATGCGCTCGACCAAGCTCCTGAACGCCTCACGAATCTTGGCAAGAATATCAGCGATTCTCTGAGACAAGTCCGCCAGGCCCCCACGGCCCCCAGCGCCCATGGACTCGTACTCGGCGTCAGCTGTGTTCTCGAGCGTGTCCCGAGCGTTCCGTGCATAGGCAGCGTCCTCGCCGCCCTCACCATAGTCCGCGTAGATGTCATCTGAACCAGGCTCATAAGACGCATCGTCTGTACCCGCTGCAGATGAGCGCGACTCCGCAGCCTCGGTGCGCGCGGCCGTGTCCCTTCTCGCCTTGACCTTACGTTCCCTGTCACTAAAGAAGGTGGGAACGGAACCGGTATGCTCCTCCTGTGGCCCCTCCTCATCAACAGACTCGACCGGCACATAGAAGTCTTCGACTTTGAAGTCGGGTATCTCGGGGACCTCAGGGAGTTTCGACAGATCGACCTTGGGGCGTGGGGGCATCTCATAGACGATCTCGCAGTCCGAAGGAAGGATCTGGAGACTCTCGATGAAACTTGCCCCGCGACGGACGACATCGTGCTCGTTGGCTTGTGCAACGGCCTGTGGCTCACTTGTTGAGGAAGCCCGCGTTTTTGGGACCCGCCTTTCTCTGCGCGTAGCGTTCGAAGTCACCGGCCTGGGTTCGGGCTTGCTCACGATAGGTACCTCCAGAGTCTCTGCAGTTTCAGTATCGCCTGCGGACGGCGCAGTGTTCGCGACGATCGTGTCTGGGTCGAACTTTGACCCATCCCCATTCTGTCTATATATGTTCGCCTCGATCCCCTCCCCTGGGACACGAGTGGAAATCGAGGCACCTATGGTATCGTCATCAGCTCCCACACCCTTCTCCATCGCCGGTACCCGAGGCGTCGCCACCACAGAGGGAGGCTCGGGGGAAAAGCCATAGCGGTCATCCTCTATAGGCTCTGGCTCCTTGACGGCAGCCGAGCGAATCCTACCAAAGAGGCCTCCTGTACCCTTGCGCACCCTATCGAAGACTCCCGAGAGGGGACCTATCCTCGGATCCTGGTCTGGTTCTTGGCTGTCTTCGTCACGATCTGATGATTCATGGGACAAGGCTTCAGCGTCTGGTGCTTCTCCCTCAGTCTCGCGCATGACAGGTGAGCCTTCTGTGACCGAACCATCCTCTGCGCTACCCTTGACGCCTTCGCCATCGGCTTGGCCCACGTCCTTAGGGGCGACTTGAGCCTCCTCAACCTGGGGCCCCTCGCTTGGCTCTCCAAGACCATCAGCCTCATCCACTGAAGCCTGCCGCAACGCCTCGCTCGACCTCACTGCGAAGATTCGCAGCAGCCTGCCGCTTGGCATCGTCATCGGCGGGACGTACCATGTCCATAACGCCGAGCAGGGCAGCGACAGACGACTTGTTATCGCTGGCTCCCACCGTACAGGGCGCGAACCTCTCATATATATTTGCCACCCCGATGACGATCAGCGGAATGCCCGCCACGATACCTATGCCCCAGAAGACATGGCGACCGACCTCGGGGATGGCGCCAACCAGCTGAAGCAGGGTGCAGAGGGATACAAGAATGACCAGCCAGAGGCTCATCCTCTTGATGACAGGAAGCAGGCTAACGAAGTTGCGACGATAGAGCGGGTTCTCGTTAGGACTATCGTAGTGCGCAACGATAACGATCGGCCGATTGCCCTTGACCACAAGAGGCCCCGTGGCGCGGTGTACGCCAATGACATTTTGACTCCTCGCCTTGGGACCAATCCCTCCCAGGAGGTCATAGCCACCAAAGCGAAGGGCAAGGAGGGCCACGCACACGAGCACGATGACCCTACCGACAACACCGACGGCACTATCCAACACACCGCTCATGACCATTCCAAAGAAGAGCAGCACGCACGTGAGGTCGTGCGTAAATTCACCTCCCGCAGGGGCATCGAATTCTTGCATTGTGGTGTCAAGGCCATGCTCGTCCATCAATGACTGGAGCAGCTGAGCTGCGTCAAGCTCCTCTTGGCTGTTAGCCGGGGAGATGTCGATCTGGTTGTTGAGGTAGTCCAGATAGTAGCGCGTTGAAGCCATGCTCTGATCCTTTGCCAAATAGGCGCTGTGCGTTCAGCGTTCCATCCGTAAAGTATACTGCTAAATGTGCTGATTTGTCTGCATAGCAGCATGCTAAATGGCGAATGCTTCACAGCTAGTCAGAGAACCGTAAGAAAAGCGTATGGTTGATGGCGAGCTGCGAGGCTCTGGGGGCGACGCAAGACGACTTTGTAGTCCATGGCAAGCCGGCTAATTGCCAAAGGCCGTACCTCTTAGCGAATACTCCGTGTACCTTGAGCCATCAGTGCCAACGGACGCAATCCGCTCGCCCACGCTTCCCACATCCTGCCCATTTTCCATAATTAGCAGATGCCCGCCTTGGTTGTGGACAGAAGCATGGTAGAAATCGATCCCTGCTCTTAAGGTCACAGGCACCCCGCCATCAATTGAGAGGCTTTGAAGGTCCCAGGTGTCGGCCTCCACGGTCATCCCGTCGCGTGGAACTTCACTGGTTTCCAAGTAGAGTTTTCTTTCTCCCGTCGCAACGATCCGACTGTTCAGGTTTGACGGAACATTGTATAGAACTTTCGCGTCCGTCCCATCAGTTGCCACGGACATCACTTGACGGTCATCCATGAAACACACGCGATTCCCAACTAACGCGAGCCAGTTGATCCCAGTCGATCGCACCCCATAGATGAGCTTTTGTTCCGAACTACCCATGTCGATGGAGACGATCCTGGTACTGCCCGAGCTATCACCCGCACGGTCTGCTCTGGTTCGTGTCCATAGGATAGATGAGGTCAACCGTTCCATCGGTCGTTGCCCGACAGATACCTCCCTGCCTCCTGCTAAAGAAGTTATCCTGCAAGCCAGCGTGCGATATCGACGATTCTCACGCCCTCGTGAGTATACTCGCCATGCTTCGTCCTCGCGATTACCATCTTCGGGTAGGCGTCCTTGATCTGAAACAGAGGGGAGACCTCCCTCTCGAAGGTCTTATCCGAGCTGATGTCATCGCTCACCTGGATGTAGGTCTTCTCGCTCTGCCTGATGGCGACGAAGTCAATCTCCTTCTTGTAGAGCGCACCGACATACACCTCATAGCCACGCCTGAGCAACTCAATGGCCACGATGTTCTCGTAGGTCCTTCCCCAATCCATGTCCCTTGTGCTCAGCAGCGCGTATTTGAAGGAATGATCAGCCAGGTAGTACTTCTCGCCGGATGCGAGGTACTTCTTCCCACGGATGTCGTAGCGCCTGATCCGGTAGAGGGCAAACGCGTCGCACAGGTAGCCAATATAGGCGCCGACGGTCTTGTGGTTGGGAGCGGAGCCGCCGCTCCCAAGAGCATTCGCGACGCTCCTTGCCGACGTGATGTTGGAAACGTTGTCCAACATGAAGTCGCCTATCTTGTCCAACATCACCTTGTTGCGAACGTTATGCCTCTGCACGATGTCGCGCATGACGAGGGTACGAAACACGTCCGCGATGTACTTGAAGCGTTGCACGGGGTTCTTGTAAAGGTATGAGCCGGACATGCCGCCTTGGAGCGCGTAGTCATCGAACGCGTCATCGACGTCCGTCCGCCCGTAGTACTCACAGAATTCGGAGAACGAGAATGGGAACACCTCAAGCTCGAACGTACGGCCCGTGAACAACGTCGCAAGATCGCTCGACAGCAGAAACGCGTTGGAGCCGGTGATGAAGATGTCGTAGCGCTCCGAGGCGTGGAGGCTGTTGATGGCACGCTCGAACCCTTCGCACATCTGAACCTCGTCGATCAGGAGGAAGTTTACGGCCTCGGGCTGATACCTGTCCTTCACGTAGTTGAGGAGAGCATGGTATTCGGCGATCCCCTCGAAGTCGTCGAGGTTGTAGTTGACGTGGATGACGTTCGCGTCCGCGACGTTCGCCAATATGTAATCACGCAGCGCTTCGAGAAGCTTGGACTTGCCGCTTCGCCTTATCCCGGTGATCACCTTGATATCGGGCGTGCCCATCACGTCGACGAGCGTTTCCAGATAGTGTGTTCTCTCGATGAGCCTCATCCTACACCCCCTGCAGCATCGACGATACTATCCCACTTATTTCCCAACATTGAAAAAAATCGATATTGGGTAATAGGGGTCCAAATCGCCATTGACTATATCTCCCTAAATTGACGGATCCCCGATAGGGGGAGATGCCAGAGAACTTGAAATCGATTTAGTGCTACGAAATCGGCGCAAGCAGGCGCTTCTTGCCTGAGCGGGAGGCGATAGCGGTGTAGGGACTATCCCACAAGGCTTGAGACTAAACCGTTTTGTTCCGGACCACCCATGTCGATAGAGACGATCCGAGTACTGACCGAGTCATTGCCAGCATATCTATATTCGTCCTCTAGACGAGTCCCGCAGTTGGCACAGAACATGTGGCGCTCCTCCCTATTGCCACGGCTGCGTGCTACTTCCACACCTGTACTACCGCGTACCTGGACACATCATGCGCTACGCCAGACGCAAGAAGCCTCCGCCTGCCGCCGTTCCCAAGAGAGAACGGCTCTCTCCACATCTGCTCCCGACTGAACACGTGCGCCGACAAGCGCCCCATATATGCCCACACACAGGCGCAAGAGAGCAGCTCCAAGGGACCTGAGAATGCTCCTACAGAGGCACATTCCCCGATGAGGTCATGGATCCCGCGAGGCAGGGGTGACCGGGTACCACGCGCGGGAGGACCATCACCCCCGCGTGCACGAGGTCACCGGGAGCCAGCGCGACATCTTCGGTACGTTCGACGTCGAGTGGCAGTGTGAGGGCGTGCTGCCACTCGGCCCTGAGCGCGCAGCCTCGCATGAGCGGCACTGCCACTCGGGCCTGAGCGCACCGTCTTGGTACGTTCGACGTCGAGTGGCAGTGTGAGGGCGTGCTGCCGGTACGTTCGACGTCGAGTGGCAGTGTGGTCGGCACTGCCACTCGGCCCTGAGCGTGCAGTTCCGTGTGGAAGACACTGCCACTCGGGCCTGGACGTACCGTTTCGGTACGCTCGATGTCGAGTGGCAGTGTGGGCGGCACTGCCACTCGGGCCTGAGCGCGCAGCCCCGCGTAGTCGACACTGCCACTCGGGCCTGAGCGCACCGTCTTGGTACGCTCGACGTCGAGTGGCAGTGTGGGTGGCGCTACCCCGTGCGTTCGCCGCCATAGGTCACTCTTTCGCAGCTTAGGATAACTCTGCGACTGGTCAGTCCGATTTAATCCGTGTCTCCCTAGCTCTTCCGGGAGCGGCGCCACAACTCAAGGTAGCGTCCCACGTTTGCACGATCTAGCCGCGTCGCGTTGGGATTGGGCAAAGACCTCACGAACTGGGCACCGTAGCGCTTGGTCACCAGACGCGAGTCGGCAAGCACGAGCACTCCCGCATCATCCGAGCTTCGTATGAGTCTTCCCGCCGCCTGTTTAACGGCAATGATCGCCTCAGGAAGAGAGTGCTTCCACCAGGAGCGATCCTCACGAAGCTCGCGCTCGCGAACAAGCGGGTCCTGGGGATTCGCGAAGGGAAGCTTGGGAATAACGACACAGCGCAGCGTGTCACCTACCGCATCGAAGCCCTCCCAAAACGAGCGAAGCGCAAGAAGCGAACAGCTCTTATCAGCCAAGAACCTTTCGCGAAGACGCCTTGGAGAGGAACCGCGCTCCTGGCACAAAAGATGTATCCCGACCTGTGCGAGCTGCAGTTTCAGTCCCTGATACACCTTCTCCATGTCCCGCCGGTTCGTGAAGAGTGTGAGCGTGGAGCCGCCCATAGCTCGATGGACCTCAAATAAGAGTTCCTCAAGGGCAGGCAAGTACCGCGTATCCCCTGGCTGGGGCATGTCCTGGGCAATAAGGACTGACATGTTGTGCTCGAAGTCGAAAGACGATCTTAGGAGTATGTCCCTGTGAGCCCCAGCATCCTCGACGTCGAGTCCAACTGCATGATCAAAGTGCTCGAAACTCTCCCCCACCGCCATCGTCGCCGAGGTAAACACAACGCTTTCCATCTCGGGGAGCCAGCGCTTTCCAAGCTCAGAACCTATGTCGAGCCTCTGGGCAACAAGCTTCTCGCCGCCCATCTCACGCCGTTTACGAGAAAGCTCAGCAAAGTAGAAGTAATTCTCATCCTCACCCGAGATGACGAGCCTGAGCGTCACGAGCAACTCTTCCGCGAAACTGCCTGCCTCTGTGAGGTCTGCCGCAAGGGATGCATCCTGCCCGGACAGCGTCTCCGCCGTCTCGTGGATGTCCTTGACAAGCTCATCTAGCTGCGCCTCGGCTGCAGACGCCGCTCCCAAGAAGGTCTCCCACACCTTCGTCGCACGCAGCTCATCGTCAATCCAGAGCTGAATGCTACCATAGCCACTCTTTCCCATATGCTCGCCCAAGGCGTGGAGCGCCTCGACAAGTGCGCTCACAGAAACCGAGGCGCGCGCTGCAGCGGCAGAGGTCTTGGTAAGTAGGCGCAGCGGCAGCGTAGAGGCCTCATGGGAAGTAAGCTTGGACATGATCGCGTGGATCGCTCCCGTCTTGGTTCCGCCAAGGCGCACAAAGCCCTCGCGAGCCGCATCGCCCGAGAACTCTCGGGCCCACTGTCGACGAGCCTCGTCCTCAAATCCATGCGCCTCGTCGACCACCCAGTGCCTGATGGTAGGCAGTATTCTTCCCTCCATATCAATGTCGCGCAGGAGCAGGGCATGGTTTGTGACGACGATGTCGCTCTCGGACGCGCGACGTCGAGCCCCGTGCACGAAGCACTCTGCGGGAAAGTACGGGCACTTGTTGCGCAGACATTCCGCAGGCGTGGTGGTGAGCATGGAGCGAGGCACGGAGCGCCAGCGTATGCCAAGAGCATCGATATCCCCCTCCACCGCCTGGCAGGCGAATGCATAGCTCACGGCCAGCGAAGTAAGCATATCGGACTGTATCGCACTATGGGACCTGCTCCCCTCATCTGCGGAAGGAAGCTCCACCGTGCTCGCATAGTCAAGCCTGTGCAGGCAGAGGTAGTGTTCGTAGCCCTTGAGACTCGTGAAGCTAACTCCCTGGGGCAAGACGCTATCGAGGGCTGGCAGCTCATGAGAGACGAGCTGGTCTGTGAGGGCGTTCGTCTTCGTGGCTATGCCTGCGGTCACGCCGTTCTCCTGTGCGTAGCGGACCTCGGGAAGCAGGTAGGCCATCGACTTCCCAACGCCGGTTCCTGCCTCTATTGCCCTGTGCGTCCCCTCGGTGAGTGCCGATGTGACCTCGAGCGCCATCTCGATCTGATCGGGCCTCTCCTCAAAGGAGCCATACATGTCACTTAAAAGTCCACCCTTTGAAAACGCCATCCTAACTTCGTCGGCATCTAGTGTCAGAGGCCTCGCCCCCACCTCCTTGACACGCGCTGTCCCCCTTCCTTCAGCATCACTAACCAAGCTGCTTCGGATGGCTTTGAGGAGAAAGGGCCTCGGCTCCTGCATGCTGGCAATGTGCGCGAGGATGGGCCTAAACTGCCAACTGACCTCCTCATGCATCTGCGAGAGGCGCCGCATGAGCCCCTGCGGCAGCTCCATGAGACCAGAGAGGATGATGGGCCACATACCCGCGAGCGCGTCCACATCATCCATGGCACGGTGCGTCACGGTGTCACGGCCAAAGGCCCTGGCCATGTCGGAGAGCCTGTGTGAAGAGAGCATGGGAAGTGCGATCCGCGAGAGGGCCAGGCTGTCGACCCAGAGTTCGCTCACTTCACGACCACCGGGAACCTTCTCGACAAAGCCACGATCGAAGCTCGCGTTATGGGCGATGACAGGCATGCCTCCCACAAAGTTTGCCAAAAGCGAAACGGCCTCTTGGGGACACGGAGCGTCTGCGACGTCGATGTCGCGAATATGCGTGAGCGCACGTATGTCGGGCGGAATGGGTCGGTTGGGATTGACGAAGGTCCTAAAGCGCTCTGCTACCTCCTTCCCGACAAGGCGTGCGGCCGCTATCTCTATGAGTTCGCAGTCCTTAAATGAGAGTCCCGTCGTTTCGGTGTCAAGAACGATGACTCCCTCCTCGAGGGGTCCGAAGTCAGTGTGCGCGGCTTTATCGGGAAGCCCGATATATGCATCTCGCACCGCAGCTGTCACACCCGGGACAAGCAGGGCGGCTATGGTCTCACTCACCGTGTTAGCGTGGTTCTCTTGCATACGCGAGTCCACGCTAGCGTGCGGCGCGCACGGGAACATCCTCGAGGGCCCACTGGACAAAGAGGGTACAGAGCTCAGAAAACTCGATACCAGCATGACGAGCGGCATCGGGCAAAAGGCTTCTGTCCGTCATGCCGGGGATGGAGTTAGTCTCGAGCATTACTGGCGTTCCGTCATCCTTGACGATGAAGTCCGTGCGAGAGACGCCTCTGCATCCAAGAGCTTTGTGAGCGGCGATGCCAAGTTCTTCAGCTCTTTTATAGACAGTCTCGTCGAGGCGAGCGGGAATAATGTGATGCAGCGATGCGGGCTCATACTTGACCTTCAAATCATAGAACTCAGAGTCAAGCGCTATCTCGATGATGGGAAGCGCCCTTGGCTCGTCGTTTCCGATGACGGGCACAGTGATCTCCACACCAGAGACGCATTCCTCAACAAGCACACGGTCGCCCTCGCTTTCCGCCTTCCGTACCGCAGCGGCAAGCCCTCCCCTCTCGTTGATGCGGCTTATACCAAAGCTCGAGCCGTTACTTACAGGCTTTACGAAAAGGGGCAGCCCCATCTTATCCACAATGGCATCGAGGTCATCATCTGTTGGCTCTGAACCAGGGGCAAGGGTGACGCCTGATGGAACGGAGATACCTGCAGCACGACAGATGTCCTTTGCCCTCTCCTTATCGGCAGAAAGAGCAGACGAGAGGACACCCGAAAAGGTATAGGGTACATGAAGAACCTCGAGAAGCCCCTGGATGCAACCATCCTCACCATAACGGCCGTGTAGGGCAATGAAGGCCACATCGTAGTCCCCTGCGGACAGGCACTCGACAAAGTGAACGTCGGCTATGTCAAGGAGTTCTACGGTTATGAAACCGGCTTCCCTGAGTGCCTGTTGACAGGCACGACCCGAGCTCATGGAGATGTCACGCTCGTCGGACCATCCGCCGCTGAGGACGGCGACCCTATATTGTGTAAGCTCGGTTCTCTCCATAGGGAGCTCTCTTTCTGCCCGTAGCGTCTGGGTTAGACTTTGTGCAGCGAGTCCTCGCCACACGAGACCAGCGTGGCCTCTGCTCCTCTTGAGGATACTCCACCTTACTGGCAACCCACGAACAGGGATCACGAATCATGCAGAATGACATGAGCGAGCTCTTTGAGGCATCAGAGACAACTACAGACCCAAACCTGGGCGCACAAGAGGCGGAAAGGCCTTCTATCACAGGAAAGCTCGACCTTCGCAGTATGACCCGTGGACAGCTACAAGAGCTCATGAGTGAGCTGGGACAGCCTGCTTTTAGGGTGAAGCAGATCGAGGAGTGGGTCTGGCGTAAGAATGTCTCGTCTCTTGACGAGATGAGCAACCTCCCAAAGACACTGCGTCATGTACTTCAAGACCGTGTGACACTTGACAGCGCAGAGGAGATCGCACGGCAGCTATCCGCTGACGGAAGCAGAAAGTACCTGCTGCGCTTTCCTGATGGGGTGAGCGTCGAGTGTGTTGGTATGCCCTCTAAAGGAAAGCTCACCGCCTGCGCCTCAAGCCAGGCGGGATGCGGAATCGGCTGCGCCTTCTGTGCGACGGGGATGTCTGGCCTTACGCGCTCGCTTTCGGCAGGCGAGATATACGAGCAGGTCATGCACGTGCGTGATGACTTTGGACGTCGTGTCACGAGTGTTGTCCTCATGGGCCAGGGCGAACCCTTTGCAAACTATACGGAGACACTCGCGGCCCTGCGTAGGCTTAATTCTCCCGATGGGGCAGGTATCGGCGCGCGCCATCTCACGGTCTCGACCTGTGGCATCATTCCCATGATAAAGAGGTTTGCCAACGAGCCCGAGCAGTTTACCCTCGCCGTGTCGCTTCACTCGGCCGTGCAGAGGACCCGAGACATGCTCATGCCGGGTGTTAAGAAGTATTCGCTCATCCACCTCTATGACATCATGAACGAATACGTCAACAAGACCGGAAGGCGTCCAAGCTATGAGTTTGCCCTCATCAGGGGCGTTAACGATAGTGACAACGAGATTGCTGCCCTTTGTGATTTTTGCCGAGACAATCTTGCGCACGTCAACCTCATCATGCTCAATGAGGTTAAAGGATCAAAGTTTCAACCCTCCACCAATGAGAGGGCACGCGAGTTTGTGCGGCGACTGACAAGCGTTGGGGTCGAGGCAACCATCAGGGACTCTCGAGGCTCAGACATTGATGCCGCCTGTGGCCAACTTAGGCAAAGCATCGATCGTACGCTACGGACACACTGAGCTTGTCATTCTGTGGCCTCTTACAGCGTTTATGACTACACTGCGGTGGGTACGCCCATCTTCAGCTCCGCAAAGTCGTAGTACCACCCAAATGACATCCTGCCACACCGTATAGGTGGCCCTCAGTATCCCAGGCGTTCCCATTCCTGCTGGATTTGCCTTCTGTTAGCGTCTAATTGGTCGAGATCCGTCTTCTCTCCTACCAACCCATCAAGCATATCTAACAAGGCATAGTAACCGCGAGCAAGTGACGATCCTGTCTCACGTAGGTTGCGACGGGCCTCGTTTGTGAGCAACAATTTATACGCGGCAAAAGTCATGCCAGCTGTTACCAAAACAATGCCCATAGCGTTTCTCGGCCTCATGGGTGTCTCTACTCCATCCCCTCACGAGAGAATAATGACACGAGGCGGGCAAGTTCCTCCTCATCCTCGAACTCAATTTCTATCTTATTGCGGTTCCTCACACGCTTGACTCTAACGCTTGCATTCAGAGCAAGGCGAAGCTGCCGTGCCGCCCTCTTAAATGAGTTCGGTGTAGGTTCGCGCCTCTTTTCTTCCTTCCTCATGCCAGAAAATAGCGGAGCAAGACTTTCTGTCTGTCTAACCGATAGTCGCTCTTCCAGCACCTTTCTGGCAAGCCGTATTCTTGCCTCTTCATCTGCCACTGCAAGGATGGCACGAGCATGTCCTGCGGATAGCTTTCCCTCAGCCATCATGTCTTGGACTTCCTCAGGCAGATCAAGTAATCGCAACGTATTTGCTATCGAAGAGCGAGATTTTGATAGGATCTTACCAAGCTGCTCTTGAGTAAGCCCATTGTCCCTAATGAGTTTTGAGTATCCCTGAGCCTCCTCAATGGGATTAAGATCCGCTCTTTGAAGATTCTCGATAAGGGCAAGCTGAAATACTTCCTTATCAGATATCTCCCGTATTATAACGGGGATCTCCTCTAACTCGGCAAGTACTGCTGCTTGATAACGACGCTCACCAGCCACAATCTCATACTTATCTCCCACTTTGCGTACGAGGATCGGCTGCAATACACCATTTTGTCTGATCGAGTCCGCCAACTCGTTGAGCTTGTCTTGATCGAAAGACTTTCTTGGTTGATTCTCATTCGTTTTAATCTGACTCAGGGGAAGCACAGACTCCATCCTCATAGCGCCAACCTCAACGTCAGCGCCCCCCATGAGCGACTCTAATCCCTTGCCGAGCCCACTCCTCTTAGCCACGTCGCACCACCTCTCTTGCAAGCTTTTGGTAGGCGAGAGCGCCCTTGTTCACTCGGGAATAATGGTTGATTGGCATCCCATGAGATGGGGCCTCTGAAAGTTTTACGCTTCTCGGTATGATTGACTTAAATACTTTGTTCCCAAAGTACCTCTGAACTTCATCGACAACTTCCCTTGAGAGTGTCGTTCTTGCATCGTACATGGTCATAACGACACCGAAGACTGTAAGCCCTGGGTTGAGTCGAGTTTGAACCATTTTCATTGATTCTAGTAGCTTTGTAACACCCTCAAGTGCATAGAACTCGCATTGAATAGGGATGAGCAACGAAGTTGCAGCAACGAGGGCATTAACTGTAAGCAGTCCGAGTGAGGGAGGACAATCGATAAATATGTAGTCAAATTCATCCCGGATGGGGGCAATGGTCTCTTTGAGAAACGTTTCACGTGAAACCTGGGCGACGAGTTCGATCTCTGCGCCAGCAAGTTGGATGGTTGAGGGAATAACGAAAACCGATTTCTCTATTGTTGGGTGAATCATATCATCTATGGAATCGCCCTTAAGTAAGGCATCATAGATATCACCTTCAAGTCCCTCCTTTTCTATACCAAAGCCGCTCGTACAATTTCCCTGTGGGTCAAAATCAACTACAAGAACCTTCTTCTTGTTCTCTCCAAGTGCAGCTGCAAGATTAACGGCAGTCGTAGATTTGCCAACACCTCCCTTCTGATTGATTATCGCAATCACATGTGTCTGTGCATTTGGAAATGCTCGCTTTACGTCTCTAAAGCACACATATCCTCCCTTTAGGTAGAACTAATCAACTCATATCGCTCACGTCTTCATATCATACGCTAGTTGTTTCACGTGAAACTGCTGAGATGAAATTATCTGTCTGATTCTATTCCATCTCGATTCATAGAGTTACCTCGTAATCTCCGCCTCGTACATTTCAATCATTGTCGCAGCTAAGAGATATAGCTTCGAGAGTGGCACTCATAGCAAAATCAATGATGTGTAAAACACAGACATAGAAATTGGATCGAACGCTGTCAGTATCATGCAGTATATGGCTCTTCGGGTTTGTGTGGATTAACGCTCGTTAAAAACGATAACCTATCGGCGATGCCACTTATGCAGAGCCTGTCGCGTAGAATCTATTTACTCGTCCAAGGGAGAGGTGGCCACCAAGGGAGCACCACCGACACACCGCAACGGCTAAGGTACTCGTGCCATCAAACGCAGTTCACATCGCAACTCGCATCGCAGTTCACGCTATAGCTCGCGTCACAACCCACATCACTGTTCACGTTATAGCTCTCATTGTAACAGCGTACACGGATACAACAAAACGGCACCGAGAGGCGGTTTTCGTCGATCTGTGTACACTCTTTTATCCCCATGTTTGTCTGTAACGGTAAAACAGTGTACACGAATGCCCCAGAACAGCTTTGAAGAACCGTTTTCGCCGATCTATGTACATTATTGTGCCCCACGACCACCTGCGCAACTGAGCAGAACCATGGATTTCACGACATCGATGGTTCCATGGCCCCCGCAATGCCTGGACGCTTGGACCTAAGGCCCACGCGATGAAACAGTGAAGCAACTACCTATCCAAAAGAGCTCACAAGCCTTCAGTGTATACATCTAGATCTGTGAGTAGGAACTGTGACATATCCATAGAGCACAGGGAAGACGTAAAACAAATCAGACTGACAAATTGGTTGAGGCTGTACCCGTGACGGACGAAAAACTTAGGATGATGTGACATGCTCACAAGCGGAGGGACGTCTCTGTGCAATGATCGAACGATCGAGACAAACAGGCAGTGAGAGGGCCGAGGATGGCGCCGGACAGGCAGGCGTGCCTCACACCGACTGAGTGGGAAGGCAGGGTCAGGCACACGAGGCGAGTCGGCCTTCTCGACCAGACGGATCTCGTGGTGCCCTAGGCCATGGCTTCCATCCCTGATTAAGCTATCAAGGACGGATATGGGCAGGCATGGCAGGCGGTCCTGAACCGTCAAAATGCTGCCTGAAATGTGCTTCGTGCAGTGTCGACCGGACATATTCAATGTCACCTGCGAGGACGTCTGCTACGAATCACTCTCGGTCCACGACTTTACGCGGTGTCGGTATTGTATGCCCGACACCTGTGAGATGCACGGGCTCGTACAGGGTAACGATGTCCTCTACCACGTCAACGCGGACTTGTGGGGTGTCGCCAGACACAAAGAATCCGCTTGGATCCGCGCCCCTCTGGGACCGGCTGGAGCGTCACGATGGGCCCCTCCGAATCCGGGGCCGCACGACGGGCCCAACGAGACAGGCGCGGGGGCAGAGCAAAAGCCTCCGTGTGCGAGAGAGCAAAATACCCCTGCCAGGTCGCCAGACGTACTCTCGGCTACACAAAAGTACGCTACTGCGACATCGCAAAGAAGGCGGATGCACATCCGTCTGAGACTATACAAACACAAGTAGCTACGAGAGTGTCTTGTACACCAGCCTCTAATCTTATTGAACTAAACAGTCTTGTACAAAAAGATGTCTTATATTCTACGGTTGTTAAGCATTCAAGGAAGCGACCCGATAGCTATAGAGGACGATGTACCGCCATCCCAGGCTTACGAGGAAGACTCACCGTTGCCTCCTCAGTCTTCATAAAACAAATGAGTTCCCTATGGCCAGAGGAATGGGGTAAGTCATACGTTTCACGTGAAACAAGCTTCATACCGCAAAGCTGTGCAACACCCTCTGCATGCACAAGTTCATTAGCTTCAATATAAGCCTTAGAGCTTACAAGCAAGCCATTCGGTTTGAGTAAGGGAGAAGCATACTCAATAAGAATACTGAGTTTTGCGACAGCACGTACCAAAACAAGGTCAAATGAAGCAGCACTACGCCGTGCAAGGTCCTCAGCACGAATAGACAGAGCGCTAATCCTTGAATCAAGTCCAAGGTTAACAATAAACTTACGTACGGCATGGATCTTCTTCGTAATGGAATCAATGAGCAATCCATCCATCTCTGTAACGATAGAAAAGGGAATTCCTGGAAAACCAGCACCAGTACCAAGATCGAGAAATCGAGGACTATTAGATAGATAAGCTGATAGACAGTGACTGTCCTCAAGCACCTTTACAAAGAGTAGAGAGTCAATATAGTGACGAACTATAGCATCATGAGGATCAGTTATTCTTGTGAGATTGATTTGCTCATTCTTTTCAATGACCATACAAAAATGTCTAATCATGAGTAATGCATTATCGGAAGACAGTGATAAGCCAAGAGTTTCGGCTTGAGAAACAAGATGGTTCATAAGCGGATTGATTTGAGATAGCTCCATAGTATCCACCTGACAGAAAACAACGGATCACTAAGTATTGGCACACATGATGACAATTCTCTTATAGATCACCGTTGACATACCCAGCAAGTTTACCTCTCGAGATATGACGTTAAACCCCATGTCATTCTTGAAGAGCTAACCTACTAATGACATCGTGGCAAAGACGCGAAACATCATCATATCAACGATTGTCTAACAAAGAGAATAACAAAGCACAGTCCACTATATCCCTTAAGGATAGAGGACAGGGAAACAGACAGTCTCTCAACCCATAGTTTATTTCAGCCCCTCCTACATGAATCATCTGAACATGGCCCTGAAGAGTCGGGCACAGATTTCCACTCATTCCACAGGGGGGCGGGCATGTACATCGGCCACGACGTCGTAGGCGGCAGCAAGCGCGCGACGGTCGTCAGATCTGCGAGGGACGGCGTCAGGGTCACGAAGGAGTGCCGTCTCCTGCCACCCGTGGGTCGATAATCCCTGCTGCGGCAGATGGTCATGTCACCTGACGGTTATAGGGGATAGCCTCTGCTGGCAGATACAGTCGGATTACCAACTTTCTGCAAGAGGAGATTTTAAACGCATAATGACCCCGATATTCACTGGAGCCAATATATCAAATCTCATGTTTATGGGTGTATCTTTTGTCGAATATACGATTTATACCCCAATAACCTAGGAACATACTATTCTCTCTCAATAGAAGCAAAACGGGGCAGCGTGAACTCAACGAGCCACCTGAACAGTGGCTTTGTTTATGTTCACGTCCGCGAAACCGTCCCAAAACCGGGACGCCTCCTGGGACTCAATACTGAGTCTCGCTTTAGCACGCTATAGTGAGAATGGACGCGAATTGCTGGGAGACAAATGGCCTGAACTGCGAAAGCGCGGTCATGTTGCACATGGCCGATCTCTCTTTTGAATTGGCTTGTGCAAAGGTCCCGAAATTACCCAGAGAGCAAGCGATCCGGCCCGCGGAGATGAGAATCGGCAAGCTTGACCCAACCTCATACATCCAAATCGTCGAAGGCCGTGCGTCCTTCGTCGGTCTGCTGCCGACGTCGGGAATTGAGGTTTGGTGACATGGTTGGCGCTCGTCCCGCGATTCGAGGTCTAAAATTAGACCGCTCGGCGTCCCTTCGGCTTTGCGGCACCAACGCGGGCGGGCTGCACGGCGTCTCTCATCAGGCCGGAGGAGCATCACCCTACAGTCTGTTCTCCACCGCGTCAACGAGGGGGCGACCCTGTAACCCATCACCTTTTACGCGCCCGGCTCCCGATCAGCAGCCGGAGCGGTTCCCTCCAGTCGGGAGAGGCGGATCGACGCGGCCCACGATCTGCCCGAAGTGCGGAGCCTCATCTTTGCGTTGGCTACTGCGGCAGCGGGCCTGACAATCTCCTCTATCTCGTATCCCTCGATCGGATGGGGAGGACAGAGCTCTCTCGCCTCACCGGCCTGCGCGCCTGGAGTCCTGTTCGTGAAGTTGGGGAAGCACGACCCCAATACCCCATAGTTCCTCGCCTTCCAGGCCTCGAGGAATCCCGTGCAGCCCCTGACGAGCTCTTCGTCTGGGCCTGTGGGATGCTCGAGATCCACATGGTGCTTCTCCCACCTCTCGAGCCTCCTGTCATTTCCGGCGTTGCGCTTCCGCACATCTCAGGAGTCCTTGAGCACTTGAACGATATTGCGAGGGTCTTCGTCTTCAGTCTCTCGTTTCCTAGTCTCGGCATCGACCCAGTCTCCGACGGCGAAGAGCATGCACCACGCTTTCGAGGCGACCACGTCGTTGTCATAGTCGATGACCATCCCGCGCATGATTCCGGTAGACTGCGCAAACCGGTTCATCCATCCTCGCCCGGATCAATTTCATAAACACTTTCTGAACGGACGGAGGCCCGTCCCACACGGTCGCGGCGCAGTCTCCCGCAGGGAGCTCTTCGGACTCCCTCGCATGGAGGCCCTTCCTCCCTTCGGACCGGAAGGTGTTGTCTATGAACCCATCCATCACGGTAATTGTCACGAGGACCGAGCTGTAGTAACGCCCCTGGAGGTGGTCTTGCTCGGCCTTCTCAAGGAGCAGTATGCGCGGGCGCATGTCGAGAAAGCGGCTCATCCTGGTGATCATTCGATGCAGAACTTCTTCCTCCTTGAGGTATTCGATAAGCTCTCGCTCGGCTTCCTCGGGCGTGGGCTTGCCGGCGAGCGCGCACGTCCCTTCGAGGTTCAACGCGTCTGAGAAGACCCAGTTCCTATCGCCCGGCAGACAGTAGAAGTCATCGACAAGCGAGACGAGGCCGTCGAGCTCCTCACGGACTTCCCGCGCGATCTTTCTCGCCTCGTCGTTCCTGAGCAGCCTTCCGAGCCATTTGAGTCCCGACACGCTGCGTCTTAGTTTCTTGATGGAGGAGAGGTCGTTGTCTGATTCGTGCTTACCCCTAGTTTTCGTGATTTTCTCTTGTCATCAATGCCTCATCTCGAATCTGTTTTGCTGTCCCATGGAGCAAGTCAAAGCATGACAACACTTTTCTTCAGACCAGATAATCAAATGGAAACGGCTCGACCTCTGTCTTTCGTCACTCGCTGGGCATCGTTTAGAATGAACCAATACCGAACTAGCATTCAACAGCAAGAGGAATCGAGGGGTAGGACATGCAGGTTCTCAAGGAAGAGGTGCGCGAGCGCATACTCGCCGCCGCCGTCCAGGTGTTCTACGAGAAGGACTTCCGCAGCGCGAAGATGCAGGACATCGCGAGGCTCGCAGACGTGTCGGCAAGCCTACTGTACTCGTACTT
>ERZ772957.678-NODE-678-length-25504-cov-5.014657_pt1 | contig 25504 bp, 22 predicted proteins | sample MGYA00580682_ERZ772957 | MGnify/ENA primary metagenome ERZ772957 (study PRJEB29015, sample SAMEA2737921) | human oral metagenome | biome: human oral; feature: human-associated habitat; material: dental | place: China | collected 2025 ...
ATTTATATTATATTGACATACCCATTTTTTTGTGATAAAATTCAAAATGAAAAAATAAATATTGGAGGGATATTATGTCTAAAAAGAAATTGAGTTTAAGAGCACTTGTTTTGATGGTGTTCACTTCTGTTTTTGGTTTCACTAACGTTACAAGATCATATTATCTTATGGGATACGCAGCTATTCCTTGGTTTATTATTTCTTGTGTAACTTTCTTCTTACCATTTGCATTTATGATTGCAGAATATGGTTCAGCTTTTAAAGATTCTGAAGGCGGAATTTATTCTTGGATGGAAAAAAGTTCAGGCGGTAAGTATGCATTTATGGTAACGTTTATGTGGTATGCATCCTATATAGTATGGATGGTAAATGTTGGTTCAGGTATTTGGATTGTTTTATCAAATGCGATTTTTGGGGTTGATAAAACACAAAGTTGGTCTTTATTTGGACTTGATTCCGTAAAAACACTAGGTATTCTTGCTATTTTGTGGATTATTATTTTAACATTTATATCCAGTAAAGGTGTAGATAAAATTAAAAAATTCACATCTTTCGGAGGTAGTGCCGTAGCATTAATTAATGTATTTTTATTTGTTGGCGGAATTTTAATGTTACTTCTAAACAAAGGTGGAGTTGGAGATCCTATAACTGTTAATGCTTTGGCTCATTCACCAAACCCTGCTTATGCCGGTGGTTTACAAGTTTTGTCATTTATAGTTTATGCTATATTTGCTTATGGTGGTTTGGAAGTAGTAGGAGGTCTTGTTGACCAAACTGAAAATCCTGAAAAGAACTTTCCAAAAGGTATAATTATTTCAGCTGTTGTTGTATCTTTGGGATATTCATTAGGTATTTTGATTTTCGGTACATTTACTAAATGGTCATTTGCATTTACACAATTTTCAGCACAAAAAATAACTTTAGGTAATGTATCATATATTGCTATGAACCATATGGGTTATCAATTAGGTCTTGCTTTTGGTCTTGCAGAATCTGCTGCAAGAAATGTTGGACTTTGGGTTTCACGTTATATGGGAATATCAATGTTCCTTGCATTAACAGGAGCATTCTTTACTCTTATTTATTCACCATTAAAACAATTAATTGGTGGAACTCCTAAAGAATTATGGCCAAAATCATGGACTGAACAAAAGAACGGTGTTTATACTAAACCTATGATGTACCAAGCAATTTGTGTAATTGTAATAATTGCAATAGTATCATTCGGTGGAAAGAGTGCACAACAATTTTTCCAAATTTTAGTTTCAATGACTAATGTTTCAATGACTTTACCTTATTTCTTCATCGCTTATTCATTCTTAGCGTTTAGAAGAAATGAAAGCATAGAAAGACCTTTTGTAAGATTTAAAACATATTCAACAGTTAAAGTTGCAGTTGCAGTTACTTGCTTTATAGTTGGTTTTGCAAACTTATTTACAGTTATTGAACCTGCCATTTCATCAGGAGACTGGTTAACAACAATAATGTCAATTGCAGGTCCATTAATATTTACTTTAATAGCATTATATCTTTACAGAAGAATGGAAAAATCAAAAGAAATAGCTTAAAAATTAATTTAATTGAATGTATAAAATCACTAAAAAAACGACGAGCATAAAAAAATCGTCGTTTTTTAATATATTATGTTTAATAATCAAGGTTGAGAAAGTAAAACTCTCAACCTTTTTAGTTTGTAAAAAAATTACCTGAATACTTATTCTGATATACTTCTATTTCTCTTCAAAATTGGTGAAATTCTTTTATATAATAAGGATGTTACAAGTGATGTAACAAATGTTTTAACTAAGTTGAAAGGTAGTACTGAAAATACCATTAATGTAAAGTAACTTTTTACAAGTGGATTTATTTTGGCAACCATACCTACAAAAGCATTCAAATCAATTTTTAACAGTTTTGCATAAAGCGGGAATATAATAAAATAATTACTCAAAGTTGCAACTATAGACATTGAAATACTACCGACTACAAGTCCCAAAAGGGCAGATTTTTTACTTTTGTTGTGCTTATATATAAAAGCTGTTGTCAAAACGAAAGCTGATGAGACAATTAAATTTGAAAGCTCTCCAACATAAAAAGTTTTTGTTCCGTTAATTACAATATTTAACAAAATTTTTATACATACAATTAAAAATCCTGCTAATGGTCCCATTGCAAATCCTCCTATTAATGCGGGAAGTTCTGCAATATCCATTTCCATAAATGTAGGAGCAAAAGGTAGAGGAACTTTAATAAACATTAAAAGCACACTTATCGTTCCAAGAATTGAAATCTTTGTAATCTCTGAAATACTGAATTTTTTCTTATTCATAATAACCTCCTAAAATTTAGCAAAAAAAAAATGCCATCTTTAGGGCATAAACATTTCTTCTTTCATCCAGACTTTAACTGTCGGTATTGGAATTTCACCAATTCAGCATAATGCTCGCAGACTTTACTGCCGGTGAGGAAACGACCCTCGCCCTGAAGACAAGTTGAGTATATCACAAATAATAAGTGATGTCAATAAAAATTCGTATTTTTGTCAATAAATTTTAAAAGAGTCATTTTACAACGCTTTCATAAATATTATTAATAAATAATTGTTATTCATTAAAAATATTTATTGATTGATAAAATATTTGCAAAAAAATTTTTTATGATATATAATTTATGGGTGATAAAATATTTTAAGGAGGTCGCATTGTAATGAAAATGCTTAAAAAAATCTTTACATTTGTACTTTTGTTTTCCGTTACATTCAGTTCTATCGGAATAAATACTTATGCAAAAGATACAAGTGCTTTAACCGAAGTGGAATATGTAAATGTTCCATCTCCTACTGAAGATGGAAAGAGAACTTTTACACTTAAGGGTTCCGATTTGGAAGAAAAAGATATTAAGGCGAAAGTAGTGATTAAAGGAAGTACTGAACGTTTGACAGAAGTTGAAAAATCACTAACTTTTTCTGAAGAAACAAAAGAAAATTCAAGTAAAAAAGTTATTACTTTAACTTTTCCAAAAAATGAAAAAGAAAGTAAAACTTATGAAGTTTCTTTCAGTGTAAAGGGAAGTGATGAATCCTTTGTAGAAGAATTTAAAAAAACAGTAAAAATAAGAAAGAGTACATCAGGCGGTGGCGGAGTGGTAGTTCCTCCGGTAAATCCTGAACAACCTAAACCTGTTGAAGAGAATGCAATTTTAAAAGCAACAGCAGATAATGAAAATTTGCCAAAAGAAGGCGGAGAAGTAAATTTAACTGTATTTACTAAAAAAATTAATGATAAACATATATCTCCTGAAAATGTAAAACTTCAAATCTCTTTAGATGGAGTTGTAACAGAATTAGGAAAAAATGCGGAAGTAAAAGGTGAAAAAGCTAAAAAGACTATTACTTTAAATTTCCCTAAAAATAATACTTCTAAAGAACAAGTTTATACTATAAAATTCAATACAAAAGGCTCTGAAACGGATTTTCAAGAAAATCCGACAGTTAAAGTTACTGTTGCAGGTTCTGAACAAAGTAATATGGTTATAAACGAGCTTAAAGTAAAAACTCCTAATTTACCTAAAGCAGGAGGAGTAAATACTGTTACTGTAAAAGGTGAAAATTTAGAGTCCGATAAACTTAAACTTGAAATCTTTAAAATTGAAAATGCTGTTGAAACAAAAATCGAAATGAACTATACTTTTGTTGGAACAAGTGAAGTTCAAAGTGCTACTTTAAATTTTCCAAAGGCAAAATCAGATAAAAAAGAAGTTTATAAGATTAGATTAAATGACAAAGAAGTTACTGTTACTGTTGGTGGAGACGAAAGTGGAGAAACTGTCGATTTTGTACCAAGCAACGTATATCTTGACAACAGTAAGACAAAAATAACTTTAAAATTTGATGAAAGAGTTTTTGAAGTAAAGGATATTGAAACTTTAAAGGCAGGAATTTCATTTAAGAAATCCGCTTCTGATAATTTTGAAAAGCTAAAAGCAAAAGATAAAGTTGAAGTTTTAGAAGATAAAATTGTGATAACTTTGGAAAGTCCGCTTGAGATTAAAACGGGCGCAAAAATTAAATTTGAAGAAAGAATAATCAAAGACGGAAAAAACAGAGAAAATAAATCTTTTGAACAATTTATAAAAGATGCTTTCCCAACAGTAAATGAAGCTAATTTTGTTGAAGGAGAAATTTTAACTAAATTAGGCGGAAATTCAAAAGTTAAGTTAGTTGGTGAAAATTTAAGCAAAGCTGTTAAGGTTAAAATTCTAAAAAACAACAAAGATAAAACTTCAAATTCTGAAATAACAGAATCAGCTAATGTAAAAGTGGAAGTTGTAAATAATACTGAACAAATTATAACTTTTAAATTGCCGGAAAATAAAACTAAAAGAGCTGAAACTTATTCAGTTATGGTATCTTTAGACGATGGAAAAACATATTCTTCAGCAATTGGAGTAAATATATTACAAAACAGGGCAAAAAGATTGGTTGCAACGGTTTTAGCTACTGATAAAATAACTGATAAACCGATTTTAAGTTTTATGTCAATTCAATCTTATGGAACTTCAGGTGGCGGTACTGAACAACCTGATGTAACTCATACTTATACTCCGGTAGGTCAAGAAAGTAAAAAAACTTGGGTTACTATGTTCGGAGCTAATTTCAATAAGGCTTTGACAAAGATAAAAATTGTAGATGAAAACGGAATAGAATGGTATCCATTACAAAATGAAGGTACATCCGATAGTATGGACAACTTTATAATGGTTAGTTCAGACGGAACAGGAATTTATGGAAATGGCAATACACAAATGTTTGAACTTATTTGTCCTAGAAATGTTACAAATCCTAAAAATCCAAATGGAGATGTTACTTTTAAATTTTTAGTTGCTGTTGACGGCGAAAATTATGACGAGGAAGTTTTTGTAAGAGCAACTGTTGTAAATGACAAAGTAGGGAAAAAAGAAAAACTTACTTTAGATGAAGTTTCTGAAATAAAAGTAAAACATGAAACAGAAGACGGCAAAGTGGCTTTCAAGGGAGCTACAGTTAAAGGCTACAAATGGTCTAAACTTAGATCTTTCAATGTAAGACCTATTGAAAACAGTAAAGATTTTGAAGCTGTAAAATATAAGATAGTTAGAGCCGATGGAAGTGTTGAAGAAAAAGAAATTGGAAATATCCATGAAGAAAAAGTTAAAGACATTAAGGAAGTAACTTTTATCTATAAGAGCAATATAAAACTTGATGAATTGAACAAAGCAATAGCGGATGCAAAATCAGCAAAGGGAACAGATAAGTATAAATATGCTACAGAAGAAATTAAAAATGAATTTGATAAAGCGTTAGAAAATGCGGTTAAAGCTGTTGAAAATCCGATAAGTCAAGAAAATGTAGATAAATTAGTAAAGGATTTAAAAGAAAAAACAGAAAAATTAGACGGTGTAAAACCTGAAAATCCTGATAAAGAAATTACACTTACTGATAAAGAAACTAAAATTTCTGTTACAGGCAAAAACTTGTCAGGAAAAGAACTTGTGGTTGAAAAATTAAATCCTAAAGATTTTCTGGCTCTTAAAGATAAAAATATTTCACTGTTCGATATTTATTTTAGAGATTCAAAGACAAAGAAGAAGATAGGATTGCCTGTTGGACAATATACAGTTGTAATGCCTAAAGAAAAAGGAAAAGTTGTAGAAAAAGTTTATTATGTAAATGATAATGGTCAAGTTGAAGAAAAAACTTTTACTCAAGATGATAAGGCTGTAACATTTGTTACAACTCATTTTTCAAAATATGCAGTAAAATATAAATCTGAAAACAAATTCGAAAATAACAATAACAACAATAATAACAACAACAATAATAATAGTGTAATAGCTGATAATAACAAGAAAAGCGGTAGAAAACCGAAACTAGCTAAAACAGGAATTGCACAAATGTCATTGTTACCTACTGTTCTTTTGGGAATTGCATCAGTTATTATTTCTAAAAAGAAAAATAGATATTAATATAGTATAAAGAACTTCAATAATTTTATTGGAGTTCTTTTTTACTAATTGAAGGAATTTAAAGATTTTATTATAAAATTTAATTATAAATAAATGTTTTCAATAAGTATTTTCTATTTTACTATATAAAATATATGTGATATAATACAAATATAATGATATAAAGTATTGTATTTGACTGAATAAAATGATGATAAATTGTTTAGTTTTATTTTTATGGTGTAGGAGGTGAATTTTTTAGAATTGTCAAATACATAGTTAAAAAGTTATTTTATCATAGAGTTTCTTGAAAAATATCTAAAAGATTAAGAGAAAAAATGAGGAGATATGATTTAATATCAAAAAAGATTATGGAAAATTTAAGAGAAGAGATACTGGAACTTAGGCGAAATGCGTTTATAGAGACAATAATGGGCTTGGATAGTGGAAAATACATAATTGGTTACTTGGGACGAACTGTTCCAAAAGAAATATTTTATGGTTTTGATTTGGCACCTTTACCTTTAGATGGAGTAGATAAATACATATTGGAATATTCGAATGAAAAAGATTTATGCAACATAATAAATTCAACTCTTACTTATGCTTTAACCAAAAAATGCCCTTTGCTTTACAATGCAAAATTGATTGTTGTAGATAATTCTTGTCCTTTACTTTTAAAAGTATTGAAGGATAATTTAAAGGACAAAGTTTTTTTCTACGATGGTAATCTTGAAAATTTAAAAAACAGAGTAGAGGAAGTCTATAATCGAGATTTTTCTGAAACAAATTTCTTAAAAGCCGTTGAATTATCTAAAAATATTTCTTCAAAATTGGAAAAACTTTCTAAAACCGATATTGAATCCAGATTTTTATATGAGGTTGAATTTTATACTCAATTTATTTTTTCTTTGGAAGAAAAAAATAATATGATTGATAGAGTCTTGGCTAATTATAAAGATGTAAATAAAAAAAGGCAAAAATTATATATCCCAAGAGCAATTCAGATTTTGGACGATATTGATGAAAAATATGAGGATTATCAAATCATAGAAAATTTTTGTCTTGGAGAAATTTTTAAGACTTATAAAAGTAGTGGTTATGAGTTTTTGAAAGAAAAGTATAATAATAAGAAAACAAAAAAATTAGATATTTTGTATCAAGATTGTCCCTATGATAATAAATAAAATTTTATAGGAGGCAATAAAATGGCTGATTACAGAAAAATGTGGGAAGATTTGAATATGGATGTCGATACTCATGATATTTTATGTGAAGTTTTACCTGTAGCATTCGGAGATGTTTTTTTAAGTCAAGAAAATAGACCTGAGAGTATGGACTATTTCAATATGGTAGTTGCAGAAATTCACGGAATTAGACCTGCAGAACTTATTGAATTTCAAAAGAAGGGTGGAAAAGTTGTAGGCTCTTTTTGTATCCATGTTCCTGATGAAGTTGTAGTTGCAGCGGGAGCTATTGCAACAGGTTTGTGTAGCGGATCTCAATTTTGGGTTCCGGGTGGAGAAAAAGTACTTCCAACATCTACTTGCCCGTTGATAAAAGCATCTTTGGGTGCAAGATTTGATAGAACTTGTCCATTCTTTAGGATTGCTGATCTTTTTGTTGGAGAAACAACTTGTGACGGTAAGAAAAAGGCATGGGAAATTTTAGCAAAAGATGCTCCAATGTATATAATGGATATTCCACAAATGAAGAGAGAAAAAGATTTTGTAAAATGGAAAGAAGAAATAAAAGGCTATATGGCTGAATTGGAAAAATTGACAGGAGATAAAATTACAGAAGAAAGCCTAAAAAATGCGATTGTAACCTTGAACAATAAGAGAAAGGCTTTAAAAAGATTAAATAGTTTTAGAAAACTTGACAATGTACCTATTTCAGGAAGAGATGTACTTCTTATCACACAAATAGCATTTTATGATGACCCTGTAAGATTTACTGCGCAGGTAAATAGACTTTGTGATGAACTTGAAGAAAGAGCAAAGAATAATGTAAGTGTATTCAAAAAAGGTACAAAGAGAATATTGTTAACAGGAACTCCGCTTTCAATTCCAAACTGGAAGATTCATCAAATAGTTGAAAATATAGGGGGAATGATTGTCTGTGAAGAAATGTGTACAGGTAATAGATATTCTGAACATCTAGTAGATGAAAATGGAAAAACAATGGATGAAATGGTTGAAAATCTAACTCGTAGATATTTAGGAAGCATAAACTGTGCATGCTTTACTCCAAATACTGAAAGAGTTGAAGACATAATCAGATTGGTTAAAGAATATAATATAGACGGAGTTATCGATGTAAACTTGAAGTTCTGTACACTTTATGATACAGAGGGAACAATAGTTGAAAAAGCTTTGAAAGAAGCTAAAATTCCTGTTCTTGGAATCGAAACTGACTATACGGACTCAGACAGTGAACAATTAAAAACAAGAATTGGTGCATTTATCGAGATGTTAAGCTAATGCTATATTATATTTTTTTTAAAGATACCAAAAACGGTCAGGAACTTTATAAATTAATGAAACAAAATGGAATAAAATGTACAATAGCACCAACTCCTAAAACGGAAGATCACTGTTGCGGAATAAGTATTTTATTCTATAATATTGAAGATAAACCATTAATTGAAAAGTTGATTTTAGAAAATGGTATTGAGATTTTAAAATTTTACGAAAAAGAGAAAGATATAAATCCTGATAGAATGAGATTTTGTTAAAAAAAACTTCGACATAATTGTCGAAGTTTTTAGTTTTTCTAATTATCTTTCAATATTTAATTTAAAAGTTTCTTCTTCCTTATCAAAAGATAATAAATAAGTTTTTCCTTTTTCAACTTCAAGTGAAAGTTTTGTAGGTCCCCAAGTTTTAGTTACATTTTTATGTAATATTCCGGGTCTTGTATAACTATAAAAAAGCTCAACATCAACAGTTCCCGGTAATGCATAAATTACAGACTTAGTTCCTTCATAAGCAATCTTTGGATAAGCATTTGGACTTAAAATTCTTCCATCAAGAGACTTTGAAGTGATAGGGCTAAAACTTGTAGATAAATAAATTTTAACTGCATCAGGGTGATCTGAAAGCCATTTTTCATATCCTTGTTTTCTTTTTTTCATCCAAATTACGATTCCGATAACATAAACTATTAAAACTGCAGGAATTATATAAGCCATAACTCCCATATTTTTAATCATTTGTGAAATATTATCCATAATGTCCTCCTATATATTTATTCCGCTTTAAGTGTGATTGGTTCTGATTTATCTCCGATAACACTAAGATCTTCAATAAGCTTTTCAAATTGTTTATAACCTAATAATGAAAGATCATAACTTTTAGTATTATCATTTGAATCAGTTACATATAAAGTTAGAATATCATTATTTTTTATTCTAGCTTTCATTGCACATTCTTCTATTTTGTATTCATCAATTTTTTTGCCCTTTATTACTGTTAGAGTTTCATCAGTAACTTTAACATATAATTTTCTGTCGCTAAGTGTAAAATACAATGATACAATGCCTACAATCGCTACTACTATAACATTAACATATAGTTGGACAAAGAAATGTAAAATAAAGCCTAAAAATGCACAAGCAATAACTAACATTACCAATTCTTTTACAAATTGAAAAGAAGTTGATTTGTAGATTCTTTCGTTCATAAATTTCTCCTTTCAATAAATTTTTTATAATTAACATACTTTATATAAAGCATGGTGAAATAAATTCCTTTGAAATAAATATTTTATTTTAAATTCTTTCTTGTAAATATCATCTTACCAGCAGGTGTTTGCAATATACTTGTAACGGTTGTTTCTATTGTTTGACCGATATAATCTTTTCCGTCTTCAACTACAATCATGGTTCCGTCAGAAAGATATCCAAGACCTTGTTCGGGTTCCTTACCACGATTAATGACTTCAACAATAAGTTTTTCGCCTTGAATTACAACAGGTTTCACCGCAAGTGCAAGCTCATTTATATTCAGTATTGAAATTTTTTGAAGAGATGCAACCTTGTTTAAATTGTAGTCATTTGTAATAAGTTTTCCATGATAATCTTCTGTCAATTTTAAAAGTTTATGGTCAACTTCTTTGATATTTTTGTAATCCTTATCTACAATTTTTATTTCAATATTTTTTTCATTTTGAAGTAAATCCAAAATATCCAGTCCGCGTCTTCCTCTTTGTCTTCTGTTTGGGTCTTCGGAATCCGCAATGTATTGTAATTCCTTAACCATAAACATAGCAATAATAATTGGACCTTCTAAAAATCCGGTTTTGATTATATCATAGATTCTTCCGTCAATTATAACAGAGGTATCTAAAATTTTAGGATATACATGTCCTTTTTTAAAGGACTTTTCTCTCGAAAAAAGTTTAAATTTCAATATTTCTTCTTTTTTATCCACAGCTATTTTGATTCCTATAAATCCAAGCGCACAATATATAAAAATAGCAATCGTTGCACTTAATAAATTTCCAATTACAGGAAATTTTATAGTAGAAATCGGTAATGAAATTAAAAAAGCTATAATCAATCCAACTATAAGTCCGATAATTGCGGTAACAATATCAGAAGTCGGAGTTTTTTGAGCTTTTTTTATCATATTTTCAAAATTAACTGTAAGTTTCTTTAAAATTACCGGAAATAATAAATAAAAAATAATACCAAAAATAATTGCAAAAATGGAATAAATCGAAATCACAGCAAATTTGCTTAACTCTAACTCTACAACTTGACCGAATCCATAGGCTAATAGAATACCTAAAAGCCCACCAAAAACAAAGGTCAAGTATCTTAAACCTTTAAACATATTCTCCTCCTAATGTTCCATAGAATACTCTATGATTTTATTAATTTTGTTTTTTGAAAAACCGCTAACCATAACAAATTCTGAAACTAAAATCCGCTTTGCAAGATTTAACATAAACAGTTCCTTTAAAGAAAGTTTACCTTTTTCATTCCTGATAGACAACCCTTTAAGAACATAGGCTATATTAAAAATATCTGAAGACTTAAGTCTTTTTGTATTTTCCTTATATCTTTGTACCCAATTATTCGGCATAGGGAATTCTTCATTGTTAAGGTAATTGTAAACCTCATCAAGAGTATCTTCATTGACAAGTTTTCTAAATTCAAATTTGTCAATGTCGTCTTCTTTAATGAAGATATGTAAATTTTGTTCAAAAGGAAGCTCAATAACATAAAATCGTTCGCAATAATCGCCCAAATCTTTGTCTTCTATGCTTTTAATCAATCCTGCTCCATGCATAGGATAAAATATTTTTTCACCAACATCCATAGCAATCTCCTAATTTTTATCAACAACTACATAACTACCTCCAGTATTATTATACACTAAAAGTCAAAAAAATTAAAGCGTTTTCTGTTACTTTATCTCAATTAAATTAAATTTAGTAAAAGAAGCAAATTTTCTTTTATTATTTTATTATTTTTTGTTATGAGAATAAAATTTTCAGTCAAATTTTGAGATTCTCTAAAAATTTTATTTTCATATTTTGATTTAAAAACTTTAGCTTTTATATTATTTTCAATTAGTCCATCTTCCAATTCCAATGAAATTTTGATTTCATTTTTATTGCTCATTATACTGTAATTATTTTGATGAAAGTTTATATCTATATTTTTGGGATTGGAAAGTCTTGTTATCAGATAGTTTTTTTGAATATAGATTGTTTTTAAAATTCCTGTAAATTTTTTGTTATTAACGGTCAAAATTTTATTTAAAATACTTTCCTTATATTCATAAATATAGCTTAGAACTTGCAGATCAATATAGTTATGGTAAATAAGTTTTGACAAAATCTCCTTATCCTTAAGCTCTTGATACATCTTGAAAATTTTAGGCATTTCCTGTTGATTAACATGGTCATGAACATCAAAACCAAGTCTTTTTCCCAAATTTATAGCTTTTAGGCTAGGTTCATCAAGAAAAAAATTGAGCTTTTGAAGTTGCCTATAAATATCAATATTTTCAAAATCAATTTTCGGAATATTATATTTTTCCATTTTTTTTCTAATAAAAGGAAAGTCAAATCTGTCTCCATTATATGAAATTACTTTTTTTGTATTTAAAAGCTCATTTACCGTTAAAATCAATTCTTTTTCTTCTGCTTCATCTTCAATATAATATTGAGAATAAATTAAGTTTTTACCTTTTTTTTCACAAATTCCAAACATATACATAAAGTCTTTTGTTCTGTTAAGTCCGGTTGTTTCTATATCAAATAAAATATAATCTTTAAAATTAGAGTCAGTTTTTTCAATGTTTACAACTTTTTTCATAATAACCTCTTTTTTAAATTTCACAATAAAAAAAGTAGAGCCTAAAAACTCTACTTTTTTAACTACTACCCATAGTAACAATGGTGCAGGAAAGAGGACTTGAACCCCCACGTCAATGACACTAGATCCTAAGTCTAGCGCGTCTGCCAGTTCCGCCATTCCTGCATATATGGGGTGGATGATGGGATTCGAACCCATGACCTTCAGAGCCACAATCTGACGCCCTAACCAGCTAGGCCACACCCACCAAACTTTTCATTCACATTGAATGCCTGTATATTATATCAATTTATAAAATATTTGTCAATACTTTTTAAAAAAATTTCAAATATTTATATACAATGTTCATCCTTGCATTTATGTGTACTATGTAGTTCTTCATCGGAATTTTTTATATATTCCAATTCTTCTTTTGAAAGTTTTTTCTGACAGTTTTTACAGATACCTTTAATTTCTAAATAATGACCTGTTACGATAAATTCAGTTTTGTTTTCTATATCATCAATTAAGCTATGTATTGGGCAATGATTTATCGGTATTATTTTTTTGCATCTTTCACAAATCAAACTGTGAATATGTCCATTATTTAATTGAAAATATGTAGTTCCATCTATTTCTGCAGTTCTCTTTGCAATATTTTTTTCACAAAATTGATTCAATGCTCGGTATATACTTGAGATACTATATTTTTCGCCTTTTGTTGAGATTGCATTATAAATATCTTCTGCCGTTGTTGGAACTTCTCTTTTTTCCAATTCTTTAAGAATTGCCAATCTGTTTTTTGTGACTTTCAAATCATTATCTTTTAGAGTTTTCAAAAAAGCTTTTTTCATAAATACTCTCCTTTGCTTGATTTTTCGACGAAAAGGGTATATAATACACTATATGTAAATGAGTGCTATTTGCAAATAAATTCACTCTTGATTAACCAAAAGGAGTAATTGTGAGAAAGTCACAATTAAAATCATTTCCTTTACCATTATTATATCATTTTTTTCAGTTTATGGCAAAGAATGAAAAAATGATTTAAAAAAAGAATATAAAAAAACGTATATTTTATTTTATTCATTACAATTTTATTAGATAAAATTAAAGTTAAGAATTTAAACCAACTGTCAAAGATTTTAGGATAGTTTAAACTACAAGATAGGAGAATGTTTTGGAAAGTATTATTTCAATAAAAAATGTTTCTTTTTCTTACAGTGGAGGCGTAAATGTTTTAGAAAATCTTTCTTTTGATATTTATAAGAAAGATTTTATAGCTATAATTGGAGCAAATGGTAGTGGAAAATCTACTTTGCTCAAATTGATTTTAAAAGAGCTTAATCCTTCAGATGGAGAAATATTTATATCAAATACAAATATTAAGAATTTTAAAGAGTGGGATACAATAGGATATGTTCCTCAGATAAATGCCGGTAATATACCCGGTTTTCCTATAACGGCTTTAGAGATAGTAACTCTAAATCTTTATAATAAGATGGGATTTTTCAAATTTTCAAGGAAAAGTCATATTGAACTTGCAAAAAGGGCATTGTCGCAAGTTAATATGCTTGATTTTGCAAATACGCCTATGAATAAAATGAGTGGTGGACAACAACAGAGAATTATGATTGCAAAATCTTTAATAAATAATCCTAAGATTTTAATTTTTGATGAGCCTACAACGGGAATTGACAAAGAAAGTAAAGATCAACTTTTTAAGATTTTAACTCATCTTAACAGGATACATGGTATTACAATTTTACTTGTAACTCATGAGCTTGAAATCATGAAAGATAATCTTACAAAAGTTGTGGAAATAAGAGATAAGAAAGTGGTGGTGAGATAATGTTTCAACTTGAATTTATGAGAAGAGCTTTTTTGGTTGGAATTATGTTATCCATTGTTATACCTTGCATTGGAGTTGTTATGGTAAATAAGAGAAATTCGATGATTGGTGAAGCACTATCACATGTTTCTCTTGCTGGTGTTACGATAGGGCTTATTTTCAGAGTAAATCCAATCATAACGGCAATAATTTCTTGTGCGGTTGCAAGTTTTTCCATTGAAATCATGAGAAGATATTTTCCAAAAAATTCGGATATATCAACTGCAATAATTATGAGTTTAGGAATCGGACTTGCAGCAGTGCTTTCAGATTTTGTAAAAGGAGCGGCTAATTTTAACAGCTTTTTATTTGGAAGTATTGTTGCTATAAGTGATTTTGAAGTTATTTTGGTTACTATGGTATTTTTTATTGTAATTGCAGTTTTTGCCATATTGTATAAGGCATTGTTGTATGTTTCATTTGATGAAGTAGGAGCAAGACTTGCGGGAATTAGAGTTCAAACTGTAAATATAATTTTTACATTTTTAATTTCTCTATCAATTTCAATTGCTTCAAGAACTGTTGGAGTTTTAATGGTTTCATCCCTTATGGTTATTCCGGTCGCCTGTGCATTAAGAGTTTCAAAATCTTATTTTCAAACTGTAATTTACTCTATTTTGTTTGGAATGTTATTTACAATTGCAGGTATTGTTATCTCATTTTATCAAGGATTGAAACCGGGTGGAACAATGGTTTTAACGGGAATTGTAATGCTGGTTACAATAGTGATTTTACAAAATTTAAGAAAACTTTTAAAAATTTAAAGAAAATCATTTTGGTTTTCTTTTTTGTTGTGGTACTATTTTTATATTTTGATTTGTGGTAAAATATACTTGAGTTAAAATTAATTTTTATGGAGAGATATTATGATTTTTGTTGAAAATAAAAATTTTGATCCTGCATTAAATCATGCAATAGAACTTTATTTGATGGAAAATTACGATGAAGATATTTTTATGCTTTGGAGAAATAGACCTTGTATTTTGATTGGACGATATCAAAATATTGATTTAGAAGTAAATTTAGATTTTACAAATGCAAATAATATGGATGTAATTAGAAGATTATCCGGTGGTGGTGCGATATATTGTGATACGGAAAATATGCAATATAGTTTTATAACTAAAAAAACCGGAGATGATGTAGATTCGTCTTTTAAAAAGTTTGCAAAACCTGTCGTTAATTTTCTGAAGTCTTTGGGACTTAATGCGGAGTTTACAGGAAGAAATGACATTCAAATAGATGGGGCAAAGGTAAGTGGAAATGCTCAATATCAAAATAAAGAAAAGATTTTACATCATGGTACTTTTTTATTCAAGGCAAATTTATATAATTTAACTAATTCTTTAAAATCAAGAGATATAAAATTTAAAGGGAAAGCCGTTCAATCTGTAAGATCCAGAGTTGGATTTATTGGAGATATGATTGATATGGATGTTGAAACCTTTATGGATAAAGCTATTGAATATATAAAAAATGAATATAAAATTACAGGTACTACATTTTTAACTGAAGAAGAGATGAAAAAAATTTACGAAATTAGAGATTCTCTTTTTGCAACAAAAGATTGGAATTATGGAAACGGCTCTTTAAAAAAGAATAGAAAAGCGGAAAAATATTCTTGTGGAGTCGTAGAAATAGGGATTGATATTGAAAATGAGACTATTAAAGACATTTCCATTGAGGGAGATTTCTTTAGTGAATTGGGTATAGATAAATTGTGTGGTATATTAAAAGGAGTTCAATGTTCAAAAGAGGCGATTGAAGAAGCTCTTAAAGATATTGAAATTGATAGATATATTAAGTCAATGGATAAAAAAGTTTTTATTGATGATATAACTAAATTATTTTAAGAGGTGTGATATGCTGAGAAGAAAAGCAGAAATAATGAGAAAACCTGAATGGTTAAAATTAAAAATTCAGGGAGATAAAAATACAACTGATGTTGAAAGTATGATTGAAGGGTTGAACTTACATACTGTTTGTCATGAAGCAAATTGTCCTAATAAAATGGAATGTTATTCAAGAAGGACTGCTACTTTCATGATTCTTGGAAGGAATTGTACAAGAAATTGTACTTTTTGTAACGTAACAAGACATACGCCCGACCCTGTCGATTTGAACGAACCTGAAAATCTTGCAAAAGCTGTTCAAATTTTAGGATTAAAACATGCTGTTGTAACTTCCGTTACAAGAGATGACTTGCCTGATGAAGGAGCAAATCAATTTGCAGAGGTTGTAAGGCAAGTAAGAAAATATAATCCTGAAACGACAATAGAACTTTTAATTCCTGATATGTCAGGAAGAAAAGAACTTATGGATATAATTTATGAAACAAAACCGGATGTTTTAAACCATAATGTTGAAACAATTCCGGCGTTTTATCCAAAAGTTAGACCTGCTGCAAACTTTCAAAGAAGTTTAGAGGTTTTAAAATATGCAAAAGAATGTGGACTTAAAACAAAATCAGGACTTATGGTAGGTTTTGGAGAAACGGAAGAACAAGTTGTTGAAGTTTTCAAGGCTCTTAGAGATGTAGGATGCGATATGGTAACTGTGGGACAATATTTACAACCTACAAAATTCCATATTGCCGTTAAAGAATATGTACATCCTCAACAATTTGATAGATATAGAGATATAGCTTTTAAGATGGGATTTTTAAGAGTAAATTCAGGTCCGTTGGTAAGAAGTTCATATCATGCAGAAGCGATTTAATTTTTAAAACTCATTTTTACAATTGTAAAAATGAGTTTTTTTTGCAAAAACTATATTTATTAAGCAATTTGTGGTAAAATAGATATATGTTGTGGTTATGGGGTGTTTTATGAAAGAATTTTATATATATTCAAGTCTTGACAACAAAAAATTATGTTGTATCGACTTTTCTGAAAATTTAAAAAATCCGAAAATAGTTCTGCAAATTTGTCATGGAATGGCTGAGCATATAAGAAGATATAAAGATTTTGCTCTATTTTTGGAAAAACAGGGAATTAGAGTTTTTGGAATGGATAATAGAGGACATGGAAAAACTTGTGAAGCTGAAGAAGAAAAAGGTCATATCGCCGATAAGGAAGGTAATATAAAACTTATTGAAGATGTTTACGACCTTAACAAATATATAAAAGAGCAATTTCCGGATAAAAAAATTGTTATATTCGGACATAGTATGGGTTCGGTTATCGTTAGGAATTTTTTAAATAAATATTCTGATTCAGTTGACGGTGCCATAATTTGTGGAACGACTGAACAATATGGAATGAAACACAGATTTGCAATGTTATTAGCTAGAATTTTATCGAGAAAAAATGGGAATAAAAGAAGTAATTTTGTAAACAGACTTGGCTTTAGTGGATATAATTCCGGAATAAAAAATAAAAATACCGATTTTGATTGGCTGACAAGAGATGAAAAAGTTGTTGAAAATTATATTTTAGATAAAGATTGCGGTTTTCTTTGCACAAATACTTTTTTCTTGGATTTGATAACTTTGATAAGGGAAGCTTCTGATAAAAAGAATCTTGAAAATATAAATAAAGATTTACCTATACTCTTTATTTCCGGAAAAGCAGACCCTGTAGGAGCTTATGGAAGAGGAGTTTTAAAAGGATATAGAATGTATAAAAAAGCAGGATTAAAAAATGTAAAAATAAAACTCTATGCACAAATGAGACATGAAATTTTAAATGAAATTGATAAAGATAAAGTTTATCTTGATATCTATAAATTTTTAGAAAGTATATATGAAAATAACTAAGGGAGGATAAAGAGGAGTTATATTAAAAGTTACTCCTCTTTAGTTTTAACTGCTATTTATTGGAGGAAAAACATTGAAAAAAAGACCGGAGTTTCACAAAATTAAATCGTTTGAAGAATTTTGTAAATATTATTGGTATCGTGAAGAACTTTCTCAAATATGTAAATTACTAGGTTTAGAATATAGAGGTACAAAACAAGAACTCAATTGTACTATTGAGGAGTATTTTAAAGGAAATGTCATTAAAAAGACTGTAATAACAAAAGAAAAGAAGAAAGTAGAAAATATTACTCTAGATACGCCATTACTTGAGTGTGGTTTTTCCTTTAATGCAAAGTTTAGAGAATACTTTTCTAGTTTAACAGGAATATCACCATTTAAATTTAATGCTGATATGGCGACATCTTGGAGAAAAGTAAAAAAAGATAAAGATTTGAATTTTACAATTAAGGATATGCTAAATGTGTATTATGGAAAATCTGATTATGCAAAGTATGATAATTCAGTTTGTGAATGGAATCAATTTTTAAAAGACTTTTGCTCTGATAAATCTAGTTTAGACTATTCGAATAAGTTAAAGGTTGCTTCTATTCTTTGGAAAGAGGTTAGAGATTCAAAAAACGAAAAAAAATATTCGAGAAAATTGTTAGATAAGTATTCTCGTAAAGTAAAGGAATATCGAAAATAAATACCTGTTAATCAGACTAATAAAGGAATATTAAATCGTAAAGAATTGTTATTCCTTTTTTAAAATTAAATTGAGAATATTAGCTAATAAATAGATATTGACAAAAGAATTATTTACTGTTATTATATTGATGTGATATTGATAACTCAAAGAGAAAGTGCACATAGGGTTCCGAAGATTTTTCTTGCAGGTCCAAGCTGTGCAGGTGCTATGCACTACACCTAAGGGAGAAAAGCCCAGAAGGTAGGTTTCGCTTGAAGCCTACTTTTTTGGGTGTTTATTTTTTTTAGATGTTATTTTTTTAGAGTTATTTTTGTTTTTTGCAAAAAAATTTTTTTAGGAGGAATTATGAGCACGTTTTTTGAAAATTTTTTCAAACTCAAGGAATACAAAACAACTGTTAGAACAGAAGTTTTAGCCGGTATTACCACATTTATGACTATGGCATACATATTAGTTGTAAACCCTACAATTTTATCCGAGGCAGGAATGGATAAGGGTGCTGTTTTTACAACAACAGCTATTGCATCATTTATAGGAACGGTCATAATGGGACTTCTTGCAAATTATCCTTTTGCGTTGGCTCCGGGTATGGGCTTAAATGCTTATTTTACCTATACAATTGTAATTGGTAAAGGATATAGCTGGCAATTTGCATTAACAGCCGTTTTATTGGAAGGTATTATATTTTTGATTTTAACTTTTACAAAAGTTAGAGAAATGATTGTAAATGCTATGCCTTACTCACTTAAACAGGCGGTTAGTGCGGGTATCGGTATTTTTATCGCATTTTTAGGATTATATCAGGCGGGACTTGTTAAGCAAGGAAAGGGAATACCTCTTGACTTGGGGACAATTACAAGTGCAACTTCGTTAATCACAATTTTTGGCATTTTATTTACTATTTTATTGATTGTAAAAAAAGTTCCCGGTGCAATTTTATTCGGTATGTTGGCTACAACAGCGGTGTCAATAATTTGTGGAGTTTCTGAACTTCCAAAGGCAATTATAGGTAAGCCGTCAAGCATAGCTCCTATTTTTATGAAATTTGATTTCAGTAAGATTTTATCAACTGAAATGTTTGTAGCTCTTTTTGCTTTTCTATTCGTTGACTTGTTCGATACGGTAGGAACTCTTGTAGGAGTTGCATCAAAAGCTGATATGTTGGATAAAGATGGAAATTTACCTAGAGCAAGACAGGCTCTTTTTGCTGACTCAATAGGAACAACAGTTGGAGCAATGCTTGGAACATCAACAGTAACTACATTTGTTGAAAGTGCATCTGGTGTTGCTGAAGGAGGAAGAACGGGGCTTACAGCGATAGTAACAGCTTGCCTTTTCCTACTAGCTTTAATTTTTCAACCTATTTTTGCGGTCATTCCAACTTATGCGACATCTTCTGCATTAATTGTAGTAGGATTATTTATGATTACAGGAATTAAGAAAATTGATTTTGAGGATTATACAGAAGCACTACCTGCATTTTTAACTATTATTATGATGCCTCTATCATATTCAATAGCAAATGGAATTGTTTTTGGGATAGTTTCATATGCTGTATTAAAATTAATCTCAGGTAGAGGAAAGGAAGTTTCTCCAGTAGTATATATTTTAGCTTTACTATTCATATTAAAATTTGTAGCAGAAGCATTTATGTAATAAAAAAATATTATTATTTAAAAATGGGTCTTTAAGGCTCATTTTTTAGTTGATTATTTAAACAAAATATAGTATAATCTAACTTATGTTTAATTGAATTAAGTAATATTTTGAGGTGAAAGAATGATTAGTGTAATAGATTTAAGTTTGAGTTTTCAAGGACAAAAACTTTTTGATGATGTAAATTTATCTTTTACTCCGGGAAATTGTTATGGAGTAATTGGAGCGAATGGAGCAGGAAAGTCAACTTTTCTTAAGATTTTAGAGGGAAGACTTGAACCTGATACTGGAAGTGTTTCTATTAAGCCGAATACTCGTATGAGCTTTTTGGAACAAGATCACTTTAAGTTTGAAGATGAAAAAGTAATTGATGTTGTAATAATGGGAAATTCTCGTTTAATGGAAATCATTAGAGAAAAAGAAGCCATTTATGCAAAGGAAGATTTTTCAGATGAAGACGGAATTTTAGCTTCTGAACTTGAAGCGGAATTTGCAGACATGGACGGTTGGAGTGCAGAGGCAAATGCTTCAGCTCTTTTACAAGGTCTTGGTATCAGAACTGAATTACATGAGAAAAAGATGAGTGAGCTTTCAGGTAAGGAAAAAGTTAAAGTTTTACTTGCAAAGGCACTTTTTGGAAATCCTGAAATTTTAATACTTGACGAACCTACTAATGACTTGGACATCAAGAGTATTTTATGGCTGGAAAATTTCCTTATGGATTATGAAGGAACTGTTATTGTAGTTAGCCACGATAGATATTTCTTAAATAATATTTGTACTCATATGGTGGATATTGATTTTAAAAAGATTAAGATTTTTGTTGGTAACTATGATTTCTGGTATGAATCAAGTCAACTTGCAGCACAGATGTTAAAAGACCAAAATAAGAAAAAAGAAGATAAAATTAAAGAATTACAAAACTTTATCGCAAGATTCTCTGCAAATAAGAGTAAGTCAAAACAGGCTACAAGCCGTAAGAAATTACTTGATAAAATTCAAATTGAAGATATTCAGCCTTCAACAAGACGTTATCCTTTTGTAGGATTTGAGATGGAAAGAGAAGTTGGAAATCAAATTTTGGAAGTGAATGAAATTTCAAAGACAATTGAAGGAAGATTAGTTTTAGACAAGGTTTCATTTATGGTAAATAAAAATGATAAGATTGGTTTTATTGGAGATGAGCTTGCAATTACAACTCTTTTTAAAATTTTAGCAGGAGAGATGGAAGCCGATAGTGGAAGTTTTAAATGGGGAGTTACAACTTCAAGATCTTATTTTCCAAAGGATAATACAGAGTTTTTTAAAGATACTCCATATAATTTGATTGATTGGTTAAGACAATATTCAACTGAACAATCTGAAATTTATATCAGAGGATTTTTAGGAAGAATGTTATTCTCAGGAGATGAGGCTTTAAAACCTGCTCAAAAACTTTCAGGGGGAGAAAAAGTTAGAATGATGTTATCATATATGATGCTTAAAAATTCTAATGTTTTAATCCTTGACCAACCGACAAATCATTTGGATCTTGAAAGTATTATCAGTTTGAATAATGGGCTTAAAGCATTTAAGGGAAATATCTTATTTGCAAGTCATGATACTGAATTTATGAATACAATCGCAAATAGAATTATTCACATTGAAGAAAATGTATTTGAAGATAGACTTATGACTTATCAAGAATATATTGATAGATTCGTTGAAGGTCAATAATTATTAAATAAATATAAAGAAAAAATCCGAGTTTTGATACTCGGATTTTTTATCTAAAATAAATTTTAAGGAAGCTATTTAGCCTTATCTTTTAAGTAAAATTTTCCTTCAGTATGGAAAAATTCATCTTTTGCTTTTTTAATTTTTCCGCTCATAAATATTATTCCAATCATATTAGGAATAACTACAAGACCCAATGTTAAGTCTAAGAAAACTCCTGCGTGTTCAAATGAAAGAACTGCTGCTAGAACTATCATAATAGTTGCAATAAATCTCATAATTTTTCCTACCTTTGTTCCAAATAGATATTCTGCAAGTTTTTCAACATAGAATACTATTACGATTATTGTAGAAAGAACAAATAGGAATAAAGAAATTGAAACTACTACACTACCGATGTTTCCAAAGATTGAGTTAAATGCTCTTTCAACAGCTATTGATTTATATTCAGGATTCTTCCATATTCCTGTTGTCAAAACGATAAGTGCGGACATTGTACAAACTATTATAGTGTCGACAAATACTTCAAAAACTCCCCACATTCCTTGTCTTGCAGGATGATCTGTTATTGCAGTTGAATGTGCATAAGGTGCAGAGCCCATTCCTGATTCGTTAGAATAAACACCACGAGCAACTCCGTTAGTTATTGCTTTCTTTATTGCCCAACCCGCAGCACCACCTGCTATGGCTTTAGGATTAAAAGCACCGACAAAAATCATTTTGAAAGCTTCAGGTACTTTATTTATATTAATTGCAAGAACTATAAGTCCGAAGATTAAATAAATTAACGCCATAAATGGAACTAATTTTTCAGTTACTTGTCCAATTCTCTTAATTCCACCATAAACTACCAATATTACTAAGAAGAATACAAGTCCTATAGCAATATATTTGTGAACTCCCAGTTGTTCTAAAGGACCTGTTGCAGCAAGTGTTTGAACTGTAATTGAAGGTAAAATTTCAATCATAAAGAAAAATGCTACAAGTGAGCCTAAAATTTTTCCTATTTTTCCACCGATTCCATGTTGTAAGTAGTAACAAGCACCACCGACATATTCGCCATCTTCATTTTTTTGTCTATAAAGAATACCAAGTACAATTTCGCCAAATTTTGTTGCTTGACCTACTATTGCAGTAATCCACATCCAAAGTATTGAACCCGGACCTGCTATAAAAATAATCGAAGGCACAACTACTATATTTGCTGCACCGATTGATGAAGCAAGTGCTGCAGTTGCTGCTTGGAAAGGTGAAACGGTTCCTTCACCTGATTTGTTTTTACTAAACATCTTTCCGAAAGTTTGATTCATAATATACGGGAAGTAACGGATTTGGAAGAATCCTAGTCTTAAAGTTAAGAATATTCCTCCACCTACTAACAGAATCAACAGTGGGGGTCCCCAAAGCCAATCGGCAAAGCTTGACAATATTGAAATTAATGAATGCATAAAAAAACCCTCCTTTTGAATTTTTGAAACATTATATTATAATAATGTTTTCCTTGATTATATTATACAACTTTGGTTACTGAAAATAGGGACATAAAGCTAATATAGTTTTGTAAATTTTGGTAAATTAAAATAGTGAATATCAATTAAAATTATATTTTTGATGTAAAAATCTTCTACAAAATTCAATTCATTGTGTTAATTAATTGAACTGAATTTACACAAAAAATATAATATATTTTCCATTGAAATAATAGGAAATTGGCAAGATAGACAAAAAGTTAAGACAATAAGCAAATATTGAACATGCTTAAGGTTTATAGTATAATATGAAATGTATTTAATGATTTAGAGGAGCTTTATTATGTTTGATTTTTTTAGGTATTTTTTGATAGGGTTCAAAAGCATGTTGCAATATATTATTATTCGTAATGCTTTTATTTTTATTGCTTTGGCTTTTGTAATTATAATTTTTCGCAGATTTTCAATAGCATCTAGAAGTGGTGGAAGTGTTTTTAGACCATATCATATTTCAGATGGGAATTTTTATATACATAATGCTCTTTATGTTTTTGATAGGGTTATTTCTTTAAATGAGATAAAATCGATTGATGTGAATAGATTTAGAGGGGTAAATTTGAATGGAAGAAGATATATACTGACTATTAAATTTAAAAATGGGAAGAGTAGAAGTATTTTCTTCGGTAGAAATAAAGCCAATGATGAATTGGTAAGAAACTTAAAACAAGATACTAAAAGGTATAATATTAAAATTCATACATGTTTGTTTGATTAGTTAAAATAAGGAGAGAATATGAAAAAGATAAAATTTCATAGTATTTATTATAGATTTATATTATTTATATTTACTTTTGCAATTTTCATTATAAATATGATAATAGCTGATAAAAATGCAACAATACAATTCTCTAATTTTAATCTAAAACTATGGCAATTAAATTATATTTTCTTAGGAATTTTTATTGCTATTACATTAATTTTTTCTTTTATTGGTTGGAAATTTTATGTCTGTAAAGAAGGAATATACTTAAGAAAAATAGATTTATTAGTTCCTTGGGAGGATGTTGATGCTGTAAGTCATGTTTGGATTAATGAATGGAGCAGACGACCTTATGGGCGACAATATTTTTATAATCGAAAGTCATTGGTGATTTACAGAAATAACTATAAACCAATTTGCATTTATAATATTTCTTTATTAGCTTTATATACGATAAAAATTTTAAAGCCTAGCATTAAAACCAATATTATTGTTGCTACATTGGCTACTATTTTTAATATGGCAGTTAATTTTGGAATACTTTACAGTGTTTACTCAAGGAAATTAGAATTTATAAAAATAGAGATATTCCTTAGCTATATTGTTGTATATATGATAAAGATGACATTAGTACCATTAGTAATGGTCAAATATGAAAATATAAAACACGGGAAATACTTATTTCACGATAATGCATATAACAAAAATTCCTCAAAAGTAATTCAATTGTAAGTAATAAGGAGATTTATGAAAAATATAAAATTTCATAGTATTTATTATAGATTTATTTTGTTTATTTTTGCTATTTTTTTAACTAGTATAAATTCAATAGATAGAGTTAATAAAGTTACATTTGATTTTAAAGGGTTAAAAGTAGAATATTTGAATATTTGTTTTTTCGTTATTTCAATTGTTCTTATATGGTATTTTGAATTTTTTACTTGGAAATTATATATTTGTAAGGAAGGAATATATCTTAAAAAAATAGATTTATTTGTTCCATTTGAAGAGATAAATTCTGTGAGCCACGTTTGGTTTAGTTCAATAGGAAGCGTTAAACACCGTTCAAGTTATAGTAGAAAATCATTGGTGATTTACAGAAAAAATGACAAGCCCATTGTCGTTTACAATATTTCTTTATTAGCATTATATTTTATAAAAAAATACAATTCAAAAGTTGAAATAAATATTATATCTGCAACTTTAGCAACACTATTTAATGTTTTAGTTAATACATGGTTTCTTTATAGAACATTTACAGATTTTAATGGT